>Ga0315280_10006685_pt1 | contig 15810 bp, 10 predicted proteins | sample YL17G06_40_MG_FD_203697 | JGI IMG/M metagenome (GOLD analysis project Ga0315280, IMG submission 203697) | Sediment microbial communities from Yellowstone Lake, YNP, Wyoming, USA - YL17G06_40 | ecosystem: Environmental > Aquatic > Freshwater > Lake > Sediment | place: USA: Wyoming | collected... | reverse complement strand
GTTGGCGATAGGCTTGTGCATCAGGACATGCTTGCCTTTCTTCATTGCCGAGATCGAGATGGTCGCGTGCAAATGATCAGGCGTCATGATTTTAACCGCATCCAGGTCCTTCTCATTCTCCAGCAGTTCACGGAAGTCAACATAGGCGGAGCACCCTTTGAATCCCTTTGTTCTCCCGTGGTTTGCATAGTAAGTGTCCACGACTTCCCGGCCCACCTCTCGGCCTCCGGGGCAGCCGGTGTCTGCCTCCCTCCACGATGGCTTGCCAAGGTATGTTCGTATCCGGTTTCGCACGCTGTGCTTGCCCCACTCCACGTAATCGTTGCTGTCTGTGTTCGGGTCGCACACCGCAACAATCTGTATCTCCGGCTCGTCGAGCAAGCCACCAAGCTCATTGAACCCTTGCGTACCCATCCCGATGTGGGCGAGCGTGATTTTGTTGCTCGGGGCGACATATCCGCTTCCTCCCAACACATATCGCGGAACGATGGTGAAGGCGCCGGATGCGACGGCGGATCCTAGAAACCTGCGGCGATTGATATTCACTGTCATTGGAGAACTCCTTGATTGAATGAAATCTTGAGAAAGTCAAGACCTTCTATTTCAGCTCCTTGATGAAGATGTTCTTGAACTGCAGCAGGCTGGGCGGGCTGTTCCACTGACCGTCGCGCTTGCCATCGATCAACTTGTCGAGAGTGCAGACAAGGTAGCCATCTTTCTCCTCCTGACAGACAGACTGGTCGCCTGTTGATCTGTTCCCTTCAGGATAGACGTATCGAACGAACCTGTAATCACCGTCAATAGTGTCGGATTGGGCAAAGCCTACCTTATGCCTTTCCCACTGTTGTGAGTCTGCTTCGAAGATCAGCACATATTTTTTCGTGGATCGATTGTAAAGCAGTCCCGGTCGTCCCACCCAGCCAAGGATGGAAAGGGGACCTTCGGGCCTGAGGATATCATTCTCGAATTTCCAGTCGGCCAAATTGGCGGAGGAGTACAGCTTGATACTCCTGAAGCCGGTTCGAGGTTTGGTTTCGTAGCCTACCCAGTAGAAGGTATCCCCTTGCCTTATCATATGTCCGCCATTACACCAGATCTCGTTGCCACTGGTATCCTTCCAAACGGTATCGTTTTGGATGGTCCCCACGTACTTTGCCGCCGTTGGCGGCAGTTCTGCCTCACAATGTGATAGGAGACTCAGCAGTGGGCCAGCAACGACGAACAGTAATGATCTTCGCATTCTCCCTGATGGCTTTGTGAAAATCATGATGAAAGCACCTACATAACAAAGTCTTCTTACGGCAGCATTATAACAGGCAGACATCTTACCAATCAAGTTTCGTTGTGGCAGATCGAGAGCGTTGACTCTTGCATTTTCTTTTACGCTGTGAGAAGATACACGCGTAGTCCAGTGAAAAGAGTTGGCCATGGAGTATTTCTTCAAACCTATCCTTTTTTGTTCCGTTCTTGTTTAGGGAGCGGTCTCGCGGTGAAAACGATCTTCAAAGCGATGTTTTTTGTCATCTTGGCGTGTATCTGGCAGACAACCCTACTTGGTGAGACTTCCTCTGCCGGCCAGGACAGCCACGTACACTGCGTAACCGATATTTCACACGAATTCACATTCTATTTTGACGGCCGTTTCGGCAAAAACTACGTGGCTCCGAACGGGGTAGATGTTCGCAACTGGGGCACACTGCACAAGTATGACTTCAGTAACGTCAACCTTCTTATCCTCCAGTCATCCGCGTCCCCATGTCCCTATTTGCCGGGAGATGTCAATGCGGTGTGGAAACTCTTGTCAGAAGGTGGCGGTGTCGTCGTTTTAGGAGACTATGCCCTTTTTAGCAAAGAAGAGGAATACAGGCTGAATGCACTGGTCAAGCGTTTTGGTGCTGAGTTTGTCGACGAATCCGCCCAGAAACCTTTGCAGGGATACTCGATTCTTGAGAAGGAGATCATCGACAGTTACTCTGCCAAGACCATAAAACCTGAACAACCATCCGATTGGGAAGTGCTGGTCAAGGATGCCAAGTGTCATGTTGTGATGGCTCGGCACCGTGTTGGCAAAGGATATCTGGTCGTAGCTTCACGGTCCCTGTGCGGCCACAAGCCGGATGCCGGTGACCCCATCAACGACAAGTGGTGGAAGCCATTGCTCCAACAGATTTCTGCCAACAAACCTGTGGATCCCAAACATCGCCCGAAACACCAGATGCCTGAGAACCAGACTCAACGCGAAAGACTTCCCATCCAATACTCCGACTACATGAAGCCCTACGCCGATGCAATCTATGCGGTTTATGACCAGTGCTTTCCGGTCATACAAGAGGTCATGGGTGTTTCACCCTCAGAGGGCATGCTGACCAACCTAATTCTGCTGCCGACCGGCGGCGGTGGATTCTCGTCCGGATCGAGTATTGGCTTGGCAGCATGGTGGGGCGGCTTCCCTGAGAAGAAATACGGTATGGTTGAGCTTATTTCTCATGAGTCGACTCATTCCTGGGTACATCCTTTTACAGAACCGATGTGGAACGAGGGCATCGCCACCTACGTTGGCATTTTAGTCGGTCGCAAGCTGGGATTGGAGGCAGACGCCGATTCTACTCTCGAAGGCTGGATTAAAGATGCCAAACGGTACGATGCAGATATGGCCAAATTTGACTTGGCAAACGGCAAGGACGTTCCGCACGCGGTACGCATGGCAAAGCCGATGTGGATTTTTGAGCAGTTGCGGAAAGAAAAGCCGGATGTCGTGGCACGTTATTTCCAGGCAAAGCGGAAACTTGCTACGCCCGACAAGATTGAGAGGTATACAGCGGATGACAGCGTGGCGGTGCTCAGCACCGCTATGGGGCGTGACCTGTTTCCATGGTTCCGGTCGCTGGGGATTACAGTTGATCGCAGTAAGGCACAGATCGAGATGGAGTAATCCTGATGAGTTGTGTACGGAAACATGACAACCGGGGTACTAACAGTGTTGATATCTCGTTGAGTTGTCAGAAGAACGTCATGACCAAATGCTATTCAGAATGGAAAGGACAGGACATATGAAGAGAGATTATGCCGTCAGTTTATTCCTTGTTCTGATACTCTCGTCCATCGGTCTATGCTCGGCCACTCCGACTTGGAAAAGACCATGGCTTGGTGTACACGTAATGTTGACCACGAGAGACAAGACAGAGCAACTTACCCAAGTGGTCAAAGGTCTTGCTGAGATGGGGGTCAATTCGATCGTGGCCGAAATCAACTACGGCTACGAATACGAGTCCCATCCGGAACTGAGGTCAAACAATTCAAGCAGCAAGGAATCGGTTAAGAGGCTGGTAGAGGAATGCAAAAAGAACAATGTTCGGCTGATCCCTCAGTTTCAGTGCCTCGGACATCAGTCGTGGAAAGCAAGCACATTCCCGCTGTTAACCAAGTTTCCTCAGCTTGATGAGACACCCGGCAAGTACCCAAATAACGAAGGGATTTACTGTCGAAGCTGGTGTCCTCAACATCCTGAGGTTAATCCCATCATATTTGGGTTGATGGATGAATTGATTGAGGCTTTTGAGGCTGATGCCTTGCACGTAGGAATGGATGAGGTCTTTTTTATCGGCGAGGATGCATGCCCTCGCTGTAAGGGCAAGAGCAAGGCAGAATTGTTCGCCAAGGCAGTAAACGACTACCACGAGCACATCGTGGGAAAACGCAAGATCGAGATGCTCATGTGGGGAGACCGTCTGATAGATGCCAACAGAATCAATTATGGCAAGTGGGAAGCCAGTGCAAACGACACAGCAGGAGCCATAGATCTAATTCCGAAGGATATCATTATTTGCGACTGGCATTATGGGCGAAGGGAAACATACGAATCCATACCCACGTTCTTGGAGAAGGGATTTCGGGTGTGGCCGGCGAGCTGGCGTGAACCGGACGCGGCGAAAGATTTGATTGATTATTCTCGAACGTTTGACAATCCGAAAATGGTTGGGCATTTGAATACGACTTGGGGAGCAGTTCCAATCAAGGACCTGACGGGTTTCAAGCCACTGCAGTATTCATTAAGTGCTTTCACCCCACGGTGCAGAACTTATCTCACCGAAATCAAGGAATTGATGCAGCAGAAGTGGCCAAAGAATCGCACAGTAAATATTGTCTGTCATGGCCACAGTGTACCGGCTGGTTACTTCAAGACACCAGTAGTTGATACCTTCAATGCGTATCCCCATCTGCTCCATGAAGCACTGAAGGAAAGGTATCCTTTTGCAGTGGTCAACGTTATCGTTACAGCCATCGGCGGGGAAGCATCCGACAGCGGTGAGAGGCGGTTTGAGAAGGACGTTCTTTCGCATCGACCGGATGTCATCGCTATTGACTACGCTCTAAACGACCGCAGAATTGGCCTGGACAAATCACGGGAAGCTCTAACATCCATGATCGAGCAGGCCAGGAGCCGCGGCATCAAGTTAATTCTTCTGACCCCCACGGGAGATCTTAGTGCCGATCTGGGTAATCCCGAGGACCCGCTGAATCGGCATGCCGAGCTAATCCGCGATCTTGCGAAGTCGCACAGTGTCGGACTGGCCGACAGTCTGGCAGAATTTAAGGCCTATATCGCAAATGGAGGTCGTCTGGAGGACCTGATGTCTCAAAGTAACCATCCCAATCGGAAAGGCCATGAGCTTGTTGTGAAGGTCCTGATGGACTGGTTTTGAATTCGGGACTGTTGTCCCTATGGAGACAATCCTGTGCTCATTTGCGCTGAAAGCCGTGCGGGCCATGGTTCTGGCGAGCCGACTTCGACGATTATCGAAGAATCTGCTGATGTGTATGCTTTCTTCGCTGAGAACTTGGGGCTGGCGAAGTAACGAATGTCAATAATTGCTATGAGGGGTCTCATTTAGTATTCCTTGTGTTTCCGGTGTGTCTGGTCCATCGACTTCAAGAGGGTCATATTGTCACACTCTTACCTCCCACGATGCGAATCTCACGGGTGACCGGTTTCGCAGCCATGACCTGCGGCTGGCAGTGTTCGGTTTGATAGAGAAACCTGGGCCGGTACCCCTGAAGGGCCGCCGGTCGTTCTGACGCTAATTCTTTTCAACTACAGATCATCAAGGCCTACAGATCCTGCGGCTTGACTGTACTGCGGCGGTTTGCCTTTGCCCTCGCAGCCCATCGAGAGCCCACGCTCACTCGAAGGGGGTAGCAGTAAGGCGTAGAGGGACCAGGGGGGCCCCCAGCTTGCCGGCTGTGACCGGCCCGGACAGTTCCTGCTCACTTGGGCCGCTCCATCCGTAGCTGAAGACCAGGCGTTTGACTTTGGCTGAGACTGCGGACTCTCTCCGAGCAAGTTCTCGCCAAGCCTGGATGTCCTTGCGTGGGTCAACATCGTTAGTCCACTTGAAGAATGTTACGTCCCATACAGCCGAGATGAGCGTGCCATAAAGCTCCTGTTCATAATCACTCGCTTTCACTCTCATTACATAGGGATGTATTCCTGGTTCGGCTGCCGAGACGGTATATGCTGTTGGCTGCTCTGCGTTCTCGGGCAGCGATAGCTCTCCATGTATGCCGTGCCCCTCGACTGTGACTTCTGCGGTATGTGGTATCATGTGCAAGCTGTACCGGACGGAATCACCGTCGTCCCGAACCACGCGGACCAGAGGCGATTCGTGGTCCCACGGTCCCCAGGGCGTCATGATTATACTCTGCCGGCCGTACAAGTGCCTGCGGGCTCCGACCGGGTGCGTCCTGCCGACGACGGGATACTCCGGTTCCTGGACCTGGGGAACCGCCGAATCCGTGATACTGTGTATGACGACGGCATCTTCCTTCTGCATTCTCTCTTTGACATCGGCAAAAACGTCCGGGCCGAGCGTGACCTCACTGGACCCGCGGAAGTGATACGCCAGCCTGTCGCCGGTGAACTTGTTTCTACCGATCAGATTGTCCTTTGACTGCGTACCGTTTGCTCTGGCCCACGGCTTCTTTGAGAAATCGCCGGCGTCTGCCCACCAGAGGTGTACACCGCATTTGTTGTTCTCGAAGGTGTTTTCGATGATCCGATTGGCAATGCCGTGCTCGATGTTCACCCCGCCACGCTCCAGGCCGTATCCCATCTCGCCGTTTCCCTCAATATGATTCCTCGCGATTAGCGTATCCTGCGAATAGCCGCCCCAGACCCCGCATATTGCGTTCTCGACAAGACGATTGCCATAGAAGACGTTGCCAAACGAGAAGGTCATCTCAATGCCGTGGGCGGGTGCGTATGAGAAATCGTTTTTGATGAGCAGGTTCCTGCTGTTGCCCCTTCGTTTGTACCACTCCAGCGGATGGTTTCCGGTCTCGCCCAGCGTTTCACGCCCCGCGAAGCCGAAGAGGCCGTCGCCGCCATGCGTTGCGGAGTTCTCAGCGATGATGTTCTCGTTGTTTTGCTCAAACATGAGTATGCCGGCGGAATCCTGCCCACGGTTATATACACCATGGCTGTATCCCCGCACGCAGAAGTCGCAAGCGTTACGCGTGATCACGTTGCGGTTGCAGCGCCACATCGCGATTCCCCAGCCAGAGTTGAATGAAAAGTCGTTGTCATAGATTTTGGAGTCGCTCACTCGGTCGATACAAAGTGCATTCTGGCCGTACCGAACCGTGCAGCCGCGCACGGTGATGTGGTTTGCATCCTCCACATAGATCGCAGCACCATAGTTGTTCAGCCATTCGTTGCTGTCATTGTCATGCGGAAAGAGCCAGTCGCCGCCATCTTCAGCCAGAGAAGTTGATCTCAGATACGCTCGCCGGTTGTCGGAAGCATCAACTGCCTCAAGTGTCAGCCCGTTTGTGCGTGTTGCCCAGAGCCCTGCCCAAAAACCACTGATGCTGGCGCCGCGAATAGTAACATTCGCCTGCCCCTCAATACGGATGCCATAGCCACGGTATTGGTCTGGTCTTCGGTCTTTCGGTGAGCCGCGGAGAACGGCCCCCTCAGCAAACTGGATTTCGATGTTGGAGGCGACGTGAATCACACCATTGTTGTTCTTATCTTCGATCACCGTATCAGGAGGGATGACGATACGGCAAGACTGGGATACCAATACATCATCCGATGTGACACGCAGGTCTGAAAGTGCCTGCGCGGGCATCGCATAAACAACTACCGATACGACAACAGCCCTGAACACAGCAAGATTCTTTGTGAAAGTTGTGTACATAGTCACCTGATTTCAACTGCGGCGACGGACAATGCGGGCAGGGTGAACGTCTCGCCCTGGAATTGCAGTCGCATCGTTCTGACCCTTTCGGGATGGTCCCAGCCGTTAGTGACATCGATCTGCCGGCGGTCCTCGGTATCGCCAACCACCTCGCCTCCGACGATTTTCATCTGGCCTGCCAGCTCGCTCAGGTCAAGTCGGACTTCAACCGGCTCGGTGCGGGTGTTGACCGCAAAGATGCTCAGCGATGTGCGGTCTTCAGAGGCGCAGGCCGTGACATCCAGCCCTTGCAGCACCTCAGAGATCGTCAGCAGCACGGGCCGAGTATGGTCGCGGAATAGCTTCATTACGTAAAAGTTGGGGATCTTGTAGAGGCCGGCGGCGTTGGTCTGGATCGTGCCGCCACAGAAGCTGTTGGCCAGGTTCGAGCGGCAGGCGATCTTGACGATGTCACAATGGCAGTGGAGGAGGTTGAGGAACCGCGCCTCGAACAGGGCACAGTCCAGTGTGTATAGTTTGCCGCGGCCAAGTCCCCAGTTGCCCGCGTCAATGTTCCATTCGGTCACGGCGAGCTTGACCGAGTCCCGATAGCTGGAATTGCCAATGAGATCTTGAAGTCTCCGGATGTCGGACTCAACCCAGGCCAGATCAGACGTGTAGTAATGCGGGCAGAGGTAGCTGGCGTAGCCGCCGATCTTTTCGAGCAGCCCGGAACTCGGGAACGAGGAGAAAATCACCGCGTTGGGGTCTGCTTTCTTGATCGCCTGGCAAAAGTCGGCGCTCGTGGCGGTCACGCCGGCGTCGCTGACCTCGTTTCCGAGCTGCCAATATCTGACGCTGTAAGAATCAGGATGGCCGTTTTGCGCCCTGGTCTTACCCCAAGGCGTATCAATGGACCCGTTGCAGTATTCGACGAGATCACCGGCGCTCTGGGGTCCATCGGCGTAGCTCACGCAGACGAGCGGCTCACTGCCCACGGCCCGGCAGAAATGGATGAATTCCTCGATGCCGACATCGCCCGAGTCGCGCCGGCCCCAGTTCGCGTTGAGAAATGGCGTCCGCCTATCCCTGTCCCCGATTCCCTCCTTCCATTTGTATCCTCCGGGGTCGATCGTCGAGCCACCCCAGCGGAGGATGGGCGGATGGAGCTGCTTCGTAGCTTCGACGACATCGCTGCGCCAGCCGTCTATATTATCGGCCGGCATCAGCGAGAGCTTGTCCGCCCAGAGGCTACCCTCGCCGTCGGCCTGTATCTCGAAGACCGCCCGGTCTGTGGTTCCAGTGGAGGTCAATTTGGCGCTAATTTTTGTCCAGTCTTTGCCGGGTTGTGGCAGCACCGTCTGCACTAGGGACATCCACTGCCCGTCAGGTAGGAGCGCTTTAAGCCGGATAGAAAGGTTGAGAGGAGTCGAACCGCCGCGGAAATAGCCCGAAAAGAGATAGGTCATTCCCTTCTTGACGGCTAGCTGACTTTGGGTCAGTTGTGCTGGTCGGTCCTGCGCAGCCGTCAATTTTGCCGACTGCACACCATTCGAGGGATTTTCCGTACTATATGTCCAGGACTGGCTTTTGTCCCAATCCCGGTCGCAGAGATTGAGTGCTCCCAGATGGTAGACCCAGTTGGCTGTCGGTAGGACGCCCTCGAAGTTGCGGTCGCCGAGCATTTCCGCCCACATTCCTGGGACCACATCGTCAAGGAGCTCAACAAATCCAGAGTAGAGCATCGGGCTGATACGTCCGGAATAAAGAGGCTTGTTCAGAACCACCAGATTGACCGTGTCAGCCGACGAATCAGCCGCCGAAATGAAAAATAATACCAGAACAAAACTTGAAGCCAAAAACATTCTCTTTAGAATCATATTATTGCCTCAACTCTGACATTGGGCCAAGTTCGATAGCCTGGATCATCGCACCGTATTCATCGCAGGCTACGAAGCGGATCTCTATGGTTCCGTTTTCGGGTTCTATATCGGTGAAGGTGCAATCGAGGGCTTTGAAGAGGCCCCCCGCAGCTTCAGCAACGTTCATTTTGCTAATGACTTTCTTATCGTTGATGAGAATGTCCATGGTGTGGGTAATTCGGCCGCCGCTCTTATTTCTTTCAAGGACGGTGTGTAGGGGCGTTTCGGCGAATTTGAGGGTGACATAGTACCTGCCCGGTCCGACGGTCAGGTTTGCCCAGAATTCTTTGCCGTGGACCCCATAGCGATATAGCTCTTGGTCCTCAGTATTGGCAATGTGCATGCTTCTTCGTTTGGTCCACCAGGATTCTTTGACGGTGTCGGTGCCATAGCCGGTTCTTATAATCCATTCAGTGGCGGGTTTCCATGCGCGGCCGTGCGTATCGATATAGTCGCACCGTTCAGCGTATCCGAAGATCATTCGCTGTGCGTGGGTTGGGCCTGAGCCCTGACCGAAGTTGGCGTCGGCTGTGGCATCAGAATACTGGACGGCATCTATGTAGATATTGCCGCCTTTTGAGAGGGGGTTGCCTTTGCCGCGGGCGACGACCCTCAATTCGTGTTTTTCGTTTGCCAGGCCATTCATGTAGTAGAGCAGTTGTTTGTCGCGCGGCTGCGGATTCCAGCAGTCGATGAGTGTGAGCTGTTTTTCGCCGTCGATATAAACATCTGCAAGGCCACCCTCGGTATCAACGCTTCCGATGAGACGAATTTGGTTGCCGGTGAATGTGAATGTCATTAGAGCGTTCTTATGGGATGTGACGTGTATGGTACTATCGATCGTTTTTGCTCGCTTGGTAGTATCCCAGTCGCCTTTGTAGGTCAGATTATTGTCGTCGATCTGCTGCTGGGGGTCGTTTTCTCCGGTGACAACGATAGCGGTTGCACCGTCGTGTCTCACCTCGACGATGCAGTCTCCGTGTGGGAGTTTCTGTATGGTAAAGCCGTTCGATTTGAGATCCGGCAGTCTTGGGAGAGCTTCGCCGTCGGCTGTGATTGAGATGGGTTCGAATGCCAGCCGCAGCACGTCGCGGGTCTTGGGCGGAGCATCGAAAGTCGAATATGTGACCTTGTTCTTCTCATAGACAACGCAGTTGACTACAGATGAGCTTCGCAAGATGTGGTTTTCCCGTTTGGGGCCGAAGAGTCCGGGCGTCCATTTCATGGCTTCGAGCACCTGACAGAGAGGCCAGGGGTGAGCGAGGTTGGACCATTCGCCGGTTGCGACGGCCTGGCCGGTCAGGCCGTCCCGTACGACGCCGTTTTCACGGCTGTCGTAGGTCGCCATAGTCATCATCCTCCTTGCGATCTCGTAGATGAGGTCGTCATCCGCCAGGACGGCATATCTAAGCAATGTAGGACCAGCGGTGTACTGGTTGTATGAGAGGGAGTTCCCGCAGCAGGTGCAGGATTCAGGCCAGGCCCAGGCGCCGCCATAGATGTCGCCCATAGACTGCGGGTCGGCGCCGTTGCGGTTTATAATGAGTGTGAGCATGTTTCGTAGGTCGGTCTTCCAATTCGGGAATGAGTCGGGATTGGCCATGATGTAGTCACCGCACATCGAGACGATGCCGCACATGACGGGGTTGTCCCAGTCCCAGTACTGTCGTGCCCACGTGTCGTTCTCGAGCCAGCGAGGGAGCATTTTGTCGCGAACGTATCTTATTCCGGCGTCGCGAGCTTTTACGATGGCCCTGTCCTTTCCCGTATAGCCCAGAGCGATGATCGCATCGAGAAAATCACAGATGATGGTGGTGGAGCCGGTAAGCTCATCGGACCAGCCTACAACTTCGGGATGTGTGTATCTGTTCCATGGGGGCATAGTAGGGTCGAGGTTGCATTTCTCCGCAAAGACATCAGCCCAGTGTTTGGCGGCTTCAAAGTATCTTGGATTTGAGGTGAGCTTGTAGGCACGCAGTACCTCTCTTCCCACGATGGCACAGAGATCGAGCTGGGTTCTCGCGTTGGCGTCGCATTTGCCGTAGGCCTTTCCCATGGTCGGCGTGCTGATCGGAAAAAGTGGCCAGTCGTGGTCGGCAGGTGTCTGGGCGTAGTCGAGGATATAGTCAGCGGTCAGAGGTATATACGCAAAGGCGATGGGATCGCTGCTGTACTGGTAGTAGGAGGTCAACCCCTGAATGATGCTCCACGCCCGCTGGCCGAGGTCGCCGCACATCCAGTCGTTCGTGGGCGGGATGAGTATTGTTCCGTCGTCTTTAATGCTCCAGTGAGAGTTATAGACCAAATCGGGGGCTGCCATGACCGCCTTGTCAGTGTCGACCCATGGGTAGCGTTTGAGCACTTCGACGGCAATTCTCAGGCGGTTGTCGAGTGGGCCGTTCCAGCCTTTGCTCCAGGGGGCGATCACTCCGTACTTGTCCTCGACGGTTTCGTGAGCATAGTAGCTCTTGAGCGTTGTCGCTGCAAAAGCTCTTTCAGCAAAAGGCGAATCAGGCAAACCGATCGTGAAGAACAATAGCAACATCGCAGTTGACACAGAGGCACAAGGCCACAAGAGCACAGAAACACCTTGTGTCTTTCTTACTTTGTCTTTTTGTGCCTTCTTCATAGTCGTCAGATTTACGAAATGTTTGACTAACGTCTGGGATCGAGGCCCTTCCAACTATGCTTCCAATGGTCCTTGCCGGGGCTTTCGACAAAGATCGTGTCTCCGTCACGCCAGGATTTCAGCGGCAGATTGTTCTCGTCACGAAGATAGCGAGCCGGCATGAAGCCCTTCTCGACAAGCATTCCCAGTGATTCCGGGAGCGTATCGAATGCCAGCCGATACGCATAAACCGCGCGGCCGATGCCCAGCCGGATGAAATGGGCTTCGTGGTGTGTGCGCTCGGTACGTTCGGCCTCGCTCGGCAGTTTCAGCAGCCGTAGGATCTCGACGCCCAGCGATCCGACCTGCTCGGCATTCGCAGTCGCGCGGAAGGCAATCGTGTGGTTGCCCTTGTTAAGCTCGTGAGTCCCTAAGACCAAATCTATCTCGCCATCTTCAGGCGAGCGGAAATCGGCGGCGAGGACTTTTTTGCCGTCGAGTTCCACGTTATAAGTGCCGTTGCGAGGGCCGTTGGCCGCGGTAAGGCGTACGGCGAATCGGCCATCTTCCGACAGTTCAAAAGGCAAAGTGAGCACGGCGCCGGGTTCTTCGTTCGGCCAGGCGAGGATGGGCCGAGCACCAAAGAAGCCCTGGGTTTGTACTTCTACCTTCGCCTTGCCCGAAGTTTTTGCGTAGCGGTACGCTTTCACCAGATGGTGATGCTGCCAGGGAACGCGTCTCTCGTGCCAGGATGGTAGCGGCGGAAAAGTGGTTTCAGGTTCGCCGGTCTGATACCAATATGCCACGCTGCTGAGGAAATCCGGCCGTTCGAGAAAGAAGCCGTCTTCCGACTCATCGCGATTTCCCCTGTGTTCAATTGTAACCTTGAGAGAGTTGGTGAAATGAACCGGATCGGGCAGGTGCCAGCGGTAACAGATGCCGCTGTCGCCGGCTGTATCACTCTGCCAGCGGGGCTGGCCGAACCAGGGGCCGGTTCGAGTTCGAAATCCCCACGCATCATTGAAGTAATCTTCGCTGCCTGTCCCCTGCAAGCTGGGGACTTGCTCGCCGTCGATATAGAAGAAATCATCGCCTTCGCCGAACCAGCCGTTCTGGCCCAATGTCACGGACATCACCGTTCCCACGTAGTAGCCGCTGCCTTTCAGATCAGCCAGCAGGTAATCGCTGCCCCCGACTGCCGGATACTCCTGGCGATAGCGGGCGTAGAAGTAAGGCGTTTCGGGCGGGAGCTCTTCCAACTGCACCCAATCTACCTGCCAATACAGGCCGGTCGAGCGTTCAGGATTATCATTGGTCACCACGATGCGGGCTTTTTTGCGGAAAGGCATCCGCCAGTAACAGGTGAGCGACCCCGTGGGCGAAACCTGGACGGGGATGCTTTCGACCGCCGCGGGTTTTCCCTGCCCGACCGCGAAGAAATCACCCAGCGGAACTTCGACGCCTGGTTCTTTCTGATCGTCATAGTAAATACGTAGCGCCAGGGAGTTCAACTCATTCACCCAGCCAGAATGGCTGGTCATCCAGATATGTTTTATCACGCCCGGGCCTTCGAGGATCGGCATGTTGACCGACTCGCCGGGCATCAGCCAATTCATGTCGAGGTTTTCGCTATGCCATTCCGGTTGTTGATTGCTCGATACGCGGCGATTCCGTCCTTTAGGGAAGAAGCTCAGCGGACCAAGCACTTCGTCCAGCGACGGTCGGGGAGCAGCCGGAACACTGGCCTCGGCAGTATCGATCCACAGAGAGTCGTTAATGTAAGTGCGGGCGTACTCATAAGGCATGTAGCCGTCGCGGCCTTGGTTCTGAGTGTTGCGAAAGAGAAATATGCCTCCGCCGGGCTGTTGAGGATCGTCGCGGTAGCCGACCAGCAAAACGCTGTGGCCATCTATCACGTCTTCCGGCGGCACCATCTGCAGGACGTCATCTTTCCATTGCAGATGCTCTTTCTTGGGCCAGCGGAAGCCCCCGCAGACCGGCCACTGCTGGTTGAGCACGCCCTTGATCGCAACAAACTGCTCTTGCGTGAGTCCGGTATTGGGGTCCCACGGCTTGATCCAATGCAGCCGGAACCCGACCTGGTGCAATCGCAGCGCGTTGTCTTTGGCATTCTGACTGGGGGTCCGCTCGGGGTCAAACTTGTCCTGATAGGGCATGTCGTGTTCGGGACACGCGCCGTAGGTCGTGAATCCCCTCCAGATGTCGCTGAAGAAGCTGCCGTCCTGCGTCTGATGCAGCGCCTGATTCGAGGCCCAATTGAAAAACTCGACGCTCAACCGCGTCGCCTGATCTGTTTTTCTCGCCAGGGCGTACTCGAAGGCTGCTGCCATTGTGAATACCGAACAGGTATTCCGTTTGCCCTGAATGCGTGGTCCAAGTTCCCATTTCTCAAAGGCCGGCCGAAGGTCGATGCTACTCGCCAGAGAACCACTATCCGGGGCACTGGGGATTTGCGATTTAGGATCAACAATTGCCAATTGTGACAAAGCGATGGAAAAACCAAAAATCCAAAATGTGTAGATTGCCAGCATGAATGGCTCCTTACTTTCTCTGGCATCACAATTCTCTCCAGCGGTTCTTGCAAGCCAGAGGCCCAGAGGATACCATAAGCGACTGATTTAGCAAAGCCTGTTGCAAGACTCTATGATGGATAGATCGCCATTCTCACGTCGTGTCTTCTTTATGCGGTCTGGGACCGCCGGCATCGGATTGGCTGCCGGACTGAGCCTGCTACCCGATTGGCTTTCTGCCGAGGAATCGTTTCCTAACGGGTCGGATTTGGTCCGCCGCATTGCTGATGTGGAAATCCGCGCCGGGGTGCAGGCTGCGATTGTGAAGAATCTGATCCCCGCGGCCAGCGAACGGCCGTATCCGGGCCACTTCACGATCACCGCGGACGGCAATGCTTACGGCGGCGACGCGACTTGGCCAGGCTTAGATTCGTGACAGATGGCCGGGGCATATCTCCTTCTGGGCCGCGAGCATTTGGTCATCGACTACTTCGACTTCGTGCGGGCATCCCAACGAAAAGACGGCAACATCCCGTTTGCTATCTTTACAGGCGACACGCGCCCCGGCGGCTACTTGTGTGGCCTCAAGTACCCGGACGATGTATTCACCTATCAGCCGCCAAAACGTGAAGGTCTGCCCGCTCCCAGTCAGCAGACCCGCACGTGGATCGGCCTGTTCGAGCATTGGCAACCTAAAGCTAATCCTCTCAGCACGCTTGGTCCCATCTGCTACATTCTCACGGCTGTGGAAATCTTCGACGCGATTGGCTCTTCGGCGTGGATGCAAGAGAGACTTGCCTCGGTGGAAGCAGCCGCGAAATACCTGCTGAGCCGCAAAAGCGACAACGGCTTGATCGGCGGCTCAGGATTCTACACCGAATTGCCGCCGCGGTACGGCTGGGACGGCGTGACCCAGTGTTATACCATCCATGCCTTCCGCGAGTTGGCTCGATTGTTCCGTGCGGTCGGTGACAAGACGAACCAAGCGGTTTGGTCCGCTCACGCTGATAAACTGGCCAAGACCTTTATTGCGGCCTTCTGGCGTGAGGACCATTTCGCCGAGTACATTCACGCGGAACGTGGACTGGTCGATTCGCATGGCCTGTCCGATGTGAACTGGGCGGCGGTAGCGTTCGGCATTGCCGTCGATCGAAACCTTGAATTGCTTTGGCCACGTCTTTTGAAGGAGTCCGGCTTTTGGCACGGCGACATGCCCACGCAGACGGTCACGAAGCCCTTCACCTACCAGAAGTGGGAATACAACGAACCTGTGCTGCTTCAGGTTGTACCGCTCAATGACGTGGCCGCGATGGGACGAGCCTGGTATCTGGAAGCAACCGCCTGCCAGCGCATGCAGGCACGCGAGCGTCTGGTGGAATCGGTGCGTAGAGTCTGCCGAGTTGCGAAGACGGATGGCTATTGGCGCGAGCGGTATCATCCACAACCCGATGGCACGGTTTTGCCGGCTGGGGCACAGAAGTATTGCGAATACGCGGCTATCCTAGTACGGGCAGTCTTCGGCAATCGGGAATTTTTCTGCCAATGACCCGTGTTTCTCGTCAGCAGAAATG
>Ga0315280_10006684_pt1 | contig 15813 bp, 15 predicted proteins | sample YL17G06_40_MG_FD_203697 | JGI IMG/M metagenome (GOLD analysis project Ga0315280, IMG submission 203697) | Sediment microbial communities from Yellowstone Lake, YNP, Wyoming, USA - YL17G06_40 | ecosystem: Environmental > Aquatic > Freshwater > Lake > Sediment | place: USA: Wyoming | collected... | reverse complement strand
GTAATTGTTGATCATGGCTACTGACAGCGCACACTGCTCTGCCAACTCGGCCTGAGTGACGTTCTGATCCGCGGCAATCTGTTTCAGGATATGCAGCTGATTCAGTTTTGGGGCGGGAATGTACAAGCCTTGGGAGACTTTCGTCCGCATTGCCTTCACCGAATGAATGGTTTACTTCTTCGAGTCGCCAAGGGACTCGGCAAGCCACAATCATTTCATCGTCGGAAGGGACTGGATACTTTAGAGTTTGCTCTCGATCGAACTCCGGGTCGCGACAGGGGGACCCATCGGAACTTACTCACTTGCTAAAAATGCGGACGTTGCGGAGAGACCTTCGCCCCAACTATGCGGCCATCGAAGATTTTTTCCTCGCAGCAGGCTTCGCTCAGGACGAAGGCAGTACCTCGGCTCATTGGGGTTCCTTTTTCGGGTAGCGGGGAAACAGCATTGCGCAAGCCGCGCGCGATTGGTAGGATTATTTCCGCGACGCGCGGCGGCGCGGCAACCGGTGTTGGCGAGGCCCGAAGCTGTGTTTGCGATCCGGCTAACCATGCGCTCGTCGAATGCGTCCAGATGCCTATCCGAAATGAATTGTCTTCCGACCCTGCGGCAGCAGCGGGTATTCCGCCGCCAGGAGCGAAGTTGAGGAGGATAACCGCTGTGAGAGACACGAACCACGCGCAGGAACGGTGGCTGAAGGCAGAGCTGCATGCTCATTGCAACCTGGACCCGAAAGATTACAGATTGTGCTCCTTCTCGGCTGAAGAGGTGATAACGGAAGCTGCGCGCCTCGGCTATGAAGTTCTGGCAATCACGTGTCACAATTTGGACGTCTGGACCACGGATCTCTCGGGGTATGCGGCAAGCCTGGGAATCACTCTGATTCCGGGCATGGAGATTGCGATGGAGGGACGCTGGCACATACTGGTATACAACTTCCGGACCGGGGCGGAGAATCTCAATACTTTCGAGAAGGTACGTGTTCGATCTCGTCCCGATACACTCGTAGTGGCGCCTCACCCGTATTTCCCCAGCCCCAAATGTCTGTGGAACCGCCTCGAGCGCAACATCGGGATTTTCGATGCGATTGAAATCTCCGGCTTTCATACGAAGCGACTCGATTTCAACCAGCACGCGCGCAGAGTTGCCACGGCATACTCGAAGCCGCTGGTCGGCAACGGCGACGTGCATCAACTCTGGCAACTGGGCCGAACCTTCACCTGGATCTATTCGGCGCCCGGCATAGGGCCGGTTGTAAATGCCGTCAAGAACGGCCAGGTCCGTGTTGCGTCGGCGGCGTTGTCTTATTCCGAGGTTGCGCGTTGGTGGGCGACTACATTGTGGAGATGGGCATTCCCCTGTCCTGCTGCGTCCGGCAGCCACGGCGAATGTTTCCTTCCAGGCTCGGCAACCAAAGGGCGCGAATCGGAAATAGCCGGCTAAAACCCGCCGAATGGTTGCACAGGGGATACACGATTCGGCACATCGTCTGAAAGGAACCGACTCATGCCCATGAACCGACAGATAATCCTGGCAGCCCGTCCTATAGGCTATCCGCGGGAGTCCGATTTCGATTTGGCGGAAAAACCGATTCCGGCCCCCGGGCCGGGGCAGATGCTTATTCGCATTATTTATCTTTCGCTCGATCCTTACATGCGCGGGTTGATGAGTGAGAGATCATCCTACGCCCGTTCACTCCAGATCGGCGATGTGATGGTGGGCGGGACAGTAGGAAAAGTCACCCAGTCCAATCATCCAGGCTTCATCAAGGGTGACATTGTGGAAGGGATGCTGGGATGGCAGGAGTACGCGATTTCCGACGGCAGCGGATTAAGGAAAATCGATCCTGAGACAGCGCCCATCTCGACCGCATTGGGCGTTCTCGGCATGCCGGGCCTGACTGCGTATTTCGGTTTGCTGGACATCGCGCATCCCAAACCGGGTGAGACCGTGATGGTTTCCGGAGCTGCGGGTGCGGTGGGATCTGCGGTGGGACAAATCGCCAAGATCAAGGGCTGCCGTGTGGTTGGAACGGCCGGTTCCGACGCGAAAATCAACTACCTCGTCGGCGAGCTTGGGTTCGACGCGGCTTTCAACTACCGGAGCATCGAGAACTACTTCGAAGCTCTGCACGAGATGTGCCCTGACGGGATCGATGTTTACTTCGACAATGTCGGAGGCGCAATCTCCGACGCGGTTATCAGGCTTCTTGCGCCCAAAGCGAGAATTGCCGTGTGCGGACAAATCTCGCAGTACAACCTCGAACGGCCCGAAATGGGACCGCAACTCCTTCCACACCTGCTCGTCAAGCAGGCGCGCGCCGAAGGATTCCTTGTTTCCCAGTTTGCCGACCGCTATCCCGAAGCGCTGAAGCAGCTGACGGAATGGCTGCAGGCAGGCAAGCTGAAATATCGCGAGGACATAGTAGACGGCATAGAGAACGCGCCCCGCGCATTTATGGGCATGTTGAACGGGCGCAACATGGGCAAACAGCTCGTCAAGCTCTCGGTGCCGTAGGCGCGGAGCACACGCACCCTTCGCACGCTTTCGTAACTACGGCTTCGGACTCGCCTGTGCACGCGGCGGGGACAGATACTGATCTGCAATCAGAGGTACTTTCGAGGCACTGCTGCTCGCTTTTGGCTTAACGGGAGGAGACGACCAAGCGACCCCGGGCGACGCGCAGGTCGTCGATATAGGGTGGCAAACGGAATTTTTCACGGCTTTCCGGCGAGTCGAAGAGTCGGTGAACCGCACTCTCGAGCACTCCGGCGAAGAGAGGGAGGGAACCAAGCTTGCCGCGGGTTGGTTCAAGCCGCAGATGACCATCCTGAACCAGGAGTCGTCCCTCGAGCTCCAGCGACAGGTTCATGCCGTGAACGTCGAAGGCAAGGTAGGCCCGCAAAGAATCTCCGCGCAACTCGATCTTGACGTCGCGTACAGAAGACTGCTCTTGCGCGCTTGCGGGGCCGCCATTGGCTGCCGGCGCCAGGGCTTTCTTCGCCAGTGACATGACACCGCCGTTCACCATTTCGGTTGAAGCAGCAGTCGCATCTCTCGGTTGCTGGATCGCTAGGTTAGCGGCGAGCCATCCGTTCAGCTCTGATTCGTCCAGTTCCAGCGTCTCGGATCGTCCTTGTTGCGCCGACGCCTGGAATTCCAGGACCTTGGCTTCCGCACGTTGCGCTGCGTCGGGGGCAATGGCGATCTGAGGGGGTGGTGACGGACGAAGGATCAAAACGAGAATGATGATTAGCACCGCCAGTGTCACCCAGCGGAAGATGCGGTAGCAACGACGAAGCACGCCGGCCGGCGCCCGATCAGGAAACTCGCGCGGCTTCGTGTAGACCGGGGGCCGGGCGGCCTGCGCCGACGTGCGATAGCGCGCAAAGACGATGCCGCACCGCCGGCACTCCTCACCCCCATCCTGATGAAATCCACACTTAGGGCAGACCGTTGGCGGCACGGAAATACTTACCTTCTCTGACGAACAAGCGATGCTCTATCACTTCACATCGGCCGTTCCTGAGTCCGACTACAGAGCTAGTCAAGGGCTGCGCCCTTGATATCCCGCCAAAAAGCGGCGGGATATGAGAAGCCAGAAGTCAGGAGCCAGAAGCCAGAATGGCTCTCGCATATGCGTTCAACGGGCGACTGACTTCCTCCAATGAGTTCATCAGCGGATCCGTCTGGCCGCAGCCCAAATCCTGCACCAGGATCAGGTAATAACGACTTTCCTTTGGTCGCTCTGTTTGCATGACATCACCTCGGGAAAGCAGCATGGGCGGCGCTTATGAAAATTCCGGCTTCTGGCTCCTGGCTTCTGGCTTCTAACGAGAACAAGATTCACGTGACGCCACGCATAACGGTCTAAAGAATTCAGAATAGGGAGAAAAGTCAGGCGCCGGACGCCAAGTCTGTGTCAGAACTTTGCGGGAGGCGACATGGAAGGCGGCGCAGCCTCAGGCGCACTGCCCCATTTTTCGTTGGGCCTTGGTCCCATCTCTAAAGTGAGCTTGCCGCCTCTCATCAGGTCAGTGTGCTCAAACCACGGCTTGTTTAGCGGCCGCCCATTCAATGTGGCGGATTGAATGTATTTATTTTTATCCGATACGTTCCTGGCTTCAATCACGAACGTCTTGCCGCCGCCTACACTGATGGTAATCCTGTCAAATATAGGACTTCCGATATCATAGACGGGACGGCCGGGACACACCGGATAAAATCCCATCGAGCTGAATACGTACCATGAGGACATAGCTCCGCCATCATCGTCACCGCTCAGGCCGAAGGGGCCGGCGTTATACCACAGTTTCATGATTTCCCGCACACGCCTCTGGGTCATCCAGGGCTGTCCCGCATAATTATACAAGTATGGAATATGGAATGACGGCTCATTGCCCTGAGAATACATGCCGATCAGTCCCGACATATCTGGGAATTGGCCCAAGAATGCCGGCTTGTCCATGACGTACTGTTCCGTGAAGAGGGCGTTCAGTTTCGCGGTGAATTTGTCTCTTCCACCCATGAGATTGATCAAGCCTTGCACATCGTGCTGAACACTCCAGGTATAGACCCAGGAGTTGCACTCCGCAAAGTAAGCCTCGCCCGCGAAACCGCCGGAGAGCTTGGGGTCAAACGGCTCCACCCAATTGCCGTCCGCCGTCTTCGGGGCCATCCAGCCGATCCTTGGGTCAAAGAGGTTTTGATAATTGTGGGCCCGCCTCGTAAAGAGCTCGTAATCTGCAGTCTTGCCCAGAGCCTTGGCCATCTGTGCCAGGCACCAGTCGTCATAGCTATGTTCCAGGGTGACAGACACAGATTGCCTTCTATGCCACGGATCGACTCCCTTTACCCATTCCTTGACCCCGACCTCGGGAAGCCAGGTAATCTGGTAGGGCATCTGAGCGCCGATCAGTCTTCGTACATCCGCGCGCCACTTCTCCAGGTCTGCTACTTTGGCGTCTTCCCTCACGGGGAGGGCAGGGAAGAATCCCTTTTCAAAGTAACATCTTTCGAGTTCCGTTATGGGACCCCGATCTCTCCACGGGATCATCGTAGCCTCCATGTGGTTTTTCCTCATGCCTTCATAGGCCTTCTCCACATCGAAGTCGCGTAAACCTTTCAGACAGGCGTCTGTGATCACTGCAGTTGAATGATGTCCTATCATTGCGCTGGAACTCGGCAACCATCCGGTATCTATATAAGCTTTGACGAATTCCCGGATGGCTCTCATGTTTTCTGCCGGCTCGACCATGGTTTGAAGTGGATATGCGCACCGGTACGTATCCCACACGTTCCCTTTTCTGCCCATGGTTCGGTAAAATGCGGTATAGAACGTGCTGCGGTGTTCCTCGGTGCCGCCTTCGACCTTTATTAGACTCAATGCTTGATTCCATCGGGCCCTGGCTTTGTTTTTCGCTTCCTCAAAACCCCACGAGGGAATTTCCCTTGCCAGGTGTTGGCGTGCTTCATCTATGCTCGCGGCCGAGATGCCCATCCTCATTTCTACCTGCTCGCCTTTGTAAGTGGGATAGCTGATAAACGCGCCTATGCCGTCCCCCGCTTGAGTTGTCGATCCCTGGGCAATATTTTGACCAATCCAGGTTCCGAATGACATGAGCGGTTTGCTGAATTCTGCACGAAAGAAAACCCTATTGCCCTGACCGCCACGGGGACCTCCGCCGCCGGATCCTTCTATGGCGCTGTCTCCGATGATCTGAATGGACGCATTGCGGGACATGCTCATCAGAATGTTGGAGCTGGCGGCCTGCGGAAAGGTAAATCTAAAGTAAACCGTATTGTCACTAATGGTGTACTCCAAGTTTACGCTGGAATCCTCGAGCAGGACCGCGTAATAATAGGGGGTCGCCGTCTCCATGTCATGGTCGAACCGTGAGGCGTTATCCCTATTATTTGTCTTGACCGCGCCGACGTTCGTCATGATCAATGCGGGTCCAACGGGAAAGCCAAAAATCTTGTCGGCCAGGTACTTATCTCCTATGCCGGGAGTAAACTGGGGCGACAATATCACCGAACCATGAGGTGCGAGAACGGTCGGAGAGGTTCCGCCGGTCTTGGGACTTATGGAGCCCATGTATGGATTCACATAATCCGCAAATTCCTTGATCTGGCGCACAGGTCCGCCTTGAAACATGGCCAGCATTAGTAAAGAGAGGAATGCAATGTGCGGTGCTGGTTTGAATTTGCGTGTCATTGTAGCTCCTTTCTCCGGACCCGGTTGGTCTTTGCAGCTGGTTGCTGTTTAGTGACGACGTTCGGATCGGCTGTCTGGTCTTGAGGCCCACTTTATGTCCGATGTTCATTGATGTCAAGGAGGGTCAAGGGAAGGGGTACGGCCAGGGCAAAGTCGAAGCGAGATTGGTGGCAGCCACGAATTGCACTAAAATAAGGGCAGTCTGCCGCGATTCGATGAATAATGCAGGCCACGCGAATACAGCCCTGAAAGGGCGGATCAGGGAAGCCCAGGGTGCAAACCCTGGGGAATGATGCCGCAAGAGGAACCAAGCCCTGTAAGGGCGACGCAGTCTCCGCCGCCCTTTCAGGGCTACTGGTATGCTGTTTGCTCTTCCCAGGGCTTGCGCCCTGGGCTTTCGCTGATTGACCCCTTCGGGGTCTCTCAACTTCGTGCCATTCGTGACAGGCACCTCTTGTCAACGGCCCTTTGATCCATCCAGAAAAAGGTGCCTGTCACCAATTTCGTCACTAATTTCGACAGTATGAAATCGATGCAACGAATCTCGGAGAGGGCCGCAATGTCACTTTATTCAAATAGGGGAAGCAAGATTATCCCGGCGTGCGCCTTGCTGCTTACAACGATCATCGCGTTCGGTGCCGACGCTCGATTTGATGGCCATTTCGGAAAAGTGGGTGAAGCAGCCAATCGGGAGGTGCGTCGAGGCGAGAGTACAGCCAGTGCGGCGTCCTCACCTGCAAGAACGCGCGTCGATTTCGATGCAGGTTGGCTTTTCAACCGGGGAGACTTTGCGAATGCCGCCCTGCCGGCGTTCAATGACTCCGGCTGGCGGCGAGTGAGCCTGCCGCACGATTGGAGCGTCGAAGGACCGTTCAGCGCCGACTGCGGCAGCGGAAACGGATACGCGCCCGGCGGATTCGGGTGGTATCGCAAGCACTTCCGTCTGGATGCGGAGCATAAAGGGAAAATCGTCTCGATCGAGTTTGACGGCGTCTACGACTATGCGGAGGTCTGGATCAACGGGCAATTCGTGGGGGGCAGGCCCTATGGTTACTCGAGCTTTGAGTGCACCCTGACACCGCATGTGAAATTCGGTTCCGATGACAACATCGTTGCCGTTCGCGTGGATCATTCCAGATTCGCAGACTCGCGCTGGTATACAGGCTCTGGGATCTATCGGCATGTGCGCTTACGCATCACGGACCCACTGTGCATCGGCCACTGGGGCGCCTTTGTCACGACCCCGAGAGTCGGGGAGGACTCAGCTGTAGTCCGCATCGAGACTACGATCAAGAACGGCTCGGGTCGCAACAGGCCGTTCGTCCTCGAATCAGAAGTTGTTGCGGCCGATGGACGCGTGATGGCGAGCCGAACCACACCGGGGAGGTTGGAGGCCGACAAGAATCAGACATGGGTCCAGGAGATAACCGTTGCCGGGCCGCAGCGATGGTCGATTGACTCGCCGGTGCTCTACACGCTCAGGAGCCGGTTGGCCGCCGATTCTACGGTAGTCGATGAGACTTCGACGCCGTTTGGGATTCGCACGATCCGCTTCGATCCCGACAAGGGGTTTCTGCTCAATGAAAGCCAGGTGAAGCTCAAAGGTGTGTGCGTGCATCATGATGCCGGGTGCCTGGGCGCCGCGGTTCCGGAGAAAGTATGGGAACGCCGTCTGCGTGCCTTGAAGGAGTTGGGGGTCAATGCGATTCGCACCAGCCACAACCCGCCGGCGCCGGAGCTGTTGGATCTTTGTGACCGGCTGGGCTTGATGGTTAAAGACGAGGCCTTTGACGAGTTCACGCCGCCCAAGAACAAGTGGGTGAGCGGCTGGAACGCGGGCGTGCCCAGCCGATTCGGCTATGGCGAGATGTTCACCGAGTGGTCGGTCACCGACATTCAGGACATGGTGCACCGGGACCGAAATCATCCCTGCGTGATCATGTGGAGTATCGGCAACGAGATTGACTATCCCAACGATCCCTTTTCTCACCCCGTGCTGGAGAAGAACTACCGCCCGGAGAATCCCCCGGCAGAGAACCTGGTCAAACACGCCAAACCGCTGATCGAGGCCGTCAAGAAGCTGGACAGCACGCGGCCGGTGACCGCGGCACTGGCGAGCCTGGCGATGTCGGATGCGGTCGGGCTGGGAGAGCTGCTCGACATCGTCGGCTACAACTACCAGGAATCCCGTTATGCTGCGGATCACAAACGATATCCCAATCGGGTTATTTTCGGCAGCGAAAACGGCCACCAATTCAGCAACTGGGCCGTGGTCCGGGACAACGATTACGTGGCCGGCCAGTTTCTCTGGACTGGAATCGACTACCTGGGTGAAGCGCGCGCGTTTCCGAATCGAGCCAATGGCGCCGGACTCCTGGACCTGTGCGGGTTCAAGAAGCCCAACGCCTGGTTCCGGCAGGGCCTGTGGAGTGAAACGCCGATGGTGTATCTCTGCGCCGCGGCTGGCGGCGGAACGAGAATGCGCGCAGCAAGAGGTGAGGAACACTGGAACTGGCCGGCCAACACGACGGTGGCCGTTTCGTGCTATTCGAACTGCCCTGAAGTGCTGCTGACTCTTAATGGCCGGACGATCGGGACCAGGCGCCTCGTGGATGCCGTGGAGGGTGTCTTGGGCTGGGATGTTCCCTATGAGCCGGGAATTCTCAAGGCCGTGGGAAGCAGAAACGGCAAGCCGGTGTGTGAGTTTACCTTGAAAACGGCAGGAGACGCGAGACGCATCGAACTGCAGACGGACGCGACGCAACTGCGGGCGGATGGCAAGGACATCTGTCACGTAGAGTTCCGGATCGTGGATGCCCAGGGCGTGCGCGTTCCGGGCGCGGATCAGTCGCTGACGTTTGAATTGGAGGGACCCGCTGAAATCATCGGGATCGGCAATGGCGACCTGAACAACACCGAGGACTGTAAAGGCCGGGTACACAAAGCCTATCAAGGCCGAGGATTGGCAATCCTTCGATCCACACAGGTCGCAGGCAAAATATCGCTGAGGGTCACAGCTCCAGGCCTGGAAACCGCAACATTGACCTTAAGCAGCCGTTAAACGATAGGCGGCTCCGTGCTTCAGTGACTGTCGTTGCCACTGACTTATAGGAGCGCCACTGTATCCCGGCGAAATCCGGGAGAAACCGGATTCCACTCTTCAATAGCCCGCTGCCGCCGGGCGCTGCTGCAAAAACGCGGCCAGGTCGGCCAACTTCGAGCCGGTAAACTGCGGCCAGGAGACCCCCTTGCTGCGCATACGTTCCAGCATTTCCGGACCGTGGTTCCAAACCTCGAAAGTAATGTAGACGCAGAATGGCCACTGCTCCGGCCGCTGGGCCACATTCAGGGCAGGCGCTTCCTTGTTCGAGCCGTTATGGCAAGAACTACAACCCAGGTTCGTGAACAGCCGCTGGCCGCGGGCGGGATCGCCGCGTTCATCAAAGAGCCCAATGGCCCACAGATAACCGGCGATTGTCGTCAGGTTCTCGCAGGTCAGTTCCGCGTTCGCTCCCTTCACACGCGGGTTGTGGTTCCACATAGCGGCGACGAAGCCGGGAACGGTGAGCCGCGACTTAAAGCGGTCGAGGCTGAGATTCCCGGCATGGCATTTGGCACAGCCTTCCTTTTCGAACAGTGCGCGTCCCGCCTGGAAAGAAGCGGGCAAAGAGTAGACAACTTCTCGCCCGCGCGTTTCCGGCTGATGCCTGAGGTACACCAACAGATCCGCCACCTGTTGGGAAGTCAGCCGCACCGGCGAGGACTTTCCGCCGGCAGCCGCCTTGGTCATGGCATCCGGCCGGTTCACCATGTTGCAGGCGAGAGCGATGGGATCCTGGAGCGAATGCCAGGATGGAACTGCTTTGCCATGCAATGCTCCGGAAGACACCGTCGAATGGCATTCTTCGCATTGCAGATCTCGATAAACTGCCTTGCCGCGTCTTGCGTCCGCCAACTCTTCGAAAAAGCGTGCCGAGGCGAAGTAGGCGAAAAGAGCTGCCGCCTGTTCCTCGGTCAACCGAGGGGAGGAGATGCCCTGCTGCTTCAAATGGGACCAGATCGCGGGCGCGTGACTCCAGATTTGGCCGGCCACAGAAGAAGGGCTATAGTCCCTCGCCACAGTTTTTCCCAGGTCGGGCGCCGTGCCGGCTCCCTGGCCCTTCAGTGAATGACAGGTCGTGCAATTCAGGTCCCGAACTAACTGCATTCCTGCCGATGAACTTCCTGAAATCGTTTGGGCTGCCAGAGCCGTTATTGAAATGAATAGTAGGAAAACAAAGAGGCTGAATAACCTTTTCACGGATCCTCCTTTCCCGAGTTGCTCGGGCGTGGTTATTAAGTGAGCGATCCTTGTTAGTGAAATTAGACTGCCAGGCCGCTGCTGTTGTCAACAAGTTCCTTCAGCATGGGCGGGTTTGATCCGGCGCCGGTTCGGAAAGCTCCTGGGCGACGACCCGTTTGTACTCGAGCGGGTGCTCGTACTTCATCCGCCCTTCAGACATTCTGCCGTTGAAGATGCAGGTATCGACGGGAAAGACCTCCGGCCTGAGGTGGGCGTTATACATGTGCCCGACGAGAATGCAGAGGAAGGCGAGGAGCGCCTCGCCGCCATGAGCTGCCTTGGCCGCAGGGATGAAGGAGCCGGGCAAGATGGAGCTGGCCCGGACAGGAAACCACATGATGAGTCCGGTCGCAACCATTACCAGCGTTCCCATGCCGAGCGCCCAGTACTCGGCCTTCTGTCGGAAATCAAAGCGGCGAAACTGCGCAGGCTCGGCATGCAGGCCGATGAGGTATCGGAACGTCTGCACTGCGTCGCGCAAGTCTTTCAGATTGGGCCGCATGCGGGCCTTCTCATCTTGCAGCGTCTAAATGGGGCGTTCTATAATTTGAGCGCGCTTGCCCATTGCCACACCGCGATCAGACCGGCGGATCCAGCTCGAAAGGAAGGCACAACATGACGCGTCAGGAACTCTTGCAGCGGATCTGGATCGACCCGAAGCGGTGCTTCGGCAAGCCATGCATCCGCGGACACCGCATCTGGGTTTCACTGATTCTTGACTTGCTGGCATCGGGTATGAGCCTGCAGGAGATTCTCCAAGAGTACCCGCAACTCGACCCGCTTGATATTCAGGCTTGCATTGCTTACGGCGCGGAAATGGCCGACGAGCGATTTGTGGAAATCCCCCTGGAGCCGGCGCATGAAGGTCAAGCTGGATGAAAACCTCGGCGACGCTGCACTCCGCATTCTGACCGAAGCAGGGCATGAAGTCGCAACCGCTCCAAGGCAATCGGTGGGTGGACGCAATACCTGGCCAGGCGCTCGCGCGCCTCATGGTCGTCGGGAGAGACGGGCTCGCCTTGAAACACCGAGAAGCCCGGGTGCCTCCAGGAGAGGAGGATATCGATGAGCCTCTGGGGGATCTTTTCCTGTGCCAACAGAGACTTCAGAAGCCGGTGCCGAAACATCATCATGATCTCGACCGGATCGGGCCGGGGGATCGGGAGAAATGAGCCGTCCGGCATGACGAGCCCAGGAGCTTGCGATCGTACTTGAAGCAGAGCCGGAGCATTTTGGGGATCGTCACGACGTATTGACGGACGGGGAGATCGCCCAGGACATCCTGGTCGACATGCTCGGCAAACGGACGGCTTGAGGTCGCGGTGCACAATCCCGGCCGAGTGCGCCGCGGCCAGTGCGTCGGCGATCTGCGCGGCGCATTTCAGCGTCTCGCCGATCGGGAGCCCTTTGCGTCCGATCCTCCGGTCGAGAGTCTTGCCAGCCACGTACTCCATGGCGATGAAGTCGACTCCCTCGGCTTGACCGATGTCATGTATGGTGACGATATTCGGATGATTCAGTGCAGACGCGGCTCTAGCTTCCTTTACGAAACGCCGCTTCCGCTCGGGATCCGAAACCCTGTCCGGAGGCAGCACCTTCAATGCGACCGGGCGATTCAAGCGCGTGTCGAGGGCTTTATAGACGACACCCATGCCGCCCTCGCCCAGCTTCTCGATAACCTTGTAGTGAGAGAGTGTGCGGCCGGCCAGGGCTGCCGAGGCTGGGCTCGACTGGTTGCGCGCTAAATCCTGCGCGGCCGCTTCCAGCGCGGGAGATTCAATGAAGCCTTTCGCTTCGGATTGGCAGGCAAGAAGAGACTCGACTTCTTTTCTCAGAGACTCGTCGTCGCAGGCTTCGCGGAGATAGGCTACCCTATCTTCAGGCTTGCGCTCGAGTACGCTGTTGTAAAGTCGTTCGATTTCCTGCCAGCGCCAGTCTTTCATGTGATCTCTCCCTATCCTATCAGCGGCGAAGCGCACAACAACAGAAGACTTCCTGGCTGGAGAGCGCCGGTTGCGGTCAGCGGCGATTGCAGCATAGGCGACGGTGACGGTCCGCGCACTCTAAGGCGATTGAGTATCAGGCTACTTGGATGGAGGGACGAGGCGCTTTCACTGCTGTCCAAAATAGCGAGAAATCGCACCTATCCCTTCTGATTCTAAAGGACTTACGAGCTTGATCTCCTGAAATCTCATCGGCCGTCCTCCTGGCGCGGTATGCGCCGACATCCGAACCATATCAAAAGCCCTCAGATCGAGTCATGCAGCTCTGCCGAAAGCACACGAATAAATGTCTTCGACCAGCGCATCAGCGCATCTTAACACGGATATCTGCGTGATCCCTATGTCTCCCCTGAAATTGCGGATTGGCGATTGCGGATTGCGGATTGTCATGACAACGTTTTCGTTTTTCAATCTGCAATTCGCAATCCGCAATTTCATCATCAGTGGCGCAGCACCGCTGCATGAGCAACTCCAATGAAAAAAGAGACGGGCACCAAATTGAGACTAAAAATGACGAATAAAAAAACCGTCGAGGTATTCGTCATTCATTGCTCCCACTGGCAGTGATATCACTGTTTTCTTTTTCATTCGCGGTGGTGAGCCGGAGGATCATGGTAACTCTAGGGTACGGAAAATCTATATGGCGCGTGCTAGGCGTAGCCGGCGAGGGACTTAAGCACGTAGAGCGCGCGATGCTCGTAAGTGTGGCCGGTCACCACGGCTTTCTGCAGCTCCGCTGCCAGCTCGCTCCGCTCGCTCTCGTGGGCCAGGAAGTAAGCGATCTTGGCATCAAGCTCCTCGCCGCTGTGGTAGGTCATCCGGGCGAAGTCCGGGAAGACTTGCTGGAGGTCTTCCCGGTGGTCGGTAAGTAGGAAGCCGCCCGTCGCGGCCACGTCGAATATGCGGTTGTTGACCGAGTATTCCAGCTGCAGCGCAGTTATGTTCAGGTTAATGCGCGAGTCGGCGTAGAGGGCGGGCAGCTCCCGGACATAGTCAATCATGGGGTGGACGGTCGCGCCGGGCAGTTCCCAGTCCGCGCCGAACACTTCGGGCTTGGCTGATCGGATGGCCTGAAGCAGCGCGCGGCGCAGCAGCGCGCTGCCCTCCCGGTGGATGTGCAGGTGAAGCTCTCCCATGCCTGGGCGGCCCCAATCGAGAACCATGTCGGGGAAAGACTCCCGGGCCAACTCGGCCCAGAGCTCCAGCAGCGGCGTCGAGGGGCGTGTAAGCTTCCGTTCGATCAATCTGTCTACAAAGTCGTTCACCCGAGGAATCGCTGCGGCCTGGCGGGCCCGGCGCAGCTCCGCTATGTCACCCATCCGCCCCGCGAAGCTGACGTCAAACCGATAGGCCGGCGTCCGTGGCACGAAGACTGACGTGTCGGCCGCCAGCATGATTGGGTAAACATAGTGCATCCCCATCCGCACGCATGGCTCCCTGTATGCGCGATCCCATAGGAAGCAGTAATAAAGGTCGGGAAAGGCGGTCAGTTCCTTTAGGTACTCCTGGAACATCTCCCAGGGAACACCGAACGGGCTGTCGTAAAAGAGTAATGCCAGTGGCACACCGGCAGATCGAAACAAGCCGGTCACGGACAGTCCGGTAAAACCGTAACAGATGGCCATCGTCGGCTTCCAGGCCATCAAATTGGCCAGCTGCTTTCCAAGGCCGTTCGGGTTGCCTCCAAGCGCGGAAAGGTCCAGCACCCGGGTTCTCAGCCCGAGCCGGCGGAAGGCCCGATCGTATCCGTCCATAACCAGGGGGGCGATGACCCCGTGGGCCCTAACGACGCAGACCCGAATCGGGGCGCCCGATAAGCAACCCCACATTTCCTGGTTGACCAGTCTTGAATGGCTCCGGCGGCTCCGACTGGTAACGGCTTTCCTCATCAGCTGTTTCCTCTCATCCTGGTTTGCTGGTTTCGGCTGTTCTGCATTCCCGTCAGCGCCCTGCGAGCTCTTGTTTCCCTCGCGCAGCGGCCGTTTGATCTCGGTGGCGTCGAACGCGACGCGGCAGCGGGCCTCCACCACCCCCTGCGCAAAACGCAATCGCTCCTCTCCAGTCCCTCACGCCGCAGGCTTGCGCGCCTGGATATGGAACTGGACTGTGAAGAGCTCGGGGACCTCTTCGCGGCTCAGGCTTTGGAAGAGGTAGAGGTTGCGCAGCTCGTCACGGATGTCTTCGCCTTTGAGGAGCTTGCCTTGCAGGTAATCGTAGAGGCGCAGGAACTCCGCGCGAACGCTTTCGGGCGGATACATCTTGGTGAACCAGGCACCGTCGCGCAGCGAATACTCGACCTGCTTAATCTCGAGCCCCACCTGCGGGAAGAGCTTTCGCAGCTCGCGCAGGGTGAAGAACTTCAAGTGCGTGCGGTCGAGCAAGCCCCAATCCGTGTATGTCCAGCTTCCCTGAAGAAGGTGGTCGATGACAAAGAGATTGCGTACGTTGGGGATGCTACAAAGAGCGAAGCCGTCCGGCTTGAGCAGGCGCGTGTGATAGGTGAGCAGCTTAGCCGGATCGCGAAGATGCTCGATCGAGTCGCCGTAGATCAGGCAGTCGAAGTAACCGTCGGAGTAAGGCAGCTCCAGCTGCTCGGCGTCCGCGCAGTGGACGGTGGTGAGCCGCTGGCGTGCGATGTCCGCCTCCTTCGGGCGGATTTCGATGCCGACATATTCTCTGACCAGGCCTTTTGCGAGGATGAGCTGGCCCAGCGTGCCGTCGGCGCACCCGACCTCGAGGATCCTCTCAGTCCCCCGGGGAATGAACTTGATCAGGTTGGTGCTCACGGCCGCCTCCGACTCGCTGGCGCATCTTCGGCGCCTTCGCTTCCGCCTGCCTGCAAGAAATGCACGATCCCCTCCGGCTTGTTTTTAGATTTTTTGCCGGCTTTATGCAATGAATCTTTTCGGCTTCTGCGCAGTTGGAATGGCATACTTGCAGGTGTGGACGGAGCGTGTGTCCCGGATAATGCATCTAACAATAAGCAATTGCTTGAATTGCTTCTGAGCTGCTGAGGCAAGGATAGCATGATTTGGCCGGGAGATTGTCGCGAATTCTCCCCAAAAGCGGGGGCGAAGGGGCCGGAGCGGCGGGAAAGCACCTGAAAGACGCTACAGGGGGGAGGGGGAGCGGTTCCCGACGTCGGGAACCGCTCCCCTTCTGCCGCTGGCCCCTCTGCAGGACACACTCTTCCCCTATGTCACGACGGCCACGCCAAGCAGCGCCAATCAAATGGAAGAAGGCTGGATCGC
>Ga0315280_10006682_pt1 | contig 15816 bp, 17 predicted proteins | sample YL17G06_40_MG_FD_203697 | JGI IMG/M metagenome (GOLD analysis project Ga0315280, IMG submission 203697) | Sediment microbial communities from Yellowstone Lake, YNP, Wyoming, USA - YL17G06_40 | ecosystem: Environmental > Aquatic > Freshwater > Lake > Sediment | place: USA: Wyoming | collected... | reverse complement strand
GCGCGCAGTAATAATCGTAGCCCGGCTGCGGGGTGAGCTCCCGCAAGCTGGTCACCACAAAGCGCGGATTCAGTTTGCCTTGCGTGATCTCCGCCTTGACGATCACCCGCTCGGGCTGCTCCCAGCTTTGGGCGGCATACTCGAACTCGCCGGACTCCCGGCAGCCATCCCCTTGCCAACGGAGCACCTCTGTTTCAAGACGTTTCATCAACTCTCTTGTTCTACAGAGTGTGCTCCATTTACTCCATTCATGCATGATTCGGGGTAGCCGCCAGGCGAGCGGCGACGGCCGAGCCCCTGCTCTTAGGCCACTATTCATCGGCTACCGTTCCCCTCGACTTTAGCCCTGCTGTGAAATAAACCTCACAAACATCTCAAATCCGCTCGAAAGTGTGGAAAACCCTTGCTAGCCGCCTAAGCCTGCAAGCTGGCCCTTGACAGGCAGGCGGCGGAGGGTGCTGCAATGAGCGGAGCCACCGCGAGCGCGGATGTTGGCAAGCCGGCCCCTGGCCGGGCCGACGCGCGCCCGGAAAGCATTCAGAGCTACGATTTCGTGCGCCCGGCTTGCCTCTCCAAGGAGCAGACGCGCACGCTCCAGTTGCTGCACGAATCTTTCGCGCACCGTCTGGCGGGCATCCTTTCGCCACCCCTGCGCATGCCATTGCACATCGTGCCCCACCCGGTGCGCGAGACGCCTTATTCCGACTTCACTTCCAGCCTGCCGGAGTTCATCGTCAGCGGGTCATTCCGCATGTCGTCGGAGTGCGGCAACTCGCTCTGGGTGGCGGGCTGCGACGCCGCCTTGCTCATGCTCGACCGGCTGCTCGGCGGCGCCGCCAAGACGCTTCCTGACGCGCGCTGGCTGACTGAGATCGAATGCACGCTCATGGAAAGCGTGATCTCCAAAATCCTGGGCGCCTATGCCGCGACCTGGCGCCCGCTGGCCGAACTGTCCTGGCAGGTGCGCTCGGTCGCCTCAAGCCCGACGTTCGGCCACATCGCCTTGCCTACCGAGATCGTCGGTATCGCCAGCTTCTGCATCGAGATCGGAGCCGCGACCGCAGCCTTTAGCCTTTGCCTGCCGGTGGTAGCCTGCGAGCCAGTGCTGGGGAAGCTGGTTCTCCAGCACTGGCTTTCGGCTGGCCGGCCGCAGGCAGCGGACCGCCCGCAGGCGAGCCTCTCCGCCGAGCTGTCCGAGAAGCAGGTGACCGAGGTCCGTGTGCCCGTGCAGGCTATGTTGGGCGGCGCGCGCATGACCCTGGGCGAGATCTCCCGCCTCAGCCCAGGTCGCGTCATCCGCCTCGACAAGGGAACGAGCGATGAGATCGAGATTATCGTGGGTGGTAAGACCAAGTTCTTTGGGCGCCCGGGCAAAGCCGTTGGGCGCCTCGCAGTACAGGTCACCCGAGAAGCCGCTCCCGGGGAGGGAATGAGATGAGCCCAAAAGCTGCCTCACGCAATGAGGTGATGCCGAGCGAAGAGAGCCAGGCAGGCGCCGTTGGGACGACGGCCGCCGCGCCAGCGCAAGTAGCCGAGGGTCAGGCGCCGGCCCAGGACGCTGCGGTTCGCGAGGCGCAATTCGCGTCGCTGTCGGGCGGCGCTGACTCGGCGACCGGTCCCTCCATGGACATGGTCATGGACCTGGAGGTCGATGTCTGCGCCGAGCTGGGGCGCACGGCGATGCTTATCCGCGACTTGATGGAGCTGCATCCGGGCTCGATTATCGAGCTGCGCAAGCTCGCCGGCGAGCCGGTGGACCTTCTGGCCAACGGCAAGCTCATCGCGCGCGGCGAGGTCGTGGTGGTTGACGAGACCTTCGGGGTTCGCGTAACCGAAATCGCCAGCCGCAGCGTGCGGGCCGAGGGCGGCGGCTAGGCGAACCCGCGCTGGCGGCGGCGCCGGTCTGGGCGGTCGCCGCTGCGCACTTTCAAGACACGGGATCAAGGGCAGACACCTTGCGGCAGCGCCGGTCTGGGCGGCAGCCGTGGGAAGAAGCAACATCATCTCGGGGGAGCTCAAATGTTCCACATGTGCAGCAGGGCGCTCGGCGCCCTGGCGCTGGGTCTAGTAACAGCGATCCCATTGCGTCTCGCCTGGGCCGAGCCAGCGACTCACGTCGTGGCGCCCGGCGAAAGCCTGTGGGTCATCGCCAAGCGGTACGGCATCTCGGCTCAGGACCTGGCTAGCGCCAACGGCCTGGCCCAGGCGCGCACGCTGCATTCCGGGTTCAAGCTGGTGGTTCCGGTGCGCGGCAGTGACGCCGCGGTCACCGCGGCCGAATCGTCGCATCCAGCGCCTGACGCGGCGCCAACGATCACCGTGCTGCCAATGGCAGCCACCGCGGCGGCCGCCCCCTTTGCCGCGCCTCGCCAGGCGCAAGCGGCGAAGCCCTCGGCGGCTGCGGGCAGCCAGCCGATAGTCCTCGCGCCGGCGACGCAACCACGCCACCCACATCCGGCGGCATCAGCGCCCGCGCCTAACCACAAGCCCACTCCGGCCGCCGCGACCAAGCGCGACCGCATCGCTCGCGCGCAGGAAAGCGTCTCTGCGCCGAGCCGGATCGCTCCCGTTGCGACCATAGCCCCGAGTCCTACGCCGCCGGCAGCGCAGTCGGCGCCAACGGCCGAAGTTGGTAGCGCTGCCCGCACCGGCGGGGCCGCGGCCAATCCCGCCCCCGCCGCCACGGCGACGGCAGCCACCCGATGGCATACGTCCGCCCAGGATACAGACGCGAAAGCGCCCGGGCGCCGCCCCCGCACCGGCGGGCTATTCCCCGAATCCGCCAAGTCTGAGCGCGGCTACGGCTTCATGAGCGCGCTCGACTTCATCCTCAAACTGGCGCTGGTGGTGATCCTGGCCTACGTCTCGATGTTGGCGCTGAAGAAGTTCACGCAGCGACGCACGGCGGCGTCGGGCAAGGGAGCGGCGCTGCGGGCGGTGGACACCATCGGCCTCGCGCCCAACCGACAGCTTCACATTGTGACCCTCGGCGAGCGCGCGTTCCTCCTGGGATCGACGCCCGAGAGCGTGTCGCTCATCAGCGACATTTCCGAGGCTCAAAGCGTGCCCGGCGCGACCAAGAGCCCGCCTCATGCAGAGCAGGATCCGGCCTTTACGCAGCGGCTGAGAGAGCTGATGAAAGCTGCGCCGGCCGGCCGTCGAGCGCAGAGCGGCGTCGGCCTGCGCCTGGCGCAGGCGGCGCAATTCATCAAGGCGCGCTCCAACCAGATGCGGCCGCTGGGAGAGATCATCGATGAGACGCTGTCGGGCTAGGGCGGTTGCGCTAGCGCTGGTGGCGCTGGGTCTGTGCGCCGGATCGGCGGGCGCCGAGCAGATCCCACTGCCGAAGATCTCGTTCGGCCTCGAGACCGCCGGCAGCCGCAACGACGTCGCGGTGAGCTTGCAGATTCTATTCATCCTCACCATTCTGTCGCTGGCGCCGGCGCTGATAATGATGCTGACGTCGTTTGCGCGCATCGTCATCGTGCTCAGCTTCACGCGCCATGCGCTGGGGACGCAGCAAATCCCGCCCAACAGCACGCTCATCGGGCTCGCGCTGTTCCTGACCTTCTTCACCATGGCGCCGGTGTGGCAGAACGTCAATGCCAACGCCCTCCAGCCGTACATGAATAACCAGATCTCGTACAAGGCGGCGATGGAGCGGGCGGCGGTGCCGGTGCGCGAGTTCATGCTGCGCCAGGCCAACGAGCAAGACCTCGGGCTGTTCGTGAGCATGGCTAAGATGCCGCGCCCGGCGGGCCCGCAGGACATCCCGACCTATGTGCTCGTTCCCGCTTTCATCATCAGCGAGCTCAAGACGGGATTCGTCATGGGCTTCATCATCTTCGTGCCGTTTCTGATCATCGACATGGTGGTCTCGGTGACGCTGATGTCAATGGGCATGATGATGCTGCCACCGATCATGATCTCGCTGCCGTTCAAGGTGCTGCTGTTCGTGATGGTCAACGGCTGGCACCTGGTCGCCAAGGCGCTCATCACGAGCTTCCATTAGCGGCCGACGCGGCGGCTCAGGTTCTCAATCGGCGGCTGCTTTCGCAGACGCGCGCCAGGGAGACTTGCATGACCGAAACGATGGTTCTCGATTTGGGGCGAACCGCTGTCATCACGGGGCTGAAGATGGCCGCGCCCATCCTCATCGCGAGCATGATCTCCGGCGTGGTGGTGAGCATCATCCTCGCCGCGACGCAGATTCAAGAGTTCACGCTCACCTTCATCCCCAAGATCGTCGCGGTGGCGGTGACGGTGCTCATCGTCGGGCCGTTGATGTTTCGCCTGCTGGTGGACTTCTCGCGCAGCCTTCTCATATCGCTGCCCAACCTGGTGCCGTAGCGCCCTGCGACTCCTCTCTGAGGTTGGGTGCGGGTCAACAGGTCGCGAGCATGGTGATGTTGTGAGCTTGCTCTCGCTGCCAATCGAACAGGCCGGAGCCCTGATGCTCGTGTTCGCGCGCGTCGCGGGCATCTTCGCCGCGGCGCCGATCCTGTCGGATCAGCGCGTGCCGCTGATGCTCAAGGCGGGGTGCTCGTTCATGATCGCGGTGGTGCTCATGCCGGTAATCGGACGCAGCGCCGCGCCGACCGCGCTGCTGCCATTCGCGTGCGCGGCCGCGAAAGAGCTCGCCGTCGGCGCCGCCCTTGGCTTCATCGCCGGCCTAGTGCTGGCGGTGGTGCAGACCGCGGGCGAGCTCGCCGACTTCCAGGCCGGCTTCGGCTTTGGGGCGATGGTCGATCCGACCTTCGATTTTCCCACGTCGATCATCGGCCGCTTTCAGTACCTGTTGGCGTGGCTCGTGTTCCTCGGGCTCAACGGGCATCATTACCTGCTCAGCGGCGTCGCCGACAGCTTCCGCACCCTGCCGCTGGCCATATTCTCGATCAACCCCGCGATGGGCGAGGGCGTCTTTGCGCTCGCCGCGCGGCTCTTCGTCATCACCGTCAAGATCGCGGCGCCGGTCATGGGCGCGGTGTTTCTGGCTGATGTCGCCATCGGCATGGTCGCGCGCACGGTGCCGCAGATGAACGTCTTGGTGCTTGGTTTTCCGGTGAAGATGTTCCTGGCGCTGCTGACGGTTGCGGTTTCGATTCCCGTCTTCCTGCCGGTGGTCCACGGTCTGGTGGGATCGATGCGTCAGACAATGATGCAATTCGTGACCGCATTTGCGCGCTGAGGGCGCAATGCCTCGCGGCCGGCAGTAAGGCCGGCCGGAACGTTCAATCATGGCTGCCGACGACAGAACAGAACAAGCTACGCCGCGCAAGCGGCAAGAGGCGCGCCAGAAGGGCCAGGTCGCGCGCAGCGGCGAGGTCAGCGCGGCAGTCGGCATCCTGGCGTGCCTGCTTGCGCTGCGCGTGGCGGGGCCGTACATGGCCGGCGGACTGGCCGGCGTGGTGCGCTCGGGCTTCGCATTCGCGCCGTACGCCACGCTGAGCCAGGAGCAGGTCGCCTCGGGCATGATCTCGTCGCTGTTGGCGATGGCGAAGATCCTCGCGCCGGTGCTGGGCGCGGCGGCGGTGGCGGCGGTGGCGGGCAATATCTGCCAGGTCGGGTTCAACTTCACCCTTCAGCCGCTCGCGCCGGATTGGAACCGCGTCAACCCGGTCCTCGGTTTCGCCCGCATCTTCTCCGTGCGCGCGCTGGTCGAGCTGGCGAAGTCGCTGCTCAAGGTCGCGGTCGTCGGATGGGTGTGCTACGGCTACCTGCGCGGCAACTATCACCTCATCGCCGCGATGTCGTCCATGAGCCACGGCGGGATCTTCGCCGCCGTCGGCTACCTGGCGTGGCAGCTCTTTCTGCGCGCGGCGGCGGTGCTCATGATCATCGCCGGGTTCGATTACGCGTTCCAGCGCTTCCAGTTCGAGCGCAGCATCCGCATGACCAAGCAAGAGGTAAAGGACGACTGGAAGCGCAGCGAGGGCGACCCGCTCATCAAGTCGCGTTTGCGCCAGCGCCACCGCGAGCTCGCGCGCGCGCGCATGATGCAGGAGGTCGCCCGCGCGACCGTGGTGGTCACCAACCCGGTGCACCTTGCCGTCGCCCTGCGCTACGTGCCGCGCGAGATGGAGGCGCCCGAGATGGTCGCCAAGGGCCAGCGCCTGGTCGCCGAGCGGATCAAGGAAGTCGCGCGCGAAAACAGCGTGCCCATCGTGGAGAACCCGGAGCTCGCCCGTGCGCTCTACCACCAGGTCGAGATCGGCCAGCGCATCCCGGCCGACCTCTATCAGGCAATGGCCGAGATCATCGCATTCGTCTATCGCTTGTCGGGAAGAACGCGAATATAGGGCGCAGGAAGTAGGGAGTAAGGAGTAGACGGCAGAGGGCACCGAGCCCTTGCCGGGGCAAGTAACATGGCAACAGCCGCGGCGCCGACGAGTTCAATAAAGCTCTTCACCCGTCACAGCGACGTGCTCGTGGCCGTGGGCGCAGTGCTCATCGTGCTGATGATGATCGTGCCCATGCCGCGGTGGGCGCTCGACCTGCTGCTCGTTTTCAACATCGCGCTCACGCTGGCGGTGCTGCTGGTGTCGGTTTACACCCGGGACCCGCTCGAGTTCGCCGTCTTCCCCGCGCTGCTGCTGGTGGCGACGCTCTTTCGACTCGCCCTGATCATCTCCGCCACCCGCCTCATCCTGCTTCACGCCGAGGCGGGGGCGATCATCGCCGCATTCGGCTCCTTCGTCGTCGGCGGCAACTACGTCGTCGGCATCGTCGTCTTCCTGATTATCGTCATCATCCAGTTCGTGGTCGTCACCAACGGCGCCCAGCGCGTCGCCGAGGTCGCGGCGCGCTTCACCCTCGACGCCATGCCGGGCAAGCAGATGGCGATCGACGCCGACCTCAACTCCGGCCTGATCGATGAGAACGAGGCGCGCAAGCGGCGCAAGATGATCGGCCAGGAGGCCGATTTCTACGGCGCCATGGACGGCGCAAGCAAGTTCGTCCGCGGCGACGCCATCGCCGCCATCATCATCATCCTCATCAACATCCTGGGCGGCTTCGCCATCGGCATCACCCAAAAGGGCATGACCCTGGTCAACGCGCTCCAGACCTTCACCCTGCTGACGATAGGGGAGGGGCTGGTGATTCAGATCCCGGCGCTGCTGATGTCAACCGCGGCCGGTCTGATCGTCACGCGCTCCGCCTCGGACTCGCACCTGGGCGAAGACCTGACGACGCAAATGCTGGCCCAGCCGCGCGCCATCGCCATCGCCGCCGCGGTGCTGCTCATGTTCGTGCTCATACCCGGCCTGCCGAAGCTGCCGTTCATCGTTGCTGCGGCAACGGTCGGCGCGCTCGCATACGCGGTGCGCACCAGCCGCCGTGAGCCAGCCGAGGCCCCAGCCGGCAAGCCGCGCACCCAGACCGAGGACATGATGGCCTTGCTTGCGGTCGATCCGGTGGAGCTGGAGATCGGCTACGGGCTGATCGCGCTGGCGGACCCGGGCCAGGGCGGCGATCTGCTCGACCGCATCACCGCGGTGCGGCGGCAGATCGCGGTCGATCTCGGCATCGTCGTGCCGCCGCTGCGGGTGCGCGACAATATGCAGCTCAAGCCCAACTCCTACGCCATCAAGCTGCGCGGCGTCGAGCTGGCGCGCGGCGAGCTCTATGCCAAGCACATGCTGGCCATGAACCCGGGCAATGCCACGCGCGCCCTGCGCGGCATGGAGACCCGCGAGCCGGCTTTCGGCCTGCCCGCGCTGTGGGTCGCGGAGGGCGACCGCATCGAGGCCGAGGTCGCGGGTTACACTGTGGTTGACACCAGCACCGTGCTCGTTACCCACCTCAGCGAGCTGATAAAGCGCCATGCGTGGGAGATTCTGACGCGTCAGGATGTGCGCAATCTGCTCGATAACGTCAAGGCGCGCTCGCCCGCGCTGGTGGACGAGCTGGCGCCGGAGCTGATGAACGTGGGCGAGGTGCAAAATGTGCTCCAGGGCCTGCTGCGCGAGCGCGTCTCCATCCGCGACCTGGACACCATCCTCGAGGCGCTCGCCGACAATGCCCGCGTCACCAAGGACCCGGGTGCGCTCGTCGAATGCGCGCGCCGCGCTCTCGCCCGCGGCATCACCCGCCAGCACTTGTCCGCAGACGGCGCGCTGCACGCGTTTACGGTCGACCCGGGTGTCGAGGATGCGGTCGTCAGCTCCATCCGTCAGACCCCGGCCGGCAACGAGCTAGCGCTCGAGCCCGAGACGGCGCTGTCTATCCTGCGCCGCACCCACGAGCAAGCTGAGCGCGCCGCCGCGCAAGGCTATCAGCCGCTTGCCCTTTGCTCGCCGGTGGCGCGGCCCTGGTTCCGCCGTCTCATCGAGCCGGCGCTGCCCAGCCTGGCGGTGCTGTCGCAAGCCGAGATCGCTGGCGGCATCGAAGTCAAATCCCTGGGAACGGTGACCCTACATGAAGCTGCAAAAGTTTGAGGCCGAAACCATGCCGCAGGCGCTGGCGAAGGTCAAGTCAGCGCTCGGCGCTGACGCGGTGATCATGGACACGCGCTCGGTTCGCAAGGCCGGCGCGCTCGGCCTGGGCTCGCGCGAGTGCGTGCAAGTCTGGGCCGCCCAGGCGCCCGATGCGGTGGCGCCCCGCTCGACCCTGTTGATCATGCCGGCTGCTGGTGCCAATGGGGGCATGGGCACGGTGGCGGCATCTCAGCTTGACACCGGGCTGCTGACCGCGCTGCACGCGCGCCTGGGTGACCTCGAGGCCAAGCTCGACCTGCTCTCCATGGCTGCCGCCTATGGCAATGGCAGTCGGGCAGAGGTCCACCCAGTCCTGGCTGAGCTGGACGAGCATGAGCGCGCCGCCGCGCGGGCGGGCCTGGCGCGGCGCATACCGCTTTCGGGAGAGATCGCCATCGGCAGCGCGCGCGTGGTGGCGCTGGTCGGCCCGACCGGCGCCGGCAAGACCATGACCGCGGCCAAGCTGGCGGGGCGGCTCGGGTTGATGCACGGCGCGCGCGTCGGCATCATTTGCGCCGACGGATACAAGGTTGCGGCAATGGGCGAGATGGCCGCATACTGCGACCTGCTGGGCGTGCCTATGGCCTGCGCACACGATGTCACAGAGCTGCGCGCGGCGCTCGACGCCCTTGCTGACTGCGCTTTGGTCCTGGTTGACACTGCCGGTGCCAGCCAACGCAACGCGCAGTACTTGACCGAGCTGCGCGACCTGCTGCAAGCCGTCGGCGCTGACGAGGCGCACCTGGTGCTGTCGGCCGCTGCCAGCTCCGGCGCTTGCGCCGAAGCGATCGCGCGGTTCGCCGCGATCGGCGCGACCCACCTCGTGTTCGCCAAGCTGGACGAATCGCCCGATCCCGGCGAAGCCTTGAGCACCGCGGTGGGCGCGGGGCTTCCGGTGTCCTACCTTGCGGATGGGCAGGCGGTGCCGCAGGATATCCGCCCCGCGGACGAAGATGTCGTGGCTGCCGCATACCAACTGCGTGAGGCGGCGCTTGGCGCCGCCCCGGAACGCGGCGCAGCCGCGTCGAGGTTGCGTAAGTGAAGGCCAAGCACGCGCTGGCGAATCTCGCGCGCTCCGCCGCCCTGGCGACGATGGGCATGGTTATCTTCCTGTCGCTGCAAGCGGGGGTGGAGCTGGTCTTTGCCGTCGTGCGCGGCATTATCGCATTTCTCGTCGTGCATTGGGTGTTGGCAGCGGCGATGGATCTGATTCAGGTAGCTGCGTTCTCCGGCGACGGTGGTCGGCGGCAGGCGGCCGACGCCGGGCAGCGCGAGCAGCAATCGTCCGAGGGAACAGCGAGCACGTCGCGGGAGGTGACCAGCGGTGGCCGATAGAGCCGAGCTGTGGACGCGGTATCGAGCCCGCAAGAGCGAAGATCTGCGCAGCGAGATCATAGCCGAATATGCCTACCTGGCGCGCTACGTCGTCGAGCGGCTCAACCTCAAGACCTCCGCCAGCGTTGACTACGACGACCTGTTATCGCAAGCGGTGGTGGGATTGATTGATGCCATCGATCGCTACGATCCTTGCCGCGGCGTCAAGTTCGAGACCTTCGCATATCTGCGCATCCGCGGCGCGGTGATGGACATGCTGCGCGACATGGACTGGTCGCCGCGCTCGCTGCGCCAGAAAGAGAGCGAGCTCAAGCATGCGTATGCCCGGGTCGAGGCCGAGCGCGGGCGGCCGGCGACTGACGACGAGGTGGCCCAGGAGCTCGGCATAAGCCGGGTTGAGCTCGACGCCCGAGCGCAAGCGGTGGCGCCGTGGGCCACCGTCTCGCTCGAGGAGACGATCGCCGCTGGCGGCGAGGATGACGATATCACGGTTGCGGATCTCATCGTGGATGAAGACGCGGTGTCGCCCGAGCGCCACGCCGAGCAGCGCGAGCTGCGACGCCTGTTGGTGGAAGCGATCCGAGACCTGCCGCAGCAAGAGCGGTTGGTTCTCAGTCTCTACTACATCGAGGGACTGACGCTGAAGGAAGTGGGCAAGGCATTGGGCGTAACCGAATCGCGCGCCTGCCAGGTGCATTCGAAGGCGATCCTTCGCGTGCAGACGCGCATGGAGCGGCTGCTGAGCGCCGCGTAGGGGGCTGGTGCAATGTTATTGCCACGTGTGGAATCGGTTGACGTCGTGCCGAAGACCCCCGAGCCCGAGAAGGGCCGCGAGCGCGTGCACAAGCCGCAGGCGGCGCACCGCCCGCAGGCGACGCACCGCCCCGGCGATCGCAAGCGCGAACATGGCGGGGATCGGCGACAGCAGGCGCCAGCGCAAGGGCGCACGGACGAGGCGGCGCCAGAGCCTGCATCCGCTCAGCCGCCCGAACCGCAGGACGCGGACAGCCTTGCGCCCCACGCGCGCAAATCGTATGGCCCGGACGCCGACACGCACGACAATGAGCCTGAGCATCACATAGACTACCGAGCGTAAGGAGAGGCACCAAGTGATCCCTATCACGGCAACCATCGCGAGCGTCGCAGCGCTGATCTCGATAGCCGCGGCGGGTTCGACATGTATGATGCGGCTGCGCTTAGGGCCGCGCACGGCTCCACCCGAGGTCGGCGAGCTGGAGCAGGCGATCGAGGACCTGGTGCGAAGACTCGAGGCCGCCGCGGGCAGATGCATTCACGATCTCGAATCGCGCGAGCAGGAGCTGCGCCGTCTGCTGGGCGGTGCGCTGCCCGCGGGCGGTGAGCCGCGCATTGCGCTGGACGCGCCCACGGCGCCGGGCGCGGTCGGGTTCCTGGCAGCGACGGCCGTCGCCGACCAGCTAGACGATCAGTCCGCAGGCGGCGCACCACCCATCCCGCCTATGAGCTGCTTCGAGACCGACCTCGTCTCGCGCGCGGCCCGCGCCCGCGCGCTTGCCGAGCGCAATACCGACGAGGCGACCATTTGTCGCGTGACCGGGCTGCAGCGCGCGGAGCTGCGTACGCTGCTGTCGTCGACCGCCGCGCAGCAGAAAGCGCCGTGATTCTCGCGCACCGGCGGCGATGATGCACCGCGGCGCCTACCCTCGGCAGACGACCATCGCGCGTGACGGTGATGCCTATTCAAGCTCGCATATCTGCTTTACACGGGACGGGGGGACTTGACGCTCGCTATTAGTGGTTTGAGGCGTCAATCTATTACGCGAGCGTCAATAAGCGTCACCGCACTTGATCCACGAACCGGGCCGGGGGCTGCTGCGTCGCCCCAGTATCGTACGCCCGCTGAAGCGCATCCTTGCGCTGCGCGCTCGACAGCTTCCCGCCGAGCTCGACCAAGTACGCCTCCCAGTGGTCGCGGGCGCGCTCCTCGGCCTCCACCAGGCGATGCCACAGCTCCAGGTTGAAGTGCGCCTCCGCGCGCAGGCGAGCCGCGGCGCGCGCGATCTCGTCCGCTCCGTGGCCGTTACCCGCTACTGCTCTTGCGCAAGCTCGAAACAGCGCCGGGGCATCGAGCGCGCAGATCCGGCGCAGTGCTTGCTGCTTGCGGTCCATGATGGCCAGCAGCGCGTCGGCGCGATCGGGCGGTGCGCCGCCTGCGGCTGGAATGTGGCATTGCTGTTCGCTCAGGCGCGTGATGTCGAGCAGCGCCCGCCGCAGATTCCGCTGCGCCTCAATAAGCTCACGTAAATAGGATAGATCCGAGGATGCGGCGTCTGACATCGGCGTCCTTCCGAGGTTGGGCTGACGGGCCTACTGCTGCCAGGAGTTGGCGGCTTCGGCCCAGGCTTCGCGCAGCCGCGACAAGTGAGTGATGACCTCGCCCAGCGCGGCTTCGTCGTCGCGGACGTTGGCATGAGTAAGGCGGTCGAAGAGATACGCGTAGAGCGACCGCAGCGCCGCTGCCATGGTCGAATCCACGGTCGGGTCGAGGGAGCTGATGAGCTCGATCAATATCGCCTGGGCGCGCGTGATTGCGGCGTGTTGCGCCTCGAGCTCGTGAGCACGCATGTGCTCGCGCGCGCGGTTGACAAATCGCAGCGCCCCGTCATAGGCCAACAAGAGGAGCTGACTGCGGCTAGCGGTGAGAACCTGGTTCTGCTGATATTCGAGGGTGGCTAAGATTTCCGCCATGTTGGTGTCTCTTCTGGATTGTAGGGCGCGGATTCGCGAGGCTGTTGCATAATTGCATATCGCGGGTCGGCCAGGAGGCCGACCCCTACGCCCGGGAGCGTAGATCGTAGGGGTCGGGTGGCTAGGCCGAAGGCCGCCATGGCGGTCGCCGAAGGCGACCTAGCCATTCCACCCCGACCCGTCAATCCGGGATTACGCAACAACCTCTCGCATCCGCGCCGCCCGGCGCGCGTGAGAATGCGCGCCCTACATGCTCCCGCGAGACCAATCGCACCCGTCGAGTGCCCTTACCCCGAGGCTCCGCGCCAGTTGGCATTGATCTGCGCAAACTGCTGCGACAGGAACTGCGACTGAGTTTGCAGTTGCCCCAGCATCTCCTCCATCGTCTGGAACTGCTGGCGGATCCTCTCCTGCTGCGCCGCGATCGTGTCTTGCAGGCGCGTTATCTCGCTCTTGATGTCATCTATGCTGGCGTTCACGGCGTCTTGCGCCGTGTGCACCGGGCCGTAGTCCGAGTCGGTCAGGAAGGCCAGACAGCCGTCGAGCGCCCCGGCCACGCCCTGGGAGAAGGTCATTGCGCCGTACGAACCCGGCGCGTCGGCAGCGACCATCACGCTCAGGCCCTTGGGATCACCGGCGGTGGCGGTGAGCATCTGCCCCGAGCCGGTCGCCGCCTGGCCGTCGATGGTGCCAGCGACGTTCTGCCCCAGGGCCCCGGTTCCGCCGCCCGATTCGCCCCCCGGCGCCGATTCCGTCACCTGGACGGCGCCAATTCCGCTGGAGGCGCCTCCCGCATTGCTCGCGGTTGAGATTGCGGTTATCGTCGATGGCCCATAGCCCGCGCGCCGCAGCGTCAGGTAACTGCCGGCGCCGGTTCCGTCGCCGCCGGTAGCGACTGCTGTTACCCCGGTGACGCCGGTCTGCGCGTTGATTGCGTCGAGAACCTGCTGCTGTGTCATGCCCGCGGTCAGCTCGATGGCCACGCCGTTGATCGTCACCGTCTCGTCGGCCGCCAATGCCGAGACCTGCGCCACCCCGGCGGTCACGCGCGAGCGCGTGGCCGCCTGCGTGATCTCGATAGCATATCCCACCGCGCCAGAGGACTTCGTATCGCCCGTCGCGCCAATGAACGACAGCCGTGGGTCGCTGCTCGTTCCGAAGCGAGAGAATAGCTGCATCACCGCATCGGGATTGGATGACAGCGCTGCGTCGAGCGCCGTCGAGTCGAGCTCGAGCTTGTCGTCCGCATTGACGCGCAGCCCGATCTGCGATAGCAGCGAGTACGGGCCAGGCAGACCCGCCGCGGGCGCGGAGACAATCGACCGCAGATCGTTCTGGATCTCCTGGAGCGTGTACTCGCCAAACAGCGTGCCGGTCTTCCCGCTCGTGGCGTCATAGGCGGACTGCTCGGCGATGAAATCCACCAGGTTGTTGTATTGCGTGACGAACGAATTGATTGCATCAGCCATCGCCTTGGTGTCGCGCGCTGCCGTTAGCACCACCTGCTTCGTCGGATCGGCCTCGTGCAAGTAAAGGGTCAAGCCCGGGATCGCGTCGGTCATGGTGTTGGTGCTGCTGCTCAGGGTGATGGCGTTTTCACCTTCGCCGATCGCGATCTGCGCGTCGCGCGCCGCCTGGATCTCGGTGAAAGCGGGAGCGGCGCCGCCGGTCAGGTTGACGCTCACCGTCATAGCGTTGGCCGAACCGGTGTCTTGGCTGGTCAGCAGCAGGCGATAGGGAGCCGACGAGCCGTCGCTGATGATGTGTGCGCGCACGCCCGCGTTCGCATTGTTGATGGCGTCGCGCAGTTGCGCCAGGGTCAGGTTGTTGACGTCGAGCACCACGGGGTCGGCGCTGCCGGCGCCGATGGTGATCGTGCCGGCGCCGACCGACGTCGTGTCGTAATCCGCGTAGCCCTGGGAGGCCATCTGGTGGGCGGTCGCGAGCTGCGTCACGGTGAGGGCGTAGATGCCGCTCAGCGCCGAATCGGAGGCGGAGGCGGTGACCGCCTGCTCATCGCTCGAGGTCACGCCATAGCTGCCCAGCGTTGACGGGTTAGCCAGCGCAGCGGCCTCGGTCTTGAGCGCCAGCAGGCGCGTGTTGGCGGTCTGCCAGGCGGTGAGCTTGGTCTCGAGCGCGGCCTGCTGCTGATTGAGGCGGTCTACGGGCGCCTGGGCGACCTCGAGCAGCTTGGACATGATGCTGTCCATGTCGAGGCCCGAGATGATACCGCCGATATATGAGGTTCCGGGCATTTCTCTGTTCCTTGCTCAGCCTCGGCAGTAACCGCATCGCGCGGCGTCATGCCCGCGCGTCGAGCACCTTGCCCGTCGAATTCTCGAGCAGAAATTGCGCGAATTGCAGCACCTGCTCCGGCGGGATTTGCCGCACGACCTCGCCCGTTTCCTTGTCGCACAGGGTGATGATGATCTGCGCCAGCTCCTTGTCGAAGCTCAGCCGCGCCTCGATATTGCTGCGCGCGAGCGGCACGGTCACGGCGGCCGCGGCGCTGGCGCCGACTGCGCCCCTGGGAAGCGCCGGGATCGCTGCGGCTATGGATGATATGATTGCGTTAACCATCGCCAACCGCCCCGCAGGCGGCGCACCGCCCGCCTCGCCCTGGCCTGGGTGGGAGGGGCCGGTCGGTCTGGGCGACCGGCCCCTCTCGGGGGAGCTCAACACCAGCCGAACTCTATCCGCCGCTGGCGGACCCATCCGCCTTGGGCGGGCTTGCGCTAAGACGTGCGGCCTTAGCGCAGGAGCTGCAAGATCACCTGCGGCGCCTGGTTCGCTTGCAGCAGCATCGCGCTGCTCGACTGGAGCAGGATCTGGTTGCGGGTGAAGGTCACCATCTCGCCCGCCATGTCGGCGTCGCGGATGGAGCTCTCAGACGCGCTCAGGTTCTCCTGCGCCACGGCCAAGCTGGTCAGGTTCGACTCCAGGGTGTTCTTCTGGAACGCGCCCAGCGTGACGCGAGCGGTGCTGACCGCATTGATGGCGGCGTCCAGGGCGGTGATGGCCGCCTGGGCATCCACCGTAACGTCAATGCCCGCCACGCTCAGGGTTGTCGCGTCCACGCCCGGCAGGGTCACGGTGACCGTCTGGCCGGAGTTGGCGCCAACCTGGATCACCAGGCCGGAGGCGCTGCCGTCCAGCAGCGTCAGGCTGCCGAACTGCGTCATGGTCGAGATGCGGTTCAGCGTCTCGATGGCCGAGTCTATCTGCGCCTGGTCGGCCGCGATCTCGGTCGTCCCGTTGACGCCCGTGCTCGCGGCAT
>Ga0315280_10006681_pt1 | contig 15818 bp, 12 predicted proteins | sample YL17G06_40_MG_FD_203697 | JGI IMG/M metagenome (GOLD analysis project Ga0315280, IMG submission 203697) | Sediment microbial communities from Yellowstone Lake, YNP, Wyoming, USA - YL17G06_40 | ecosystem: Environmental > Aquatic > Freshwater > Lake > Sediment | place: USA: Wyoming | collected... | reverse complement strand
AGCGATGAGCAGATGACGTGTATCCGATTGGTCCCCGATGCTTTTCATGGCAATTGGAACTATACCATTCGACCAACATGATTTTGGCAAATTCATCATGTTATTTTGTTACGAGGCCTAAGACCAGGCGACACTTGGTCCGTATGTCTATGATTGGCTCGTTTGAGAGGATATGCGATGGACCGTCCAGACGAGGCCGAGAAGTAGTAACATCATTTTTGTGAGGTATGAGTATGAGTGGAAAAACCGGAAAAACGTCACGACGTCAGTTTCTGAAAACAGCGACTGGAACCGTTGCGGCCTTTACGATTGTGCCGCGCCACGTGTTGGGGCAGGGAACGATCCCGCCAAGTGAAAGACTGAATATCGCTGGCATCGGCGCCGGCGGCATGGGGGCTGGCGACATCGACGGCGTGTCCGGCGGCAACAACATCGTCGCCCTGTGCGACGTTGACCTGCGACATGCCTCTGCAATCAGGAAGTTTCCCCAGGCCAAGGTCTACCGCGATTTCCGCAAGATGTTCGACGAGATGGAGAAGAAGATCGATGCGGTTGTCGTCGGCACGCCTGACCATACCCATGCCGTGGCGGCCATGGCCGCCATCAAGCGGGGCAAGCACGTGTACTGCGAGAAGCCTCTGGCCCACTCCGTCGGGGAGGTCCGCGCCCTCATGAAAGCCGCCCAGGAGTACAAGGTGGTGACCCAACTGGGAAACCAGGGCCACTCCTTTGAGACCATCCGGCTATTCTGCGAGTGTATCTGGGACGGCGCCATCGGCAACGTCCACACGATATACTGCGGGTGCTCGGCCGTCAACTCCGGCATCGACGCCCTGCCGCGGCTGAGCGAGAGGCACGACGTTCCCCCCGAACTGGAGTGGGACCTCTGGCTCGGTCCAGCGAAGGAGCGGCCATACCATCCCGCCTACCTGCCGGCGGCGTGGCGCGGCTGGGTGCCGTTCGGCAACGGCACGCTCGGCGACTGGGTCTGCCACGTAGTTGACCCCGTCTTCTGGGCCCTCGACTTGGGCGCGCCCCGCAGCGTAGTGGCCCAGGCCAATAACTACGACCCGAAAACGCAGGCTGACGCCTACCCTAAGGGCGACGTCATAACGTTCGAGTTCCCGGCCAAGGGCAAACGCGGGCCCGTCACCCTCATCTGGCACAGCGGCAGCGAGAAGATTCCGCGGGCGAAAGAACTCGAGCCGGATCGGAAGGGTATCGATACGGGGGCCTACGTCTACGGTGACAAGGGCGTCATCATGTACGGTTCCCACGGCGCCGGCGGCGTCCGGATCATCCCCGAGACGGCGATGAAGGCCTACAAGCTGCCGGAGAAGAAGATTCCCAGGGTCAAAGAGCATCACGAGGACTGGCTCCTGGCCATCCACGAAGGCCGCAAGGCGGGGTCCGACTTCTCCTACGGCGGGCCACTGACGGAAATCGCCATGGTAGGCGTCATCGCCTTGAAGATGCCCGGCACGAAACTGGAGTGGGACGCCCAGGCCATGAAGTTCACGAACTGCCCCGAGGCCAACGCGTTCGTCGACCCGCCATACCGAACGGGCTGGACGCTGTAGTTGCCGTTGGGGTGTAAGGGATGGTTGGGTACGGTTGGAGGCGGCATACGTCTGCCTGGGTGCAGGGACTCTTGCAGGGTAGCCCCGTTTTACAGGCTATTGCGCGCAGTGAAAAAATTCACAATCATCTTTGTCTTTGTGCTATCGTATATTGGTTCGCCCTCAGTTGTATGGGCTGACTTAAACGTGACCTTTGACATTAATACGACCGAAGACAGAGCACCAATTAGCCCATATATCTACGGCTCTAATTTTGCCCTCGGCGAGGCTCAGAATTTGGCATCAAAACGAATTGGCGGCAATCGCCTAACTGGATACAACTGGGAAAACAACTATTCAAATGCCGGCGCAGATTGGTACCATCAAAGCGACCAGTATCTCGTCCGTGACCTGCCGGCACAGCAAAGGGGGATTCCGGGAATCGTTCTGACCAGCTTTCAGGATTCTTGCATAAAGTCCGGTATGTATTCTCTCGTCACGCTCCAAATGGCCGGCTATGTCTCAGCCGACAAGGACGGCACTGTAACACAGCAACAAACGGCTCCTTCTTCCCGATGGAAAGAGATTGTCTATGCAAAGCCGACCCCATTTTGTAATCCTCCGGGCCAGCCGGACTTGACCGACAATTACGTGTACATGGATGAGTGCGTTAATTTTCTCGTGTCTCGATACGGCAACGCCTCTACACCAACAGGCGTTAAGGCCTACTCGCTCGATAACGAACCCGCGTTATGGCCCAGCACACATCCCAGAATTCACCCCAATAAGACCGAGTGTCGTGAACTCATTAACAAATCTGTTGCTCTGGCTTCGGCAGTAAAGGACGTTGACCCCTCTGCCCAAATCTTCGGCCCAGCAGCGTATGGTTTTAGCGAGTTCGAGAGTCTTCAGAGTGCACCAGATTGGTCCAGCGTCAAAACAGGATATGGCTGGTTCATTGATTATTATCTTGACCAGATGAAGCGGGCTTCAGAATCAGAGAGACGAAGACTGCTCGACGTCCTTGATTTGCACTGGTATCCGGAGGCAAAAGGCGGCGGCAATAGAATAACAGATTCGCTGCCCTCCTACTCCAGAGCGAATGCTGATGCACGGATGCAGGCACCGAGAACGCTGTGGGACCCTGATTATATTGAAGATAGTTGGATTGGCCAGTGGCGTAAGAGTTACTTACCTCTTCTGCCGAGAATACAGAATTCCATCGCCACTTATTACCCTGGAACTGGTCTTGCTATCACTGAATTCACCTACGGCGCGCCAGAGCATTTTTCCGGCGGTATTGCGATGGCTGATGTACTTGGCATCTTCGGCAAATACGGCCTCTATTTGACCGCCTACTGGGGTTCCGAAGGCGCTTATGTAAGTGCCGCCTACAAAATATATAGAGACTACGACGGCAACAAATCTGCTTTTGGTGATACCAGGGTCAAAGCTGTAATGAGTGATAAGCAGAACGGCTCTATTTATGCTTCGGTATCCGGTGATAATGACTCCAAATTGCATCTTATAGTGGTGAATAAGAATTTTGATTATCCGATAAATGCGGCGTTTAATATAAGTAGCCTGCGACAATATGTTTCCGCAAGAGTGTGGGCTCTTAATAGCAGCAGTTCCGATATATCTGAAATTTCACCCGTCCGGCAAATCACCAACAATTCATTCTCTTACAGCGTCGGTCCTCTTACAGTCTGCCATATCGTTCTTGAGGCACAGCCGCTATGTCCGTCAGGTGACATCAGCAGCGATTGCATAGTTGATTGGGAAGACTTGATGCTCCTCAGTGAGCAGTGGCTGAAACCGGACGGAACAGCCAACATAGATGGTTCAAACGGCATAGACATGCTTGATTTTGCCCTGCTGGCTGAGGACTGGCTTGAGTAATCGCTCGAGTTGCCGACTCGTCTATGGGGTCCAGCCTCGGCGATGGGGCAGCCGAATGGGCTCGTTCGTTTTCGGGAGGTTTGTAACCTTCGTCAAATTGACCGATTCGCTGCGTCATTCCTGCGAAAGCAGGAATCCATACGGTAGAGTCAAAATAGTTGAGAAATCAAATCCCGGATAGACGTTAAACGCTTGTGTTTAAGTGGGTTAAGTAAGACATATTTTGTTGCCCGGAATGGGATCTTCTTGACAGTCAGCCGGGTGTATAGTAGACTTCCGGTTTTGTGAACGTGAACTCAAGTACGAGGGCAATGTAGAGTAGCTGATGAGGTATCATAGAATTCCAGACGAGACCGTGCGACGGTTGCCAGTTTACCTGCGGGGACTGCTGTTCCTATCAAACCAGAAGCAGCACGTATCCAGCCGAAATCTGGCTGATTTCATAAGCGTCAACGACTCACAGATAAGAAAGGATTTTTCATATTTCGCAGGGAAATAAATAATGTCCCCATCGAGGACATCTCAAGTCTGCGAACACTGAGGAGGCGAAAGATCAGCCTGGCAATCATAGCTGTTCCGCGCGATGCCGCTCAGCAAACAGCCGATGCGCTGGTCAAAGCGGGCGTAAAGGGCATCTTAAACTTTTCGCCGCTTCGCATAACGGTTCCCAAAAAAGTGAAAGTGATAACTATTGATATCGCTATGGAGCTTGCTCGCTTACCATACTATATTTAGACAGAGGTCGAAGATGAGTGTAAAGAGGATCAACAAGGATATTTTCACAAGCTTCATTGACAAGCTTATTAAAGGCCAGAATGTTATAGGTGTTCAGGCCACCGGCGACAGATTCGACTTTGCTCCATTAGACTCGGCAAAAGACCTGCGGCTTGATTACGATCACACGCTACAGCCGCCGAAGAAGTACTTCTTGCCGTCCGTGGAGACACTGCTGACGTACGACATCGGAGCCGGCTATAAGTCGGTCCTTGATGACGCCAAGTTCATCATCATCGGCGTCCATCCTTACGACATGGTCGCTATAAACCAGATGGACAGGATTTTTAGCCAAGACAACTACGATGCCCATTATATGAGAAGGCGAAACAACGCTACTATTATCGCGTCCGATGTAGTGACGCCATCGAAGAATGTTTTTGCCGGTTCGATGGGCACTGCTGTCGTCAAAGAAGGTTTTGACATACTTATTACCGATATTGGCGATGCTTATCTGGCTGAAATCGCTTCCAAAAAAGGCCAAGAGCTGGCAGCAAAAGCCGATGGACTTGTCGCCGCCACGAAATCGGATTTGAAGAAAAGGCAAGACGTATGGGCCGAAAACCAAAGCAGGTTGAACAAGCATCAGTTGAAGTGCAAGCCCTGCGATATACCCAGGCTCTTGGATAAGGCATATAACCATCCGGTCTGGCAGGAGAAAGCTGAGACGTGTTTTAGCTGCGGCTCGTGCAATCTGGTCTGCCCGACGTGTTATTGTTTCAACGTGCAGGACTATGTGAATTGGGACATGAAAAGCGGCAGTCGCGACAGGGCGTGGGACGGCTGCCTGCTTGATGGTTTTGCCAAGGTGGCCGGAGGGCACGATTTTAGAAAGAATCGGGCCGATCGCTTCCGGCATCGCCTTTATAGGAAGGGCAAATACGTGCCGGCGAAAATAGGCGGCGAAATCGCCTGCGTCGGATGCGGACGATGTATAGACGCCTGTCTGCCGGACATAGCAAATCCTGTCAATGTCTATAACAGACTCGTTGAGGACTTAGGAATAAAGTGAAACAAATAAACTATTCCGATTCAGGTTGAAAATACGGAGTTTTGCTGATGTCTAAATCAAGTACTATTGAAAAGGATATTTACCTGCCGCAGTTAGCTACGGTCGAGAAAAGGCGGCTTATGAACGCCACTGAGATGTATCTGCGCCTGACGATAGATGAGGGGATTTTTGACTATGCTCCGGGGCAGTTTGTTGAGGTTTCAGTGCCGGGGATCGGCGAAGCGCCGATCACAATTTCGTCATCGCCGACCCAGAAAGACTATTTTGAGCTTGTGGTTCGCAGGATTGGCAATGTTACAAATGCCATTCATCGATTAAGGCTCGGTGACAAGGTCGGCATCCGAGGCCCCTACGGCAACGGCGCCTATCCAGTGGAAGAAGCCAAGGGCAGGAACCTTGTCTTTATATGCGGCGGCATCGGACTGGTTCCACAAAGGTCTTTTGTTAATTATGTTCTCGATAACCGCGACGATTACGGTGACATCACAGTTCTTCTGGGCACAAAGTGTATGGCTCAGCGGTTCTTTCAATCCGAGCTTGACGGCTGGTCGCACAGGAAGGACATCCATTTTATGGAGACCGTTGATGAGGCGGACGACTGCTGGCAGGGAAACGTCGGGGTCGTGACAACGCTCATCCCCAAGATTGAAAGGGAGCTTACTTCGGCGCTTGTATTTATTTGTGGTCCGCCGGTTATGTACAAGTTCGTCTTGCTCGCGCTGAACGAGGCAAAGGTGCCTCGCGAGAATATCTTTCTTAATCTTGAAAGGAAAATGAAATGTGGCGTCGGCAAGTGCGGACACTGCCAGATGAACAACTTATATGTATGCATCGATGGGCCGGTGTTTCGTTATTCGGATCTGGCTGTTGCGCCGGAGGCAATATAAATGGATAGGCTAAAAGTAGCGGTTTTTGATTTTGCGTGCTGTGAAGGCTGCCAGTTGCAGATCGTCAATCTCGAAGAGGAGATTCTTGATCTGATTGACGCGGTTAATGTCGTCGAATGGCGTGAGGCGATGAGCGAAAGCAGCCGGGAATACGATATAGCCATCATTGAGGGTTCAATCACAAGGCCTGAAGACGAAAAACGTCTTGAGATTATCCGGACAAGGGCAAAAACCCTGATTGCTCTCGGCGCCTGCGCTACAATTGGCGGCGTAAACAAGCTCAAAAACAATTTTGACCTGACGGATGTCAAACAATGCGTATATGGCAAGTCGGCAAATATGCCGCATCTTGATACCGCGCCTACAAAGGCGGTCGACGAGGTAGTCAAGGTGGATTACAAAATCCACGGTTGTCCCATAGACAGAAAGGAATTCACTTATGTGGTTCGCTGTCTGCTTATGGGTAAGCGGCCGGAGATACCGGAGTATCCGGTCTGCGTCGAATGCAAGGCCAAAGGCAATCCCTGCCTTTGGGATTATGGGCAGGTCTGTCTGGGGCCTGTTATAAGGGCAGGCTGTGGGGCAAGATGCCCGTCATCGGGTTTCAGATGTTTCGGCTGCCGCGGCTACATTGACAACCCGAACGTAAACGCGGCAAAGGATGTCATCGAAAGATACGGGTTAACTGTGGATGCTTTGAAGAGCAAAATGGTTCTTTTTGGAAGTGGTCAAGGGCCTACAAATGCATAACGATGTCAATATCAACGTTCATCATATAACGCGTGTTGAGGGGCACGGAAATATCGTCGTAAACGTCACTGACGGCAGGATTGAAACGCTGCAATGGCAGGTGCCCGAGGCCCCTCGGTTCTTTGAGGCAATGGTCAGGGGACGAAGCTATGAAGACATTCAGACTATTGTCTCCAGAATCTGTGGAATTTGCTCGATTACACATTCGCTGGCTTCGACCAAGGCCGTCGAAAGTGCGCTCGGTCTGCAGGTCTCGGAGCAAACCGATAAAATTCGGATGCTGATGCATTACTCCGAGCAGCTTCAGAGCCATGTTCTCCACGTTGGGTATCTTGCGGCACCTGATTTCTTCGGCGTGCCGTCGGTTGTGCCGCTTGTTGCCATAGCAGCGGATGTCGTTAAGACCGTCGTTAGAGTCCATAAAGTCGCAAACGAATGGTCGGACCTGCTTGCCGGCAGAACGACGCACCCGGTTACGCTCAGGCCGGGCGGCTTGACGCGCATACCGACCGAGAAGCAACTGCGGCAGCTAAAAAAAACCCTAAAAGATACGGTGCCTGACCTCAAGGTCATCGCAGATGCGGTTTTAAGCGTCGCAGCAAATATACCGAAGTTCGAGCGCCAGACGGAATACGTATCGCTCAAGCAGACAAAACCTCCTGCATATACATTCTATCACGGAGGCGTTACGTCCACCGACAATAATGGCCAGGTCATCCCAATCGAAAAATGGCACGAGGTGACCAATGAGTACGTTTGCCCGCAGTCGACAGCAAAGTGGACAAAGTGGCACCGGGACTGTTATGCCGTGGGGGCACTGGCTCGATTCAATAACAATGGCGAGCAACTTTTGCCAATGGGCAAGGATGCCGCCAAGATGTTCGGCCTGAAAAAGGGCTGCTGCAATCCGTTTATGAACACGGTCGCCCAGCTTGTCGAGTGCTTCCACGTTATTGAGGCAAGCATCGCTCTAATCGACGAACTGCTGACAAAGGGGCTGAAAGAGGAAAAGGTTCTGAGTGCAGCCAAGGCGGGTAAGGGCGTCGGCTGTGTAGAGGCGCCGCGAGGCATATTATTTCACGAGTATGAGTTTGACAAAAACGGCAACTGTATTGCAGCCGATATTTGCATCCCGACGAACCAGAACCACGCCAACATTCAGAAAGATTTTGAGAAATTTGTGCCGGAGATTCTAGGCCAGAGTGAAAATGAGATTCGGCTCAAACTGGAAATGCTCGTGCGTTCTTACGATCCCTGCATATCGTGTTCGACGCACATGCTAAATGTGCAGTTTGTAAGGTGACTCGGCACACCCGCAAAAAAGATGTCGTCCTCGGGCTTGGCAATCCCCTGATGTCGGATGAAGGCATCGGCGTTCATCTGATAGTACGAATGTCGGGGCTGAAAAAGAAGTTTCCGCATGTCGATTTTATCGACGCCGGCACGGCCGGAATCTCCATATTGCATCTTATCGCAGACCGCAGAAAAGTAGTCTTTATTGACTGCGCAACTATGCAGACCGTACCCGGCACAATCAGAAGATTCGGCCCTCACCAGGTAAAAAGCATAAAAGCGTTGGTTCACTACTCCTGTCACGAGGCCGACATTCTGCAGATAGTGGGCCTTTGCCGGCAGCTTGGCCAATCGCCTGGCGAGATTGTTTTCTTCGGCATCGAGCCGCAGACCGTCGCGCCGGGCCAGACATTAAGCCAGACGCTCGCTGACAGGTTAGATGATTATATTGACGCCGTCTGTAAAGAGCTTACCGGATGGACCAGATAAAGTTGCTCTTGAACGCCTATTTTGAAGTCCTGTACCACCGGCTGGAGGCAAACAAAGCTCTGCTGGCGGGCAAAATTGAACACCTGCTCAAACAAGAGATCGCAAAGCGCAGCCTTGCCGATTTCTCTGCAGGACGCCTTACTCCACAGGACGCCTTCCGGCGGGCGGATGATGATAAGTTCGCCGCGTACCGTGACGCGTGCCTGGCCTTTGTTGATGAGCGGATAGAAACATACAATCCGATTGGAATTCAGTATACTTTTGACCGGCTCCGGGCGAAGGAAGTCTTAGAGCTGGAGCTGCAGCTTAACTGGTACGACAGCCGGGCGGAATTCGCGGCGCTGCAGCAGGCGGCGCGAGATAAAGCCGAACCCCAGATGTCAGAAGAAAGACTGAAAGAATTGGCGGATAAGCTAATTGCCGAGGTCGGGGCATTTCCTGACAAGAGTATTATTTCCGCGTATGAGGCTGAGCCGGCACTCAATAAGCTGCCGGACTATATAGTAGGGCTGGCAATCGAAGAAATTCTGCGCTGAATTCCAAATGATGTTTTGACTTGCCATTTTCTGCGCTGCCGGTTATTCTTATGACAAAGAGTTAATGTTAAGGAGGTTTACCATGAGACACATAACACGTCGAGACTTTATCAAAAGTACCGCCGCTGGCGTTGCGTTGACGCTGGCCGGCCCATATTCGCGAGTGCGAGGTGCAAATGACGCCATTCGTGTGGCTGTGATGGGCATCAACGGTCGGGGCGGCTCGCACATCAGCGCATTTAGTAAGATGGACGGAGTGCGGGTCGTAGCGTTGTGCGATGTCGATAGAAAGGTGCTGGACCGCTGCGCCAAGCCGTTCAAAGACCGCAACGAGAAAGTGGACACATACGTGGATATCCGCAAGTTGCTGGACGACAAAAACATCGATGTTGTATCCATCGCAACGACGAATCACTGGCACTCGCTGGGCACTATTTGGGCGTGTCAGGCGGGCAAAGATGTGTACGTTGAGAAGCCGTGCAGCCACAACGTCTTCGAGGGCCGTAAGTGCGTCGAGGCCGCGGAGAAGTATAAGCGGATTGTCCAGCACGGCACGCAAAGCCGTTCCGGCCGTGAATGGGCTAAGCAAATCGCCGCGGTTAAGAGCGGTAAGTACGGCAAGCTGCTGGTTTCCAAGGCCTGGGCCTCCAAGTCCGGGTCAGGGCGATGGAGCATCGGGTTTAAGCCCATTGGAGATCCGCCTGAGAACGTGGACTTCAATATCTGGCTCGGCCCGGCGCCGAAACAGCCATACCACGCTAACTTAGTGCACTACAACTGGCACTGGTTCTGGGACTTCGGCAACGGCGAGATCGGCAACCAGGGCGTCCACCAGATGGACATCGCCCGCTGGGCCATCTCCGACGGCGTGCTGCCTAAGAGCGTAATCAGCATGGGCGGACGGTGGGTCAACTCGACGCCCGGTTATCCGCCCTTCACCGACCAGGCTCAGACTCCCAACTGCCAGTTGACCATCATGGACTTTGGCGGAACGCTGTTGGTATTCGAGGTCATCGGTCTGGTTCAGAAGGCGGGCGTCGACGGTAAGAAGTATCCGAGCAAAGTTGATAACGAGTTCTACCTTGAGCAGGGCGTAATCAGGGACGGCAAGTTCTATCCCAAAGGCTCGGATAAGGCTGAAGACCTGGTGGATGTTGACATCCAGAGGGGTCCGGGCGACAACTTCGCCAACTTCATTCACTGCGTGCGGACCCGCAACCGCGGTGAGCTTAACGCCGATATCACCGAGGCGCATCCATCCGCCGCGTGCTGCCACCTGGGCAATATCTCTTACCGCCTCGGCCAGCAGGTTCCCGGCACGACCAGACCCGATGTTCTGGATGCCCACGAGGAAGTCGCCAAATCCTGGGAGACGATTATGCAGACCGTCAAAGGTACGCTGGGCCTTGATTTGTCCAAGAGCACATATCAGCTCGGGCCGATGCTGAAGTTCGACCCGAAGGCCGAGAGGTTCGTGGGCAATGCGCAGGCTGACCTGCTGCTGACGCGACCGTACCGCGAGCCTTTTGTCGTTCCGCAGAAAGTCTGAAATGTGAATCGGGACTCGTGCAGCGTGAATCGAACCACGAATCACCAACCACGAACCACGAAGAATCGTGAAAAAGGGAGGCCGTTATGGAATATAAAAACTTAAAACTAAAAACGAAAAAACTTCTGGCGGTGATGTTTGTTGGTTTTGCACTTTGCGCTTTTAGCTTTCAGTTTGTATGCTACGCGCAGAAGGCTGCGCAGGCGTGGAAGGTGCACGACCGTGAACGTCCCTGTCCGCCGGTAGTCACTCCGCCGCAGCAATTTGGTCAGCCGTCCTCGGATGCGATTATCCTGTTCGATGGCAAAGATACCTCGCAATGGGAAATAGATAGACAGGAAGGCGGCGACATTAAGTGGACAGTCGAGAACGGATACATGGAAATTGCCAAGAAAGCAGGAGGAATCCGCACGAGGAAATCCTTCGGCAATTGCCAGTTGCACATCGAGTGGTGGGTGCCCGCCGATGTCGATCCGAAGGTAACCGACCAGAGCCGCAGCAACAGCGGCGTGTTTCTTATGAGCAGGTACGAGGTGCAGGTGCTCGACTCGTATACGGCGGACAACTATAAAGACAACAAGACTTATGCGGATGGTCAGGCAGCCGGCATCTATGGCCAGTATCCGCCGCTGGTCAACGCCTGCCGTAAGGGCGGCGAGTGGCAGAGCTACGACATCGTTTTCCTGCGTCCGCTATTTGATGACAAAGGTAACTGTATACGCAAAGCACGCATCACCGTCATTCACAACGGCGTTGTCGTGCAGAACAACGTTGAGCTCCAGGGTGCCACCGCGCATAAGACAATAGCAAAGTACAGTCCTCACGGCGATGGACCAATCTCATTGCAAGACCACGGCAATCCGGTTCGCTTCCGCAATATCTGGATACGCGGGCTGCCAGAGCAACCATATCTGGTTGCAGATTGATAGATTCCACTGGCTGACAAAAAGTGGACAGGAGACAGAAGTCAGACGACGGAGGGCAGAGGACAGACGGAAGATTTGCTGAATTTTGATTGCTCGTTTCTGAATTCTGATTCGTGCGGAATTTGACTGTGCCGGTCCATCTAATAAAGTGAAAGGCACAGATATGAGAAGCGTAATCTCTGTCACAGCGATATTTCTATCAGCAGGACTTTTGCTGCTAAGCGGTTGCAGACGCAAAGAGCCGGCGCTGACCGAAGAACAGATTGCTAATGCTGATATTGTTCGAGAATCCATAGCTGCAAAGTTAAACAAGAAGCCAGATCAGGTCAGGGCCGAAGATTATAAAAAGCTCACAGAATTGGACCTATCACGTTCTGGGATTTCCGAGGTTACGGTACTAAAGGGGCTCAAAAACCTGCAAGATCTCGACCTTAGCCACACGCAGGTATCTGACCTTACGCCGTTAAAGGACCTCAACAAGCTGGAATCACTTTCACTGGACACCACGAAAGTATCTGACCTTATGCCACTAAAGCACCTTAAACGCCTTGAATATCTTATGCTTGGCGACACGCAAATATCTGACCTTACGCCGTTAAAGGACCTTAGCAAGTTGGCATGGCTTCACCTTGACGGCACGAAAGTATCTGACCTTACGCCGCTAAAGCACCTTAAACACCTGGAAGTTCTTATACTTGCCGACACGCAAGTATCTGACCTTACGCCCATTAAGGAACTCGAAAGCCTGGGAGTACTTGGCCTTGGGGGCACACAATTGTCTGATCCCGATTTATCGGACCTGAAGGCTCTTAGAAGCCTGCACTGGCTTGACCTTAGCGGCACACAAGTCTCCAACCTTGAACCGATAAAGGACCTTGAGAATCTGCGATGGCTTCACCTTGGCAGCACCCAAGTGTCTGATATTACGCTGCTAAAGGCCCTCAAAAACCTGCAAGACCTCGACCTTGCCGGGACGAAAGTGTTAGATGAACAGGTGGAGGCGTTGAAAAAGGCGCTGCCAGCCGTGAAGATTTCCCGTTGACAGGCGGGTTCCCCTGCTCCAGCACCGCTGACCAGAAGAGAGAGGACAGAGGACAAAAGACAGCAACACAAGGTAGAAAGCAGATGTTGGGTCCTAACTCCTGACTGTCCCTTGACGGACAAGCAACAAACCACGAGTCCCGAAAGAGGATGAGAAAAGACCAATGGACAGACCGATGCAGTTTTTTGGCTGTTTTGGCATGCGAAGGGTCCGAGTTTATCTGACTGTCTTAGCAGGGGCTTTGCAGGTTTGCAACGGCTCTGATGTGCAGCAAACGGATTGGCCCATGCTCGCGCACGATCCGGCGCGAACCGGTGCGACCACCGCTGAAGTCCGCCCGCCATTTGAGCGCAAGTGGTATCGTTTGTTTGCCGACGAGGGCTTGATGGCGGGCGTGCAGCCAATCGTCGCGGACGGCAAGGTCTTCGTTGGCACGATGGCTGGTACGCTGCACGCGATCGACTGCGAAACAGGCAAGGACGTCTGGACGTTTAAGACTGCAGGGGCAATCCTTCATACCTGCGCCGTAGCCGGGGGCAAAGTCTTCTTCGCAAATGCCGAGGGAAAAATCTACGCCCTAAATCTCACCGACGGTACACCTGCCTGGTCGGTTCAGATTGGCCCAGCGGTATGGAACGCCCCTCTTGTACATGAGGGCATTGTCATCGTCGGAGGTCGTGACGGGGGCCTATACGCAATCGAGGCTGACAGCGGCAGAATCAAATGGAAGGCGCTAACCGGCGGCCCATTGCTATCAAGTCCGGCCCTTGACGCAAAAATGGGCAGGGTATTCGCGGCAAGTGAGGATATGCACGTCTACGCATTTGATTTTTCCAGCGGCAAGGAGCTGTGGCGTAGCGAAAAACTGCCAGGCGTGAGTTTTCGCGGGTATCATCCGGTGATCGCGCCCGATGGTTCGGTGATGATTACCGTCACGCCCGCCCTTTCTCTGGACTCATTTGAGCCTATCCTGCTCGATATGGTCAAAGAAATCTTTGGCGACTTTGCAAGTTGGCGTCACACCAAAGAGGAAAACGAACGGCTGCGGCAGGAAAATTTCAAACTGATGGAAAAGCCCGGCACATACCAAGAGCAACTCGATTACATCCGGCGCCGGCTGACCGAGGAGCCGGTCTACCAGACGTTTTTCGTTCTCGACGCCCAGACGGGCAAGCAGAAGTTTCTCGCTCCGATAGTGTACGCCGAGAGTATGAACGGCACCGGCGCACCGCCCATCGTCACACCTGACGGCAAGGTGATAGTCAAGTTCCAGGCGCTATTGCGCAGCCGCTATCAACATTACTCGCCGTTTCTGAACGTGGGCTATCTTGATACTTCCACCGGTCATATCACGCCCATTATGGACGAGTCGCGAACTTATGGCTGGCACGACAGTCTGCTGCTGGTTCACGATGAACAGTGTCAACTGACCGTAGCCGGGCGTGTGCTTATCAACACACATCAGGATAACGTAAATGCTATGGATTTGGATACGTTGCAGGGCTATCCGGAGCCTTTTTGTCGGAATATACACGAGCCTCAGCCCGGCGAAGCAGTCGCTATCTGGGCGACTATTCTGCAGGGTGATCTCCTGCCTGTCGGCAAAGAATGGTTAGCGCGAGGCACCGCCGTTTATGGCGGTGGCTCGGTTATCGACACCCCGATCTCTGTAGCGGGCGACAGCTTTTATTATATCCCCGCCCATGAAATCAATTGCGGCACCGCCCTGATCGCGTACAGGATGGCCAAAGACGGCTCGGCGGGCAAGGAATCTCGCCCGCTGGATGCCAAGCCCGTCTCGAGCGCAGTCGAGAGATTGACCGACGCGCAGTGGGAAAAGGTCCAGAAAATGCCGTGGGACTGGGACATGCTGGGAATGTCCAGGCTGAGTCACGTACTTAAGGTTTTGCCCGGCAAAATTCCAGGCACCTTCCAGCAGCCGCTTACGGAGCAGGCTGCCGACTTGGTCAGCCGGGTAACTGATGCCGAGCTCGACCGTATCATCTGGGAAGTGCCGAGCGTCAAGATGCCAGAAAATAGCGCGTGTGAAAGCCTCAAACAAAAGTTGTCTTCTTGCATCCGGGAGCTGATCGCCAAGGATTGGCAGCCCTGGGTGTTTCCGTCGGGCAAACATCCGCGCGAGGCCTACCGATTCTTCACAGAGCCTACCGAAACACTCTATACGCTGGCACGGGCGTACAATTATCTGGATAGCGATCTTCAGCGGCAGGTTAAGGACTACATTTCGCGGGATAGTTCTGCCGGCGGACCTTTAGCGGGGCCGATCGGCAGGCGCAGTTACGACCCAGGCGAAGGCGCCGTCCGCACACTGTATGATGTCCCCGTCGAGAAATTGTTCCGAGTAGCTGATGACATCACCCGAAGCGACGTGGCCCGGCTTTATCCGCTTTGGCTGTGGGCACACACCAGCGGTGATTGGAGCCACGTTGAGTGTGACTGGAGTGACCTGCGGGACCTCGTTGACCAAGCACCAAACAAAATGGAGGAGGACTGCCGTAATAGCTATGTTGCCGGGCTGATCGCCTACTGTCGGTTGGCCGCCAAAATGAATGATGACGGCGCGGTGGAAAAAGGCCTGGCCGTTACACGCCAGGCGCTACGCGAGCGATTGGCCTATGAATTCGCCCACACGCAGGGCGGCGTGATTACTCAGGTGCCCGTCCTTCGCTCCATTTTTGGCCGCTGGAGACATCTGACGCCTGAGGTCGGCAGACTCTGCGCCGAATATGCCGGTGATACTCACAGGAACCTAATAGATGTCTACGTTGACTATCATCGCCCGACCTGGCCGCTGGCGTGGAACGTGGAGCTGATGTGGCGAAATGAGTGTCCCTTTGCGTTTCCTACGATGTCGGCTGAAATCTTCGCCGCGCGGGCGTTAATTCTTCGTGAATCGCCTGATAAGCTCCAGCGATTTCTTGACATCCCGTGGTGCAAAGCGGACCTATTTTACATCCAGAAACTCGTCTTTTGCATCGAATCTCACGGCATCTTACCAACTGGCCAGGCAAGCCCCCCTACTTGAGCCATTACCGGCAGAAGGCAGCCGAATCATGGCGCGAGAAATCCTTGCTGTTT
>Ga0315280_10006679_pt1 | contig 15823 bp, 12 predicted proteins | sample YL17G06_40_MG_FD_203697 | JGI IMG/M metagenome (GOLD analysis project Ga0315280, IMG submission 203697) | Sediment microbial communities from Yellowstone Lake, YNP, Wyoming, USA - YL17G06_40 | ecosystem: Environmental > Aquatic > Freshwater > Lake > Sediment | place: USA: Wyoming | collected... | reverse complement strand
CGACGCCGTCGTGCTCGCCAGCGGGGCCCGGGTCGTCCGGCCCGAGGTCCCGGGCATCGACCTCCCCTTGGTCTCGACCTTCGAGGACGTGCTGCGGTGCAAGATGACCAACTGCGAGCACTACTACGAGGGGAAGCTCCCGCCGGTGGAGTGCGGCGGGACGGTGCTCGTTTGGGGCGACCACTTCGGCGCCGCCGATGCCGCCGAGAAGCTCGCCGCCGACGGCAAGAAGGTCTACGTGGTCACCGAGAACGCCCAGTTCGCCGCCTGGATGGAGCCCTGTCACAAGGACGTGATGCTGAAGCGCTTCGCCGGCTCCAACGGCGAGGGGCTCAAGGGGAAGCCCTTCCCCCAGCCGGTGACGGTGATCCCCAACACCACGGTCGTGGAAATCCGGCCCGGCGGCGAGCTGACCCTGATGGACCACCGCTTCCAGAAGTCGGCGCTGCGGGTCGACAACGTCGTGCTGGCGACGCTCCAGCCCGACGACGGGCTCTACCGGGAGCTTTGCGAGGCGGGCGTGGTGGCGATCCAGATCGGCGACCGCCGGCAAGTCCGCAATCTCCGCGCGGCGGTCACCGAAGGGGCCAACGCCGGATTGACCTTCGATGAGCACTTGCGGCTGAACGCCAACGGGGCGATGATTTCCCGCGTTCCCACCGAGGTCCAACTGGAGTAAAGGAAACCACCGACTCTCAAGGAGACCCTCATGCGCTCGATCCGACGTCGACAGTTGTTGAAGTCGTTTGCCGTGGCCGCCGGGGCCACGGTCATTCCCTCGCGCGCGGTCTACGGCCAGGCAAGCTCCGCGGCCACCAGCTACGCCGCCAACGAGAAGCTCCACATCGCCGGGATCGGCGTGAGCGGGCAGGGCGGCTCCCACGTCGGCCCCTCGCTCCGCGAGAGCCTGGTCGCCATCTGCGACGCTTCCCAGGGCGCGTTGGACGGCTGCCTCGGCCGCGCCGAGAGCTTCTACAAGGAGCAAAAGGTCAACCAGCCCCTCCCTAAGGCGTTTAGCGACTACCGCGAGATGTTCGACAAGATGAGCGGCCAGGTCGACGCGGTCGTCGTGGCCACGCCCGACAACCACCACGCCCCGGCCTCGATGATGGCGATCAAGCGCGGCAAGCACGTCTACTGCGAGAAGCCGCTGACGCACGACATCTACGAGGCCCGCCAGCTCGCCCTGGCCGCCCGGGAGCACAAGGTGGCCACGCAGATGGGCAACCAGGGCCGGACCGACGAGGACTGGCGGCTGTTGTGCGAGGTCCTCTGGACGGGCGTGATCGGACACGTCAAGGAGGTCCACACCTGGACCGATCGGGCGGGCATCCCTTCGCGCTTCTGGTGGCCGCAAGGGGCGGGCCGGCCCACCGGCTCCGATCCCGTGCCCAAGGGACTGAACTGGGACGTCTGGCTGGGTCCCGCGCCCGAGCGGCCCTACCTGGGCACGTACAAGGAAGGAAAGTTCCAGGGCAAGAGCGTCTACCAGCCCTTCGTGTGGCGGGGCTGGTGGGATTTCGGCACCGGGGCCTTGGGCGACATCGGCTGCCACGCGATGAGCGGGATGTTCACGGCGCTGAAGATCGAGCACGCCGCGGCCGTCGAGTTGGTCAAAGACACCGGCGACGGCACGGCCGAGATGTTCCCCACCGCCTCGACCATCCGCTGGGACATTCCCGCCCGGGGCGACATGCCCCCCTGCCACGTCTTCTGGTACGACGGCGGGTATTATCCGCCGCGGGAGGTGGGGGAATTGCCCGCCGGCAGGGAGTATCCCGACAACGGGCAGATCATCGTAGGCGAGAAGGGGAAGATCGATCTGACGGGGAGCGGCCCGCGCCTCATGCCCGAGGAACTGAGGAAGGGCTTCAAGCGCCCGGCGCAACTGTTCCCCCGCTGCCGCACCGATCACTTCACGGAATGGCTGGCGGCCTGCAAGGGGGGCCAGACCTTCTCCAACTTTGACCACGCCGGCCCGCTCACCGAGATGGTCCTCCTGGGAAACCTGGCGGTCCGCGCCGGGGTGGGCAAGCGGGTCGAGTGGGACGGCCCCAACTTGAAGTGCACCAACCTCCCCGAGCTCAACCGGCTCGTGCGACGCGAGTACCGCGCGGGCTGGACGCTGTGAGCAAGCGGCCCGCTTCGGACTTGTCGGTGGTGCCCGTGCTAAGCGACCGTCCAACAGTGTTTGACCGTAGCGTGCCCTCACCCCCGGCCCCTCTCCCGCCAACGGGAGGGGGGAGTGATTGTTGGACGGCCGCGAACGGTGCCGGCTTGCCCCCGCGCGCAAAGTCGATTAGGATCCTTCTTGTGATCCCCGATTAAGAGCCGACTCGGCCCCCGAGCAGTGCCCCTCCGCCCCCCCGCGTCAACGTTCCTAGCCTCGCAGACGACGGTTGACTGATGGATAACCAGCGCTCCGGGCGAGATGGCGGGGAGGTGGTGCTCGGTTATGCACCGCTGCCGGACCAGCCGTGGATCGGCGATCCGGCGTGGCGGGCGCCACCGCTGCTCCCAAGGCGCCGCGTCGCGCTCCCCCTGGCCCTCTTCCTGGCCACCTGCGTCTCGACGTTCTGGGCCGGGGCGACCAACTGGATGCCGATCCTGTACATGGACGGCTCTGACCGGGCCGGAGCGGCCCTGGCGGAGCATTGGCGACAAGGGCTCCTCTACATGGCCGCCGTCTTGGCGGTCCTCGTGAGCCACGAAATGGGCCACTTCTTCGTGGCCGTTCGCCACCGGATCCCGACCAGCTACCCTTATTTCCTGCCCGTCCCCATCTCGCCGCTGGGCACGATGGGAGCGGTGATCGGCATCCGGGGAGGGCTGCGGGCGGATCGGCGGCAGTTGTTCGATCTGGGGCTGGCCGGGCCGCTGGCGGGGCTGGCCGTGGCCCTGCCGATCCTCTGGCTCGGCGCCGCGCAGTTCGACCCCGGCGTCGAGCAGGGGCTGGACTTCCACTTCCCCTGCCCACTCCTGCTCCAGTTCATCCTCCGCGTGGCTCGCCCCGATTGCCCCGCCGAGGCGTTCGCTTCACTCGATTTCGCCAACCCCTTGCTGGTGGCCGGGTGGGCCGCCATGCTGGTCACCGGGCTTAACATGCTCCCGGTGAGTCAGCTCGACGGGGGGCACGTCGCGCACGCCCTGTTGGGTCGTCGGGCCGTCTGGCTCGCGCGGGGGTTCCTGCTCGGCGGAATCCTGTTTATTCTGATCTCGGAGCAATATGCGTGGGTGCTGATTCTCATCATTGTCACCCTGATCGGCGTGGACCACCCCCCCAGCTCGGACGATCACGCGGCGCTGGGATGGCCTCGCCGTCTGGTCGGGTGGGCCTCTTTGGCCATCCCCTTCCTATGCCTCCCGTCGTGGGACCTCCTCTAACCCACTTGGAACGACGCTCCGCGGTTAACTACAATAGAAGGTTCAAGCCCTCCACCTAGGGTTTAGTCGGGGGGTGCCGAAGAGAGTGGGAATGGAGCCATGAGTAGCGACCCCAACTTGCAGCCGCCAAGTCCGGACGCACAAACAGAGCCGAGTCGGCCCGGCTCGCTGGCCGATCGCGGAGAGCCGCTCGAAGGTGCCGCTCAGGCCCAGCAGGCGCCCGAAGGAGGCGAGCCTGCGGCGGTGCAAGTGCCCGCAAGCGGCGACCCTTCGGCCCAGCAGGCGCCTGCAGGTGGCGAACCTGCGGCCGGGGAGGCTGTGGCCGCTGAAGCGGCCGCTGGACAAACCCCGCCGCGGCGCCGGATCTTGATCGGTTCCCAGCGCGACCCGGCGGCCTACCGGCCCCGACCATGGCGGGACTGGGTGTCTTTCCGCAAGAAAAGGGGTGAGAAGGGCAAGCGGCGGGAGGCCGAGAAGGAGGCGGCAGGCCAGCCGCCCAAGGGCCCGGTGGATCAGCCCCAGGCCGCAGCGGCGGATCAGCCGCAGGCCGCAACGGCGGATCAGCCCCAGGTGCTGGTTGTTCTGCCACCCGCGGGCGAGTTGCCGCAGCTTGCTTCCACCGCCGAGAGCGTGAATCTGTCCGTGCCCTCGACACTGGCATGCCTGTCCGTAATGGCCGGCGCCACGGTGGAGCCGGTTGTGCCGGAACTGGCCGGCCCCGCCCCGGCAGCGTCGCCTCCCGAGGTGGCTCCTCCGGTCTTGTCCTTGGTCAACCCGCCGGCCGCCCCGGTGACGGCTGCGGACCACGCCGGGTCGACGGCTGCGGTTCAAGGCCCCTTGGCGCCTGCGGCCCAAGTCGGGTTGCCGATTGCGGATGAAGCCGGGTCGGCGGCTCCGGCGGATGCCGCCGCTGCTGTGGCGGGGGGACCGGCGGAAAGGGTCCGAGGCCGCGAGGAACGCCGGCCGCGGCGGCCCCGCTCGGGCCGCGACCGCTCCCGCGAGAAGCCCTCGCGCCGCGAGGTCGAACAGCCCGAAGTGATGCTCCCCCCGAGGAGTTTTCCGCCGCCCAGCATCCGCGACCGGCTCTCGCCCGAGCTTGAGCAGCAGTTGCAGGAGGCGTTGGGCGACGTCCCGGTCGAGGACCTGATGGCGGCCGACAGCCAAGCGGCGAGCCAGCCGCCGCTGGAGCCCGAGAGCCGCCGGACGGGGCGCGTGATCGCGGTCCAGCGCGAGGACGTGTTTGTCGAGCTGGGGGGCCGCGAGCAGGGGATCCTTCCGCTCAGGCTGCTCGCCGAGCCGCCGCTGCCCGGCGCCGAAATGGAGGTGATCGTCCACCGCTTCGACCGGGAGGACGGTCTTTACGAGCTGAGCCTGCCGAACGTCGCCGCCAAGGTCGGCGACTGGTCGCAGGTTTCTGAGGGGATGGTCGTCGAGGCCCGCGTGACCGGGCACAACAGCGGCGGACTGGAGTGCGACGTGAACCACCTGGGCGGGTTTATTCCCGTCAGCCAGATCTCGCTCTACCGCGTGGAGAACCTCGAGGAGTTTGTGGAGCAGAAGTTCACCTGCCTGGTCACCGAGGTCAACCCGGGGCGGAAGAAGCTCGTGCTCAGCCGCCGCGCGATCCTGGAGCGAGAGCGGCAGGAGGCCCGGCAAGCGCTCATGCAGTCGTTGGCCCCCGGCCAGGTCCGCGAGGGGGTGGTCCGCAAGCTCCTGGACTTCGGGGCCTTTGTGGACCTGGGAAGCGGCGTGGACGGCCTGATCCACGTCAGCCAGTTGGGCTGGGGCCGCGTCAGGCACCCCAGCGAGGTGCTCCAGGAGGGCCAGCGGGTCCAGGTGCGGATCGACAAGGTGGACGCCGCCTCCGGCCGGATCAGCCTCGGCTATCGCGAGCTGGTAGAGGAAAACCCCTGGACCCACGCCGAGGGCAATTACCTGCCCAACACCCCCCACCGCGGCCGCGTCGTCAAGATCATGGAGTTCGGGGCGTTTGTGGAGCTGGAGCCGGGCCTCGAGGGGCTGGTGCACATCTCGGAGTTCGCGCACAGGCGGGTCGCCCGGGTCAGTGACGTGGTCCAGGAGGGGGACGAGATCGACGTGATGGTCCTGGCGGTGGACGCCGAGGCGAGACGGATCAGCCTCTCGATGAAGAACCTCTTGCCGCCGCCGGAGCCGGAAGCCCCGCCCGCTACTGCGGCCGCGGGCGGGCCGGGCAGGGCCGCCGAGCCCACGCCGCCACCGAAGCCCAGGAAGCAGCCGCCGGCCAAGCCGCTGGTGGGTGGGCTGGGAAAATCGCCCGGCGGGAGCCAATTTGGGCTGAAGTGGTAGCCCCCGGCGGCCTCTGCTGTCTTGATCCCGCCTATCGCGGAGGCGGTCCCCAGATTCAGTAGGATCGGCGTCTCGCCGGTCCGGAGGGACTAAAGCGGGCAGCGGGGACGGGCGAGAGGCCCATCTGGAGGCACCGGCGAGACGCCCATTTGCAGGGACCGGCGAGACGCCGGTCCTACTCAATCGACGCGCGACGCCCGTCCTACTCAGTCGGGGCGGCCTCGTATTCTCGCGTCTGCATCCTTCCATAGGGTGGGCAGCCAATTCACCCGTTTGCCTCCCGCGGGCGATTTTCTTGCGATTTCCCAAGAACTGCCAAGCGGTTGCGAATAAACGTCCAGAGCCACCGGCAGTTGCGGACTGCCGGGCGTTGTGCCCGTTGGTGCCAAATCATCCTAAACCGTTGTGTCGAAGGGAGAAGAGAGATGGTCAAGAAAGTAGTTCTGGGAACGGGGATCGCGGTGTTGCTGGGGCTGTTCTTCTTCGGCCGCGGCTGGCTGAGCTACGTCCGCACGGCAGTTGGGCAGGTCAAGCAGTCGGTCAAGGGGAGCGTCCCGGTGGAGTTCGAGATCGAGCGGGCGAGGCAGATGATCAAGGAGATCGAGCCCGAGGTGCAGAACGCGATGCACGTGATCGCCAAGCAAGAGGTCGAGGTCGAAGAGGCCCGCAAGGCGGTCGCCAAGCTCGAAGCCCGCCTGGCCAAGGAGCAGTCGGAACTGGAGACGCTGCACGCCGACGTGAAGAGCGGCAAGAAGGTCTTCGAGTACTGCGGGAAGAAGTACACGCCGGAGCAGGTGCGGACCGACATGGCCCGCCGCTTCGACCGGCTGCGGACGGGCAAGGCCACGCTGGAAGCCCAGCAGAAGAGCCTCCTGGCGCGGGAAAGGAACCTAGACGGCGCGCGGCAGAAGCTCGACGGGATGCTGGCCGCCCGGCGGCAGTTGCAGGTCGACGTGGACAACCTCATGGCCCAGCAGCAATTGATTGCCGCGGCCCGGACGGTCAGCGACTACAACTTTGACGACAGCCACCTGGGGCGCGTCAAGGAGCTGGTTGACGACCTACGGACGCGGCTGGAGGTCGACGCGCGGCTGGCCAACGCGGAGCCCTTGGACGGCGGCGAGATCCAAGTCACGCCGCAGCCCGGCTCCGGCGACATCGTCGACCAGGTCGGCGCGTACTTCGCCCAGCAGAAGCAGCCGGTGGCGAGCGCCGAGCAGGAGACGAAGGGGCGGCCCGAGGCCGCCCGGCTGGCCAACAGCGGCAAGTAAGGGCGGATCACGGTTTCTCCTGGCCCGTCGAGAGGCGGTGTGTCACAATGATCTGGCAGACCTCCGACTACCGGAAAGCTCATCCCATGGACCGTTTTTCCGGCCGACGAGACGACAGGTTCCTGCTCTGGGTCGACGCAGTCGGGGGGTACTGGGTCTGCCTGGGAGACGAAGTGACCCTGGGCCAGCCCGGCTTCGCCAGCCGCGCCGACGTCCCGATCCTCGGCGATCTTTCCGCCCGCCACGCGCGGATCCGCCGCGACGGCGAAGGCTACCTGATCGAGGCCTTCCGCGAGGTCCACGTGGACGGACGCCCGGTGGAGCACCTGGCGCTGTTGGCCGACGGGAGCAAGATCCAGTTGGGCGGCTCGGTGCGGCTGGTCTTCCGCCGGCCGCACGCCCTGAGCGCCACCGCCCGGCTCGATTTCGCCAGCCATCACCGCACGCAGCCCTCGGTCGACGCGATCCTCTTGATGGCCGATTCCTGCGTGCTGGGGCCGCGGCGGCACAGCCACGTGGTCTGCCCCGACTGGCCCGCCGACGTCGTCTTGTTTCGCCAGGAAAAGGACTTGTACTTGCGCAGCTCAGGGGCGTTCGAGGTGGACGGGGTGCGGTGCCGCGGCGCGGAACGGATCTGCCGGACCTCCCGCGTCGTGGGCGGCCATTTCTCACTCAGCCTGGAGCCGATATGAGCGCAGATGCCTCTGGGAGGGGATGCCTCATGGTGGCAAGGGGAACCAGCGCCCATTTCCTGATACAATGTCTAGGTAGGTCGCTTCGGGGGCCCCGCCGGCGGGACCGCCGATCAGGACAGGACCCATGAAAGCACCGGTGGCTACCGTGGAACCGAACGGTCACAACGCGGCTCCTCTTCGCCCGACCGAACTGTCGGCGGCGCCTTCGGGTGCGGCTTCCTCGGCCCCATCGCCGGGCGGGAGGTTTACCTACGCCAGCGGCTCCCAGCCGCTGCCGGGATTCACCATCAAGCGCGGCGTGGGGCACGGCGGCTTCGGCGAAGTCTACTACGCCGTCAGCGACGGCGGCAAAGAAGTCGCGCTGAAGCTCATCCGCCGCAACCTCGACGTCGAACTCCGCGGCATCCGCCACTGCCTCAACCTCAAGCATCCCAACCTCCTGGCCATCTACGACATCCGCCAGGATGCCACCGGGGACAACTGGGTGGTGATGGAGTTCGTCACCGGCGAAAGCCTGGAGAACGTCGTTACCGCCCATCCCGCGGGGATGCCGGCCGACCGGGCCTTGGCTTGGCTGTTCGGCATCGGCGCCGGCGTGGCCTGCCTGCACGACCACGGCATCGTCCACCGCGATCTGAAGCCCGCCAACATCTTCTGCGACGAGGGGACCGTCAAGCTGGGGGATTACGGGCTGTCGAAGTTCATCTCGTGCAGCCGCCGCAGCGGCCAGACCGAGAGCGTCGGCACGGTGCACTACATGGCCCCCGAAATCGCCAACGGCCGCTACGGCAAGGAGATCGACATTTATGCCCTGGGGGTGATCCTTTACGAGATGCTCGTGGGGCGGGTGCCGTTTGAAGGGGAGAGCGTGGGCGAGGTGTTGATGAAGCACCTCACCACCCCGCCCGACGTGAGCGTCCTGGCCGAGCCCTACCGCAGCGTGGTGGCCAAGGCCCTGGAGAAGGACCCGGCCAAGCGGTTCGCCTCGGTGAGCGAGATGCTCGCGGCGTTGCCGCGTCCCTCGTCGTCGCAGGGGCACGTGGGCCCGCTGCCTTCGGCGCCGGGCAAGGCGGCGGCCGCCGCCCCCCGCATCGCGGCTGCCGCGGCGGCGATTCCCGTGGCCGAGGCGGTGGACGAAGAGCCGATCCTCCGCGCGGTCCGCCAGGGCCTCCGCAAGGCCCACGACGCCTGGAGCGAATCGGGCCTGAACACCCCCACCAAGATCATCCTCGTGATGATCGGGCTGTTCGTGCTGGTGAAGACGGCCGTCGGCTGGGTCCCGGTAGTGTTTACGCTTTTGATCCTTTACGGGCTTTACTGGGTGGCGCGGTCGATCGTGCTGGGCACCAGTGCGGCGCGGCGGCCGTACCACGTGGGCCCGGCGGGAAGCCCCTTCGCGGCCGCCTGTCCGGCGGCGCCCCCTGCCCCGCCGATGGCGGCGCGTCAAGCCGGCCCGCCGCAGCCGCCCCGAGTGGCCCGCGCCTGGCGCCCTCGCCGCGAGCTGGCGGTCGACGCCCTGGTGCTCAAGCCGCCGCGCGAGCGGGTCGCCGAGCTGGTGGGGTCGCTTTTGGGAAGCGCCCTGGTCTCGATCGTGATGATGATCGTGATGATGATCGTCCTGGGCTTCCACGGCCCCGATCCCCGGCCCGAGCAAGGGGCTTGGCTGCTCCTGGTGAGCCTGGCCGGGTCGTGGGCGGTGCTCCTCCCGTCCAAGCTCTGGGAAGGGCGCGACGGGGACGCCTGGCTGCGGCGGTTCACCCTGATGGTGATCGGCCTGGGCGTCGGGGCGTTCGCCTACTTCGTCACCACGGCGCTCAGCGTCCCGCTGCCCGAGTTGATCGATTCCCCGGGTCCGCACTACCGCCCGCCGCCCGGCTTCTACACGCCCGACGGGATGCCTTCGCTCAAGGCCTGCATGGCCGTGTTCGGGGCGCTGTTCCTGGTCGTCCGCTGGTGGCGGCTGGCCAACCCGCTGCGTAGCACGCGGATGAGCGTCTGGTCGGTGATCGGCTGCGTCTTCCTAGCGTGGCTGGTCGGCCTGTTGTTGCAGTTCCACATGCCCTGGCTGATGATCGTGGCCGGCATGATGGCGATGGCGGTACAGTTGTCCAGCCCGTGGGTTCATCCCCGAATACGGCGGGCCCGCGCCGCAAACCGATAGGAGGCGAGTCAGTGGCGACACACTCCGCGATGAATTGGGCGGTCCCGATGGTTTTCCTCCTGGTAGCACTGCCCTTCTGCCTGTTGATCCTCGCCGCGCTGGCGATGCTCTTTTTCGACAAGACGCGAAAGACCGGAGCTGTACTGCTCCTCGTGCCGGTGGTGCTGGGGGTGCTCGGACTGGTGATGTTCGTTGGGTTTGCAGCGGTCCGGACAGCGCGTCAGCGTCAGGTGGCTCGAGTCGAGCCGCCCACGCGACCTCCGATGGGCGCGGTGCGTGTCGAGCGGGAACCGGTGGTACGCCTGCAACCGACGTCCACCCCGCCGCCGGCCGGGCCGGAGTTGCCTGGCGCTGCACAACACGGCGGGAAAGGCCGGCCGGCGATGACTCGGCCGACGATGACTCGGGCGCTGGCGGATTCGATCAAAAGCGCGATCCAATCCTTGCCCCCGATGCGGGCAGAGCGGTTGAAGCAGGAAGAAGCAAAGCTCGTCGAGGCGGACCGGCAGGCGCTCCAGGAGGCCGCGCGGCGCGCGGGGCAGGCAAAGCAAACCGGGGCGGCCAAGACGCCGCCCAAGGACACGTCGCCCAAGGCGCCCGGCGCGACCGTCGAAGCAGAGGACCCGGCGGACTCCAGCGCGGGCCCGTCTCCGGCAACCCCGCCCCCATGGCTGGACGCAATCACCAGCGAGCCCGACTCCCCCGCCGGGTTTCCCGCCCGGGTGCTCGAGGGCACCTACCAGATGGTCGTGAAGGCGGGCCCCTACGAGACCCGGGAGGAGTGCGAAAGCAGCCTCCCCGATGCCTTGGAGCGAGGGGTGCGGCAGTTCATCGCCCGCGACCTGGGGGAAGAGCCCGCCGACCGGATCCATTTGCCGCTGGAGTTCATCGCCACCCGCGTCGTCAAGGACCAGGTCACCGAGCCGGTCAACACCTCCTTTGGGCCGATGGTCCAGGTGCACGCCCTGCTACGGTTTGACCGGGAGGTGCAGGCGCGGATCCACGACCAGTGGAACCGGATTCTCGTGAACCGGCGGCTATGGCACGCGGGCGGAGCGCTCGGCGGAGTGCTCCTGCTATTGTCGGTGGTCTACGGCTACTTGAAGACCGACCTGGCCACCCAGGGCGCGTATCGCTGGCGGCTCCGCCTGCTCAGTGGGGTTTTGATCCTGGCGCTCGCCGGTGCCGGCCTGGCCCTGGTGAGGTGAGGCCGGCAGTGGGCCGACGCAGCTCATCTGACACCTTGGGTGCCATGCCCACGCTTGTCGTGGGCATGTTGTGGAGGCAGCATGGCCAAGCAAGCTTGGCCATGGCACCCGTGCTCGCCCTGGTCAGGTGAAGCCGGCGCTAGCGGCTTGCAGGAACAGGGAGCCGGAGTATACTGGTCTGGATCGCCAATCCCGCGATGCCGCCGATCCATGCCCTCTTCGAGCCAAGCCGACAAACTGCTCGTCCAGCGCGTCCGTTCCGGTGAGGACGAGGCGTGGAACGAGTTGATTGCGAGGTTCGAGGGGCGGCTCTTGGCCTTCGTCGAGAGCCGGACGCGCCAACGGGCCCGCGCTGAAGACGTGGTCCAGGAAACGTTCATCGGCTTCCTCACCAGCCTGCCGAACTACGACCCCCGCCGCTCGCTGGAAGGCTACCTGTTCTCGATTGCCGCGCACAAGCTCACCGATCAGTTGCGCCGCGAGGGGCGGCGGCCCACCTTGCCGCTTTCGCCGGGGACCTCCAGCGGGGCCAGCAGTTGGGAGCCCCGCGCCCCGGACCGCCCCGCCAGCAGCATCCTCCGCAGCGGCGAGCGGCGGCACCTGGAGGAGAACGCCCTGGCCGCGGCGATCGGCGAGCAGATCGTCCAGTGGCAGCGCCGCGGCGACTGGGAGAAGGTCCGCGCGGCGGAGCTATTGTTCGTCCGCGGCTGGGCCAACAAGGACGTGGCCGCCCGGCTGGGCATCTCCGAGCAGACGGTCGCCAACCACAAGTTCGAGTTCATCGCCAAGCTCCGCTCCGCGGTCCGCAAGCAAGGGCTGCCGGAGGCGGTCTTTCCCGAGCTTTACGCGGACTCCGCGGAGGCCGGGCGGGAGGAGGGCGACCGATGAACTACCGCTTCGCTCAAGCCGAGCTGGAGGCCTATCTCGACGAGGCCCTCCCCGCCGAAGACATGGCCCGCATCGAAAAAGCCCTCCGCGACGACCCGAAGCTCGCCGCCCAGCTCGCGGCCCTCAATGCCCGCCGCGACGCCGGGCTGCACTCGCTGGGGGCGATCTGGCGGCGTCACCGGCTCAGTTGCCCCTCGCGGGAGCAGTTGGGGAGCTATCTGCTGGGCACGCTCCCCCGCGAGACGGCCGACTACGTCGAGTTCCACGTGCAGATGGTGGGATGCCGCTTTTGCCGCGCCAATCTCGCCGACCTGGAAGCTCAGCAAGCGGAGGCCGACGAGGTCGTACAGTCGCGCCGCCGCAAGTACTTCCAATCCAGCGCCGGCTATCTCCGGCGCCGGCGACGCTAAATGGAGCCGCAAGGGAATTCAGGTTTCCGGGGTGGCATGCTCTCCATTGTGGTATAATAGGCTGGATCCTGCCCTCTTCCGTTGGGAGATGCCATCATGTCTGCCGTCATCGAGGCCGTCTACGAAAACGGCACGTTCAAGCTCGCGCAACCCCTGCCTTTGGCGCAAGGGACCCGCGTTCGGCTGACCATTGTCCCCGCCGACGAGGACTACGACCCGCTGGCGGCAGTGATCGGCACCTGCGACGGGCCGCCGGACGGCGCCGAGAACCACGACAAATACATTTACGGAAAGTTGCGGCCATGATTTTCGTCGACACCTGGGCGTGGATCGGATTGGCGGTAAAAAAGGATCAGCACCACGCCAAGATCCAGGCCCAATACGACAAGTTGCGCAGGGGGCGAAGAAAGTGCGTGACTACGGATCACGTTCTGACTGAGCTGATCACCTACCTTTACCATGTCGGCCCGGCGACCACGGCAGAAGGTTTCATCAACTCCCTGCTCGCCGCGATCGATGCCGGGACTTATCTCTTGATCCACTTGTCGCATGAGCAGTTCCGCCGAGCCTGGCTCCTGCGCGTGAAGTACCGCGACAAGCCCGACATCTCATTCGTGGATTTCACCTCCATGATCGTGATGCAGGACCTCGGCATTACCGAAGTCTTCACGGGCGACGCACATTTCCAGCAAGTCGGCTTGGGGTTCCGCCTGGTTCCCTCGCGGGCTTGATCTCGCGGTATGCGCTGCGCGGGTAAGGGAAATCGAACCGCCGCAGCGAACATGCTGACCCGACGCTTCGCGTCATGAGAGCATGCCACCCTGGAAGCCTCAGTTCCTCAGCGCTTCCCCTGGGCGCGGACTATTCCATGGCAACGCTGTGCCTCGTGCCGCCGGGGACGACGGACACTTGGGGCTTAGACTCCGCGGCGAGCTCGGGGAGCGCGACCTGGCCGCGGTAGGAGGCCGCGTTGAGGACCACGCTTTGGCCCTCCTCCAGCCCGCTGGCGATCACCACCACCTTGCCATTGGTCGAGCCGAGCGTGACCTCCCGCGCTTCGCAGCCGCCCTCGTCGGCGGCGATGCAGTAGGTCCTGTCCCCGTGCCGGAAGACCGCCTGGCAGGGAACCTGGAGCTGATCCTCCAGCCGCTCGACGCGGATTCGCAGGTCGGCGGTCAGGCCCGGCCGGAGGCCTTTCAGGGGGGAATCGATGCGGACCGTGCTCTCGTACGTCTTGATGCCGGAGCCGTGCCAGGAGTCGGGCTCGGGATAGGCACTGATCCGCACCACCTCGCCCGGCAGCTCGACCTCGGGGAATGCCTCCAGGGTGATCGTCACCGGCAGCCCGGCCCGCACCATGGCAATCTTGTCTTCCTCGATCTTCGCCTTGACCTGCATGTGCCGGTAGTCGGGCAAGCGGACGAGCACCCGGTTCTGGAACGTCGACTCCCCCGGCTCGATCATGTGGCTGTGGTCGTTGTGGTGCAGGTGGGCCAGGACCACGTCGCCGGCCACCGGCGCGCGGACCACGCATTTGCGGATCTGCTCCTCCAGGTCAACCAGTTTCTCGCAGCTCACTTTCTCGTAGAACTCCGCCGCCTCAAGCCTGACCTTGGTAGTCACCAGCGCGCTATCGACCTCCTTGAGGCGCTTGGGCTTAGAGTATTTCTCCAGCATGTCGAGCTTGAGCTGGGCGAGCTTGAGGTCGGTCTCCGCGGCCGCCAAGGCGAACTCGTCGGCTTGGCGCTGCTGCGCGGTGACGTAGCCCCGCGCCTCCAGTCTCCGGCTGGCGACCAGTTGCTGCTCGGTCTCCTGCGCGCGGTGGTTGGCCGCCAGCCGCGCGATCTCCAAGTCCTCCTTCTGAAGTTTGTGCTCCGCCTCGAGATAGATCTGCTTGGCATTGCGGGCGATCTCGTACTTGGCCCGGGCCGCAGCCGTGGCGGCCTTCGCCTGCTCGCAATAGATCCTCTGCTGGTCCCGCTCGGCCTCCAAGGCGGTCGAGTCCAGCCGGATCAACACGTCGCCGGGCTCGACGTGGGTCCCTTCCGGGATGACCTCCAGGATCCGGACCCAGGAATACGGCCCGGCGCGGACCTCGCAGCGGACCTCGACGTTGGCCGCGCTCTGAACGTCCCCCCGGACGGAGATCTCGTTAATAAAGGCCTCCCGGGTGACCCGGCAGGTGATCGGGTTGGTTCCCCCCGGCGAAGGGCCGAAGGTGGGCAAAAGCGACCCGGCCAGAAGGGGAAGCGACAAGGCAAGCGCCAACGGCCCCAACAGGCGTGGGCGGAAGACGCCACGGCGTTTGCCTAACGAGGTTCGGCCCATCAGAGCTTGACCTTCTGATGCCCGGACACAGCACTTGGCAGGCTACTGGGGGGAATGCCGCCCTTATTCTAGCAGCTACTACTGCTGTCAAACACCCGTCACGGGGAAAAGTTGCGGAATAATACCTCGGATGGGGGATACCGGGTTGAGCGCACGCGATGCGGCCCGCCTCTTGCGCGGGCTTTCGGCCGTCAGCTATCAGCTTTCAGCCGTCAGCTTTCAGCTTCAGAAGCGTTGACGCGATGGTGGTTTACCAACCCGGCCGGGGCCATCGATGGGCCACGCTGAGGGCTGACGGCTGAGAGCTGACTGCCCGTTCCAGACCCGCTCTAAGGCGGTATCGGACGCGGAGCCCGCGTCCCGCACAGAAAAGGGCGTCGCAAGCAGGGTTTCCCAGAGACAAAGCGACACTCCAGCAACGTTATTGGGAAGGAGACTCGCGCAAAGGCGCCAAGGCGCAAATCTTCTAGGAGTGGGCGTCCGGGGGCGGCTGGTCCGCGTCTATGACGCGGCGGCGTTGAATCGGTTCCGATCCCGGCGCGCATAAACGCGCTAATTGTAGCCGGTCCACGGCGTCAGCAACAACCTCGGTCCGCTTGTTGCACACGAGGCATGCTGCCGGGCCAATCGGCCCGCCCAGACGCCCGTGCGTCCTGCGAGTCACGCTGCCGGCATGCGGGCACTCAAAGTAGCCCGCCGCGTCGAGCAGTCGAGAAAGGCCGCCAACGCGGTCCGGGTGACGGGGCAACGGGGCCAGTGGCCTTGCGGCTGGTCCATGCCTACTCCCCACAGCCGGGTGGCATGGGAGCCGCTCAACTCCAGGGCAATCCGGCCGCCGTCGAACACATAGTGGCCCGGCTGCGCAAGGCTGGTGCGTCGGCCTCGCCGTTGTGCCGTGGCTTGCGGTGGAATTCGGAGCACCATTCTGGTGCAGCCGGGCCAGTAGTACGTGATCTGCGCAGGCTGTCCCCTCGCACCGTCTGCCTCGGAGACCTTCTTCGCCTGCCGGTTGCGGTGGTCCCAGGCGTACTCGGTGATGTCCGTGTCGCCGGAGTCCAACTGCCCGTTGGCGTTCTGGTCGCGGAACTTCCGCGTGCGGTTCCCCTCGGCGTCGTACAGGTAGCGGTAGGTCCCGTCAGAGGTCATTTCG
>Ga0315280_10006678_pt1 | contig 15827 bp, 16 predicted proteins | sample YL17G06_40_MG_FD_203697 | JGI IMG/M metagenome (GOLD analysis project Ga0315280, IMG submission 203697) | Sediment microbial communities from Yellowstone Lake, YNP, Wyoming, USA - YL17G06_40 | ecosystem: Environmental > Aquatic > Freshwater > Lake > Sediment | place: USA: Wyoming | collected... | reverse complement strand
GAAAGGTGAGAGTTTTGAACCGAATAGCCATCTTGAAACAGAAAGCCTTCGAAGAGAAAAGCTTCGACGGGTTCTTAGTAGCCAACGAAACCAACCTGTTCTATCTCTCCGGCGTGCAGGGCGCTTCCTGTCTTCTCATCCCAAAAAAGGGCGAAAGCACCATCTACGTTTACGGGACAAACTACGAACAGGCCAAAGCCGACGGAAAAGGGTTTAGAGTCGAATTGACCAAGCGTGGCGAAAACCTCATGGAGAAGATCGCCGCGCAAGCCAAGACATACGGTATTAAGAAACTTGCCTTCGACTCGTTGGGTATCGAAAGCTATCGGAATCTTGCGAAAGGGCTGAGAGGCAAGACAAGGCTGAAAATGCAGGGCAATCTCGTTTCGAAACTTCGAAGTGTGAAGGATGAACATGAGCTTGAGCTTATGCGAAAAGCTGGGGAATTGACGAGCCTAGGAATGAAAGTGGCCTACGAGACCATAAGACCAGGCGTGAAAGAGATTGAGGCTGCGGCTGAAATCGAGTATGTTATGCGCAAGAAAGGCGGCTGGGGCACGGCTTTCGAGACCATTGTGGCTTCGGGCGTCCACTCCGCTTTTCCACACGGAGGCTGCACTGAACGCGAAATCCGCGCTGGCGCGTTGGTGGTGATCGACATAGGCGCAACTTATCAACACTACTGTTCAGACATGACTCGCACAGTTGTGGCTGGAAAACCCTCAGAAAAACAAAAGAAGCTTTACGAAATAGTCAGGACTGCTCAGGAAAAAGCCAATGAGGCCATAAAGCCCAAGGTAAAAGCGAAAGACATCGACACCGTTGCTCGGAAAATCATAGAAGACGCCGGGTATGGTGAATACTTTGTTCACGGCTTGGGCCACGGAGTCGGCTTGGAAGTTCACGAAGCACCAACATTGAGCCAGGTAAGCAAGGAAAAGCTGACGGTTGGAAACGTGGTGACAGACGAGCCGGGAATCTACATCGTCAGCTTCGGGGGCATTCGAATAGAAGACACCGTTTTGGTTCGAAAGCGCAACGCCGAGAAACTGACGCAAGGACCTTACTCGTTGCAGACCGCATAGGAACACTGCAAAAGAATCCGACTGCTCAATGGCATGTGAATCAACTGCTGACATGAGACGGGAAGAGAAGCTCATCTGGAGGGAAAAGAAGAACTCGGAAAGTACGATTTCCCACTTCGACACCTAGGTCGAACCAGCAAAGGCTTTTTGCATGGACACCGAAAAGCATAAAGAGAAAACGGGCGAAGCATTGAGCTTAAAGCCTTAGAGCCCTTCATTTTTGGGGTTCAATTCGAAAACTAAGGAAAAATTTAAAAGCAACTTTGCATGCATTATGCAGAACGTATGAGGAGAATGGCGTACAATATTTCTCCCTTCTCTCCTTTCTCCCCTCGTAATGGGTTTGCCATTCTCCTCATTACAGTTCCTAATACAGTTTGACTGCACTTATAGCTTATGGAAGAATCTTCTATCTGCCCACTTTTATGTGAAAAGGCAAAATTCGAGGTAACAAACCTTAAGAAACAAATGCTTGCACCATTTGAATCGCTTGAGTGTGACATGAAATGGCGAAGATTCTGATCATCTTCGATTCGAGAACTGGAAACACTGAGAAGATGGCGTCTGCAGTAGCTGAAGGCGCCAAACAGGTGAAAGGCGTCGAAGTGGACGTGAAGAAAGTTGATAAGGCAACGCTTGAGGACCTGCAGGCTGCAGACGGAATCATTATGGGTTCACCTACATATTACGGAGGTATGTCGGGCAAGCTTAAGGGATTCATTGACAAGTCGGTCGAGATCCACGGAAAGCTCGAAGGAAAAGTCGGCGCGGCCTTTACAAGCTCAGGCGGAACCGCGTCAGGCGCCGAAACCACCTTGCTGTCGATACTGCAAGCGATGCTTGTTCACGGGATGCTTGTTCAGGGACGATCAGATGATAAGCACTATGGAGCCGCCGCGGTAGGGGTGCCACGCGAAAAAGACATTGAAATGTGCAAGGCGCTTGGAAAGAAGGTTGCGAACCTTGTCACGAAGCTGGAAAAGCAGAAAGCTTCCCCCAGCCACAAGTAGTAATAGGGAAAAGGTGCCCTAGCTCAAAGTGGGCGTCATGAAAGTCTGTGGGTTTGTCGGTAGCCCAAGGAAAAACGGAAATGTGGATTTGCTCGTCTCTCAAGTGCTAAAAGGTGCAAGCAGCCGGGGAGCAGAGACCCACAAAATCTATCTCAACGACTTGCACATCAAGCCATGTCAAAGCTGCGGAGTCGACGCCGCTCCAAAATACTGTCTTTTCAACGATGATATGGGAGAAGTCTACACGATGCTCAAATCCTGCGATGGCATAGTGCTGGGCTCACCTGTATATTTTGACACTGTCACCGCGCAGACCAAGCTTATGATAGACCGTTGCAACTGCTTGATGCCTTACGTGCAGCGGGCTGACGGGGCATGGGGTTTCGAAAGAAGAATGAAGAGACGAAAGAAGGGAGTGTTAGTCGCCGTTGCAGGCATTGATCAAGAGCTTGACACCATACTGACGACGGTTAAAGGGTTCTTCAACTGGGCCAACACTGAACTCAACAAGACAATTCTCCACCAACACGCCGACAACGAATTGGGCAGCGTAAAGAGAGACAAGAAAACAATGAGCCAAGCTTTTGAGGCGGGTGTGCAAATCACGCAACAAGCAAGTAGAAGTGGGCCCGGGGCGATTTGAACACCCGACCAACAGGTCTCTCAATGTACTGGACATTTATGAGCCTGGCGCTCTAACCTAGCTGAGCTACGGGCCCGTTTTTGCCTGTGCCGTTTTAATATGCTGTTTTCAAGTTGATTTAAACGTTTTCCGCATTTAAGCTGCTCTGAACGCTAAACCTAGCAATGAACACGCTCATAGTGATACAGGTATTCCTGAGCGTAGCCTGCGTATTCCCCGAAGTACCTTCTTCCGAACAGGTTCAGCCTCACATATTCGGAGTCGCTGAGCGATTTTTCATCAGAAATCCTATTGATAAATCCGCGTGGAAAATGCTCTGCATAATGTCTCAGGATGACCCTTCTCATCCAAACATCCACTGGAAACGCTTCGAGTTTTTCAAGCGAGAAAAGCAGAACGCAATCAGCTACCTTAGGCCCTACTCCCGAAAAATTCAGCAGCTCCGCCCTTGCCGTTTCATAGTCGCTTCTTTTCAAACGTTCAAAATCAAAGTTGTCTCCGTATACCGCTTTGGCAGTTTCAGACACGTTTCTGGCTCGATAACCAAGACCGCAACTCGCTAACTCCTTGACGGTCGCTTTTGCCAGCTCAGCCGGTGCTGGAAACTTGTAGAAACCACAACCATCGAAGTGTATTTCTTCTCCGAGTTTCTCGGAAAGGTTGAGCAGCATCTGCCTAATAGCTACAATGTTCTTGTACGTTGCGCAGATGTACGAGATTAGGCATTCCCAAGGGTCTTGACGGAGAATTCGCAGCCCTCTGAACTCTTTGATGGCTGTCTTGATGTGGTTGTCGCTGCTGATGTGCGAGAAAATCATGGGTAGATCATCGTGCAGTCTGAAATAGCTCTTGACAAAATCTGCGTTCGCGTTTTCAAACTCGAGGGTGTTGCCATCCTGCCGTATCCTAAGAACTTTTTCTCCGGCTACGCCGTACCACCAACTGTCTTTCTTGTCCCATCTGAACGTTTGTCCGCAGCAGAGAGTGGAATCCAGGTTGAATGGAGTCGAGGGGCCGAGTTGAATCCTCATTGGTGTCACTCGTACCCTTCTTTTCCTGTGGTTTTAAATCCTTATTGGTTAAATCCTATTAGCAGCAGGCACGTCGAGGTCAAGTGAACAGGAATGTCGGCGAAGAGGGGATGGAACGTCATTTCCCGAGGCTATCAGGAGAAAACCAGAATTTCTCTTGAAGATGTGCATTACGGACCAATTTCTGCAGGCGAGTCAGAGTTGAGACTGCTTGGAAACGTGAAGGGCAAGAGCATTCTGGAAATTGGCTGCGGCGGGGGACAAAATGCCATTGTTCTGAGCAAATGGGGTGCCAAAGCAACGGGTTTAGACATTTCTGAGGAACAGATAAAGCACGCTCGAAGACTTGTAAGAAAGGAAAAGGTGAATGTTCCATTTCACGTTGGCAACATGGAAGACTTGAGCATGTTTAACAATGGAAGCTTCGACATTGTTCTTTCCTCCTTTGCCATAGATTATGTGGATGACCCTGCTAAAACATTCCCTGAAGCCCACAGAGTGCTGCGGAAAGGCGGCTTGTTCGTCTTTGCCGTTGTCCATCCAATAGTCAACAGAAGAAGAGCCATACGCTTCGGGAAAAGAAGAATATGGGGAGTAAGCAACTATTTTGACAAGAAAACGCGGGTGTGGACATGGAAGATTGAAGGCAGGGCTGTCGCTAAGTTCCGCGGGCATCACCGAACATTCCAAGATTATTCCGACTTTCTTCTTGGCGCCGGTTTCGTCGTTGAGAAGGTTCTGGAACCTGAACCGTACAGAATTGACAAGATGAGCCTCTCCGAAAGGGAAAGACTGCCATATCTGCACGAGTACTACGTGAAACACTATGATTTGCTGAAGAGGATACCGTACACTCTAATTTTCAAAGCCAGAAGGCCAAAGGATTGAAAGACGCGCTAATGTTGCCCCTTCAAAAGCTTGGCGAAGAACCCTACGCAACCATAATATGCTACCCCAAGTCTAGCAAACCCGAACTCAACAGACGCTTGAGAGAACTGCAGAAGTTAGGCGTAGAATGTCTGGAGCTTGCAGGAGAAAAGCAGGTTTTCAACCTGCCCGTCTTGGGCAAGGGATGCGTCGGCATAGTCACCATGGCATGTGTGAAAGGTCAAAAGGCAGCTCTGAAAATTCGCAGGGTAGACGCTGATCGTTCCAAGATGCAGCGTGAAGCCGCATTGCTTAAGAAAGCAAATTCCGTCGACGTAGGACCAAAGCTAATGGCAGTGAGCAAGAATTTTTTGGTGATGCAGTTCATAGATGGTTCTCTGCTTCCAGAATGGCTTGAAAAGTGCAGAGGTAAGGTGCAGGTTCGAAGGGCTTTGCGCAAAGTCCTAGAGCAGTGTTGGCGACTGGACATGGCAGGCTTGGACCATGGAGAGCTGAGCCATGCTCCAAAACACATAATCGTCGACAGGAAAGGGGAGCCTTTCATTGTGGATTTTGAGACTGCAAGTGTGAGCCGTAGGCCCTCAAACGTGACTTCAATGTGTCAATTCCTCTTCATAGGCAGCGAAACTGCGAAAAAAGTAGCTGAGAAGCTCGGCGCGAAGGACAGGAAAACGATTGTTGAGGTCTTGAAGCGTTACAAGACCGACAGGTCTCATGAGAATCTTGAGAGGATAATAGTGGTTTGCGGCCTTTAGATGATGTAGCTCATTGGCGCTTGTGAGTTTCGCTTCTGCAGGTTCTCAATTCCCAATTCTTTAACAAGCTGGGTGAGGTTTAGCCAAGTCTCGACTTGCAGCTGTCTGGCGACCCGTTTCTTGTCGTAGAGCAATGGAACGAAGTCTACGAAGAGCCAACCGAAAGTCTCCTCTGCCAACTCCTTTCTCCCCAATAAATCAGAAGATGGTTTTTCTTATAATCCCATATGTAAAAAGGTGATAGAAGAAAGTTCTAGACGCTAAGTCAGAGCGAACAACACTTTTACTGCTAAATGTGAAAAAGGCTTAAGAAACCCTTAGCATCAGACTCCTCATCAAAACTGGTGAGAAAATTGGTCATTAAGAGAGAGGAGATGCAGGAAATAGTTAAGAGGTACAAGGAACCTGTCGGGCTGAACTTAGGTTCTCATTCAGCGCTTGATGCTTGGCAGGGTCAGCGCAATTATGGTGTGCGCAGTATCATTTACACGACGCCAGGCAGGGCGCGGATTTACCTTCAGAACCCGATGGTTGGGAAGCCGGACGAGGCTGTTGAGGATCTGCCCGGTCTGGTGAAGCGTGATGTGCGCGTCGTGAATGATCCTAAGGACATTAAGAAGACGGGTGATTGGCGAAGTGTCATCGTGGTTTTGGACAATTACTCGGACATCGTGAAGTATGTTGATGAGCTCGTTGATTTAGAGTGCATGCAGATCACGAACAGGGCTTTCGCGGTTTACGTTGGCGGCGACGAAATGTGCAGCGTGATTGAGAACGATTATGCCGTGCCGATTCTGGGTTCTAGGACCTTGTTAAAGATTGAGAACCGGGGCGAGCTTGAGAAGGACTATTACTGGTTTGCCGAGAAGGCTGGAATTCCGACGCCGAAGGCTTACAAATACGAAGTAACGAAGACAGGCATACACTTCAAGGAGCCTATTGATGAACCGATGATTCTGAAGGCGGAATACGCTCACAGGGCTTTCGAAAGGGAGTTTATCTTCGCTGCTGATTCAGCTGATTTGGAGGAGAAGGTTGCCAGAGAGGTTAAGGCTGGAAACCTCAGCAAGGAAGGCTTAGAAAACGGTCGAGTAGAGCAGATTGTGCTCGGTCCGCATGCGAATTTCAACTTCTTCTTTTCGCCTTTGGATGCAAAGAGCGATTGGGGGGATGTTGAGAAATGGTTTTCGAAGCTTTACAATGTGAACAGGGAAGAGGCACGGATTTGCTTGGCTAACCAGTTCCTCTCGATAGACGAGCGGAGAGAGACGATTCTTGACGGCCTGAAGCGTTTGCCCGCTGATGTGCAGAACAAGATTAAGAAGGTGCCGTCTTTTGAGGTTACAGCTCATGCTATTCTGAGCCTTCGAGAATCGTTGCTGAAGGATTTGCACCGCTATGCTGACAGGTTCTTGCTTGCTTGTAGGGAGTACGCTCCGCCGGGCATTGTTGGACCGTGGTGTTTGCAGACTTTAATCACTTGGGACAGGGTTAGTAAGTATGAGCTGAAGCCTACGGTGAAGCTGGACTTTACGGGCGGTGCCGAAGGGAAGAAGATGGTTGATTACGGCTTGTATGATGTGCCTGACAAGCGTGACCCCTACATGCACATTCCGGTGACGCAGGATGTTGCGCTGAGGCACGGTGGCGGAACGAATGTCCATATGGGTTTAGGTGCTCAATATGCTAATGCGAAGTACAAGAGACGGCTTAGCACGGGCGACCGCATAGGCATGGAAATCAAGCGGGCGTTGAAGGCGAAGCAGCTGCACGAGCTTGTGACTTAGAACTGCGCTTTTCATTTTCTTTGTTTTTTCGTCTATTTTCGTTTATTCCAGTGGCTGGTTTCGTTTGGTAAGCTGACTGATAACTGTTTTCATGTTCGGGTTCAGGCTGGTGGCTTTGTTGAACGCTTTTCTTGCTTCTTGTGTCTTTCCCATTTTCATGTAAATCATGCCTAGGTCTACATAGGCATCGTCACTGTTTGGGTTAAGCTCTATTGCCTTCTTTATTGTGGCGATTGCTTTTTTGTGGTCGCCTTGAGTGAAGATTTCTTCCGCCTCGTCGACTAGGCTGTACACGCGGTGCAGTTGTAGCAAGCGTTTCAGTTCGGCGATGGGTTCTGGATGGTCTTCTACGCGCAGATCTATGAGGCGGTCGCCGTAGCCTGATTTGCTCTTCCGCTCTCCAACGACTAGTAGGGCTGCGGATTGTCTGCCTCTTGCGTCGCCTCCTGCTTCTTGTCCGCCTTCTAACGCGGCTACGAGTCTGTCGGCTAAGTCGCTTTTTGTAGTTTCGAATTTCTTGCCCATGTTCTGTACGACTTTTTCGTTGGCTAGAATGTTTCCTTGGGCGGAGTAGTTTTCGCCGGTCTTGCTTCCTGCCCAGTGCAGGCATTTCGTGCCTGTGTATGCTGCGGCGTTGCCTTTAGCGTCGATTATGCCCAGTTGCCTATAGTCACGGCTTTTGTCTTTCCTCGTGAGTTTTTCGATTACTTCGTTGACTGTTAAGCCTTTTTTGAGGAGTTTTAAGCCTCGTGGTCCGTAGCTGATGTTGACGAAGGATTGAGTGGCTACTGCGCCGACTTGGGCTTGTGCCCATGGTACGGCGGTGCCGACTGAGAAGTATCGGGATTGTACGGCTACTCCTAGGTTTCTGGTTTTGGGGTCGAAAGCCACTATCGAAAAGGTTGAAGCTAAATGGTTTAGTTTGAGCATGAGAACTAGTCTGTGCGGGTTTTTGCTTTATGTTTTTCTGAAAGCGGTGCGAGTATATGGGTAGGTGAGAAACCTTTAGTATTGGCTAGTTTATGGTCTTGTTTGACGAAGTTCGTAATTATCATCGAAGGAGACAAGGATGGGTATTATGTGGCTTCTGTTCCTGAGCTGCCGGGTTGTCACACTCAAGCCAGCACGCTTGATGAATTGAGGTGGGAGTCAGAGAGACTATTGAAGCGTGTCTTGATGTGGAAACTCTTGAAATGGGAAACGGTATTGAGTTTGCTGGTTTTCAGTTCGTGGAGGTTCCTGATAGGTCGGTTTGACTCCTGTTTAGGTTAGTTGTGTGAGTAGGGCGGACATGCCGCTTGATGCGATGGCGAGTAGTTCAAAGGTGCTGTAGGCTTCGGTCATGTTCTTGGCTGTGTACTCCACTTTGAGCCCGCTGGTTCTTTTTGAGCTGGGTAAGAGTTCGGCTACGTCTGCGAAGTGGGTGGCGTTGAAAGTTACACTCATCTTTACTGGTTTTTGAGTCGTCAGCGGCTTGGCTTTTTTCTGCTTGAAGATGATTGCTGCGTTTTTGACGGCTTGCCTGAGTTCCTTTTCGATTCTGGTCATGCTTGGGCTTTTGGCTGACACTCGGCTTAGGCTATGTTTTAGGGCCACGGTTTTTGCCCATGGTGCATATCGTCTTACGTCGTCTTTCAGTAGTTGGGCTTCTCCAGCTACGAGTATGACGGGTACGTTGTGTTCTCCCGCGGTGTAGGCGTTTAGGAGGAATTCGCTAACTTCGGTTCCGTTGACTTCCAGTTTGTTGATGGCCGCACCGCTATAGGTATGATCAAAAGTGGATTTGGCTGTGCCGAACTTGGCGTGGTAACCTAGAAACAGTGCTGCATCGCAGTCTTCTACGCCTGAGACCATGCTGAGCGGTCTGGGATAGCCTCGGATAATCTCAACGTATTCAGGCAATTCGTCCACGTGAAGGTTGACCATAGGCCCGTGGCTGTCGGCAACAACCACTTCATCAAAGCCGTTCTTGTGCAGTTCTTCGGCTGTGATCAGTGTGATTTTTGTAGCAGTCTTTCTTGCCTCCTCGTACAATGCGCCTTTGAGGTTAAGGTGGCCGGGAATGACGACGTAGGGCATACCTTCCATGTCAACAGAAATGAATGCCTTCATGAAAACCACAGAATACAGATTCAACGAAGAGTGCATTAAAGTGTTTCGCTGGAACTGGGTGAAAGCTTTCCATGGCGAAGTCAAAAGTACAGCTTATATTCTTTGACTATTTCCGCGAGATCTGGTGCGTCAAACATTCTCTTTCCAGTTAACTCGTTTGCGGTCGTCTCATACATTTGGGTGATTATTGCCTTGAGTCTCGGATCAAGTTTCGATGGCTTTGACTTGCACAGTTTTTTCCAGTCTTCTACCCCTTCTTTTTCTGCTTCTTTCTTTGCTTCTTCCACGTCCTTGTACCATTCTGTCTTTCGATAGAACTGCCTTGCAATCTCTTTGCTCACGTGTAACCCGTTATAAGTGAACCTACACTCGTCCAGCGTCCCAACCACATCCGCCACCATGAGCCTACGTTCAGGGTCAAAAGCCAACTCAATCTTCCCATCCTCATTCACCAAACCTGCCTGACCAGCCAACTCCGATATGACGTTGTCAACTTTCAAAAGGAACTCACGAATCTCAATTATTTCCCCGTACGTCAACCCAGCCAATCCCTTTGCTTCTTCCCACATGACGTACCTGTCCTTTTCTTCGAGCTTCGTGCTTACATCAAAAATTGGCTTCGTCAACCGCTCGCCAGCCTTTGGACAGTGGTCTAACCCCAGTTCCTTGGCCGTAACCAACCCCTGTTTCAGCCGCTTGAAAACCGAACTGCCTTCAGGCAGGCCGTTCCTGTAAATAATCTCCAACGGAATCAAACAATTCCGCAAACTCGACGTATAGACACTATAATCGTAAACCAGTTTCCCCTCTTTCACAACCGCTTTCGGTCTGTACACATTCACCAAGTTGATTTCCATGACGTTCGAAGGCTCTTTGAACTCGTCAAACCTTACGACCTTCCCGTTCCTGTCAACCAGCCCCCGATAGTGCGTCCTAACGCCTCTTTCCTCAAGCCGTTCAAAGCAGTAGGCTCCCATCATGCACAACGCTCGGCCTTTGCCCTCAATCAGGTCAGGCATCTCGCCCCAGTCAAAAACCGAGTAGCGATCGGAGAAAATGAACCTGCCAACACCCATTCTGTCCCTTGTCGGTTTCCTAATCACTTCAAGATCTTTGACGCTGCCCATCCGCACGCACGCAACTACTTCAGCTTCTTAACCGACCCGTCAGCCTTCTCCAGTTCACGCTTCTTCTCTTGCTGATAATCAAAGACGCGCTTCGCCAGCGCTTTATCCTCAACCGCAAAAATCTTCGCCGCCGCAATCGCCGCCGTCTCAGGCTCAATCGTCACCACCGAACCAACGCCGCTCGGAACCCTCAGGGAAGAATAGATGTCTACTCCCGCGAACTTCTCGGAATATGGCGGGCAAGCAATAACAGGCTTAACCGTGTTAGCATCCACAAAAGCGCTCAAAGCGTTACTCCTTCCAGCAACGGTAACATAGACAGTCCTTTCCTTCTCGTACTCTTTCAGGATCTCCAAAACCTTCTCAGGAGTCTTGTGGGCAGAAGCCACGCGGAACACGTAATACAAACCGAAACTCTTCAAGTGCTTGCCTATCTCACGGCAAAACTCAACATCCCGCTCCGAACCCATCAAAACAACAACGGTCCCCTTCACACCTTCCAGCCTCACCCATCGCCAGTCCTAGAACGTCTAACGTACTAAATAAATTTTCCATTATCACCAGCTTCAAACCTCCGGAAGAACTTAAACCAGAAAGATCAGCGACAAGTTCCATCTACGTATGAGGTGGGGGTAGGCGTCTCTGAGCAGATATACACGGAACATGCAGCATCAAATCATATAACACCTCAAGCAAGCCCAAAGCCAACAGTTTTCTGCTCACGCCACATCACCCGTTCACTTACAGACCGCAAACCTTAATGGTGCATCACAGGTTTCAGCGTCTTCTTCAATTATCTTAACCTTTTAAGCTTTAATACTGCCTTGACGATTTTACCTTCACAGTCAACGCTCAGGGTCTGTGGGGTCGTCGTATAGCTTGGTTTAGTATACCAGCCTGGGGCGTTGGCGATCCTGGGTTCAAATCCCAGCGACCCCACCAAAGCCTTGTTTTTTGAAATAAAGCTACATTGACCGAGTATATGTAAAAAAAGGGTCTAAAACGGGGTTCATTCGGAGAGTAGAAGCTATGGGCTATTCACGCTTTTCCAACAGCATGAACTGCCTTCATATTGCGAGACTTTGAGATCTCGATGTTTTTATATAATAGCCAGAAACAAAAGAGCTATTGAGGATGCAAATGGTAGCAGCCAATTCGACGCTTTTGAAATTGATGAACATAATAGCTTTTGCATTAACTGTTGTAGTCAACGGTTTGGCTGGCGGTACCACGGTTCTTGGCGGTAAGTTAACTTCCGAGATTTCTGATGCAAACCCAACTCTCATAACTCCTGCAGGCTACGTTTTTTCGATTTGGGGCGTTATCTACGTCTTGCTGGGTATTTTCGTAGTCTTTCAGGCGTTGCCAAGCCAGAAAACAAAAAGCTACCAGGAAAAAATCGGCTGGCTTTTTGTCCTGAGTAGCCTACTAAATATTGCTTGGCTTTTCCTTTGGCAATTTGAATATCTTAGCTTATCTGTCGTTCTAATGTTCCTGCTTCTCGCAACCTTGATTGCGATTTACCTTCGCCTCAATGTTGGCAAGTTAGAAGTTCCTTTGCGGGAAAAACTAGCTGTCCACGTGCCCTTCAGTGTCTATTTGGGTTGGATAACTATCGCCTCTATTGCAAACGTTTCTGTTACGTTGGTTTCAGTGGGATGGGATGGTTTCGGAATAAGCCAAGAAACATGGGCTACTCTGATCCTAATCGTCGCCTTGCTGATCACTCTGCTTGTTATTGCAACGAGAAAAGACGTGGCCTATGGGTTAGTAATCATCTGGGCACTAGTGGGTATTGCAGTGAAGCAAAGTGGATACTCAAACATTGTCATGATAGCTGAAGCAAGCGCAATTATCACAGCAATAGCCATGGGTGCATCAATACTCCTTATGAGATCTAGGCACAAGTGAGCGTCCACGGAGACTGGAGGATAAATCCTTGTATTATTCTATACACACATTGACTTGCATCCGTGATCGTCCTTAGGTCACGGGTTTGGCTGGTTCTCCGCGTGGGTTCAAACGTGGGCTCCAACCTATATGACCCCACCATAATAATCCAAGCCCCATAACAACACCAGCACTACCTTTTTGGGCTGGCTACTTGCGCTTTCTGAACAGTTTGACGTCTTCAAAGCCGCAGACGTATTCGAAGCTGGCTTCAACGAGTTTCTGTATCTCTTGAACCGTTATTGCCGTGGCTGAGTGGTAATCGTCGGTTTCGAAGTCTATGAGTTGCGGGTAGAGAAGCGTGTTTTGTATGTTTTTGTGGCCAAGCATTTTCATGACGTCGAGGATGTCTTTTGTCTTGGCGTATTCTGTAGTGGCTTTCCAGTGACGGAATGTGTGAAAGTGTATCTGGAGCATTCGTGGGTTGGCTAGTTTTGCGGCGATTCTTTTTCACTGTTTCCTGAAAGCTTTTCCAAGGTAGAACTTATTCTTGTATGTGAAGACGGCGAGAGACTGTTTTGGCAGGTTGTTCAGCATGCTGATTAGGTTGCCAGAGATTTTGAAGATTCGGGTTACTTTGTTTCTGTGGTGTAAGCGCGCTGGTTTGTCCCCAAATTGGTCTAAAGTGGTTACCTTATTTTCGGGTTTGGGAGCAGATTTGAGGCGCACAGCTCTTCTTTGCTTCTTTACAGTAGCCGCCCTTCTCGAACCTGCAAACGTGCCTTAAGCGGCTGAACGGCAGGGCCACGAGCTCCACTTGTGGGTCCTCGAGGGCAACAGTGACCTGCTTCATGGTTCTGGATGGAACATGATAAGCAAATCTGGGCCTTCCGAAACTGTTTGAAGCCGCTTTCTCCCTCACAACAAAGCCTTGACCTGCCAAACGCTCAAGATGCTGCCGCAAAGTGTTATGGCTAAGACCCACTTCGCCCAAAAGCACGGTGAAACCCGTGGGTTCGCCGCCTTTGAGCATAGCCAGAATGCGTTCGCCAAAGAAGTCCATTACGGGCTTGAATGAGCAAAAACGGACTTAAAACCGTTTTTGACCATTTTAGGGACAAACCAGCGCGCTTAAAAAGACTGATAGAGAATATTCATATTGATCTAAAATGAGTAATACTAAACCAGTAAGTTGCCAAAGGTGCGGAAAACCTTTGGGTTATGTGACTGTGTTGGCAAAAGGTCTTACATCGTTTCAGCAACCTATTCAAAATGTCAAGATAGTTGCTATCTGCATGGAATGTTTCCAAAAGAAAAAGTAGTCAACGGGTCAAAATGACTTAAAAGGACTGGTAGAAGAATGCTTTATTTCTTCATGCTTTCTTGAGTGGCTCTATCCTTTATTCTGTGTGCGGGCATTTTCCTATAGGCTAGGGAGCACTTTTTCCTTTTTGAGCCTTGCCTTGTCGCCGCCCATTTTAGGATGGGCACAACCGCTTCTCTTAGCCCTTGTCCGTCTTCTGTTAATGAGTATTCAACACGAGGTGGGATTTCAGCGAATGACTCTCTTTTGAGCAACTGTTCATTTTGAAGTTGTTTCAACGTGTCCGCAAGAGTCTTGGGACTTACGCTATGCAGTTCCTCCATGAGTTCATTGAATCTAAGGCTACCGTAATTCCCAATCGCGTTTATGACAAGAAGTGCCCATTTCTTGCTAATCACATCTATGATTCCTTCAAGCGGACAATAACAAACCGCTTCACTTTTGCTCTTCATACACGCCACTTTCGTTGTCAATAGTAAGTATCACGCTATAAACTTGATAGTTTAAATACTTTACTTTCTATAGTCAAACGAAAAGCGAGGTGAATCAACACATGAACGATGAATGTGGTTGTGGTATGCATCATGGAAGACATGATAGTTACTGTGGGTGCGGTATGCATGGACATGAGCAAGGTTACAGAAGACGCTTCCTTACCAAAGCTGAGAAGACTGAGAAGCTGAAGAACTACGCAGAAGAACTGAAGAAGGAGCTTAAGGCAGTCGAAGAGAAAATCAAAGAAATGCAAAGTTAAGTATGTCCATGTAAGTAATTGGTGTGGGAAAGAATATGTCGAAACAAAACCATCTCCATATTTTTTCCGCTGGTGCAGTAGCACCGCCCATAAAGAAATGTGCGGAAGAGTTCAAAGCAAAATTCGGAACAGAATTTGAGTTTACTGTTGGTAAAGCTGAGAATCTCATAGAAGAAATCGCAGAAACCAAAGAGGGCGACTTGTTGACTTGTGGTTCAGAATTCATACTTGATCATGCACAGTTGAAAGGATTAGTTCTTAAAGAAACAAGAAAAAGCCTTGGTTCAAGAACATCTGCCATTCTTGTGCAAAAGGAGAATCCGAGAAAGATAAGGTCAATACCCGATTTGGCAAAAGAAGGAATGCACGTTGGTGTTTCTGTAAGTGGTTGCTTGACGGGAGTATGGGATGATTTGGCAACCAAAGCGGGATTTACCGAGCAAATCAGAAAGAATACTGTTGCTTATGCCGATGGATGCGGAGAATTGATGTCTTTTATCAACAAGAAAAAAGTGGATGCAATTCTAGGATGGGATGCCTTCAAGAACTTGAACATGCAAACCATGGATATTATTGAGTTGCCAAAAGACCTCCAAGTGCATAGGAGCACAGCAATAGGTGTAATAGCTTTCTCCAAGAACAAGGGACTAGCCGAGAAATTCATTGACTTTCTAGTATCCGAAAAAGGCAAACAGATTTACGAAGAATATGGATGGCGTCATGCAAAATAGACTTTCCTATGACTAGCTTTCTTCTGGACTGTCTAGCCATTGCTGAAGTTTGGCTTTTGTGTGTTACTTGGTTCTTACGGTTAAGCTATAACTTTTCCGCAGGATTCGAGCGTATACTCGATTCCGACTATACCTATATCCCTACCTTATTATGATATGATTTCTACTATACTCCTCTTCCACTGCTCTGACTAAGCACTATGTCCTGAACCGTGTATACTGCTTGTCATTAGTTCTTTCTGCTCTTCAGGTAGCATCGAAATGTTGGTTGGATAAAACTTTACCCCCACACACAGTGCGTGTTTGTGCCTCACCTTATTTTCCTTTTAAGTCAACAATGGCCAGCAATTGGCGCGTGCTAATTATATTCGAAGATCAATGGAATATCTGCCAATAGGATTATTGAGGTTGTTTCAGTATTAGTCGTGCTGCCAGAGGGGAAGCTTCCATTGCCGTAGTAATCTGTTATGAAACCCCCATTGACAAGTTGGCAAAGCGAGAATCTCTCAATGAGGTCTTTCTCAAAACCAAAATCCTTGCCCAGAGTTCTGCTTGTAAGGTAAAAGAGGCCTAACTTGTAAGTGGCGTAATACCCTGTCAGTTTGAAGACTTTATCATTGAAACCGTTTCCGTCCCACATTGCCTTGACTTCTTCGTAATAGTGAACTGCTCCAGAATCGTTTCCCTTTC
>Ga0315280_10006677_pt1 | contig 15831 bp, 16 predicted proteins | sample YL17G06_40_MG_FD_203697 | JGI IMG/M metagenome (GOLD analysis project Ga0315280, IMG submission 203697) | Sediment microbial communities from Yellowstone Lake, YNP, Wyoming, USA - YL17G06_40 | ecosystem: Environmental > Aquatic > Freshwater > Lake > Sediment | place: USA: Wyoming | collected... | reverse complement strand
CCTGAAGCTTAATGCGGAGCGCGCCGTGCACTATCACCGCAAGGTACTGGAATCGCTGGGATACACCGTCATCCCACCTTCGGCCGACCAAGCGGCGTGAAATTTTCGGAAGAGGAGCGCAGCGACGCGGCAATCTCAATCCGGTGGGTGGGAGATTGCTTCGCTTCGCTCGCCATGACATACATGCGATCCGCCATGCGACTCTGCGCTTGCCCTGGCGGCGTCAAACCTGTTCCAGGGCATCGAGGAGGACGTGGCCAGTCGTGTGAAGCTCTTCGGTCAGTCCGGCGAGGGCTTCGATACTCTGGGCAGATTCGACCTGGTGCAGAATGTCGGCCAACTCCGCGGCCCCGTCGAGGGTGTCGAGGTCGTTGTTCCTCATCGTGGTCAGAAGGTGCTTAAGGCGGTTGGCGAGACGCTGGCGGAAGAAATCGAGGTGATGACCGTCGAGAGCGCCAGCTTTGCAGGCAGGCTCGAATTCGTGAAAGGCGGTGCAGGCCTTTTGGAGGTAGAGCAGGACCATGCCTCGGGCCGGATGGCCTTGGGCCAGAATCCGCGCCCACTGGAGTTCCTCATTGCGCCAATGCTCATCCTCGATGGTGGTCCGGTATTCGACGCTGCGCATTATTGTCCTCCAGGCTTTGGGCCTTCTTCCCGGCACAGCCCCAGCGTGTGCTCGATCAACTCCGGTCCGCCCCAGTCGCCGTGACCTGGGACGACGATCTTCGCCTGCGGATAGGTGGCTTGCACCTTCCGGAGCGTGCCCGGGTACGCCGACAGGTCGCCATCTCGTGTGTTACCCAGCGAGTTGGAGTCCAGGGACTTGACCAAGCAGCCGGCGAACAGGACCTTCTGCTGGGGCAACCACGCGACCACGTTGTCGGTCGTGTGCCCGGCCCCGGGATAGGTCACGACCACGGTGGCGCCGCCGCAGTGAACCGGGATGCCATCGTGATATGAGATCTTGGGAACCGGCAAGCCCTTCTGCCTGGCGATCTCGATGGTTCGATCCAAGCCATAGGAGACCGCCCCCCGGCGGTGGGCCTCCGCCAGTCCGCCCATGCAGTCCTCGTGGAAGTGCGTGGGGATCACGATCTTGACCGTCGCGCCGCGGCGGTCGGCAATCCAGGTGCACAATGCCGCCGTCAGCTCATCGGTCCAGGGCAGGTTGATGAGCAGCGCCTCTTTGCCGTCCATGACGACGAGCCCGTTGGCGCCAACGCGTCCCATGCCGGGCAGATCAAAGAGCGTCGTGTGGACCCAGACGCCCGCCGCAATGGGATGCAGCACGATATCCTGGGAGAGGCGAATCTCGGCTGATGCGGGAGGCAGGCGGGACGACTGGCAACCGGCCAGAGCAAGTCCCACGCACAGCATAGCGCCGCTCAGGCTGGCCTTCGTGCTCGGAGCCCTCCCCCCAGGGGACCGTCCACTGCGCCGATGTCCGTCCTCGTCTGTCGTTCTGCGTTCGAGCCGCCAATTGCCCGTCATCCCGGAAGCCGCCCTGCCGCATCGCGGCGCGTCCTTCATGGAAGCATCATCGATGACAACGAGCCCTTAGCATACCCGAAGCGATGCTCACCGCCAACCGTGAATGTCCCGGCTGGTCCGGGTGCCACCGTTGGCGCGACAGACCGCACATTGCTCCACGATGGTGCGGCACATGGCGCAGGCATAGACGCTATCCCCGACGGGGCCACCTATGAAGACCTCCAAGCGATCCAGGAAGTCCGGGTCCACCGTCGAGACCGCGCCGCAGGTGGGACAGATAGCTCTGGTGTAGCCCGACCCTGTGGACGCCTGAGCCTGCGCCGCGCGGCCACAGATAGGGCACGCCGGATTGGTCGGACTGACGGACGACACCTCCGAGGATTGGCAACCCATCGACGACAGGATCGCTAACGTGCAGACGGTCGCCAGGATACCGATACGAGAAACCGTGTTCGCTTTTGCTTCCATGACCCATCTCCTCATTAGACTCCTACGGCGGCGCAGCTACGAACCCTCCTCGCCCCCATGCGGTCAGTGCATACTACGGCTCCCTCTGGAAACGGTTCATCGAGCGCGGAACAGGATTTGCACCAGTCGTGCGCTTTGATTACACTGGCCGCTCGAATCCCGGATATTGCCCCACGGCATCGGAACTTCTTCCTGAGGAGATAGAACGATATGGAATGTCAAAAGCCCAAGAACCTGAAAAGCTGCACCTGCTCCTACCCCGGCTGCAACCATAAGGGCATGTGTTGCGAGTGCATCAGCTACCATCTGGCCTCGAAGCAGCTTCCCGGCTGCTGTTTCCCGCCCGAGGCGGAAAAGACCTACGACCGCAGCTTCAAGGCCTTTGCCAAAGCATGGAAGCTGGCCTCGTAATTCGGTTCGCATCCCCTTGCTGACAGGGTATCGTCCGACGGCGGCGTGGCTCGTCTGTTGGGAGTCCCGCGTTTACGCGGTCTTGAGCAGATTCCTTTCGCACCATGCACCTGCGTGCCGCCGTAGTGCGCTTTGAAGACAGACGTATTCGAGGCTCAACCACGCGAATCGGTTGGGCCTCGAGGGGATATGAATGACATCTTGAGATCGATATTGAAGGAGCAAAACCATGAAACGCGATGTAAAACCTATTCCGGAGGGATATCACACGTTGACACCGTTCCTGACGGTGCGCGATGCCACCAAAGCCATCGATTTCTACAAAGAGGCCTTCGGCGCTGAGGAACGCTACCGCATGACGGCCCCGGACGGCAAGTGCGTGGCCCATGCGGAACTGAAGATCGGGGATTCAGCCTTTATGCTGTCCGATGAGATGCCGGGACAGACCTGCGAACCCTCGGCTTTGGCGGAAACGTGCACCGGATTCTACCTGTACGTCAACGACGTGGACGACGTCTTCGAGCGGGCCGTGGCCGCCGGAGCGACGGTCAAAGAGCCCCTGAAAGACGCGTTCTGGGGCGATCGGATCGGCAAGATCATCGACCCGGCCGGCCATGAGTGGATCCTCGCAACCCACGTCGAGGACGTCAGCAACGACGAGCTGCGCAAACGCGGCAAAGAAGAGTCCGAGAAGATGTTCCAGGAGGCAGGCCGGTCGTAGACGGGCAAGCGACGACGGATAAGCAGACATTCTACCGTATGGCTTGGGTCCCCAGAATGCGAAAATCGCATTTTGGGGACCCTTCCTCTAGGCGTGCGCGCCACCCATGCCGTGCCCGTCGGACTAAACACCCGGGGAGTCCGGGGCAGGGCAATCGCAGGTGGGCGTTGGGCACGCTTGTGGCATCGGCATCCTGCCGATGATTCATGGGCTGGAAGCCCATGCCACGTCGGTACAAGGCCCACATGCGATTGCCCCGGAGTCCGGGGCGACAACGTTGCAAAAGCGGCTGGCGGCGGCTATAATAGCGGCAATGGCGAAGAAGATGACAAAAGAGAATCAGACCCCGGCGGCGGTCAATAAGAAGGCCTACCACGACTACGAGCTGATCGAGAAGTACGAGGCCGGGCTCGAACTGCGGGGCAGCGAGGTCAAGTCGCTGCGGGCGGCGGCCGCCGATCTGACGGGCTCGTACGCCCGGATGCAGGACGGCGAGTGCTGGCTCGTGGGAGCCAAGATCGCCGCGTACCAGCAGGCAGGCAACGCCGGCCACGATCCGGCCCGCAAGAGAAAGCTCCTCCTGCACAAGGCGGAGCTGCACCGGATCTGGAGCAAGCTGGAGCAGCGGGGGTTCACGCTCGTGCCGCTGCGGATGTATTTCACCCAGAAAGGCATCGCCAAGATCGAGTTGGCCCTGGCCCAGGGCAAGCGGCAGTACGACAAACGCCGGACGATCACCGAACGGGCCCAAAAGCGGGATCTCGACCGGAACATGAAGAAGTATCGCGGCAGATAGAGAGGTCAACGGCCATGGCGAAAGAAGAAGAAGAGAAGAAGATCATTATCGACGAGGACTGGAAGCACGAGGCCCAGCGGGAGAAGGAGGTCCTGGCGGCCCAGGAAGAGAAAGAAAAGAAAGAAGAAGAGACCGAGGGTCCGAAGCGCGGCGGGCCGCTGCCCGAGGGGAGTTTCTCGGCGCTGGTCAGCATGTTGGCGACCCAGACCCTGTTCGCCCTGGGCTTCTTGCAGGTCAAGGGCGAGGAGGAAAGAGAGCCCGATCTGGACTTGGCCCGGTACAACGTTGACTTGCTCCACACGTTGGAGGAAAAGACCAAAGGGAACTTGACGGCCGAGGAGCAGCAATTGCTCAAGAATACCCTCAGCGAGCTGCGCATGGGATACGTCAGTGTGGCAAATCAACTCTCGCCCAAGCAGTAACCAGGGAACCGCTGCGCCGTTTGGGCCGTAGGGAGAGGGAGGATACAGAGAATCGAGGTTGGAGCCCGGAACCATCGAGAAGAACAGACAGAAGGATGGAAGATGGCCCTATTGGAAGGCGGAATAGTGGAATGAGGGGTGAATCACGTGCACCCGTCCCAGCATTCCAGTATTCCATCGTTCCACTGCTCCAGTGGTCATTCCAGTCCTGTTTGTAGTGAGATCAGAAATCGTGACCAACATCCTGGAAGATATCATTGCCGAGAAGCGAGAGGAAGTCCAACAACGCCAGTCCCAGACCAGCCTGGATCAGCTTCGGGGGCGGATTGTCGAGAAGCCGCGGTGCCGCAACTTCTACAAGGCGGTGACGAAGCGTCATCCCCGCGGCATCAACGTCATCGCCGAGGTCAAGAAGGCCTCGCCGTCGGCGGGCGTGATCCGTGAGGACTTCGATCCGGTGGCGATTGCGACGACCTATGAGAAGTGCGGCGCCGATGCCATCAGCGTGCTAACCGATGAGAAGTACTTCCAGGGCCGGCTGGAATACCTGGAGCAGGTGAAAGAGGCGGTCTCGGTGCCGGTGCTGCGGAAGGACTTCATCATCGACATCTGGCAGGTCTACGAGTCGCGGGCCGCCGGCGCCGATGCGATCCTGCTGATTGCCGAGGCTCTCCGGCCGGGCGATCTGATCGACCTGATGATCGCCGCCGCCGAGCTGGGCCTGACCGTGCTGCTGGAAGTCCACGAGGCGGACACGCTCCTGGCCGTCCGCAGCCTGATCGGCTTTCCGAAGAAGGGCTACAGCGTCCTAGGCATCAACAATCGCGACCTGGCGACGATGAACGTGGACATCCGCACGACGGCCCGCCTGTCCAGCCTCTTGGATGAGGACGGCGAGCTGGTCTCCGAGAGCGGCATCAAGACCCGCGCCGACGTCCGCAAGCTCCAATCGATCGGCGTCCGGGCCGTCCTCGTTGGCCAGACCCTCTGCGAACACCCGAACATCGAGGAGAAGTTCCAGGAGTTGTTCGGCTGATCTGTGCAATCGTGAGGCAGGAGAACACCTTCATGAACATCGTGGTGTACGTGGCCGGATTTCTGTTCCTGGGTCTTCTGGCCGGAGTCCTCAGCGGCCTGCTGGGCATCGGCGGCGGGATCCTCATCGTGCCGGCGCTGGTCTTTATCGTCGGCCTGACCCAGCACCAAGCCCAAGGCACGACCCTCGCCCTGATGGTGCCACCCATCGGAATTCTGGCCGCCTGGACGTACTACAAGCAAGGCAACGTGGACCTCAGAATTGCCGGCCTAATCTGCCTGGGTTTCCTTCTCGGCGGCCTGCTCGGCGCCAAGCTGGCCACCACCGTCAATGCGGCCCTGCTCAAGAAGCTCTTCGGCGCCGCCCTGCTCATTACGGCTCTGAAGATGATCCTGGCCAAGTAGTGCGACCGGCTACCCGTTATCAGGGGTAAGGAGGATAATGCCCGTAGGATCAGACAAGTCTCGCGACGCGGCTCACGAACAGTCTTTAGAGGCCACGAAGGCGACCGGACAATCGTTGAGACAGGAGGCGGCCGGAGGCACGGCCCTGTATATCGCGTTGGCCGTGCTTGGTCTCTGCGGCGGTGTCGTGGTGCTGCTGTGCACCTCGCGGTATGGGATAGGCACCTCACCGGATTCCGCCGGCTACCTGTCGGCCGCGAAGAGTCTGTTGGCGGGTAGAGGCTATCGATATCCTGATGGCGGGCCCTGCGTGCAATGGCCGCCGCTGTATCCCACCTTGCTGGCCGCGACCGGCCTCGCGGGCCTTGATCCCCTGCTCGGAGCGCGGCTTCTCAATAGCCTGGCGTTTGGGGGGCTCGTCTTTTTCTCCGGGATCCTGTTCGTGCGGTGCACGGCGTTCAAAGGACTGGCCGTGGCGGGGACTCTGGCCGTCTTGTCATCGGCTCCGCTGCTGGCCTGTTACATCATGGCTTGGTCCGAGCCCGTCTTCATTCTGCTGGCAGTTCTGTTTGTGCTGTGCGTGCCGAGATTCCTGCGTAGCGAGAGCCTGCCGGCCCTGGTGCTGATCGCGGTCCTCGCCGGGCTCGCCTGTCTCCAGCGCTACGCCGGCGCCGCATTGGTCCTGACAGGCGGAGCCCTAATCGCGCTGAGCCCGTATCGCGCCACCCTGTGGCGAAGGCTCAAGTACTTGGTGATCTTCGGAGCCATCTCCGTAACGCCGGTCGCCCTTTGGTGCCTCCGCAATACCCTGGTAGCCGGGCAGAGCGTAGGCGGGCATCACCCCCAACTGGCATCCGGCGCTGAATTGGCCCACACTCTGCGAATCGCCGCCCAGATCGTGGCCCCTTGGCTCCGGTCGCCAAGACTGGTCGACTCGGTCACGCTGCGCAGGCTGGGGCCGGTCGTGGCATTGGCCGCTGCCTTGGTCGTCCTGTCCCACGTTGCCGAGACCATCCGACGTCGCCGGCGGAAAGGCCTGATGATCGACGGCCGCCAGCGGGACATCGACGGGCTACAGGTCTGGTCGGCGGCCGTTCTCGGCTTGATCTACTTCGGCTTTCTCGTGGTCTCCTCGGCCGGGCTGACCTGGGACCCCGAAGAGCGGCTCATGGCACCCGTCTACGTATTTCTCATGGTGCTGGTCGTCGCGGGAATCGACAGTGCCTGCCGGCTGCTGTCCCTGCCCCTGGGCTATGGAAGGCTGGTGGGATCCCTCGGCGTCTGTCTGTGTGCACTCTGGCTGCTGCATCCGCTTCGAGAGCTGCGCCATACCATCCGGTACTGTATCGAGCAGGGCGCCGGCGGATACAGTATATCGCGGTGGCAAGACTCCCCTTTGGTCGGCTGGCTTCGCAGTCACCCCCCGCAGGGTGCCATCTATAGCAATATGCCGGACGCTCTTTATCTCTTGGCAGGAGCCGCCGCCTCGACGACACCTCACTATTACTGGGATGCGGCCCAGTTCGCGCGTCGAGAGTTCGCTGCCAAACCCAGCTATGTCGTGTGGTTCTACAACCTGTACCGGCCCTTTCTGTATGACTTACGGGAACTGCTTTCCCGCTACCGGATGGAGGAGATCGCGGCACTGCCCGACGGCCGTATCTACCGGTTTATGAGCGAGAGCGGACCGCCGGTCGCGGGGGTCTATCACTTCTGGGCCTCCAAGGAGGATAGGCACTACTACACGATCCAGAAGCCGGAGCGAGATCGACTACTCAACAAAAGCGACGGCGTCTGGACGGATGGCAAACCGGCCTTCTACGTCCTTCTGCCGGACAGCGTCAAGCCTGCCAATGTTCTTCCGGTTTATCGCTTCTCGTCGGCCCGTTACGGCACCCAATTCTACACGATGAACGAAGCCGAGAAGGATCGCCTCCTGACGCAACCTTCGGGCGGCTGGACCCCGGAGGGCATCGCGTTCTACGCCTGGCCGAAGCCCGACGAGAAGGACCTGGTGCCAGTGCACCGGTTCTGGTCGGAACGTCTGGGCCAGCATTTCTATACCGCCAACGAAGGCGAGAAGGCCCGGCTCATCACCGAATTCTCCCAGACCTGGACCTACGAAGGCATCGCCTGGTACGCTTACGGCCCGGAGCCGCAGTGACGACCTGCTCTTCGTCAATGACTGCCGCGGCGTATTCCAGTGCGGCCCGGACCATTTCCTCCGTCAATTCCGGATAGGCCGAGAGAACCTTCTCGACGGTGTAGCCACCCGCCATCATACCCAAGATGTTCCTGACCATGATGCGGGTGCCCTTGATAGTGGGCTGCCGCTACAGATGTTCGGGTCCGTGACAATCCACTGGTTCATATGATTACCCTTGCTGCTGGCTCTGCTGGATCTTGGCCCAGGTGTCTTTCAGCGTGACCGTGCGGTTGAAGACGAGCTTGCCGGCGGTGCTGTCGGGATCGACGCAGAAATAGCCGAGCCGCTCGAACTGGTACCGGCTCAGCGGTGCTGCGCCCGCCAGCGCGGGCTCCACGTGGCAGTCGGCCAGCACTTCCAGTGAGTCCGGGTTCAAATTGGCAGTGAACTCCTGGCCTTCCGGGACATCTTCCGGGTCCGGCTTGGTGAACAGGTTGTCGTAAAGCCGGACCTCGGCCTTCCGGGCGTGCGGGGCCGAGACCCAGTGCAGCGTCGCCTTGACCTTGCGGCCGTCCGGCGCGTCGCCGCCGCGCGTGGCCGGGTCGTAGAGACAGTGCAGCTCCGTGACATTGCCGTTGGCGTCCTTCGCGACGTCCGTGCAGGTGATAAAGTAGGCGTAGCGCAGCCGGACTTCGCGGCCGGGGGCCAGCCGGAAGAACTTCTTCGGCGGCTCCTCCATGAAGTCCTCCTGCTCGATGTACAGCTCCCGCGCGAACGGGACCTTCCGCGTGCCGGCGGCCGGGTCTTCCGGATTATTGACCGCGTCCAGCTCCTCGACCTGGCCCTCGGGATAATTGTCGATGATGACCTTGAGCGGCCGCAGCACCGCCATCATGCGGGGCGAGGTCTTGTTCAAGTCCTCCCGCAGGCAGTGCTCCAGCAAGGCAATATCGACCGTGCTGTTGAATTTATTCACGCCGATCAGTTTGGCGAAGCTCCACATCGCCGAGGGCGAATAGCCCCGCCGGCGCATCCCGGAGATCGTGGGCATGCGCGGGTCGTCCCAGCCGCGAACGAGGTTCTCCTTGACGAGCTTGAGCAGCTTGCGTTTGCTCATCACGGTATACGTCAGGCTCAGCCGCGCGAACTCGATTTGCTGCGGGTGATGGATCTTCTTGCCCCACGGGCCCGAGCCGTCGTCGGTCCGGCCCTCGTTGACCGTGTCGATGAACCAGTCATACAGCGGCCGATGGTTCTCGAATTCCAGCGTGCAGATCGAGTGCGTAATGCCTTCGAGGGAATCCTCGAAGCCGTGGGCCCAATCGTACATCGGGTAGATACACCACTTGTCGCCCTGGCGATGGTGCGTCTCGTGCAGGATGCGGTACATGATCGGGTCCCGCATGTTCAGATTGGGATGCGCCATATCGATCTTGGCCCGCAGCGTCTTGGCGCCGTCGGGGAACTCGCCCTTACGCATCTGCTCAAACAGCCCCAAATTCTCCTCGATGCTGCGATTGCGATACGGGCTCTCCCGCCCGGGCTGGGTCAACGTGCCACGATACTCGCGCACCTGGTCGCCGGTCAGATCGCAGACGTACGCCTTGCCCTTGCGGATCAGTTCGACCGCCCACTCATACATCTGTCGGAAGTAATCGGAAGCGTAGAACAGCCGCCCGTCCCAGTCGGCCCCGAGCCAGCGGACATCCCCGATGATGGAATCGACGTATTCCTGCTCTTCCTTCTCCGGGTTGGTGTCGTCGAAGCGCAGGTTGAACTGGCCGCCGAACTCGGAGGCGATGCCGTAGTTCAGGCAGATGCTCTTGGCGTGGCCGATGTGCAGATAGCCGTTGGGCTCCGGCGGGAACCGTGTCGCCACGCGCCCGCCCCATTTGCCCGACTGCACATCCTCCGCCACGATCTGCCGGATGAAGTCCAGCCCCCGTTCCCCGCCGTGTTCTTCGTTCCCGTTCGGGCTCTTGCCCGGCACTTCTTTGTCCTTGTCCATACCCATATCGCTCTCCTGGCGAGATGTTATCTATGGGGTGCCATGCCTACGCTCGCGTAGGCATGTTCGGGTCCCGAACGCGACGTGCAGCGTGCGGCACCCTTCTCACCGTCCGACCAGGCATGTCTACGCAGAACCGTAGACATGGCACCCATGTACGACCGATCGGCCCGACGGCGTGCTGGGGATTCACGATCCAATCGGTGCATCATCTTAATCCCCGCCCCCCGCACTGTCTACGAAATAGCCGCCGAAAGCGTTCCGCCGGGGAGGTTGGCCCCGATCCGATCTGGCTCCAATTCGCTTTGTTTGACAGAATCAGCCTGGTCTTCCCGGCTCTCATCCTCCGTACCCCGGCTTGGCTCACTTGAAACTTGACACATGAAGCTTGAAGCTTCTTCCGAAATTGGGTTCGTTTTGCACGATTCACTTGAAACTTGACACTTCACACTTGAGACTTCTTCCCCAATTGGGTTCGTCTGGCCTGTTTCGTCCCCCGGCGGCCCATCCGGTGCCGGACCGGCATCCTGCCAGGATGGACCATCGCCAGGATGAGGTACCTCGGCTGTCGGCACGTTCGTCGTTCCCTCGGCCGGCCCGGGAGAGACCTCCCCCGCCGGACCGAAGGCGAACGTCCGCGCCTTGCGGGCATCCCAATCTTCTTCCCGCCAGCGCTCCAGGGTGCTCGCGTCTTCCAAGTCGGCCTTCTGGCACTGGTCGTGCACCCGCCGCAACTGGTTCAGCGTCCGGTACAGACTGCTCTCGATCCGCCGTTCGTGCCGCAGCAGCCGCTCCAGGACCGTGTTCTGGCTGAAGTCCTCCAGGATCATCCGCCCGAGTGTCGCCGCTGTGGCATGGGCATCTTGCCCATGGTTGGGGTCCACGGGCAGGATGCCCGTGCCACTAGCGGAGCCCGCCTCCGGCCCCGCCGCCTGCGGGGCGGCGTACTTCTCGTACAGCGCCGCAAACGCCTCGCTCTGGTCCTGGACGGCGCGTTTGAGCCGCCAGGAGAGATCGACGATCCGGTCCGCGAGAATCTCCTCCAGCGGCCCGACCGGGTTCAGTTGTCCCAGCAGCCGCTCCCGGTGCTCTTCAAATTCCTCCTCATCTTCCCCCCGAATGACTCCCTCCCGGGCGAACAGGCCATGCTTGAGGGCGTTCTGGGCGGCCGTCTCCTTCCCTTCCGGCGTACGCGGCCCCGTGGACTTCTGGGCGTTGGAACGATTGGCTTCGACTTGTGCGGCAGTAGCCATGATGATCCCTCCGAATCTATGATCTACTATTTGCCGCCCCACAGGGGCAGCCTTGTGTACATGGTATAATACCCATCTGCACGTGTCAACAAGAAATCTCAACAAACCATGACTATTTTGTTATTTCCTAAACCATTGTCCCGCAAGGATTAAGGACCTTCCGCAAAAGAAATGTAGCCCGGCCGCCCCCGGCTGGGAGACCCTTGTCGTTCCCGCGCCAGCGGGAATCCAGGTCTTCTGCCACAGAGGGACCCGAGGACACAGAGCGGAGAGGACGGAGGGCGGAGGAAAAAAGACAGAGGCCGCAGGCGGTAGGATGGGCTTCAGCCCATGCGGATCAGCCGGCGCCGCTTCAAACCAGCAGTCAATCGGCAAGGGTCAACAGTCAATTCCAAGGCCCCTGATTCCTGTGGCTCGCTGCCAACGGATGTCGAACCACGGAGGCTCTGCCCCCGGACCGCCGGCATTTTTCGCCTTTCGCCAATAGCATGGCAGGGGAGCAAGACGCCCGGCGCTTGTCGTGAGGCCACCGTTCGCCCGGACCGAGGGACACCAGATCTTCCTGCTATCATGCCATTGGCCCAAGCTTGTCCCTGCGCAGGTAGGAGACGAAAGATGTCCAGGGTTTGGGGATGGAGTTCCCGAGAGTACAGGAGTATTCGGCGACGCCATACTCAATCCGAGACCGAAATGGGGAAGGCACCGCCTGGAATTCCTGGTGAAGAAGGCGTTTATCGCATTCGAGGTATCAGCGGGGAGGGCGGAGCCGCCATGACTGATCGCCCTGGGACCGACGGGTTTCGGGGCGGCCGCACTTGGTCATCTCTCCGTTGGCACCCGTAAAGCGCTAAACGCCGTGGTTCCGGCCGGAGGCCGGGCCACGAGAACCGGCGGGCAAGGGTCGCTTCGCAGAGGCAAGTGTGTCTGTCTGGGACAATCGCAAAACCGTGAAAAGGGGCACAAGAGAAGCGTCAACCGGGTGGCAGCGTCAAGGCCGAAGGCCTTGGCGATGGTCTTTCGCATGGGAAATCCGCCATCGCCAAGCTCCGAGGACTCCGCTTGACGCTGCCACCCCATCACCGCCTACGACTTTGCGTTCGCCCTGTGCATTTGGCGTGCGTCGCTTGCTCGGGTGTCTCTCGTACAGTACAATGGCGACATGATGACGAGGTGCATTCACTGCCAGGGAACGATGAAACGGGGTAAGGCTCCGATCCACATCGACCGCGATGGCTGCCACGTCACCATAGATAGCGTCCTTGCCTGGATCTGCGAACAATGCGGCGAGCCTCTGTTCGAGGAGCAGGAGGTCGGGGCCATTCAGGATATTGTCAAAGCCGTGGATGAGAAGTGGCGTCTATTGCGACAATCGGCATAAACCCGTGGCGTGGGCTAAGGGGGACATAATACCCAATCCGAGATCGAGATAAGTGTCGCGGTAGGGACCGCCCTTACGGACGGCCCCCCGTACAGATCCGTACGTGAGGCATTACCTCATACGGCTCTTACCTCGGGTACCTGACGATCAGCCGGTGATGCGGCTTCTCGTACGCCCCGCCGTCCGCGACCACCTTTGCCCGGCGCTGAGTCCGGTACGTGCCCGGCTGACGGGTCGTTCCCCTTGGTCGGCCCCCTTCCCTCCACAGGCTCCGCCGCCGATGCTCCGGCTTTGTTCGCCTGCTTCTTCGGTACTATGGAGCCGTCCGACTCCCCGAAGGCGTGCACGCCCGACGTGTGGCCAAGGGCCTTCTCGGGCCGTTCCGCTCCGCCGTTCGCTCGACCCGCGTTCGGCGTAACGGAAGCCTTCGGGGTCTCCCGGTTTCCGTGCAGAGAGTTTCCCCGCATGCGCAGGGTCTTAGACTCCGTGGCGTTCAGGGGCAACTGGCGTGTAGCGTCGTCTCTGATGTGGCCTTCCCTTTCACCTTACAAGGTCGGCACGCCAGGGGAGGTGATTTCGGAGCTCCATGGCTGGCCTGCGTGTGCCCCTGTCAACGCTTCACCCACGCGGTTGCCCGCCTCGGCGCATGACTCGGGGTCAAGATGGTTTGCTGTTCCTTTCTTGTACGGCTCTTTCATCCGCTACTCTCTGCCGGCTTTGACCGGCGCTTTTAAGGCGTCCCCGGAATTCCTCCCCGGAATTCCGGAATTCGAAGGCTGGCCCCGGGGCCCTCCCTACAGCTCCGCCGCGTGTCAGTTTCGTTTTTCCTTTGCCTTTTTCTCTTACTCTTGGCACAATGTCCCACCGAGAAACACCGCGGATGAAGCCGCGACGAATGAATTGATGCTGCTCGTGGGCCGGGCAGATGTCGCGGGGTGAACGTGTGTGGGAGGAGCATGAAAGCTCAGAAAACGGGAGGAAGATGCGACAGAAGAACGATGGCAGCGGTTGCATCTCCAGTTTCCGCGTAGAGATATGTCTGGGGGTGTCCCGTTCTGACACTCAAGGGAGGCACAAAATGGTGTGGAGACATATGCTCCTGATTGGCACGTGCGTAATGTTAATGGGCTGTCATTCGGGACCGTCGCCTTGCGAGACACAGCCGTCTCTTGGGTCAGATCAACAGCAGTCCGACACATCAAAAGGTGCAGTGCGTCTTGATAACAATTCCCGTCCACAGTTTCCGTCACCTACCGGCGAGGAACGACTGGCTGTTGATGGAACACTCTTTGACGGCGGTGTTGTCTCGGTCTCCAAGATGCACAATTACACAGAAGACCGGGACGAGCGGCATCGCATAGAGACGGGCACGTTCAAAGGCACCAGATACAGGGTCTACTACTCGGATGGAAGCGGAAGTGTGCAGGGCCTGCCTGGCAATACGCTGGATGTAGTTCGGGATACACACGGGACGAATTGGGAGATCAGGTGTAGCGTTGACAAAATGGATGACACCCGGTATTGCACGCTGTCTCGCGGCGGGCTGACAATAGGAATATGGAAGGATGGGAGTCATTTTGTCTCCATTGGATATCAACACTATCCGGGCTCGGACGTGACAGTGCGCATTGACAAGAACGTGCCGATAACCGCAGGTGAAAACGTGGGTTTTTCTGCCGCGCAAGTCGAAGCGATTGTGGATCAGCTCCAGAAGGGCGAAATGATACTGACGCGATACCAGAAATGGCCTTATCAGACGAATCGTGATGAGTCGTGCCCGGTTTTTGGATTCGCCCAAGCGTGGGAGATTCTTCATGTCGTGTGGGAGAAAACACGTGCCCGCTGAATGCGATTGCCCGTCGATGGCTGTCTCCATATGGCACTCCGATTGGTATCGTGAATTCCCAGGACACTACTAAAAAGCCGGTCAGAACCGGCAGAGGATAGCGAATGCAAAAGCCGCGCAAGGAAGAAGTTGCGAATCATCTCGACTTGGAGCCGCGTGCCGATGCTGGTAGCAGCATAGGTGAACTGAGTGCGTCCAATTTGCAGGCGCAACAAGGAATAATCGCAATTCTCGATGCTCTCGGTGGCGCAGACTGCTCTGAAGAGAAGATATTGCGGTTTTGGCGGTCCAGGGAATTGCTATTAGATCAATTCAGGCGTAAAGCACGCAGGTTCCTCGGATCAAATGAAAGTCGAGTTACGACATTCATATTCAACGATACTGTCCTCGTCTCGTACCGCACCCGAAAGCCAGCGGCTCTGCGGGATGTGAAGAATTTCGCGGAGCTAATTCGCAGCCTTGCTGTCAAATCCCTTGCCCAGGGAATCCTCTTCAGGGGTGCAATCGCGATCGGACGGTTCTACGTGAATAAGCCCACGAACACCGTAATGGGAGAGGCAGTGAGTGATGCCGCAGAATGGTACAACCTTGCTGATTGGATTGGCATCATCACCACGCCCCGAGCGACGCTAATCATTCAGTCATTGATAGAGCAAGCTGGCAACGACATCGGGCGGTTGATGGTGGATTACCCGGTGCCTCTCAAGAATCGACAGGTCCTTTCCTTGAAGGTGGTGAATTGGCCCAAGGCGTTTTTCGTGAAAGGTATGACGCCCTGTGCCAACGGGGACAAGGCAAGGGCGAAGTGTCTTTCTCTCTTGGCCGCGCACGGTGTACCTGCGGGAACAGAATCGAAGTATTTTAATAGTATGGCATTCTTTGACCATTGCGTCAGATTGTTGCAGGAACAACGCAAGGAAAAGAGACGGAGGAATTAGGAGGTACACGAGGCTCAAGCAAGCCCCCTCTCTCTCCTGGCATTCAGTCTGGCCCTGGGCGGAACAGGGGTCATCCATATGGGGTTCCTGTCAAGTACAAAAATACTCTCTCCGACCGAAATTCTTGCGACGCCCAGAACGTCGCCCCCTTTCGGTTTTCTTCTGCTGTCTGTCGTGTTGTTACGCGACATTACCGTACCGAAACGTCCTGGACCCCTCGCCCTGCTTCGCACCTGCCTGTTCTTTCTGGATTCATTCGTCGAGTCCGCCGGCCATGAGCCGACGGCTCTTTCGTGCAGTCATCCATCCGGATCTAAGCCGGACCCCTCGGATCGAGACCCGAGGCCCCGGCCCCATCCCGACACGTCGGGACCAGAACAACGTCAGTACCGCACCCGGTTCAGGGCGAAGAGAGGGTCACACCTACACATTTGATTCCGCTGAAAAACCCTCCTCTTTTTCCAGATTTTCCTTGTCTTCTATAGCGAGCCCAGGTAGACTGCGGGGTCAGAC
>Ga0315280_10006676_pt1 | contig 15834 bp, 12 predicted proteins | sample YL17G06_40_MG_FD_203697 | JGI IMG/M metagenome (GOLD analysis project Ga0315280, IMG submission 203697) | Sediment microbial communities from Yellowstone Lake, YNP, Wyoming, USA - YL17G06_40 | ecosystem: Environmental > Aquatic > Freshwater > Lake > Sediment | place: USA: Wyoming | collected... | reverse complement strand
TTCCATCTTCGGCGCCTTCGCGTCAAATCTGCAACACTACCATCAGGCGGTGGCGATGGTGGGCCGCGACGACCTGCCGTGGGACCGCTTTATCACCCACCGCTTCAAGCTGGATGACATCTTGAAAGCCTATGCGGTCGTCGAGGCCGGGCAGGGAATCAAGACTGTCATCAACACGGAGTAGTGAATAAGGAACATGACCCAGGAAATGCTCGCCCAACTCCTCGAAATCTCGCACGGGGTCGGGGCGAACCCCGAGTATGTCCAAGCCGGTGGCGGCAACACTTCCGTAAAGTCTCCCGACGGCCGCACGATGGCCATCAAGGCCAGTGGCACCCCACTGGGTAAGATGAGTGAATCGGCCGGCTGGGTCGAGATGGACATCGCCAAGATCCTGACCATCTTCGACCGGCAGGAACTTGCCACCCTGCTGGCTAACGAACGCGAAGCCCTCATCGTCGAGCACCTGGCCTCGGCGGTGGTGGGGAAAATGCGGGGCCGCCCTTCGGTCGAGAGTGCGCTCCATGCCTTGCTCGGCAAGGCCGTCATCCATACCCATCCGGTGGCCGCGAATGCTTTGACCTGCGGGCCGGGAGAAAAAGCCCTGCCTGAACTCACCCGCCCGGGCGAACTTCCCCCCTTGTGGATACCTTACTGCAATCCCGGCTGGACGCTAGCCAGGATCACCAGGGATGCGGTGACGGCGTACGAAAAGAAGCATGGACAATCACCTGCCGTCCTCCTCCTGGGAAATCACGGCCTCATCACAGCGGCTGCCACGGGTAGTGAGTGCCTGGCGCTTCATAACGACTGGGTAGCGCGTTGCGAGGCGTATTTCGCCGAGCGCGCGTCGGCCTTGCCTTCCCCCCCTGTTCCCGAGGCGGCCGCGCTCCGCCAAGCCTTTGTCGGATTGAGCAAGGTTTGGCGCGAGGCTCGGGGTGTGACCCCGTTCATTCGGTTCTCCGCTCATCCGGAACTAGCAAGTGCCGCCTCACAGCCGACGGCCGAAACCCTGGCAAGCGGCGTGCTCACGCCCGACATCATTGTTTATAGTGGCGTGCATGCCGTGATCGCGAAATCACTGCCGGAACTGCCGGCGAAGCTCAAAACAGCTCTGGCGGAAAAAACTCCTCCACGGCTGGCCCTCGTTAAGAACCTGGGAAGCTTCGTGCTGGCCGACGATGCCCTTAAGCTCGAGGCCGCCGAGGAAGTTGGAGCGGCGGCGGCCCGGATTGCGCGGCTGGCCGCAGGGCGTGGCGGCGCGCATAACCTTCCGCAGCCGTCTGTGGACTTCATCGTCAACTGGGAGGCCGAACATTATCGCGCGAGCTTGCTGGATTCAGCAACCGCTCTACTGGCGGGCAAGGTGGCCGTAGTGACGGGGGCGGCTTCGGGAATCGGCTGGGGAATAGCCCAGGAAATGATTCAAGCCGGCGCGGCCGTGGCCTTCTGTGACCTGGATGAGCCCGGTGCCGCGGCTGCGGCGGCCGCCGCCGCTGAGCCCCGCCGCGCGCTGGCCCTCCACATGGACGTCACCGACGAGCAGTCGGTGATTGACAACTTTGATCGGGTGCTGCGCCACTGGGGGCACGTGGATGTGTGCGTGTGCACGCCCGGGGTGGCGCCGCCCTATGATCTGGTGGACTTGCCGCTCGACAAATGGCGGCTGGCGCTGGAGGTCAACCTGACGGGCTATTTCCTGGCCTGTCGCGAGGCGGCCCGCATCATGAAAGCGCAAGGGACGGGCGGGGCGATGCTGCTGATCTCCTCCAAGACCGGGTTGGATCCTTCGATGGGCAATACCGCCTACAATGCCACCAAGGCCGGCGAACTGCACATGATGCGCGGTTGGGCGCTCGAACTGGGTCCCTATGGCATTCGAACCAACGCCATCGCCCCGGGCAATGTCTTCGAGGGTTCCAAGATTTGGACGCCGCAATACTTCGAGGCGCGGGCGCGCAAGAAAGGCATCAAGGTCGAGGAAGTCATTCCTTACTACAATTCGCTGACTGCTCTGAAGCGGGAAATCAAGCGGACTGACATTGCTGCTGCCGCTATCTTCCTCTGCTCGGAGCAAGCCCGCTGCATCACGGGCCAGACGCTGATCGTAGATAGCGGGCAGGTGTTTGTCCGATGACCGCCGCCAGCCCTGCCTCTCCCCAAGAACTCGAGGCCGCCCTCTGCGGCGGCTCGCTCGAGCATCGGCTCGAAGCGCTACGCCATCTCTGCGCGCAACGGGATGAAAGACCCCGGCGCGGCACCAACTTACACATCCACACCAACGAGTCCTTCAGCGTCTTCTGCTCGCCCACCCAGGCCGTCTGGCAGGCAGCGCGCGAGGGCCTGGCAGTTTTGGGCATCAACGACCACTACACCGTGGCCGGGCACGAAGAGTTCCGCCAGGCGTGCGCCCTTGCCGAGATCGAGGCAACTTTCTCCATGGAGGCCGTAGCGATGGATCGTGCCGCCGCGGCCGCGGGCTTGCTGCTGAACGATCCCGACAATCCCGGCCGTGTGTACTTGTGTGGCAAAGGAGTCACCCGGGTTCTGTCTGAATCCGCTCCTGCCATGCAGAAGCTGGCCCGCATGCGCGCGGCCCTCGAACAACGCAACCGGGAGATGACTGCCAAGGTGGATACCCTCTTCCGTGAACGACTGGGGGCGGCCGGCCTAACCTGGGAGACCGTGCGGGCCCTGACACCACGTGGCAACGCCACCGAGCGGCACGTCTCACGCGCCATCCTCAAGCAGGTGCGGATGCTGGCAGCGGAACGCCAGGTCCCGCTCGCCGAATTGTTGACCCGCTGCTGCGGCGCACCGCCGCCCGCGGCAACCGAAGATGCCCCGCTCGAGATCTTCATCCGCGCCAAGCTCCTTAAAGCCGGCGGTCCCTGCTTTGTCCGAGAAACAGAGGAGGCCTTTGTCTCCTCCGAAGAGTTGCGGGACATCTTCCTGGAATTCGGCGCCATCCCGACCTGCCCCATCCTGGGGAATCCGATCACGCCGGGGGAACGCGACATCGAGGCATATCTGGACCGGGTCGAAGCCCTGAAGATCTTCGCCACCGAGGTCATTCCCACCCGGAACACCCGAGAACGACTTGCCGAAATCGTCTGGGCGGCGCAACGCCGCTGGTGGCCGGTCTTTAACGGCACGGAACATAATACTCCCGAGGCGCGGCCGCTGCTGGACCCGTTTGCGCTCGATCCCGAATTCGAGCCTTGGTTCCGCCAGAGTGCTGCCTTGCTGCTGGGCCATCAGCGGCTGGTCGCCCAGGGCCAGCCCGGCTTCGTCAACGACCAGGGCCTGCCCACTATCGCCGACGCCCGCACGCGCTTTGAGCACTTCAGCCGCGCCGGACTGTAAGACTGTAGCGGCGGACTATGTCCGCCAAACCTGCCGCGATCCCGAAGGGATCGCCACCAAAGAGGATTTGCGGCCGCGGGAAAGCACCGCCGCGCTGAATTCCGGCGCTCATAGAGCGCCACTACAGAAAGGCCAATACTTCGAAGGCGTTCCGCCCGAAGTCTGGAGCTTCCCCATCGGCGGCTATCAGGTTTGCGAAAAATGGCTCAAAGACCGCCGAGGCCGCACTCTGAGGTAGGAGGACTTGGCCCACTACCAGAAGGTAGTCACGGCCCTGAGCGAAACAATCCGCCTCATGGCCGCAATTGACGCCGCCATCCCCTAATGGCTGATGGAGTAAGGTGAACCCGAAAAGTTGTTGTTCAAGTCGGAGCGCTTGACACCTCAGCTACCATCCGCAGTCCCGGCTCCTGTTGCCGGGAAAACGATTGCATTTTGGGGCGGACGGATGCATGATTGGTGTTTTCGTTCGGCGATTCTTTTATCCCGATAATTGGACAGGAGGGTAAAAACACGTGGCCACGAACGAAGTAATCGAAATTGCCAAGCCGGAAGGCAAACTGGGAGTGCTCATCCCGGGCGTGGGGGCCGTGGCGACGACCCTCATGGCCGGAGTCGAGGCGGTGCGTCGCAAGCTCGCCCTGCCAATTGGTTCATTGACCCAAATGGGTACCGTCCGTCTTGGCAAACGGACCGACAAGCGTATCCCCAAGATCAAGGATTTTGTGCCGCTGGCTGACCTGAAGGATTTGGTGTTCGGCGGTTGGGACATCTTTCCGGACAACGCTTACGAGGCGGGCCTGAAAGCGGGTGTGCTCGAGAAGTCCCTACTCGACAAAGTGAAGGGTTTCCTGGTGAAGATTAAGCCCATGCCCGCGGCTTTCGAGCAGCGATGGGTGAAGAACCTGCACGGTACCCACATCAAGAAGTTCAAGACCAAGATGGACCTGGCCGAGCAGTTGATGGACGACGTCGAGAACTTCCGCAAGAAGAATCGGGTCGCGCGCCTGGTTATGATCTGGTGCGGCTCCACGGAAGTTTATATCAAGGAGCGTCCGGTGCACCGGTCGCTGGCGGCCTTTGAGGAAGGACTCCAGAAGAATAATCCTAGCATCGCCCCCAGCATGGTCTATGCCTACGCCGCCCTGAAGTCCGGCGTGCCCTTTATCAACGGGGCTCCGCACCTCTGTGTGGACACGCCCGCCATGTTCGAGCTGGCCAAGCAGAATAGCGTGCCCATTGCCGGCAAGGACTACAAGTCCGGCCAGACCTTTATGAAGACCTTGCTGGCGCCGGGCCTCAAGGCGCGCTTGCTGGGCCTGAAGGGCTGGTTCTCCACCAACATCCTGGGCAATCGCGATGGCGAAGTGCTGGATGATCCCGAAGCCTTCCGCACGAAGGAAGAGAGCAAGCTGTCGGTGCTCGAATACATCATTCAGCCTGACCTGTATCCCCAGCTTTACAAGGGCTACTTCCACAAGGTGCGGATCAATTACTATCCGCCGCGCGGCGACAACAAGGAGAGCTGGGACAACCTCGATATCTTCGGCTGGCTCGGCTATCCGATGCAAATCAAGGTCAACGCGTTGTTCCGGGATTCGATCCTGGCCGCGCCCATGGCCCTCGACCTGGTCCTGTTCACGGACTTGGCCCAGCGGACGCCGGTACTGGCCCGCAAGGTCATCCAGGAGTGGCTGTCGTTCTACTTCAAGAGCCCGATGACGGCTCCGAAACTCTATCCGGAGCACGATATCTTCATCCAGCTTATGAAGCTCAAGAACACGCTCCGCTACTTGCGCGGGGAAGAGTTGATCACTCACCTCGGCCTCGAGTACTACGACTAGGCCCGGAGCCGCCGCCTGCCACATCCGCCTCTAGGGGCGCCGCGCCCCTAGAGGAGTTTCCTTTTCCCGATGTTGCGTAGAGGTCGTCTGTTGCCCGCCCAACCCCGCTTGTCGCTAACCGCAGCAACCCGCAGCGGCGAGTTTCCCCCCAGGGGCCACCAGCGCCTGCTCAGCCCGCGGTCGTTGCTATTGTTTGCAGGGGCCGCCGGAGGCGCGCGTGTCCTCCGTCCTTCAACCAAGCCTTCGTAAATCTGATGGGATTCCCGGGTACCGCGCTGCGGTCAAGACTTGCTGCCCTTGGGGGGCGGAGGCACCATCGGCGGCAGGGTCGCCAGGTACTTCGCCAGAATGCTGCCCACCATGGTCAGTTCCGCCAGGTCGTTGGGAGTGAAGTCGGGGCCGACCGGCTCGTTCGGCCTTGCCTTGCGGCTGATCTGAATTACCCCCTCAGTCTTTCCTTCCGATACCATGGGAACACTGACAATCTTCTGAATCGGGGCCGCCCTCTCCTGTTCCGACAGGTGGATGGACTCGAAAATCGTGGGGTGCTTGTAACCGCCGAAGGTGTTGACGATTTCGCCCCGCTTGTCACGAATCGTCTTCGCCGCCAGGGATTGCGTCAGCGTCAAGGGGATGGCCCCGACCTTCGCCAACTTTATCGGGAAGATAAAATTCAGCATTTTGGCATCGGCGGAAAGGCGCAGGATGGCAACTTCATCCTTCTGGGCTTTGAAACCTTTGGCGATCTGCGCCGCCAGCCGGTTTAGCGCTTCCTCCGTCGGTGGGCCGCCGGCCTTGCGCATCTCATCAACTAGTTTCGCCACCGTCAAGCTGAGATCAATGTCGGCCATCACTTCTCCTTCCCATGTCTGTGTTGCAGTTACCCCAATTATACTGACAGGTGAGCGGGCAAGCAACGCCACTTCACTTTATCGTGGTTCCTGGACCGCTCGCTTCCGTCTGCCCCCGCCTCTTCGTCCCGCCGCCAGTCCTTCAGAGGAAACCATAAATACATATACACCCACAAGGCTTCGAAAAAAAGACCTTGTTTCAGGCTGGCCGCGAGAATGCGTTTGACAAATTCGGGCGCCGCTGCGGATAATCGCTGCGGCTTCATCAAGGGGATTTTCGCCTATGCCCAGGTTCCGTGGAATTATTCGTGCGCTTCTGCTCCTCACGCTGGCCGCTGCCGCGCTGCTCGGGGTTGAACGCTCTCCGGCGGAAGCGGAGAAGGTGGCGCAACGCGTACTGGCACGCGCGATCGTTGTGGACACTCACGAAGATACCCCCGACGCAATGTTCGAACGTGGCTACGACCTGGCCGACCCCAGCGCCCCCATGATGGTCACCATCCCTAAGATGCGCGAAGGCCACCTGGGGGCGGCGTTCTTTGCCATCTACGTCTCGGCCAATCGGCCTGGCGGTGATTTTATCCACGGCGCTCTCGATCTGGTTGACTTGGTCTACGAACAGGTGGGCAAGCACTCAGAGGCACTCGGCCTGGCGTTCACTGCCGACGATGTGGTACGCCTCCACCGGCAGAACCGAGTCGCCATCCTGATGGGCGTCGAGGGCGGGCACATGATCGAGAATGACCTGCGCCTCCTCGACATCCTCTACCGCCTGGGATGCCGTTATCTGACGCTCACGCATATGGTCAGTCTCGACTGGGCTGATTCTTCCTCTGATAAGCCGCGCGCCAACGGTTTGTCTGATTTCGGTCGGCAGGTTGTCGCCCGCCTGAACCAGCTGGGGATGATGGTCGATGTTTCGCACGTTTCGGATAAGACTTTTGCTGACACCCTAGCCGTCACCAAGGCGCCCGTGATTGCCTCGCACTCCTCCTGCCGGGCGCTTGCCGACAACCCGCGCAACCTGAGTGACGACATGATCCGTCAACTGGCCCAGAACGGCGGCGTTATTCAAATCAATTTCTATTCGCCTTACCTTGACCAGACATACGCCGAGGCCCGCCGCAAGACCAGTGAACAGCGCCGCGCGGAAATGCGGGCGGCACGGCAACAGTTCGCCCCGGACCGCCAGCGGTTGGCGCAGGAGATCGACAAGATCGACGCCCGCTACGAGGCGCAATTGCCGGTACCCAGCTTTGAACGCATCGCCGATCACATCGACCACGCCGTCCAGGTGGGCGGCGTCGAGCATGTCGGGCTGGGCTCGGACTTTGATGGCATCGATTCGAAGCCCCGCGGCATGGAAGATGTTTCCAAACTTCCGAATTTGGTGCGAGAACTTGCGCGCCGGGGCTACAGTGAAACAGACCTCGAGAGGATCCTCGGCGGAAATCTCTTGCGCGTCATGCGCCAGGTCGAAGAGGTATCGCACAGAACGCCGTAGAGCGAAGGAGTAAAAAATATGAAGATGTGTTTGAGTCTGATTACTTCACTCGTCACCGTCGGTACCCTCTGGTGTGCCCAGAACGCGCCGACACCCGGCCAGCCTGCGGGTGCGCCCCGGCGTACCTTGTTGAGCCCGTCAGCCCTCGATGAGACCGCCCCGGAAGTCTTCAAGGCGCGGTTCACCACGACCAAAGGGGACTTCGTGGTCGAAATTACCCGGAGCTGGGCGCCGCGAGGCGCCGACCGCTTCTACAACCTGGTCAAGAACGGCTTTTTCGACAACGCCAGCTTCTTCCGGGTCCTGCGCGGGTTCGTCGTGCAGTTCGGCATCCATGCCAACCCGCAAGTGTCCCGCGTCTGGGCCGGGGCCACCATCAAGGATGATCCGGTGAAGCATAGCAACCTGAAAGGCACCCTCACCTTCGCCACCGGCGGACCGAACACGCGCACCACGCAGCTCTTCATCAACCTGGCCGACAACACCAGCCTCGATGGTATGGGATTCGCTCCCTTGGGCAAGGTGGTCGAAGGAATGGAGGTCGTGATGCAGCTTTACAGCGGCTACGGTGAAGGCGCGCCACAGGGGAACGGCCCGGAGCAGGGCCGCATCCAGCGCGAGGGCAAAGCCTACCTCGATAAGTCTTTCCCCAAACTGGACAGCATCAAGACGGCCACCATCGTGACCGGAGCTGCGCTGCCCGCGCATACAAACTAAGACCACAAACGCAGATGCCAACTACTCCGCGTCTGGTATATCATGAAGGCACTACGATGACCGACCCGAAATTGCTGGAACAGATCACGCAGACGATTGTAGACCGATTCCACCCGCGGCGAATCGTCCTCTTCGGCAGTCATGCGCGCGGCGAGGCCCGCGCCGATAGTGACCTGGATCTCTTTGTTGAAATGGAAAGCGCTGCCTCTCCGCCGGAGCGAGCCGTGCAGGTCAGCGCGGTTTTTGGGCTGCGTCCCTGGCCGCTCGATTTGGTGGTTTATACGCCGGAGGAAGTCGAACGGCTGCGCGGGCTCAACGGGACTCTGCTCTCTGCGATCGAAGCCGAAGGCAAAGTGCTGTATGAACGTTCCTGAGTCCAATTTCAAAGCGTGGCTGGCTAAGGCCGAGAACGACTTGCTGAACATCGAGAATAACCTGTCCGCAAGTCGTATCCCATGGGACACCGTCTGTTTTCACGCCCAGCAAGCCGCGGAAAAGCTGCTGAAAGCGTATCTCGTATACCACGGTCATCCTTTGATCCGCACGCACGACTTGGTTGCTCTCCTCGCCGCCTGCACCGAGATCAACGCAGACTTGGCCGCTCTTCAGCAGGATTGCCAGCGGCTCAGTTATTACGGGGTCAGCTCCCGTTACCCCGCCGACCTGTATGAACCAAACGAAAAAGATGGAAGGGATACAATCGAGGCCGTCCACCGCGTGCGTGTCGCAATCATGCCCCGTCTGAAGTGACTTGCCTATCCGACAGCAAGCGGTTAACTCTGGGCGTGGATAACAGGTTCGAGTTCGAGACTGGCTAGAACAACCGGATCTTCAGCCAGGCCGAGTTGGGCGAGATCTTCGCCTTCAAGATGAAGAGCGATGGCCTCTTTCAGGTTCGCGGTAACCTCATCGAGTGTTCTGCCCTGTGTCACCACGGGAAGGTCAGCACACTCCGCCACGTATTGTGATTCACCCCTGAAGATTCGAGCCTGGATGATCTTCCTCATATCAGGTACATGCTCAGTTCAAGCTTCTCCTCACTATAGAGGCGATGGAACGGAATGTCAATCGCACGCGGGCACCGGCTAAAATGCCTTGTTGAACAAACCAACGAGCCATTTCTCAGCCTCTGGATAGTCCTCGGCGTGTAAGACAAACTCTTGACCCCTGTCAACCGCATTAAGGTAAGCCCATTTCTCGTCCCTGTGCCATTTGGCCCTGCCGCCATGATACGTCAATGGCTGCCGATCTGGAAACGGATACATCCATCGCGGCAAGCGCCAATGGCTTCTTAGTTTCTGGCCGGGCGCACTCAAACAGAGAGCATCATGATACCCCTTGAAAACTCCCCCGCCCGAAATGTTCTTCCGCAGGCCGGGAACCTTGAGCCTCTTCGTGGCCACATAGATGGCCTTTTTCTTCTCGCAGCCGTCGGGATCGTGCCACTCTTGTCCTCGCGAGAAATGGGGATGACAGCTCGCCCAATCTGGAAGTGCGGACTTGGAGTCAAAAGGGTGAAACACAGCGCCCACTTGAAGCCAACCGAAAACGACATGTAGATCAGGAGCGCCAGACTCAAAACGGTAAAGACACTTGTCTTTCCGGGCTTTGCGAAACCATCCAAAGAAGAGGAAGACATCCCCCTTGCCGACCCCATGTTTAGCCAAGTGCGCTTGCGCACGTTCGGAGGGACCAAAGGCAGGCAGCCACCCACCGATTCTATGAAGAGGATTTCTGTAGAGGTCGGGATCCAAATGCGCATCACGGTCCCTAGCTATGCGGCCTTTCGTGAGTCCTTCAACGATTCTACCAAGCTTCTCTTTGCCAAAGGATATCCTGCTGTACGTACAGGGTTCGTCAAGAGAGGGAATGGGCAATGAGCACAGTCGCCCATCGGGAAAGATCAGGCTGGCCACGCCCCCCGCGCCAGCATCAAATCCTTTACGGCTGAAGATTATCTTCGTGACACACCTCCGTTCCGCCTAGATGGAAACTGATCCCGTGGACCAGTGGCAACCGTTCGGCGCAGAAAGCTGCGGCGGAACAAGGCACCGGCGAGCCGCCGCACTCCAAAAAGGGCGGTCACAGACCGCCGCAAGAGTGGCGGCGTAAAGCCGCCGCTACATCCCGATGATATCCACCAGCTCTTTCACTGCCGCCGCGGACTTTTGCAAGGCGGCGTGCTCTTCGGGTGTCAGCTTGATTTCGATAATCTGCTCGATGCCGCGGGCGCCGAGCTTGACGGGCACGCCGACAAACAACCCATTGATGCCGTATTCGCCTTCGAGGTAGGCGGCGCAGGGCAGAATTTTCTTCCGGTCGTTAAAGATGGCGTCGACCATTTCGGCCACACCGGCGGACGGCGCGTAATAGGCGCTGCCGGTCTTCAGCAGGCTGACGATTTCGCCGCCCCCTTTGGCCGTGCGCGCGATGATCTTGTCGAGCTGCTCCTTGGGCATCAAATCGGCGATGGGGATTCCGGCCACCGTAGTGTAACTTGGCACCGGCACCATCGTGTCCCCATGCCCCCCCAGAACCAGCCCCTGGATATTCTGCACCGAAACGTCCAGCGCCTGCGCCAGAAACGCCCGGTAACGGGCGCTATCCAGAATGCCCGCCATGCCGATTACTCGCTGCTTGGGAAACCCGCTGATCTTGTAGGCCGCCTGGGCCATGGCATCGAGCGGGTTCGTCACGACGATCAGAATACAATCGGGCGAGTGCTTGGCGATTTGCGCAGCCGCGGGTTGGACAATCGCAAAGTTGGCTTTGAGCAGGTCGTCCCGACTCATGCCCGGCTTGCGCGCCAATCCCGCCGTCAAAACTACCAGATCAGAATTGGCAGTGTCGGCGTAATCATTACTCCCTTTGACCTTGACGTCGTAACCCTCGACGGGTCCCGCTTGCAGCAAATCCAGACCTTTGCCTTGCGGGACTCCTTCCAAAATATCTAATAGAACTACGTCTCCCAGTTGTTTGGCCGCCAGCCAGTGAGCCAGGGTTGCGCCCACGTTGCCGGCCCCTATGACGGTGATTTTTTTGCGCATGGATTCCTCCTCCTGAAGTGTTTGCTACAGTCGATGCTCTTGCTCGCTATGAAAATGAACTGTCAGGCCGCGGCTTGCGGCGCCCACTGTGGTCGGGGCGAAGCTCCCCCCAATCAAATCTGCCGGCCCTGCCTGGCGGGGTCGGCGCTACCCAGGATTCATGTTCTCAATGATGGCGCTGGCAAAGGCGCTGGTGCCGAGTTTTTGCACATCCGTAATGCCATCCATCCGCATCAGCCGCTCCAGATCGTAGGTCACGCGATGCTGCGCGATGGCGGCGGCGAGCGCCTTCTCGATCAATTCGCCCACTTCCGGCCAACCCACGAACTCAAACATTAGGGCCCCCGAACGCAGCATGGCGCCGGGATTAATCACATCCTGGTCGGCATACTTCGGCGCCGTGCCGTGGGTGGCCTCAAAGATGCCGTGCTCATCCCCGATGTTGCCGCCGGGCGCCAGCCCCAAGCCGCCGATCTGCGCCGCGCAAGCATCGGAGAGATAATCCCCATTCAGGTTGGGTGTACAAAGCATCTGGTATTCATCCGCGCGCGTCAGGATTTGTTGCAACATCGAGTCCGCAATGCGGTCGTTCACCAGAATCTTGCTCTTCCACTGTCCGCGCCCGTGCGTGGCGTACAGGGAGTCGAGACAGTCCTTCACTTCCTGGCAGACCTTCTGCTGGAACGCCTCGTTGGCCATTTCCAGCCCCGGCTCGACCAGCGCGGCGTTGGCCTCGATGGCAAGGTCAGGATTCGTGTCTTTGTTATTCAAGATCCAGCTCTCGCGCTCGGTGACAATCTCGTCCCGAAACTCTTCCTTGGCCAGTTGGTAACCCCAGTCGCGGAAGGAACCTTCCGTGAACTTCATGATGTTCCCTTTGTGCACCAGGGTAACCGTCTTCAGGCCGTGCGCCAGCGCGTAGCGAATTCCCCGCCGCACCAACTGCTTGGTGCCGGTAATCGAGATGGGCTTGATGCCCACGCCTGAATCCGGGCGAATCTGCTTCTTGATTCCATCCTCGCGCAGCAACCCATTAATAAACTCGATCAGGCGCTTCGCCTGCGGCGTCGCCTCGCGCCACTCGATGCCGGCGTACACGTCCTCTGTATTCTCGCGGAAAATGACGATCTGCATCCGCTCCGGGTGGCGCACGGGCGACGGGACGCCGGGAATGTACTTCACCGGGCGCCAGCAGGCATAGAGATTCAGGAGTTGCCGCAGCGCCACATTCAGGCTGCGGATGCCACCGCCCACCGGCGTGGTCAGCGGCCCCTTGATGGCGATGCGAAGGTCACGGATCGCGTCAAGCGTCCCCTGCGGCAGCCACTCGCCGAAGCGCTTGAACGCCTTCTCGCCGGCAAAGACTTCGTACCACACAATGCGACGCTTGCCGCCGAACGTCTTTTCGACCGCCGCATCAAACACGCGCCGCGACGCCTTCCAGATGTCGCGGCCGGTGCCGTCACCCTCAATGAAAGGAATGATGGGATTGTCCGGAACTACGAATCTGCCCTCGGCAAAAAGGATGGGCTGGCCATCCTCTGGAACGGGAACACCATTGTACGTCGCCATATATAAGACCACCCCCCCAATGTATTCTTGAACCGTCTAGCTGAGGCGATTACATCGTTCGTACACGCAACAGACATGCAGCCGCGGGTCACGTGCCGCCGTCGCCGGCAGAAGCGGCGCGCGGCTGGGGTTCCCGCGAAATCGTCGCCGTACACCTACTGATTGCGTACAGAATTCAGCAAACCACCCGCCAACAGAATGTGGCGCTGCCGCTCGCTCAGGTTGTACTGAACTGCAAATTCAAAACCCTGGGTAACGTTCCGCACCTGCAAATACCTGCCGGCCGAGAGCGCCTCGCTCGCCCCGACGATCTCCAACTGATCGTCCGGCTGGAGCCGGTCGTAGTCCGCTTCGCCGGCAAAAACCAGCGGGAGAATGCCGAAGTTAATCAGGTTAGCCCAGTGAATCCGGGCGAAGGACTTGGCGAGAACGGCTTTGACGCCAAGGTACATAGGCGCGAGCGCCGCGTGTTCCCGACTCGAGCCCTGCCCGTAGTTGCTTCCTCCGACGATAAAGCCGCCGCCGGCTTCTTTGGCGCGCTTCACGAAGTTGGCATCAACGTAAGCAAAAACATACTCGGCAATCGCGGGAATGTTCGAACGCAGCGGCAGAATCTTGGCGCCCGCGGGCATGATGTGGTCGGTGGTGATGTTATCACCCACCTTGATGAGAACTTTGCCCGCCAGCCGGTCCGCCAACGGCTGCGCAATCGGCAGTGGCTTGATGTTAGGGCCGCGGAGGATTTCGATCTTCTCCGGCTCCGCCGAAGGCGCCAGAATCATGCGGTCGTCCACGTGGAATTTCTCCGGCCAGGCAATGTGCGGATAGTCGCCCAGCTCGCGGGGATCGGTGATCTCACCCCTCACCGCGCAGGCGGTAGCCGTCTCGGGGCTGGCCAGGTAAACCTTATCATTGGGGGTGCCACTGCGCCCGGGGAAATTACGATTGAAACTGCGCACCGACACTCCGCCCGTCGGCGGCGCCTGCCCCATGCCGATGCACGGGCCGCAGGCCGACTCGAGGATGCGCGCGCCCGCCGCGATCATGTCGGTAAGGCCGCCGGCGCGGCTCACCAGTTCGAACACCTGGCGCGAGCCGGGGGTTACCACCATGCTCACATTCGGGTCGACAATTCGTCCCCGGAGGACCGCGGCCACAATCATCAGATCATGGAACGACGAGTTGGTGCAGCTTCCCACCGCCACTTGCGCCACTTTCGTTCCCTTGAGGGTTCGTGCCGCGACCACGTTGTCGGGGCCTTGGGGCTGGGCGAGCAAGGGCTCGAGTTGATCCAGATCGATCACGAGTTGCGCGTCGTAAGTCGCGTCCGGGTCCGGGCCGAGTGGTCGCCAGCCGCTCTCCCGGCCCTGCGCGCGCAGATACTCACGCGTCCGCTCGTCGCTGGGAAAGATGGAAGTCGTAGCGCCGAGTTCGGCGCCCATGTTGGTAATGGTGGCGCGTTCCGGCACCGTCAACTGGCTGACGCCTTCGCCGTAATACTGGAAGATGCGCCCCACTCCACCCTTCACCGTGAGCCGGCGCAGCATTTCCAGGATGATATCCTTGGCGGTCACCCAGGGTTGCAGTTTGCCGCGCAGTTCGACGCCGACGATCTTGGGCATGGTCAAGTAGAACGCGCCGCCACCCATGGCCACGGCCACATCCAGCCCGCCGGCGCCGATCGCCAACGAACCCATCCCGCCGCCCGTGGGCGTATGCGAATCAGAACCCAGCAGGGTGGCGCCGGGTTCGGCAAACCGCTCCAGATGCACCTGATGGCAAATCCCATTGCCGGGCCGCGAAAAATAGATGCCGTGCTTGGCCGCCACCGATTGCAGGAAGCGATGGTCATCGGCGTTCTCGAAACCCGTCTGCAACATGTTGTGGTCCACGTAGCTGACCGACAACTTCGTCTTGACCCAGGGAATCCCCATCGCCTCGAACTGCAAATACGCCATGGTGCCCGTGGCGTCTTGCGTCAGCGTCTGGTCAATGTGGATACCAATCTCTTCGCCGGCCACCAGCTTCCCTTCCACCAGGTGCGCTTCGAGGATTTTCTGAACAAGATTCTGCGGCATGACCACCCCCGCCCGGACCGCTCTTGGCGCCGGCCCCGGCCTTGACCAACCGTCGGGCAAACAATACCACCTATGCCCGGTCGGTTCAAGTTTTGAAAAGAACGGAGAACCGGGCATGCGACTTACTCAAAGGCCCCAAGCAGAACAATAACTCTGACCAACCAGGATCTGACTTTCCTCTCCATAGACACCTACCCGCGCGCAGGACACATTCCGCCGGGGAGGTGCGCAACCAGTCTGCAACCTCGCCGAGGCGCATCTTTACTCCACCCCCACGAGGCGGCGATAGACGTTCCGGATCTGTTGTTGAACGGCGCGGAGCCGCTGGGCCAGAGTCTGGCCGTCCGCCACGAAACCCCAGCGGCACGCCAGGGTATCGATCGGCTCCAAGTGGCCGCCATGTTCGGGCAAGCCGGCAGCGGCCTTCCCCGTTACCAGGCGCACGGCATGGTCCGCGGCGCGCAAGAAGGCGGCTCCCTCCACAAGCGCCGCCGCATCCTCTTCGGAAATCAGTCCGGCGGCGCGAACGGCCGCAATGCGCTGGGCCATGTTAGCACCCGCCGGTACCGCCAGCCGGTTCCGCAACCGCAGGTAGGCAACGGCAAAGTCCACATCATAGTAGCCTCCCGGAGCGGTTTTGGTGTTGGTGGCAGGAACCCCCTTCTCCCGTTCCAGGCGGCGCCGCATGTGGCGCAGTTGGCTTTCCAAGTCGAGATTGGCCCCGAAGCGATCGAACAGGTATCCATTCAGCCGCACAACCGTTTGCCGGCCCAAGGCGAAGTTGCCCGCGAGTGGATTGGCCTTCATATAGGTCAACGCTTCCCAGACCTGCGCCTCTTCCGCCATATAGCTGAG
>Ga0315280_10006675_pt1 | contig 15835 bp, 19 predicted proteins | sample YL17G06_40_MG_FD_203697 | JGI IMG/M metagenome (GOLD analysis project Ga0315280, IMG submission 203697) | Sediment microbial communities from Yellowstone Lake, YNP, Wyoming, USA - YL17G06_40 | ecosystem: Environmental > Aquatic > Freshwater > Lake > Sediment | place: USA: Wyoming | collected... | reverse complement strand
GCACTCGCTGGAACTGCTGCCGGGCATCGGCAAGAAGGCGATGTGGCAGATACTGGAGGAGAGGAAGAAGGGGCCCTTCACGAGTTTTGCCGACATACAGAGAAGGGCCCACATAGCAGACCCAAAGAAGATAATAGTGAAGAGGATCTTCATGGAGACAAAGAACGAGGACAAGTACTATATCTTCTGCAAACCTCCGGTAAAGAAGGAGATCTGATGGTTGAGCAGGCAAGGTCTTCTCAACAGAACCCTCCGAATAATTGAAGAGTACGGCATAAGACCCAGCCGGAAGCTGGGGCAGTGTTATGTCGTCGACCCGGAGCTGATGGCTTGCATCCTGGATGCTGCCAAGATAGAGCAGGAGGATGTCGTTCTAGAGATCGGTGCAGGGACGGGCACCCTCACGGCAAGTCTGGCAGAGGTCGCGAGGAGGGTTATAGCTATCGAGAAGGACGTTAATGCCGCAAGGGCTCTGCGGGATCTATTCTCCGGAAGAGGTAACGTTGAAGTTGTTAACGACGACATCCTTCTCATGGATCTGCCCCGCGTCGACAAGATTGTCTCCAACCTCCCCTACTCCATCTCGACGCCCATCACCTTCAAGCTTCTCTTTAGTGGAGACTTTGGGTCGGCGGTGCTGACCTACCAGAAGGAGGTGGCTGACAGGCTGGTGGCCAAACCTGGAGGGAGAGACTACTCCAGACTGAGCGTGACGGCGTCGCTCCTGGCAGAGATAGAGAAGGTCAGGGATTTTCCACCCGATTCGTTCTACCCCAAACCTGCGGTCGAGAGCACCGTTGTGGTCATGCGAAGGAAGAGCATGGGGGAGTTCGATTGGAAGTCCTTAGACGACACCTTAAAAACGCTCTTTTCTCAGCGCAAGAGAACCCTCAGGAAGGCGTTGGAGACCTACTCCAAGATAAAGAGGGTGAAGTTTGCGGACGTGTCGAGGGTCGTGGATGGGGGGCTAATGGAGAGCCGAGTCTTTGAGCTCCAGCCGTCAGACTTCGTTCGACTCAGCGAGAGCCTGAAGAAGATAAATAGAGGACCATCCTCGGACGACCCCAATGGAAGTGGCGGCGGTCAGAACCGAGGAGGATGAGCAGTGAGACTCGAGGGCAAGGACGTAGTCGTGTTCAGAGGCGTCTACCCTCCATCTGAGGATACTTTTCTGCTGATTGATGCCTTAAAGTCAGGGTCGGTAGGCAGGGCACTTGAGCTCTGCTCCGGCACGGGGGTCGTTGGGCTTAGCCTTGCGGAGAGGCTGGACTCGATAATGGCGGTGGATATAAGCCCGGTTGCGGTCAGGAACACCCTCCAGAATTACGTGAACAACGGCCTCTCGGAGAGGCTAGACGCGGTTGTGGGCGACCTGTTCTCTCCGTTGAAGAAGCGGGACTTCGATCTAATATTGATGAACCCGCCTTACCTGCCTGAGGGAGAACTGGAGGACCTCTCGTGGGGCGGCGGGGTAGGGGGCAGGAGGATAATTGACAGATTTATTTATGGTTTGGAAGGCTACCTAGGGGAGGGAGGGAGAGCCCTCTTTGTACAATCGACACTGAATGGCATCGATGAGAGCCTTGATATGATCAAGGAGGAGGGCATGGTTGGAAGGGTCGTCAGTGAGGTGAATTTTCAGTTCGAGGGCCTGGTGGTGATCGAGGTTAGGCACCGTGCCCACTCAGAAAGACTAAAATACTAATGTTATTATCATCATCTGGAAGCAGATGGAGGGAGAGATATGCCAGAACGACCGGCTAGCTGCTACCGACGCTTCGATACGCCACCGTACACCAGGAAGGAGTACATCAGAGGAGTTCCAGGATCCAAGATCACAAAGTTTGATTTCGGCAACGCCAAGGGAGACTTTCCAGTGAAGTTGACGTTGGTTTCCTTGGAGGTAGGGCAGATCAGGCACAACGCTCTTGAGGCGGCGAGGGTCATCGCCACGAAGCACCTCTCAACCGCGCTGGGCGAGACCGGCTATCACCTTAAGGTCAAGGTGTATCCTCATCAGGTATTGAGGGAGAACAAGATGATGGCCTTCGCGGGCGCGGACCGACTTCAGGACGGCATGAGAAAGTCCTTCGGGAAACCAGCTGGGACAGCCGCAAGGCTCAGGTTCTTGCAGTCCATAATGGATGTGTATGTGCCGGCCGGCAAGGAAGAGGTTGCGAAGAGGGCTCTGAAGCTAGTCATGGCCAAGGTGCCCATGCCGACTAGGATATTGGAAGGGCAATAACGCACGCCTGCGGTAATTTCTTCCGTATTTCTCATGTCCGCAGTTATGGGTAGCAACCAGCAGATTCCAAGATCACGGATCATATGCTGAGAAGCATGCAGAACGCTGTCAGATACGGCAGACATATTTGGCGGGATTCAGAAATTGGGGGTTAGCGATTTGATGGGACAGCGGTGTCTCCTTTGGGTTCGTACGATTTAGAGGTGGAGGGAGTCGTCAAGGAGGTCAAGTCTAGGGGGGTGAGGCGTGTATTGATTCAGGCCCCTGATGGACTTAAACAGTACCTCAAGGACCTCCATGAGAGGTTGGTCAAGGAGGGCATCGCCGTCGTTTTATCTGCAGACCCTTGTTATGGCGGTTGCGACTTGGCGGATGAGGAGGCAGCGTTGATGGGAGCTGAACTCCTGATACATGTAGGGCACTTCAAGTTCATCGATGCGGAGGAGAAGATCCCTACGATATATCTGCCCGCGAGACACCTCACGAAGATGAGCGTTCTGTCAACAAAGACTGCAGAGTTCCTCAAGGCAAAGGAGATTAAGAGGATAGGACTGGTTGCAAATGCACAGCATCAGGAATACCTTCCGGAGTTCAGGAGGGCGCTCTCCAAGGCAGGAATAGAGGCAGTCGTGGACGAGGCGACAGGCGGACTGATCCTTGGCTGCAGAGTGGCGGCGGCAAAGAGCATAGAGGATACTGTTGACGCTATAGTCTACGTAGGCGGAGGGGACTTCCACGCCCTTGGTGCTGCGCTCGCCCTAGAGAAGAACGTTTACATAGCCGACCCCTATAGCAATGAGGTTCGCGATATTGGGAGGCTCAAGAAGAAGATCCTGGCAAAGCGTTGGTGGTCCATCGCGGAGGCGGCAAAAGCCAAGACGTTCGGCATCATACTAGTCACGAAGTCGGGCCAGCTAAACAGGGAGGCGGCCATGCGCATCAAGGGCGCGCTTGAAGAGCGAGGAAGAGAGGTCGTGTTGATCGCGGCGAACGACGTCAATTGGGAGAGGATGGCAGCATTCCCCTTCATTGAAGCGTTCATTGTGACCGGCTGTCCTAGGATCACATTGGACAACCAAGAAAGCTTTGGTAAGCCGGTCCTCAATGAGGAAGACGCCTACGACCTGCTGAAGAGGGTGTAGCAGGTTGATCGGATCAAAGAGCGAGCTGGAGATACTCCTCGAGAAGATAGAGGGTTTCAGATCCCCAAAGCTCCAACTGGAACAGTACAGGCTCCCGGCGCCCGTGGCGGCAGAGATCCTTTGGTACATCGGGCTGCGCCACAAAGACCTTGAGAACCGCATAGTGGCAGATCTAGGGTGTGGCACAGGTATGCTCACGGCTGGGGCGGCGCTAATGGGGGCGGATTATACAGTAGGGGTGGACTTGGATGCTAACGCTCTCAATGACGCAAAGAGATGGATCAGGAAGCTCCATCTTGAGGGCAGGGTGGACTTTTTGAGGGGCGCCGTGGAAGAGCTGTGTTTGAGGGCAGATGTTGTTATTCAGAATCCCCCCTTCGGCGTCAGGAAGAGGGAGGCGGACAGGGCGTTTTTGAAGGCCGGTCTCAGCGCCGCGCAGACGGTCTACTCTCTACACAAAGGTGGCGAGGGTATCCGCAGGTTTATAAGAGGATTTGTGGGGGAGTGCGGAGGCAAGATCGATGAGATCCTTCCGTTAAAGATAAAACTACCCCCTACATACCAGTTCCATAAAAGGAAGTTTCACGTGTTTGATGTTGATCTCTATAGAATTGTGAGGGGTACGGAATGAGCAAAGAAAAGAAAGCGGTGGTGGTGCCCGGCTGGCAGTTGGGAGTTGAGGAGGAGTACATGCCCGGGGCTGGCGTTTATTTAGAGGATGGTAAGCTTTATTCCAACACTGTGGGTGCTCTGGATATAGACACGAAGAACAGGAAGATTGGGGTCAGATCCGGAAACAGAGTCGCTATTCCCGAGGTCGGGGATATCGTGGAGGGGGTGGTTATTAGCCCTCTTAAGGAAGACTCGGCCATGATAAAGATAATCGCGATAAGGGGGAAGAAGAACCTGACCGGGACCTTTACCGGGATCCTTCATGTCTCCCAGGCGGCGAAGAGTTATGTGGATACCATATTTGATGTGCTGAACCTGAACGACAGGATTCTTGCAAAGGTGATCACCTCCTGGACCCCCTACCAGCTCTCCACGGCCGACGACGATCTGGGGGTAATCTATGCTACTTGCACGAGGTGTGGTGACGAACTTGTGCTGAAGAGGGGGAGGCTTTTCTGCAACAGGGACAAGACTTTTGAGAGAAAGAAGGTATCACGGTTCTACCTGTTGAAGGAGGAGTAGAGATGGCAATTAAAATTCTTAGAGAGGAGAAGGACAGGTTAGAGATTGAGATTCCAAACGAGGATCATACGATCGGAAACCTCTTGCGGGCGGCATTATTGGCGGACAAGCACGTAAAGTATGCAGGGTATCAGATCGTCCATCCTCTGACGGGGGGCATAAGTCTGGTGGTCCAGACGGAGGGAGGGACCAAGCCGAGGGAGGCGCTCGTAAAGGCGCTCTCAAAGATCGAAACGGAGACTACAGAGTTCCGTGACAAGTTCAAAAAGGCCCTTTAACAGAGGAAGGAAAAGGTGGATGGCGGACAGAAGGGCAGGATGAGGAGCATTCTAAGAGACAAGGATCTCGCCCGCTTAGGGGACTCTTTTGTAAATCTGATCTACTCCACGGCGAAGACCAAGGCCAGCGGGAAACCTGTTGGAGAGAAGGTACCGGACAAGGTCCTCTCACAGGCACTCGAGATCGCAAAATTGCCAGTTCAAATGAGGCTGACCCACGGAGAGAGGGGAGATGCCGTAGAGGCTGTGCTGGCTTATGCTTGGATGCATAACTTGCTACCCCTAGAGGAGGCCGTGACTATTCTTTATGCAACGATCTCCGGGGCGGAGTACGAGAGCAGATCGTTGTGGAGGGAGATCTCCGCGAAGGCTTTTTCAAAGCTCATCAAGGTGGCAGTTGACAGAATAGAGGGAGCAGACTATGGGTAGAGGGCACCTGAAGAGGGAGGCAAGGGTCGCCTATATCGAGGCCGTACCCAAAGGGCGCGTATTCCTGGTAGCCATAGTCTTTAGAGGATGTTGGATTGACGGCATAATGATAAGAGAGGGCTACGAAGCCGCCAGGGAGGTAGAGGCTTGGCTCGCTGGCTCGGATTACTTCGAGGAGCTGTCAGGGATAGCTCTTGGTCTCGAGATGATAAATGTTCTTGGCGCGGGAGGAGTAAGAGACGTGGAAGAGTGGGCAGAAAGCAAGGGCAAGACCGTACTGCCCCTTGGCGCTAGGAACAGGCATCAAGCACAGGTCATAATTGATGGCGTGAAACAGGCTCTTTAAGTAGAAAGGTTAAAATCGCCCAACTGATTTTGAGAGGCGGGGAATGAAGCTTGGAGTACTGCCCTAAATGTGGGAGAATACTCAGAGAGGATCGGAAAAGGAAGCTATTAATTTGTACGGGGAAATTAAGCAAAGACAAAAAATGCGATTATGAAAAGGCATCAAAAGGAAATGAGGGGCAGCGATTTGTGGAAAGTTTCAACAAGTCTAGAGAGACCGTCATAGTCAAGGACGGCGATAGGGCAAAGGACAGCACGCTACCAGCGACGAAGGCAGAGTGCAGGAAATGCGGCAACATGCGGGCGTATTACTGGATGATGCAGACGAGGGGCGCGGACGAGCCATCCACCAGGTTCTATAGGTGCACCAAATGCAACTACACCTGGAGAGAGTACGAATAGGGCAGTAGATTTTAAGTATCGCGACATATTATAGAGTTTAGCCGCGGAGGAAGTTTTGTGTTTAAGGCAGTACTTGCAGACAGCAGGATTTGGAAGAATGTTATAGATTCTATCTCCACGCTTGTGGAGGAGGGCGTCTTCATTGCCGACCCTTCAGGAATAAGGCTGAGGGCGATGGATCCCTCGAGGGTGGCCATGGTAGACATGGAGCTCCCCAAGGCGACCTTCGAGTCGTATGACTGCGCCGTGGAGATGCCCATCGGAGTCAATTTCGGTGATATGAAGAACATTATGAGGAGGACCGGCTCCAACGAGAAGCTGGAGCTAGAGAAGCTGGACGACGAGGCTAGACTGAAGATAAGGTTCAAGGGCAAGTCTTCGAGAACCTTCTCGCTGCCACTTTTGGATTTGGGCAAGGAGGAGCTCTCGGCGCCGAGGATATCCTTCAATGCAACCTTGAAGATCCCGGCAACCGTCCTGATGGAGGCTATAAAGGACGCAGAGGTCGTCAGTGACTTCGTTAAGGTTGTAGCTGAAGACGGCCAGATGAAGATCAGCGCGAGCGGCGACAGAGGGGAGGTGGATGTCGTGATAACAAAGGAGAGCGGCGAGTTGCTATCCGTAGAGCTAAAGGAAGGCGCCCACGCGCTCTACAGCCTGACGTACCTGAGCAAGATGATGGCGGCCTCCTCGCTATCCGAGATCGCCGTGCTTATGTTCTCGACAGACATGCCAATGAGGCTTGATTTCAACCCCTCAGTTGGCGGGAAGATCGTCTACTATCTTGCCCCAAGAATGGAGGCGGAGTGACAGGGTCTCCTAAAGGAACCTCTTTCACTACTGTTAATACCATCTTCTCCCACTTTTTTATTGGATGAGGGAAATGCTAGCAAGAGAGGATTTGGCCAAGTATCCCTTTCTTAGGAAGGCATCTTCTTTTATAGGGGGGTACGGGCTGACCCTCAAGGACTTGGCGGCTCCTGAGTATTCAGGCATAGTAAAGAGGGCCGTCGAGCGGGTGAGAGACAGTATAGAAGGAAGGAAGATCGTAACTGACTGGAAAGATCCTGAGACAGAGATCTTGGCCTACCCTCTCGCTCTGGCTTTTGCATACGGTCTGAAGGCAGGGTGGGTGATAAGAAGGTTCGCAACCGCGGAGTCAAAGAGGTGCTATGAGCTGCTAAAGATGGAGGACGGCCAAAAGCTGATAGAGGTGGCCGAGGACGGCTTTGGCTGGAAGCTGGAACCAATTGAAATGAACGTGGAAGGCAAGAGGTTTGACTTCATGCTGGGGGTTACGGAATACCTTGAGGTTGCGCCGCAGTTTCACTCTGCCAACTGGAAGCTGGTAAACAGGTACATACTCAGGGGAAGAGTGCACCTCAAGCAGAGTGAGGTTGCCAGGCTCCTATCAGAGTCCGTCAAGAACAAGATTGTTAAGAGGGCCATGGAGGAGGAGGTCAGGAAATTTGAGGTCCCCGAGGCTTTTGGTCCCTACCTTGAGGAAGTTATGAGGCTGGTGGAGAAGAAGAGGAAGTTCTATGACGATGAGGCACCAGTCGGACTTGTGGAGGAGGCGAAGCCTCCTTGCATAATGGCAATGATCAGCGACCTAGCAGCGGGCAAGAGCCTCTCGCACATGGCCAGGTTCACGATCACGACATTCATGATTAATGTTGGAGAGAACGTCGATAACGTGTTAAGACTGTTCAGCAAAGTTGCAGATTTTGATGAGGAAAAGGCCAGATACCAAATTGAGCATATAGCTGGCAGAATAGGATCAAAGACGAAGTATGCGCCGCCAAAGTGTGACGTGCTCAAGTCTTATGGGTTGTGCGTCGGGGCAAATGCGCTCTGCGAGAGGGTTAGGCACCCCTTACAGTACTACAAGATAAGGGCACGGGAGATCGCTAGAGGGGCGGCAAAAGCTCAGGGGGGCAGGAAGGCTGCATAGCATCGTTGTAGAAGAGTTCAGGAACTACTACAGCCGACTGGAACCCAAGGACTTGGAAGTGGAGGATCTGGGGCACAGGGAGCTTGCGTTCCTTCAGTTCGGGGAGCATATGATGATAAGGCATATTCGGTTCATGGACGAGGTTTCGCTGAGAGATCATCTGATACATGAGACACCCGCGCATGTTTACTACTCCTCTGCCTACTATAAGGAGCCTCAAGCACCAGACATGAACAAGAAAGGATGGTGTGGAGCGGATCTTGTATTTGATGTCGATGCGGATCATATACCTACGATGTGCAAATCCGATCACGACAAGTGGAAGTGCCTTGAGTGCGGCACAGAGGGGGCAGGTTTTCCGCCTGAGAGCTGCCCGAGTTGCGGGAAGAAGAGGATCGAGACGACCACTTGGGTCTGCGAAAAATGTCTGGATGTTACCAAAAACGAGGTCTTCAAGCTCCTTGACGAGTACCTTATACCGGACTTTGGGATATCTCTGAATGACGTTGAGATCTGCTTCTCAGGCCACAGGGGCTACCACCTACACATCCTCACGGAGAGCTTGAGGGGGCTTGCCAGCGACGGTAGGAGGGAGGTCGCGGACTATGTCAGGGGGGTAGGACTGGATCAAAAACTCCATGGTTTTATGGTCTTGAACAGGAATGGCCCTTTGATCGGCCCAGACATCAGGGACGGCGGCTGGCGGGGCAGAATTGCCAGGTCCATTTACACGTACATAAGCAGGTGCAGCGTCGAGGATTTGAAGACGGTCATAGGGTCTGGGAGCGCGGCAGATACGCTCTGCCGAAACAAGGACAGGATTTTGGGCGGGATAACGAAGTCGCCCCCGTCGTGGGTTGGATTAAGGGGAGTCGGAATCGAGAGGCTCAACAGGATAGCAAGGGCATCGGTCAAGGATATCCTCTGCAATATCGATGAGAGGGTGACCTTGGACATAAAGAGGCTGATAAGGTATCCGAATAGTCTCCATGGAAAGTCCGGGCTAAAGGCCAGCAGGATCACCTACAATGACCTTGAGAGTTTTGAACCCTTGAGTGATGCGGTTGCGTTTAAAGATGGAGAAATAAAAGTATATGTAAGAGAGGCTCCACGAGTTAGGATAGGGGATCATGAGATCGGACCTCTAAAAGAGGCCGAGGTTGTAGTGCCCAAGGCTTTAGGCCTTTATCTCGTATGCAAAGGGGCGGCGGAACCTAGGGCGTGATCATATGTATAAGAGGATTCTGGAGTTCTGGCTGAATGAGAAGGAATTGAGGGAGCTCCAGAGACCTCCATCGGGCTTTAAGGATGACGTGAAGAAATATCTGGAGGATCTCGCCCGCATTGAGAATGGCGTGCCGTCCAAACTTAAGTTGGCTGAGGCAGAGAGGATCAAACGAATAATTAACGAGATCTCGGTCTTGAGGAAGGAGAAGATCTGCAAGACTGCCGTCGCGGGAACGCTGTCGGATGACATGTTGTTTGATGATGAGATCGGGTTATTCAGGCCCCTGAAGGAGCCGGAGAAGGTAACGGACGATGGTGCGAAAAAGATATTAGTTAGGGTGCTCCGAGATGTTCCATCGTTCGTAGGGGCAGATTTAAAAACATACGGCCCTTATAAGACCGAAGATGTCGTGCTGCTACCAGCACAAAATGCAGAGGCCCTCATAAAAAGAGGGATAGCAACAGAGATACAAAGGAGGATATAGCGAGGATGAAGGCTCCAAAAGAGATAAACACGTACTGTCCTAGGTGTAAGGTTTACACCGTTCACAGCGTTACCCTTTACAAGAAGGGGAAGGAGAGGGGTCTTGCTGAGGGCACTAGAAGGTACGAGCGCAAGAAGAAGGGATACGGCAGCTCGAGAAAGCCTGTTCAAAAGCGGACAGCCAAGACCACCAAGAAGATGAGCCTGAAGTTGAAGTGCAAGAAGTGCGGTTACCAGAACCAAAGAAGGGGTCTCAGGCTTAAGAAGCTAGAGATAGTTTGAGGTGAGGTTGTTGAAGAGAAAAGAGATGCTGACGCCCGTGCCCAGAAGCAAGTTCTTCAAGGTGCAGTGCCCAGAGTGTGGCAACGAGCAGACCGTGTTCTCCAACGTGGCTTCGGTCGTTAAATGCACGATCTGCGGAAAGGATCTGGCGCTGCCGACCGGCGGGAAGACCAAGATCCTTTCGGACAGCGTTAAGGAGATAAGTTAACCATTTTTTCGAAGGATCAGCCAATTTTTTGGCACAGTAACCTTTACCGTCTTTTCTGGAAAACCCCAATATACTTATAACCCATTTCCTATTTATCCATCACAATAAAGGCCGTCACGGTCAAGGGGTCATGTTCATAAAGGGTTGGAGGGGCGCAGATGGTTTTGAGAAAGAAGGATTATCCAGAGATAGGGGAATACGTGATAGCCACGGCGATTAAACTGCAGGAGCATGGCGTCTACGTCAATCTTGATGAGTTTGAGAAGAACGGGTACATCCCCATAGGTGAGATAGCATCCACATGGGTAAAGAATATCAAGGATTTTGTTAAGGAAGGGCAGAAGCTGGTCCTTAAGGTAATCAGGATAGACGACAAGAAGGGCCATATCGATCTATCTTTGAGGAAGGTCACTGAGAGGGAGAAGAAGGATAAGCTGATACAGTGGAAGAAGTTGAAGAGGGCGGAGAAGCTCCTGGAGGGTGCCGCAAAGTCCTTAAACAAGGATTATGCGGAGGCTGTGAAGAGCGTCGGAATACCCCTAGAGGACTATTTTGGGGACCTCTATGCGGCTCTGGAGGCGGTGGCTACCAAAGGTCCCGAGGTCCTGAAACCGGCGGGGACGCCTGAAGGTTGGGCGAAGGCGCTTTACGAGGGAGCAAAGGACCATATCGAGGCGCCGGCGGTTCAGGTGACCGGAATAATTCAACTCAACTCCTCCAGACCAAGGGGAGTAGAGGACATAAAGAGGGCTCTGCTGGAGGGCAAGAAGATAACCCCTAAGAATGGGGGAAAGGTTGAGATCACCTACCTCGGTGCGCCACGTTATAGGATAAAGGTGACGGCAAAGGACTACAAGATCGCCGAGGAGATCATGAAGGAGATGGCTGACGCAATAATCTCAAAAATGACCTCTGCCAGCGGATCCGGATCATTCGTAAGGTGATGTTTTTGAAGGGAATGATCAGGAAGTGCAGCGTGTGTGGCGAGTACACTTTGAGGAGAGACGCCTGCCCTCACTGCGGCGGGGCTCTGAGGAACCCGCACCCGGCAAAATTCTCGCCTGAGGACAAGTACAGCAGGTTCAGGCTCGCCCTTAAGTTGAGCGAGAAGGGCGAGAAGGCTGCAAGCTGAACCTCTACAATTTTATTTTTAATCGTCTCAGTTGAGTAGTTAATAGTGGATTTTTGGTGGATAATGCCGCTTGAGAAAGATTTAGGCAGGGTAGTTGATCTTATAGACCAACACCCAGAGGTCGCTTGACGCGTAGACCAGCTGGAAGTGTTGGGGTGCGGTAATGTCTATTTTAAGGGTGCTATTGTACCCATCAATGAACGGGTAGAAGAGCAGCTGGTACAGGGTTGTATTTGAGGCTTTTGGACCTGCGGGCAGTGGATAGTTTATGGTGCCGCTGCTCGTGCTTAACAGTATACCTTTGATGTAGTCTGTGGAGTTATAGCCGGCAATGGCCATCATGGCCGTCGACTTCTCGAAGTCTCCGATGGTTACCCACGGAGGCAAGCCTATTAACGGATTCTGAGAGACTATCGTCCAAGGTTCATAAACCACAACGTAGTCTACTTTCATAGCTTTGAATACGTCGAGGGCATACGTTTCATTGTTAAGGAAGGCTTGGGCTATGAGCTTTATCTGGGTTCCGTTGGTGGTGGAGTTGTCAGCAATGACGGATTTGTTTGCCATCACGTTTATCCAGTAACCGTAGTCCCACCAGCATCCTATGATGGCATTCTGAGGAAGGTTATCCCGCATCCAGGCCAGCGTCTCCATCCAATCGGGGATCTCTGTGGCGTAGCCGCTTGAGGCAGATACAATCATGGTAGGTCGGTCAGCAGAACTCAAGTTATACGCTAATGGAGCCATGGCAACAATGACAATCGCTATTATCAGGATGCCGTAACCTTTGCCCAAGAGGCTGGCACGGCTTTTCTTGTCAGGCTGCTGTTTCACCACAAAAGAGACGTTGCTCAACAATGATGTTAGTGCGAAGCCGCCGAGTATGCTAATCGCGGGGGCCACGACTATCATTAGGCGGATGTAAGTTCCAGCGCCGTAAACTGCGACGAGCGCGAGTAACACCATGAATAGATCCTTATACTTCAGCCTCTTCAGCGCATAATATGCACCCACGGGTGCAAGAATGATCAGTATGTGGTAGTTAGCGAAGAAGTTGGACCAGATGGACGGGAACTGCTCTCCTACGGTGCCTATTATAGGAATTCCTGCGCGCGATAGGGGGTTGATGAAGGTCAGGAATTTGCCTCCGATCGGACCGAACACACCGCCCAACGTCAGAGCGCCGATGACAACGATTATTCCAAGAATTGCGCCTATAGAGAACTTTTTTCTTCTTGCAGGGTCCTTCACATATTCAGTGAAAGACAGCACCAGACAGATGATGAACGCAATGATAGGAAGGGCGGTGAAGGGGGAGATCACATCGTCCAGACCGTAGCTCGGTGCCACCGCTAAGGTGAACATCGTGATGGCTGTGATCACGGTGAAGGATATGGAGAGCTGCTTGCTCCATCTTCCGATGGCCGCCATAATAATAACGAACAGGGCGAAGAGGTTTAGCGGGAATAAATACGCCCCCCAGGAGAGGGCCATATACGCGAGACCAAGACCGGCGATGATGGAGTATGGTATAGTCCTGGTCTTGAGGGACTTTATGAAGAAGAGAATCGAGACCAACATTCCCAACATGCCGACAGATTCCGTATCGAAGAAGCCCAGCGCGGTCCTTTGTATGGCTGTCGGGTCAATGGCAAAGATGAATGCGGAGAGGAGACCGACACCGCGGTTGACCAACTCCTTCCCAGTAGCGAAGATGAGGATGGTCATTATGGCTCCGGCAAAGACGGGGAAGAATACGGCCACATCGAAAAGCCGAACGTTGAGTCCTATAAAGTTCAGGAACATGTAGAGGGCAGCGCCTGTAAAGGGCACCCCAAACAGGGCTTGAGACGGCACGTTTGTCCCCCACGGCGCCCACCTGGTTGGGTCAAACCAAGTGTACCAGGCGTTAAAACCGTTTTCCACCACATAACTCGCGCCTTTGTACTGAATGTAAGGGTCAAATTCCTCGAGGTGAATCCCCCACTGCAGCGGGAGCAACCGAATGGCAACCACAAGCAAGACGATGGAGAACAGGGTCGCGTAGACCAGCAGGTTCATGTTTGCGATCTTCAGGCGTTTGAGCGAGTCTGGGACCTTAAGGTTCATCAATACAACCTCTACAAGACAAACTCCTTTCGAAAGAGAAACATTTAAACTCTATGGTTAAGGTAGAATGCTTAATATTGAAGATTGAGTAGATTCCCTTTAACCTGAGGCTGAAGACGATGCCATTCATCGGCGAGATGCCCAAGGATTACAATAGCAAAGTCGTGGAGGGCGAGACCTTCAAGTTCTGGCAGGGCGAAGGGATACCGGATAAGGTCAGGGCGCGCGGAGGCGAGAAAAAGTTCTATTTTCTAGACGGCCCGCCCTACGTAACGAACCCCATTCATGTCGGTACGGCATGGAATAAGACGCTCAAGGATGCGTACATTAGATACTTCAGGATGAATGGTTATGACGTGAGGGACCAGCCTGGATTCGATATGCACGGACTGCCCATAGAGGTGATGGTGGAGAAGAAGCTGGGGATAAAGTCAAAAAAGGAGATCGAGACGCTAGGGATAGAGAAATTCGTCGGAGCTTGCAAGAGCTTTGCCATAGACAACCTGAAGATCGCCACCGCCCAGTTCAAGAATCTCGGGGTCTGGATGGAATGGGAAGATCCTTACAGGACGCTTGATAACTACTACATCGAGTCAGTATGGTGGCTGATAAAGAGGGCCGAGGAGAGGAAGCTAATCGGTAAAGGAAAGAAGATCGTGCACTGGTGCCCCAGATGCGAGACGGTACTGGCGGGATACGAGGCAACGGACGAGTACAGAGACGTTGAGGAGGAGTCCATCTACGTTAAGTTTAGGATCGAGGGGAAGAGAAACGAATACATAATGATATGGACAACGACCCCCTGGACTCTGCCTGCCAACGTCGCTGTGATGGTTCACCCCGACTTTACCTACGCGAGAGTCAAGGTAGGGAAAGAGATTTACATAGTAGCGGAGGGAAGGATAGAGTCGGTATTCAGGGATCTTGGCACCGCTTACGAGGTCGTTGAGACCTTTCCGGGTACAGACCTGAAGGGATTGAGGTACGTTCCGCCTCTGCTGGAGGAGGTGCCCAAACAGAAGGAACTCCAGCCGGCGCATATGGTCGTGCTGAGCGACCGATACGTGACCCTTGAGGAGGGCACAGGGTGCGTCCACACCGCCCCCGGACACGGAGAGGAGGACCATGAGGTAGGAGAGCTTTACGGGTTGCCGGACTTCTGCCCGGTGGACGAGGGGGGGCGCTTCACCGAGGATGGAGGCAAATACGCCGGTAAAGACGTCAGGGAGGCGAACAACAATGTGACCCAGGATCTGAAGAGGAAGGGCCTACTCTTCAAGACGGAGACGACGGTACACAGATACCCCCACTGCTGGAGGTGTAAGACCCCGCTGATACTGAGGATAGCCTCGCAGTGGTTCATAAAGGTCACAGAACTCAAGGAACTCCTGTTGGAAGAGAACGAGAGGGTGGGCTGGGTACCAGAGTGGGCAGGGAGGGCAAGGTTCGGGAACTGGATAAAGAACGCAAGGGACTGGGTCATCTCCAGACAGAGATATTGGGGGATCCCGCTGCCCATTTGGGTCTGTGAGAGGTGCGGCAGGTACGAAGTTATTGGATCGGCGTCTGAGCTAAAGGAGAAGGCGGTCTCGGGGCTCAAAGGAGTGGAGCTTCACAGACCTTGGGTCGACTACGTGAAGATAAGATGCAGTTGTGGTAGCACGATGGATAGAGTTAGTGATGTGGCTGACGTTTGGATGGACTCCGGATCGGCCTCATTCGCGGCGCTGCACTACCCGTCCGACGAGAAGGCATACCGGTACTGGTGGCCCGTGGATATGATACTGGAGGGACACGATCAGACGAGGGGATGGTTCTACACGCTCATGGTTTGCGGACTTATTGCGTTTAATGCTACCCCCTACAAGCGAGTGCTGATGCACGGATTCACCATTGATCAGGAGGGCAGAGCCATGCACAAGTCTTTGGGGAATGTGGTCTACCCTGAGGAGGTCATCGAGAAGTTCGGCAGGGACACCCTGAGGTGGTACGAACTCGGTTGCACCACTTGGGAGGATCTGAAGTTCACTTGGAAGTCCGTAGAGGAGACGTCAAGATTTGTGGGCATCTTGTGGAGCACTTACTACTTCGCGAGCCTCTACATGAGCCTTGACAAGTTTTCGCCGGAGAAATATCCGCTGGAGAGCCTGACTGGTGCAATAAGACCAGAGGATAGATGGATACTCTCAAGATTTGAGAGACTTGTTCAGAGAGTAACGGAGTCCATGGATGGACTCAAGGTCTTTGAGGGCGTAAGGGAGATGGAGGATTTCATGAAAGAGGAGCTGAGCAGGTGGTACGTGAGGCTCATCAGGAAGAGGACTTGGTCGGAGGCAGAGGACCCCGACAAGATGGCGGTATACGCCACGCACTACCACGTTCTGCTGAATTACCTGAAGATGGT
>Ga0315280_10006673_pt1 | contig 15836 bp, 14 predicted proteins | sample YL17G06_40_MG_FD_203697 | JGI IMG/M metagenome (GOLD analysis project Ga0315280, IMG submission 203697) | Sediment microbial communities from Yellowstone Lake, YNP, Wyoming, USA - YL17G06_40 | ecosystem: Environmental > Aquatic > Freshwater > Lake > Sediment | place: USA: Wyoming | collected... | reverse complement strand
CGGCTTTCCTCGAGCCTGATCGAGGCCCAGTTCCCCAGCTACACCCGGGTCATACCTGAGAAGCAGGAGCAACGCCTGGTGGTGGAAAAAGAGGCCTTTCTAGCAGCTTTGCGCAGGGTTTCCTTGCTCGTGGAGGATAAATCCCGCAGGGTGCTCCTCATCTTCAAAGCGGGAAGCCTCGTGGTCAACTCCGCGGAAGGGGACATCGGCATGGCCAACGAGGAAATACCCTGCCAGTACGATGGCCCCGATAGAACATTGGCTATCAACTACCTTTACCTAATGGACCCATTGAAAGAGATGAGCGAAGAGAACGTCTGCCTCGAGTTCACCGAAGCGGATAAAGCCGTTACGATCAAGCCGGTTCCTGAGAAGGACTACTTCCACATCGTTATGCCTATGCAGATCAGTTGATGGCCTTTCTTTCTACCCAGTACTTCAACTTTCGCAATCTAAAGAACAAGAGACTCGATCTCGGCGCCCGGGAAATCTTTATGGTCGGTGAGAACGGCCAGGGGAAGACGAACTTCATAGAGTCCATCTATCTACTCTGTTTCGGGGCCTCCTTCCGTACCTCTCAGGACCTGAGGATGATCAATCACCTGGAGGAGACAGCGGTGGTGAGGGGGATAAGCAGAGAGGACGAGCGGGTCCAAACCGAGGTAGCCGTAAAGGTCAGCAGCAAAAGCAAAAAGGAGATCCGTATCGACGCCAAGCCGGTGCAGGATCGAAAGGAACTGATCGAGAAGAATCCCTGCATCATCTTTTCACATCAGGACATGGAGCTCATCACCGGGGCTCCGGAAAAGAGGAGGAGGTTCTTCAACCAGACCCTGACCCTCTTCGATCCCCTGTTTCTTGAGGTATTGAGGCGCTACCAGCGGGCGGTCAGGAACCGTAACATCCTCCTCAAGGAAAAGCGGCTGGAGTTGCTACCCAGCTACGATCGTACCATGGCTGGACTGGGAATGAGCATCCAAAAAAAGAGGGCAGAGATCATCGAGGAGTTCAACTTTGCCTTTTGCTCTCTTTTCAAGGAAATTTCTGGGCTCAAGGATGAGCTGAGCATCCTGTACCGGCCTTCCTGGAAGGCGAACGCCTCCCGGGAAGACATCCTGGGCCATCTCCAGGGGCAGCGGGAGCGAGATATTATGCTTTGTTCCTCGAGCTCGGGGCCGCACCGGGATCTTTTCCTTCTGATGCAGGGAGAAAAGGAGTTCGCCTCCATCGGCTCCACCGGGCAGATCCGCCTCAGCGCCCTGATCCTGAGAGCCGCCCAGGCCCATTTTTTTGTGAGCAAGTCGGGGCGCAAGCCACTTCTGCTTCTGGACGATGTGCTCTTGGAGCTAGATTCCCGCAAGCGCGAGGGCTTTCTCAGGAATCTTCCCGGCTATGAGCAGGCCTTCTTCACCTTTCTGCCGCATGAAAGCTACGAACGCTATCGGGGATCCGACACCCTTCTGTATACGGTAAAGGAGGGAGAGTTTTTGCCTGCCAGCTGGGCCTCGAGATGAAAAAGGCGGGAGAGATACTGAAATCCCTCCTAGAACGCAGCCACAGCGGGCCTGGCGGCGCCTATTCCTCCCTTTTCAATGGCTGGCCCGCAGTGGCTGGGGTCTCTTTGGCCGAGCACTCCCGTATCCTCGATGTTCAGAACAGCTGTCTTCTGGTCGAGGTGGATCATCCCGGCTGGAACCAGATGCTCCAGGTGCGCAAGAACGAGATTCTGAGGCGCCTGAGGAAAGACTACCCACAGTTGGGAATCAGGGAGCTTAAAGTAAGGGTCAGCCAGAAGCTCACGCCCCCGCCCGAAGGCAGGGGAAGGGTTGAAGAGGAGAGCCAGTTACAGAAGGCAGAGGGCGAGGAGCCCAGGGACTCAGAGATCGAGCGGATCGTGTCTCTGGTGAAGGAGGAGAAGCTGAAAGGAGCTTTGCGGAGGCTCTTCCTCGGGGCGCTGAAACGGGAGAGGGGCAAGGAAGACCATTGACATAGGGTGATAATTATTCGTATACTTTTAAACTCATGAGTACTGATAAAGGAGATCGAGACCATGAAACGCACCTATCAGCCCAGCAAGATGAAAAGGAGAAGAAAATACGGCTTTCGGGCCAGAATGGAGACAAAAGGGGGACGCCTTGTCCTAAGGAGAAGACGCCTTAAGGGGCGAGTCAAATTAACCGTTGCCGATGAGAAGAAACCTTACTAGGAAGGAGAGAATCAAGAAGAAGTCTGAGTTAAAACGGGTCTTTAATTCAGCAAAGAGTGTTTACTGCCGGGGTTTAAAACTTCTCTATGTAGAGAACGGATTCGACTATAACAGGATTGCTGTCTCCCCGGTGAAGAGATTCGACGGCGCAGTGAGCAGGAATCGGGAAAAGAGAGTCATTAGGGAGCTTTTTCGTTTACGCAAGCCAGAATTAAGAAAAGGATACGATTTCGTTTTTATCGTTTATCCGGGCGCTTTCAGCTTTTACGAAAGACAGGCCCAGCTTGATTCTCTTTTCGACAGAACGGGCCTCAAGGAATGAAATACATCTTCGCATTTTTCATCTTTCTCTATCAGAAGCTTGTCTCTCCTCTGTTGCGGCCCTCCTGCCGGTTCTATCCCACCTGTTCAGAGTATGCCAAGCAGTCCCTGTTGAAGCATGGTTTCCTCAAAGGTTCCATCTTGGCTGTCAAAAGGCTGCTTAAGTGCCATCCTTTTCATCCAGGCGGCTATGATCCTGTTCCCTAAATAAGCACAACAGGAGCAACAAAAACAGCATGGATAAAAAAACAATTATCGCCGTATCGCTCTCGGTGGTCATAATAATCGGCAGCATGATCGTGCAGTCCATCTTCTTCCCCACCCCTCCCCCCTCCCAAGCCACCACGGTGGTAAAGGAAGAATCCCCCGCGGCGCAGGCTCCAGGCGGAGCGGCGGCGCCGCTAGCCAGCGCCCAGGTCTTGCCCGTGGAGGAGGAAAACCTCCAGGAGCAGACCGTCGCTCTCGAAAACGAAGTCTTCAGGGTGACCTTCACCAATCGCGGCGGGATGGTCCAATCGATCCTGCTCAAGGAGTTCAAGAACGCCGACGGTTCCCCCGTGGAGATGATCATCCGGGGTGATTCAACCCAGCTTCCCTTCAGCATCCACTTCGGCGGGCCCGAGGCCAAGGCGGTGGATTCCCTCTTTGCCGTCGAACGCTACCCCTCGGAGTCTAGAGTCGATTTCACCCGCAGCTTTTTCTCCCAGAGCGGCGTCCCTTTCACCCTGCGCAAATCCTACCTCTTCAAGCCGGGTGATTACCTCATGGAGCTCAGGGTCACGATCGAGAATAGCGTGAATGATTTCCCGGCCCTGAACGTCAACGGCACGGCCTATACCCTCGGCTTCGGACCCCAGATAGGCCCGGCGTTCAAGAAACTGGACAAGAGGTACGAGTACCGGAACTTCGTCACCTATGCCTATGCTGAGCGCAAGCGGAAGGATGTCAAGATACCCAAGGAGGGAGTTGTCTTCCTGGAAAAACCGGTGAACTGGGCCGCGATCGTGGGCAAGTACTTCGCCGTAATCGCCCTTCCGTATTCACCCCCCAAGGCCATTTCCTACGACACGAGACCCATAGCCGGGATAGCGGAGAGGTCCAGCCTCTACTTCAGCAGGCCGGAGATCCTAAGCTCCAAGAACACGGATGTGTTCCATTTCTACATGGGACCCAAGAAGCGTGAAGTGCTGCTCAGGTACAACAGCGCCGATAAGAACAGCTTCAAGCTGTCCGATGCCCATTTCGAAGAGATCGTTCAGTCTTCGCCTCTTTTGGGCTGGCTGGCGGACATTCTCAAGTTCTGCCTGGAAATGTTTTACAAAGTAATCCCCAATTACGGCGTGGCCATCATCCTGCTGACGTTCTTCATTAAAATCCTCCTCATTCCCCTTACGCAGAAGAGCTTCGAATCCACGGCCAGGATGCAGACCCTCAGCCCCAAAATGAACGAGATCCGTGAAAAGTACAAAAACAATCCCCAGAAGATGAACCAGGAGATTGCCGTCCTCTACAAGAAAGAAGGCATCAATCCCCTAGGAGGCTGTCTGCCCCTGCTCCTGCAGATGCCGATCTTTTTCGCCCTCTACAACCTTCTGAGCACGCATTTCGAGCTGAGGGGAGCTTCCTTCCTGCCGCCCTGGATCAAAGACCTCTCCGCTCCGGAGTCGGTGTGGAACTTCGCTCCCATCAGCATCCCCATCCTCGGCTGGGAGGATCTGCGGGTTCTGCCCTTCCTGATGCTGATCACCACCTTCATTCAGTCCCGCATCAGCCAGGGACCGGATTCTTCCACCAGCCAGATGAAGATGATGACCTACATGATGCCCATCGTCTTTTTCTTCATCCTCTATGATATGCCCTCCGGCCTGGTGCTGTACTGGGCGGTGCAGAACTTCCTGTCGATCTTCCATCAGCTGTACCTCAACCGAAAGCGCAGGCTGATGTCCACCGCCTAGCGGAGCCTATCATTGAACCATGGGAGAGTGCATATGACCGTACAAGAGTTCGAAGGCAAGAATGAACAGGAGGCCATCAACAAGGCCATCGAAGCGCTGGGTCTGAAACGTGAAGAGATCGACGTCGAGATCGTGGAAAGCAAAAAATCCGGCTTCCTCTTCGGCAGCGGGAAAGTGAAGATAAGGGTCCATATGGAGGACGACAGAAGAAGCCAGGAAGCGCCCCTGCAGCCGGAAAGCGACTTCGAGAGGGAGATCGTTTCCTTCCTCTACGGGCTGATCGAGCGCATCGGCCTGAGGGCGCGGGTGAGGGTCTCCTTCCGGGAAGGGAAAAAGCTTGGCCTGGACATCGATACGGAAGACTCCGGGATCCTGATTGGTAAGAGGGGGATCACCCTGGAGGCCCTGCAGCTGCTCACGAACATTGTGGCCGGCAGGAAGGAAAACGGGGACATCCGAGTGGTGGTGGATGCCCAGAACTACAGGATGCGGCGGGAGCGTAGCCTGATCCGCGTGGCTAAAGCCACAGCCGAGCAGGTGCGCCGAACGGGGGAGTCAAGGTTGCTGGAGGCTATGAACCCCTTCGAGCGCCGTCTGGTACATACGGAGCTGGCCAAGAGCAACGACATTGAGACCGCCAGCGAAGGAGAGGGTCTCTACAAGCGGATACGCATCCAGCGCAAAAGCCAGGCCTCCAGCCGGTAAACTTTCTCCCACTGGGGAGCTTACTCCCGCCAGGGGACCCGCGAAAGGAACGACTAGATAGCTTTTGGAGAAACTGGGTTTTCCTCCAGGCTGTGCTCCAGTGCCCTGAGGCGCTCCAACAGCGCGGGATGCGAGTAGTGAAAGAAACTGTACCAGGGATGGGGTGCCAGGGTGGAGAGGTTCTCCCGGTTCAGCCTGATGAGGGCTTCTCGCAGGGCCCCGCTGTCCTGGAGAGCCTGCGCCGAGAAACGATCGGCCGCGTATTCATGCCTCCGCGACCAGAACGAGAACAGGGGCTTCAGGAAGAAGGTGAAGGGTCCGCTGTAGAAGCTGATCAGGATGAGCGCGGCGGCAGCGCTCGGGCCCAGGAACCCGAAGGCCTGGAACAGGGCCGCGCTCTTCAAGGCCAGGCTGGCCAGCCATAGACCCGCCAGGGTCCCGGCCAGTGACACGGACAGGCTTTTCTCTAGATGATGTTTTTTCTCGTGGCCGATCTCGTGGGCCAGCACCGCCAGGATCTGATCCTCCCTGAGGTTGCGCAGCAGCGTGTCGAAGAGCACGATCCTCTTCGCCGTCCCAAGGCCGCTGAAATAGGCGTTGCTGTGCGCGCTTCTCTTGCTGCCGTCCATCACGAAGATCCCTTTGATCCCGAAGCGCAGCCTTTCCGCCAAACCCAGGATCTTTTCCCTTAAGGGCGAATCCTCCAGGGGAATGAACCTGTTGAACCAGGGGGCGATGACGGCCGGATATAACACGATCAGGGCGAGCTGGAAGGCGGCCAGCACGCCGAAGGCCCAGAGCCACCACATAGAACCAGCGGCGTCCATGAGCCAAAAGAGGGCCGCCAGCAGGGGCACGGCGAGGGCCAGGCTGAGAAGCAGGCCCTTCAGCGCATCTAGGAAGAATAGACGCACCGTCATGCGGTTGAAGCCGAAACGCTCCTCGATGACGAACTGAGAATATAGGGAGAGAGGCAGGGAGAGGAGTTGGAAGATCAGGGAGAAGGAGGCAAAGGTCAGGATGCCTTGCAGGATGGCGCCCACCTCCAGCCTGGTGAAGAACCCCTCCAGAGTCCCCAGGGCGCCGCTCAGGATCGCGGACAGGAGCAGGAGGTTGGACAGGGTGGAGGACAGGAGGCCGAAGCGGCCCCGGACCAGGGCGTATTCCACCGAGCGCTTAAAGCTCTGCGGCTCCATGAGCGCGGAGGCTTCCTCTGGAGGGGCCTTGAGCTGATCGCGCACGTAACGCAGGTTGAGCAGGACGAGGAGGCTCTCCCAGAGCCACTCGGCGAAGAAGAAGGCTGAATAAACGATCAGGAAAGAGCGCGGGCTCATGGTACAGGGAGCAATGTACATGGTCTAAAGGATATCGTCTATTGTCGTTTTACGGGGCTTCGGGTAGGCTTGGAGATGTGCCGGAAGCGCTGGAACTGTTTCATCCCCTCATCAGGGAGTGGTTCTCCGCCAGGCTCGGGGTTCCCACGGACATCCAGGCCCGGGCCTGGCCGGAGATCGCCGCGGGCGGGCACCTCCTCATCTCCGCCCCCACCGGGAGCGGCAAGACCCTCACCGCCTTTCTCTGGGCCCTCCAGCAGCTGCTCTGCGGATCCTGGGAGCCGGGCCGCACCCAGGTCCTCTACGTTTCGCCCCTGAAGGCCTTAAACAGCGATATCCGCCGCAACCTCGAGCAGCCCCTGGCCGAGATCCGCAAGCTCTTCGAGCGGGAGGGGCTGCCCTGCCCCTGCCCCCTGGTCCTTACCCGCAGCGGCGACACCCCCGGGCAGGAGAGGCAGCGCATGCTGCGCCGGCCCCCGGAGGTGCTCATCACCACCCCCGAGAGCCTGAACCTGATGTTGAGCGCCCCGAGGGCCAGGGGCCTGTTCACCGCTCTGAAGCTCGTGATCCTGGACGAGATCCACGCCCTGGCCGTAGACAAGAGGGGTACCCACCTGATCACCGCCGTCGAACGTCTAGTGCCCCTGTGCGGCGAGTTCCAGAGGATCGGCCTCTCGGCCACGATCAAACCTTTGCCGCGCATCGCCGCCTTTCTGGGCGGGTTCAGGCGGGAGAGAAGGGGCGGGCGTACCGTGTATCTCGAGCGCCCGGTGAAAGTGCTTCAGTCATCGCAGGCCAAACGCTTCGAGCTTCAGGTGTACAGCGCCCGCGCCGAAGGGGAGCCCGGTCAGGACGGCTCGAGGTGGACGGCCCTGGCCGGGGAGCTGGAAGGGATCATCCGCCGCAACCGCACGACGCTTATCTTCACCAACGCCCGCCGCTTGGCGGAGAAGCTCTCCCTGCTCCTGAACGAGGCACTGGCTCCGCGGTACAGGGTCTACGCCCACCACGGGTCGCTGTCCAAAGAGGTACGAGCGGTGGCGGAGAGCCGCCTGAAGGAGGGAAAGCTGGCGGCCATCGTGGCCACCAGCAGCCTGGAGCTGGGGATCGATATCGGCAGCCTGGACGAGGTGATCCTGGTGCAGACTCCTCCCTCCGTCTCCTCCGGGCTGCAGCGCCTGGGCAGGGCGGGTCACGCCGTGGGCGAGGTCAGCCGGGGCGCCCTGTACTCCACCCACGGCCTGGATCTCCTGGATGCGGCCGTCATGGCCCGCTGTCTCATGGAGCGTGACCTCGAGGAGGCCAGGCCGGTGTCCTGCCCCCTGGATGTTCTGGCCCAGATCATCGTTTCCATGACCGGAGTGGAGGAATGGGACCTGGACGAGCTGTACGGATTCATCAGGGCCAGTTACCCTTACCGCGACCTCTCCCGCAGACAGTTCGACCTGGTCGTCCAGATGCTGGAGGGCCGCTACGCGGGCTCCAGGCTGCGGGAGCTGCAGCCCCGGGTTTCCATCGACCGCCTGGAGAACAGGATACGGGCCCGGCAGGGGGCCCTCTCCCTGGTGTACCGGTCCGGGGGAACCATCCCCGACCGGGGCTACTACGACCTGAGGCTGCGGGATACCCAGTCCAAGATCGGGGAGCTGGACGAGGAGTTCGTCTGGGAGCGCAAGCTTGGGGACACCTTCGGTATGGGCACCCAGAGCTGGGAGATCGTGGGCATCGATCACCAGAAGGTCGAGGTGGTCCCCTGGCAGGGCGGGCTCGTCACCTCGGTATTCTGGCGCGCGGAACAGGTTCTGCGGGATTTTTCCTTTTGCCAGAAGATCGGAGTCTTCCTGGAGGCCTGGAACGACCGCCTGAACAGCGGAGAGTTCCTCCAGGAGCTCCGCAGCCGCTACTTCCTGTCCGCTGGGGCGGCAGGGGAGCTGGCGGGCTTCCTGAGCCGCCAGCGGGAGGCCACCCGGACTCCCCTGCCCCACCGGCACCACCTGCTGGTCGAGCACATCACAGGTCCCCTGGCCCAGCCGGGAGTCCGGCAGGTGTTCCTTCACACCCTCTGGGGCGGCCGGGTCAACCTTCCCCTGGCATATGCCCTATCCGCCGCCTGGGAGGAGGGTGTTCTGTCCGTGTTCGCCGATGATGAGGGCATCCTGCTCCTGCTACCGGAGGGAGGCGATGTTTCCCGGCTGCTGGCGGCGGTCAAGCCCGGCAATCTGGAAGGCCTGCTGCGCCGCAATCTGGAGCGCAGCGGCTTCTTCGGCGCCCGCTTCCGGGAGAACGCGGGCCGGGCCCTCTTGCTGCCCCGGGCAGGATTCGGAAGGCGTGTTCCCCGCTGGTTCAACCGCCTGCGAGCCAAGAAGCTGCTTGAAACCGCCCTGGACTGCGAGGACTTCCCCGTGCTGGTGGAAACCTGGAGGGCCTGCTTGAACGACGAGTTCGACCTGCCCTCCCTTAAAAACCTTCTGGAGGAGCTCCAGGCGGGGGTGATCCGGGCCGGCGAGACGCTCACCAGGTCTCCCTCTCCCTTCGCCTCCGGATTGGCCTGGAAGCAAACCGGCGTCCTGATGTACGCGGGAGACGAAGCCTCCTCCGGCCGCGCCTCTCGGCTGGCGGGGGAGGTGCTTAAAGAGGTGCTCGCCTCCTCCCAGCTGCGGCCCCGGATCTTTCCCGGCCTGATTAGGGAGTTCGAGGAAAAGGTGCAGAGGACGGCCGTAGGCTACGCGCCGCGAAGCGCTCGCGAGCTCTTCGACTGGGTCAAGGAGCGCATCCTCATCCCCCTGCCGGAATGGAAGGGGCTGCTGGAGGCCGTAGAGCGGGACCATGGCCTGGCCGGGGAAGAGATCCTGGCCGCACTGTCCTCCAAGCTGGCGGTCCTGATCTTGCCCGGGGAGCGGCTGCCCGGGGTCGCGGCCCTGGAGTCCCTCCCCCGCTTGCTCCGTGCGCTTTCTCTTGGCCCTGGGCAGGTGCGTCTTTTGCCCCTGGAGGAGGGACGGCAGGGCCGGGAGGTGGCGTGCCTCATGAAAAAGGAGATAAAAACCGACGCCGATACCGAAGAGGGCGAGACCCTCGTCCAGTTGGCGGCGGAGTGGCTGCGCTTCTACGGACCCCGGCGGGAGAATCTGCTGGCCGGGGTCTTCGGCCTGGGCGGCGCTGAGCTGGAGCGGCTGCTGGCCGAGCTGGTGGAAAGCGGCCTCATCTTCCGGGACGCGCTCGCCTTGGAGCAGGGGGTGGAGATCTGCGAGGCGGAGAACCTGGAGATCCTGCTGCGGATGCAGCGGGCCCGGCGCAGGCCGGCCTTCAAGGCTTTGAGCGCGGACCTCCTGCCCCTGTTCCTGGCCCGCTATCAGGGGCTGGCCGGCTGCGGGCAGGAGTCCGTCCAGGCCAGGGAGGAGGGCTTGCAAGGCGTGCTGGAGAGGCTCTTCGGCTACCCCGCCCCCTGCTTCCTCTGGGAGCAGGACTTCTTCCCCGCCCGCCTGCCCGGCTACAGGAAGTCCTGGCTGGACCGCCTCTTCCAGGACTCGGAGCTGCAGTGGTTCGGCTGCGGCAGGGGGCGGGTAAGCTTCTGCCTGCGCACCGATTACGAGCTGTTCGCCGGCTTCTCTTCCCGACAGGGGCCCGCTCCCGAGCTTGAAGCACTGATCCCCGAGCCTCGAGGCAAGTACGGCTACTGGGAGCTGCAGGAGCATTCGGGTTACGGCGGCGAAAGGCTTGTCGACTCCCTCTGGCGGCAGGTCTGGCAAGGCAGGCTGGCCAACGATACCTATGAGGTGGTGCGCCGGGGCCTGGCAACCGGCTTCAAGACTGAGCAAGCCGGCGTAGAGCCCTCCGCCCGCAGGGGAAGGAGGATGAGCTTTGACCGCTGGAGGTCCGGCCGGCCACTGGCGGGCTCCTGGTTCTGTCTGGACCCCGGGCCGGGTCCGGAGGACCCCCTGGAGCAGGAAGAGCTCGACAAGGACAGGGCGCGGCAGTTGCTGCAGCGCTACGGCCTACTGGCAAGAGAGCTTCTCGAGGGAGAGCTCCCGCCGCTGCGCTGGTCCGGGGTTTTCCGCGCCCTGAGGTTGATGGAGTTGTCGGGCGAGGTGCTGTGCGGGCATTTCTTCCGCGGCCTGGCCGGCCTGCAGTTCATCTCCCCCCAGGCTTTCCAGCTGCTGGAGGAGGGGTTGCCCGAAGAAGCCGTGTATTGGCTGTGCGCGGCAGACCCCGCCTCCGCCTGCGGGCTGCGCCGCGAAGACAACGGCAACAAATTGCCGCACCGGCTTCCAACCACCCACCTGGTCTTCCAGGGCTCACGCCTGATCCTGATCTCCAGGAGAAAAGGAAGGGAGCTGGATATCCGCCTCGGCCCCGAGGATCCGCTGCTGCCCCGCGCCCTCGCCCTCTTCCAAGACCTGCCGCAGAGGGACTGCGAGCCCTGGAAAGCGATCCGCGTGGAGAGGGTGAATGGTCTGGCTGCCCCGCGCAGCCCGTATACGGAGGCCCTTTGCGCCTGTGGCTTCCAGCGGGAGTATCGGGAGCTTGTCCTCAGGGCCGGAGTGTGAGCCGCGACGGCTCAGCGGCCGGAGGCGCGGCTGAGAAGGCGCTCGATCGTTTCCACCGCCTTGCAGCCGTCGCTGCCCCGGGAGGTGGGGACCCGTCCGGGATTCCGCAGGACGGCCACGGCATCCTGGAGCAGGCCTTTGAAATACTCCGTTTTCGGAAAGCAGATGCCGGGCACCCTCATCAGGGAGCGGAACCCCGAGTAGAAGGGGCTTGGCTCGCAGCGGTATTCCTCGTACAGGCCGTTGCCGATGCGGATCCTTCCCGCCGCGAACATCAGGTCCAGCTCGAAGAGGAAGCTCTCGTGCCCGCCGCAGGTCTCCAGCGCCACCCGCACCGGGCCGGCCTTGAAGGCGGCCAGGAAGGGCCGGGAGCGGGAATCCGGATCCCCGAAGCTCTGCGCCCCACTCAGCTCCCTGCCGGTGAGGTAGCGCAAGGCGTCGACCATATGAGTGCCGTCGTGCCAGAGGATGTCCCTGGCCCTCTTGTTCCTGCCGCTGTAAAGCTTGGCCGTGATGGAGAGCAGGTCTCCATACAGACCTTCCTCGATGCGCCCGCGGGCATGCCGGTAGTCCAGGGAGTAGCGGCGTTCGTGGTTCACCATCAGCACGGTGCCGGCGCGGGCGCACAGCCGCAGCAGGCGCCGGGCCTCTGCGCCGTCCAGGGTCAGGGGCTTTTCACAGATCACCAGGGAGACGCCGTTGCGGGCCGCCAGGCGGACCAGCTCGGCATGGGTCCTGGCCGCAGTGGCGATGTGCAGGATGTCAGGATGCCGTTCGCTGAGCATACGGCCGCAGTCCTCGTAGGCCGCGGCGCACCCCCAGCGGGCGGAGAAGGTTCGCCGCGCCTGCTCTTTCAGGTCGCAACCCGCCACCAGGAGGCAGTCAGGGTTGGCGGCTATCGCGCCGCAGTGGGAGGCGGGCTTCTCCCTCAGAGGATCCTCCTCCAGGGTGGAGCCTATCCTGCCCAGGCCGACCACGGCGCAGGAAAGGGGAGGGACTTGCTTCCGGCGCATCAGGAGGGCTTTGAAGAAAAAAGGCTTTCCGGCCTGAACCGGAAAGCCCGAGGAACGCGCGTAGATCCTCTCACCAGAGGAGGATGGTGGCCCCCAGGAGCCCCGTGCTCTTGTCCAGGGCGATCCCTCCGTCCAGGTTCAGGGCCATGATGTAGCTCAGGCCGAGGGATATTTTCCCGAGCTTGAGGTCCACGTTCGCCTTGGCGTTGAAGCCGGTCTCCATGCCGCCGTCTGAGAAGTTATAGCTCAGGTTGGGCCCCAGGCCCGCAGACAGGCGCAGCATCAGCAGGTCCAGGCAGGCTTCCACGTCCAGGAAGGCATCCGCCACCGCGTTGTCGCCGAGGGTGAGGAGGACCAGTCCGTCCAGCTGGAGGAAGCTGAACTTGTAGCGGGCGTTCGCTCCGAAGGTGAAGTCGCCGAGTCCGATTCCGGAGGTGTCGACCTCCTGTCCGATCAGCACGGGAGAGTTATAAAATACTGCGCCCCCGATGCCGAAATCGGCGAAGAGGCTGAAGGGAAGGATGATCAACAACAGAAACAGTAAAAATCGTTTCTTCATGCTTCACTCCTTATCAAACTGAAAGAATCTACCCCTGGGGGTCATTGCTAAATATACCACGCCCCGGGAAAATCGACAGGCCACGGCGGTTTTCCCGGGCTTCAGCCTTTGACCGCCCCGGCCTCCTTGAAGTTGTCTTCGATGATGTAGATGTGGTCGTGGATCACTTCTTTGATGAGTTTCAGGGCTTGGGGGTTGTTGGGATAGTGATCTGCGGCTATTTCCCCGGCGATGCCGCCGATGATCTGCCCCTTGTTCTTCTTCCAGATCTCGAGCCATTGCTGATCGGAAATCTTGTCGTTCCCATAGTCGAGAAGCTTCTCAGAGATCCAGAGGATGATGCTCTTGATCCCTCCGTACTGGGCATTGATCAGGTTGAGAACCTCCATGTAGGTCATGAGCGCATTCCCTGTTTTCTTATTATAAGGAGAGAGCGCGACCAAGGTCAACCTCTGCGCCCCAGCCAGGAGCCCCTCCCTGGCTGGGGGGCCTAAATGTGAGTATCTTCTAGCCAGAAGCCGCGAGGAGAAGTGAGCCTATGATGCCGAAACAGGTCAAGAGGATCAGCGATACCGTTTGGGAGATCCCTCCAGCGTACAAGGCGGGAATGCGGGTGCCGGCCCGCATCGTGGCCACCGAGGCGCTGCTGAGGAAGATGGACGCCGGGGTCTTCGACCAGATCACCAACACCGCTTGCCTGCCGGGGATCGTGGGCTACGCTTTCTGCCTGCCGGACGGGCACTTCGGCTACGGCTTTCCCATCGGCGGCGTGGCCGCCTTCGACCCGAAGACAGGGGTCATCTCCCCCGGGGGCATCGGCTTCGACATCAACTGCGGCATGCGCCTGGTAAGCACCTCCCTAACCTACGAAGAGGTGGAGCCCCGGCTGAAGACCCTGGTGGACCGCCTGTTCGCACGGGTGCCTGCCGGGGTGGGCTGCACAGGCTTCATAAAGCCCTCCAGGAAGGAGTTCCTGGAGCTGCTGGAGCGGGGCTCCGCCTGGTGCCTGGACAAGGGGTACGCCGAGCGGGAGGACCTGGAGCGCACCGAGGAGGGGGGCTGCATGAAAGGCGCCAATACTGCCAAGGTCAGCGCGGCGGCGGTGGAGCGCGGCCTGCACCAGATCGGCACCCTGGGCTCCGGCAACCACTACCTGGAGATTCAGGTGGCCCGGCCGGAGAACGTCTTCGACAAAGAGCTGGCCGCCGCCATGGGCATCCACCTCCCCAACCAGGTGCTGATCATGCTGCACTGCGGCAGCCGCGGCTTCGGCCACCAGGTGGCCACGGACTATCTCTCGCAGTTCCTCAAGGTCATGGGTCCCAAGTACGGCCTCAGCGTCAAGGACCGGGAGCTGGCCTGCGCTCCTTTCGACAGCCCGGAGGGGCAGGACTACTTCGCCGCCATGAAGTGCGCCGTCAATATGTCTTTTGTCAACCGCCAGGTGATCCTGCACCGCATCCGGGAGGTGTTCTCCGAGGTCTTCGGCAGGACTCCCCGCCAGTTGGGTCTGCGCCAGGTATACGACGTGACCCACAATACCGCCAAGCTGGAGCAGCACCTCGTAGACGGCAAACCCAGGACCCTGCTCGTGCACCGCAAGGGGGCCACCCGGGCCTTCGCCCCCGGCATGGAGGGTGTGCCCGAGGCGTACAAAAACAGCGGCCAGCCGGTGATCATCGGCGGAAGCATGGAGACCGGCTCTTACCTTCTGGTGGGCGTGCCCGCAGGGGAGCAGACCTTCTTCACCACCGTACACGGCAGCGGCCGCTCCATGGGCCGTAACCAGGCCAAGAAGCTCTTCCGGGGCGAGGAGCTGAAGCGGCAGATGGCGCAGCGGGGCATCTACATCCGCAGCGTCTCCAACTCCGCCCTGGCCGAGGAAGCGGGTGCCGCCTACAAGGACATCGACGAGGTGGTGGAGGCCACCGAGCTGGCCGGGATCAGCAGGCGGGTGGTGCGTCTGGTTCCGGTGGGCAACGTCAAGGGCTGAAGGGACGCCGGTGCCGTACCGCTACCTGGACGAGCTGTCCTTTGCCGATATCGGTTTTCAGGCGCGGGGCGGGAGCTTGGAAGACTGCTTCGCCTCCGCCTGGGAGGCGACCCTGGAGGTGATGGTGAGGAGCTGCGCGCGGCTGGAGGAGAAGGTGGGGCGCGAGATCGCCCTGGAAGCTCCCGCCCTGGATCTCCTCCTTTTCGAGCTGCTGCAGAAGCTCATCTATTTCAAGGATGCCGAACGGCTTTTCTTAAACCTCAAAAGCCTGCGCATTGACGGCAGGAAGGGAGGCTACAAGCTGGAGGGCTGGGCGGTCGGAACGCGGATCGATCCCGCCCGGCAGGAGTTGGGTCTGGACGTGAAGGCCGTGACCCTGCACCGTTTCGCTCTGAAACCCACGGCTAAGGGCTGGCAGGCCACGGTGATCCTGGATGTCTAGGCCTTGGACCTTTCGATCAGGACGCAGCAGAAATATACAGCGCAGGAGACCGCCAGGGTGTAGACGGAGCTCAGGGGCACCTTGGCCGCCCCCAGGACCACCGCGGTGACGGCGCCGCAGACAAGGGTCAGCACCCCGGTTACCGGTCCCCCCCTCTTGCCGTGGAAGATACCGAACAGCAGGGGAAGGTAACAGAGCAGGATGGAGGAGGAGGCCACCGAAAGCTCTACGATGTAGGCCGGCCGGGTCAGGGAGAAGAGGAACACGAGCAGGGTGAGGACCAGAATCAGCCCCCGGCCCACCCACACCCTGCTCCTTTCCCGGAACAGGTCTCGGGTCACCATGGAGGAGAGGGTGAGGATTATGGAGTTGGCGGTGGTCACGGCGGCGAAGATGATGCTCAGGGCCAGGGCCAGGGCCAGGCTCCGGCCCATGGGGCCGAACAGCTCGATGGTCACCCGGTCCCGGTCGGCCACGCTGGCGAACAGGCCGTGCTCGGTTCCGTAGCGGGCCATGAAGCCGATCATGGTCACGATCAGGGTATACAGCAGGCCGAAGAGCCCGAACAGGAGGATCATTCGCCTGAGCGCCTTGCGGTCCTTGGGGATGAACAGCCTCTGCATCACCTGGGGGTTGGTGAGGGCGAAGAACACCCAGGGCAGGGTGAGGTTGATAAAGCGGGCCGGGGTCCAGAAGGAGCTGGGGAACCGCTGGATCGTAAGCCCCTGAAAGCGGCCGGCGGCCCAGGAGAACCCCGCCAGGGC
>Ga0315280_10006672_pt1 | contig 15836 bp, 7 predicted proteins | sample YL17G06_40_MG_FD_203697 | JGI IMG/M metagenome (GOLD analysis project Ga0315280, IMG submission 203697) | Sediment microbial communities from Yellowstone Lake, YNP, Wyoming, USA - YL17G06_40 | ecosystem: Environmental > Aquatic > Freshwater > Lake > Sediment | place: USA: Wyoming | collected... | reverse complement strand
TCCTTCCACACGCCGCCGAGTTGCAGGATCTCGCAGCGTTCGAAGCCGGCCAGCGCACAGCCCTCCTTCCTCTCCTTGAAATCAGCCGCCATCAGGGTGACTGTCTGCCAGCCCGGCTGGCCCTGAAGCACGACCCTTGCCTCGTAGACGGCCTCTCCCGACCAGCGGTAGTCCTCGTTCATCGTGACGGTGAACTTCTCGCCGGTGGTCGTGGCGACGTCGAAGCTCAGGGCCGCGCCGGCCGGCGCTCGCCACTTGGGATCACCCGGCTGGAGCGTCCACGGCGTCCCGTAGGGATCGAGGGTGAACCCGGGCTTGCCGCGGGGGCCGCGCGCCGGATGGATCAGCACCAGCATCTGGCCGGGGATCGGATCGGTACCGGGAGATTCGGTCGCCCACATCCCCGTGCCGTCGGAACCGTCGTAGAGCACCAGCGAAGGCGCGTCCGTAGCCTTGGCTTTGCCCAGGCTGGCCGGGATGACCGCCTCCTGGTTGCTGGAGAGATGGATGCCGGACTTGTAGCGTACGTTGGCGAAGGCGAAAAGGTATTTGTCGGCGTGCATCACCGGCAACGCCGCCCGCCAGTCGCCGGCGGTTTGGACCACGCCAGCGTTGCGCCAGTTGCGGCTCACGACGCGCGGATTCTCGACCGCGTAGTAGGTCGACACCTGCTCGACTTCCCGGGGTTTGTCGGTGGTTACCGTGATCGCGGGCACGCCGTCTGGGCCAAGGGACATCTTGGCGACCGGGCTCTTAGGCCAGGCCGGACCGCCTTTCAGCCAAGCGTCCATCCACAGGGTGAGATCCCGCTCGAAATCCGCGCCGATGTGGTGCACGTACCGCGGGGTGAAGGCCTGCCGCCCTGCGACATTCTTGGGCAACCGTGCCAGCGTGTCATACGCCCGGTCCATGTTGCCGTGGCTGTCGTTCGTGCCGCTGAGGAACAGGACCGGACACTTGATGTAAGGCGGGTAGGCTTCCGGCGCCATGCCGGCGATCCAGACGCGGTCGGCTTCGGTCATCTCAGGCATCTTCCCGGGCGGACCGTATTTGGGAAGGTAGCGGTAGTAGCGATTCCACCCGCAACCGTAAATAGCGCACGCCGCCTTCAGCCGCGGGTCCATGGCCAACGACCAGATCGTGGTGCCGCCCATGGAGATGCCAAACACGCCGACCCGCTCGCGGTCGACCTCAGCTTGCTGCCGCAAGTACGACAACGCGCGGCGCGCCACCGTGGTCCAGATGTACCACGACGATTCCCGGACGGTTGGCGTCGTGGCCATTTCCTTGTCCCCTTTGAGCCGGTGGTTGCCCTGTTGGAGGCCACGGGGATAGAGCGTGTAACGCTCGCGGTCCGGCCACACACCGTGGTAGTTGCATGAGAGGCAAGCGTAGCCGCGGGCGGTCCAGGCCGCCAGCCACTCGTGGTTCACCGTCTGCCCGCCGCCGTGTAGGTGCATCACCGCCGGCACGGGGCGGGCTCCTTGCGGCGCCGCGTAAATGCCGTACACGCGCACGGTGTGGCCGCTGACGTACGCCGAGAAATAGACCTCTTTGTAGTCCGCGCCCTTCTCGCTCCAGCGCTTCAGGACCTCCTCATGGAATTCGCCCGCCTCGGCGTCATAGTCCCGCCAGACTTCCGGCGGGGTCAGCCGTTGCGGTTTCCCGTTCTCGGCGCGGGCCGAGACCACCGCGATGGCGGCGAACAGAACCGTCAACGTCATCCCACTTTTCCCCGGCCTCATGAAGACGTTCTCCTTGGCCCATGGAGGGTCTTGTGCTCAGATTACCGCGCTCGCTTCAAGCCGTAGGGGCTCACTGCCGACGCGTCGCGACTTAAAGGCTGGATGCTTGTCGCCGGAGGCGCGTCCCCGCTGTACAGAAACACCGACTCTCCTTTGTGCAGGCGCAGTTCCACGAGTCCTGCTGCAACCTGCCGGGCCATACCCTCGCGCCGGCCAGCGATTCGGATCGGCTCGGCAAGATCGGTCTGCACGCGGAACGGCTCCCCCGCCAAGCTCTCGATGCGGACGAACTGGGTCACACCCTGCCGGCGAACCGCGCTCACCAGGAACGCGCCCTCGGTCCGCAGGTTGTGGATGGCCACGTCTCGCCACGTCTTGGGGATCGCGGGGAAAACGCGGATCTTGCCGCCCCAGCTTTGGATCAGCATATCCTGGAGACTTCTCGCCGCCGACAGGGGCGTTTCCATGCAGGGACTATCGCTCTCGATATACATCGTGTTCGGCTGGATGTAGTGATCGAGGCAATAGTTCAAGTTCGCCAAGGCCTCCTCGCCGCTGCCCAGGCTGGCGAACATCGAGGCGGCGCCGGAATAGGTGTAGCCGGTGTGGGCCCCGGGAGACCGCAGGTTGATCCAGTGGGTGACCGATTTCCTGATCAGCGCCACGTTTTCCGGCTGGTCGATGTTCAGGTCGTACAGCGGAAAGACGGCCAGCAAGTGGGAGTAATGGCGGTGGGGCTTGCGGAAGGGCTCGTCGCGCCCAATCCGCAAGCCGTTCTCGTCGATTTGATAGGGGACCAGTCGCGCCGCGACGTCCCTCCAGCGGGGCAGATAGGGATCCTCGAGCTTGAGCCGCTCGCAGGCGCTCACTAGCGCCATGCACCCCCAGCGCAACAGCGCCAGGTCCTGGTTGGTGTCGTAGTCGACGCCGTATTCGCAAGAGCGGGTCAGGGGCAGATGGTACTTGCCGTCCGGGCCCTCGCGCAGATAGTGCAGGTAGAGGTTAATCGCTCGCCGCATCAGCGGATAGACGCGCCACCGCAGCATCTCGTCGTCCATGGAGAATCGGTAGTGCATGTAGTAATTGTGGGCGCACCAGGGAAGCGCAATAAGGTCAAGAGCCCCTCGCGGCTCGTACAGCATGCGAACCAGGTTCCCCTTCAGGCTCAGGTCACTGACCCCGCCCAGAAAGGCCGAATCGTGGCGGAACTCCGCGGGAGCGTTTTCGATCAGGTTGGGCAGGTCGCGGTCGAGCAGGCGGAAGAGGCTTTCGCCCAGCCCGGGATGGTTTGCTGCGTATTGGGGAAAATAGCATAGCTGGAGATTCAGGTCCATCCACAGGCAGGGAAAATTGGTGTTCTTGTACCAAGGTCCCAGCAAATCGATCACCACCCGGTCCGCGCGCGTAGCCGAGGCCATCTTGTACAACTGGATCCAATAGAAACTCTCCAGGCGGGCATCGGGAATCGAAAGGAAGCTCGCCGCGTAATAGTCGTGCCACCATTTCCGATGGTCCGCCTCGATCCTGGGGAGCCCTCGTGCGACCGCACGGTTGACCGAGGCGGCGGCCTCCCGGTTGGCACTGCCCCATGGCGTGTAACCCACGCTCAGGAAGAGAAGCCGGCGATCGGCTGAGGGGCGAAGCTCCTTCCAGGCGGTAACGTAGTTCCCCCCAGCCAACAGCGGCTGGACCGAGAGCTCGCAGCCGTCCCATTGGCCCTTGACGGGCTCCGGATTGGGCACGTAGTGGTCCACCCCGATCATCTCAAGGCATTGAGAAGGAGAGTTTCCTCGCTCGGCCCGGAAGGTCAAAACGCAGTCTCGCTCCCCGGCGGTGGTCTCAAGCTCGATCAGGATCACCTTCTCGTGGCTCGCCGCCAGCGTACGCCACTGGATGCTGCCAGCCCCGGAAGTGACGGTCCCCCGAATTTCGGCGTTCCACAGATCCATTCTCATCGTGCCGTGCTGGATCGCTCCCTTGGGCGTGAGCAGCACCTGTCCGATGGGCAACCGGCAGTACTCCCAAAGGTTGTCGGGCCGGGTCCCGGGGAGAACGAACGTGCGGTCGCGATGGTCGAACACGTCGCTCCGCCCGATCTCGAAACGCAGGGCATTTTTTTCCTGATCGTCCAGAAACACGATGGTGCCCAAGAGCCCGTTGCCGACAAACGGCGCTTCTTGATAGCGGCGTGGAAGCCGCTCCCATACCGGATCCTGCCGGGCCAGGAATTGCCTCCAGTCGATTTCCACGGAGACCTCGGGAACCACTCTGTCCGAAGGCGGTGCCGCCCGTACGCTCGTGGGAATCACTTGCCCCCAGAAAAGAGCAGCCAGGAAAACCGATGTCAAGGTTGAGCACCGCATTGTTGTATCTCCCCACGATGCCGGATTACTCCAACGGAAAGGACTATTCCACGGTCGACACGGCAAACCCAACCCTGTAAGCTGCTCCAGGCGAAGCGACGAGCACGACTGTCATGTCGTTTTCCACGGGAACCGCGACGTTATCTCCCAGGGCGTCCTCGACACGGCTAACGCGCAGCCCTCGTGGCGGGCGGATCACGTGCCGCCCGGCAATCACGGTCTTGAGAACGGCCTCGGTCGCCCGGCGGTCTTTCCAGGCGATCGAGACTTCCACACCGCCGCGGGCACGGAGCCCCTCGACGCGGCCGCTGGGCCAAGCCTTGGGCAGCGCGGGCAGAAGGGCGATCTCACCGTCATGACTTTGCAGCAGCATCTCGGCGATCCCAGCCGTGCCGCCGAGAACGGCATCGACCAGCAGCGGCGGATCCTTCTCGAAGAGGTTCGGCGACGTGCTGCTGGCCAAAAGAAGCCTGAGGATCCCGTAGGCGTGGTCGCCGTCCTCCAGGCGGGCCCAGCCGTTCACCTTCCACGCCATGCTCCAGCCGCAATTGGCATCGCCGCGGCGGATCAGGGTCTTCCGGATCGCCTCGCACAACTCCGGCGTGCCACGGGGCGTGATCTGCCGCCCGGGATGCAGGCTAAACATGTGCGAGACGTGCCGATGCCGCGGTTCGACTTCCTCGTAGTCAAGGACCCATTCCTGGAGGGCCCCGGTCCGCTTGCTGATCCGAAGCGGCGCGAGCCGCCTCAAGGCAGCAACCAGCTCCGCGCGGAACTCGGCGTCGAAGTAGCCCTCGGGGCCCAGCGTGTCGATCGCCTCCATGCAGTTCGTGAACAGGTCGTGGATGATCTCCAGGTCCATTGTAGGGGCGTAAGTGATCAGCGACTCCTTCCCGCCGGGCATGCGGAACGAGTTCTCCGGCGAGTGGGAGGGGGCGGTGACGAGCATCCCTGCGACCGGCGTGCCCGCCGGCGCCTCCACGAGGAAATCGAGGATGAACCGCGCCGCCCCCTTCATCAGCGGATAGGCTCGCCGGGCGAGGAATTCCTTGTCGCCGCTGAAGCGATAATGCTCGTAGGGATGCTGGGCGAGCCACGCCGCGCCCACCGGCCAGACGCCCCAGACCCCGTCGGCGGGAACCGTGAAGCCCCAGACGTCGGTCAGGTGGTGCATCATCCAGCCCCGCGCCCCATAGTGCCGCTTCGCCGTCTCATTCCCCGGCTTCACCAGCGATTCCATCAGATCCACCAGCGGCAGGTGGCACTCGGCGAGGTTGGCCACCTCGACCGGCCAGTAGTTCGTCTGAAGGTTGACGTTCGTGTGGAAGTCGGCGTTCCAGGCAGCCTGGAGGTCCTCATTCCAGATTCCTTGGAGGTTCGCCGGGAGGCATCCCGGGCGGGAACTGCCCATGAGCAGGTATCGGCCGACCTGGAAATAGAGCGCCACCAACTGCGGGTCCTCCACGCCCTGGGCAACCCGCTTCGCCCGCTCGTCGGTCGGCAGGTGGGGGTTCGGGCTCGGGCCCAAATCGAGCTTCACGCGACGGAACAGGGCCTGATGATCGGCGACATGGTCCCGCCGCAACGCTTCAGAGCCTTTTCGGGCCGCCGCCTCGATTTGCCTGGAGCAGACTGCCTGCGGATCCTTATGGCGGAGCGTCGTGGCGGAAGCCAGCAGGAGCGTCACCGACTCAGCTCCTTCGATCAGCAGGCGGTTCTCCCGGACCGCGACTTTCCCGCCCTCGGCAAGTGCCCGGAGGTGGGCCTCGAAGTGCATTCCCTTGCCGCCGTTGCACGCCCCGTGCAGGAGCAGGCGATCGGGCGCGACGGCGCGGATCGTGGCCTCTTGGGGCCGGGTCATGCCGACCCAAACCGAGATCCGCCCTTTCCCCTCGCGGCCGAGCCTCACGACGAGGACTTGATCGACGGCCGTGGAAAAGACTTCCCGCGTGAACCGGACCTGGCCCTCACGGTACGTCACCCGGGCAATACCGTCTTCAAGGTCCAACTCGCGGCGGTAATCTGCGACCTTGTCCAGCCCCGGCACCTCCAGCCAGAGGTCACCCAACGTCTGATAAGACTCGATCGTCGGCGGGATGCCCATCATCGTCTTTTCGGCCAAGGTCGCGGCCTCGGCGTTCTTGCCTTCAAACAAAAGCCGCCGGACCTCCGGCAAGGCTTTAAGGGCTTCGGGATTGTGCCGGTCCTTGGGGCCACCCGCCCAGAGGGCGTCGTCGTTCAATTGGATCCGCTCGCGCCTCAGGCCACCGAGAATCATTCCGCCCAGGCGGCCATTCCCAACGGGGAACGCTTCGATCCATTTCGCCGCGGGCCGGCGAGACCAAAGCACCCATGCCCTGGTCGGCGGTGCAGCCTTGCCGACAATCTCCGCCTCCCGACTCGGGGCAAGTGCCGGCTGCGGTGAACCGGCGGAAGCCCGTCTGACGGTCAGGACCGGGCCGCCCACGGCCACGAGCAGGCCAACCGCTACACCCTGGGCAATAAGGGCGAGGTATCGGACCATGGTATTGCGCTCTGAGCGTGGAATCGGCGGGCAGTAAAGCCGCGTCCGACGTATGGAGTGTACAGCGTGCGCGCCCGAATTCCAGACCCCTCACTTCGCGCACACCAATTCAAACGTTGTGCCCCGATGCTTCCGGCGGGGGGCTTGCCGCGCAGCCGTGCAAGGGGCTTGCGGAAACCGGCTCCTCGCGTGGATACTGACTGTGAGTAGTCAAGTGACTTTAACGTCCGGCCTCCGAGGGATGTCATGATCCATCTGCCACAACGCACGCGTCGTTTCCCGTCACCGCCAGCCCGGCGGCGGACCGCCAGTCAACTTGGCTTCACGTCGGGACTGGCGATGCTCGTTGCGGCAGTGGCCTTGGGGGCTGATGACTGGCCGATGTACCAGCACGACGCGGCCCGAAGCGGGATCACCTCCCAGAGACTGACGCCGCCGCTGGTCCGCTGCTGGACCTTCCAGCCGCGGCACGCCCCGGAACCGGCTTGGGGTCCCCCCAAAATTCAGCCCGACAGCCCGTTGGCCGAGCTGCCGCGGGTCCACTTCGACGACACTCCCCAGGTCGCCGTCGCCGATGGCCGCGTTTGCTTCGCGTCTTCCGCGGATGGCAAGCTCTATTGCCTGGACGCAGCCACCGGCCGGCTGCTTTGGACGAAGAGGACCGGCGGGCCGATCCGCCTGGCACCTGCAATCTGGGACGGCCGGGTGTACGTCGGCTCGGACGACGGCCACGCCTACTGCCTGGACGCCCGCAGCGGCGACCTGCTCTGGCAGTTCCGCGCCGCGCCGGAAGACAAGCGGGTGATCGGCAGCCGGCGGATGATCTCGCTTTGGCCGCTTCGGGCGGGCGTTCTGGTCGACGACGGCGTGGCCTACCTGGCCGCCGGCATTTTCCCTGCCGAAGGCATCTTCTTCTACGCCTTGGACGCGAAAACCGGAAGCGTCCTCTGGCGAAACGACCAGACGGCCGAAGCCCCCCAGAGCCAGGTCTCGCCGCAAGGCTACCTGCTGGCCTCGAAGACGACCCTCTACGCGCCCATGGGTCGCGCGTCGCCGGCGGCCCTCGACCGGCGCGACGGCAAGCTCAAGTATCTCACCTCGTTCGGCGGCGGCAGCTACGCCCTGGTAGCCGACGAGGAAGTCTACACCGGGACCGAGCGACTGGCCGCCTTTCGCGGCAGCCCCCCCGACCAGTTCGCCACCTATGCCGGTCAGAAGATCGTCGTCAACAAGGACACCGTCTATCTGTCCGGCAACGGCCGGCTGTCCGCGTTGGACCGCAAGGCGTATCCGGCGGCGAGCAGCAAGGTCCGCTCGCTCCGCGCCCGCTTCGAGCAGGCCCAGCGCACGGCGAACCAGAAGGCTGAGCCCTCGCCGCCCAACGCGGCGCAGACCGCAAAACAAGCCAAGGAGCTGGCCGAGCAGCTCAAAGCCGCGGAGCAGGAACTTGCACGCTCGATCCGTTGGGAGGTCCCTTGCCGCTTCAACGAGGCCTTGATCTTGGCGAGCGACGCGCTGGCCGTGGGCAGCGCGGGTCAAGTCCGGCTGGCCGACGCCGCGTCGGGCAAGACCCTCTGGTCCGCCATGGTCGAAGGAACGGTCAAAGGCCTCGCCGTCGCCGCCGGCCGGCTCCTGGTCAGCACCGACACGGGGAAAGTGTATTGCTTCGGGCGTCAGGGCTCGCCACAGCACGGGATCGTCGCCGAGCCGATCGACGCCGATCCCTACCGAGATTCCCCCCTGGCCTCCGCGTTCCGCCAGGCTGCCGAGACGATTCTCCGCAAGACGGGAATCCGCCGGGGCTACTGCCTGGTCCTCGATTGCCAGACCGGGCAGCTTGCCCTGGAGCTGGCCCGGCGGTCCGACCTGATGATCTACGTCGTCTCGCCGGATGCCGACAAGGTGGCTGCGGCCCAGAAGGCCCTCGATGCCGCTGGGGTCTACGGCACCCGCGTCTACGCGGAGCGGTGGCCGGCCGACAAGCTCCCGTACGGCGACTACTTTGCCAATCTCGTGGTCTCGGAAGGGGCGATCGCCGCGGCCCAACTCCCGGCCGATGCGGAGGAGATGTTCCGCATCATGAAGCCGCTGGGAGGAACGGCCCTCCTGGGCCAGCCGCCCCGGTCCGAAGGAGCCGCCGACGCCAAGACCCTGGATGAGGCGGCGATCCGTCGCTGGCTGGAGGCCTCCAGGCTGCCGGGAGCCGCGACCTCCGATCGCGACGGCGTTTGGATGAAGATCGTCCGCGGCCCGATCCCCGGCGCCGGCGGCTGGACGCATCAGTACGGCAACCCTGGGAATACGGGCTGCGGCGACGACGAGGCGGTCCGCTGCCCCCTGGAAGTGCTCTGGTTCGGCGATCCGGGCCCCGCTCGGATGGTCGATCGCCACCTCCGCGCCGCCGCGCCGCTGGCGATCGACGGGCGACTGGTGGTCCAGGGGGAGAACCTGCTGACGGCCTACGATGCCTACAACGGCGTGCAGCTTTGGCAGCGGGAGATCCCGGGCGCAGTCCGCGTCAACCTCTCCCGCGATGCCTCGAACCTGGCCGCCAACCACGACGCGCTGTTCGTCGCCACCGGCGACCGCTGCTTGCGTCTCGATCCGGCGACGGGACGGACCGTGAACATCTACCAGGTGCCCCCCGGCGCAGATGATGCACCCGGCCGCTGGACCTACCTCGCCGCGACGGAGAAGGTGCTCTACGGGAGCTGCTCCACGGCAGGGCCCGACCCAGCGCGGCTCCCCTGGTGGTCCGCCCCCACCGTGAGCGACTGCCTGTTTGCCGTGGATCCGGCCAGCGGAAGGCAATTGTGGGGCTACCGGGGGAAGGAAATCTGCAACAACGCAATTGCCATCGAGGGCGGGAAGGTCCTCTTCGCCGAACACGCCGCACCGAGCGGCGACGACCTCTCGGTCGTCGCCCTGGATGCCCAAAGCGGCCAACTCTGCTGGCGCAAGAGCATTTCCTTTCCTTTGTTGCGCCAGCCCGCGGCGGCCGGCCGACCACCCACGAAGGGGTCGCTGGCCCTGTTGGCCCACCGCGGCGTTCTGGTCCTCTGCGGCGTCTACACCGACGGCCACTGGTGGCAGCAGTACTTCTCCGGCCAATTCGCCGACCGGCGGCTGACGGCCCTGGCCATCGAGGACGGCAAGCTGCTGTGGTCCAAGCCGGTGGGATACCGCGTCCGCCCGCTCGTGATCGGCGACACGCTCCACGCCGAGCCCTGGGCCTACGACCTGCGGACCGGCGAATCGAAGACACGCGTGCATCCGATCACCGGCCGGCCCGACCGCTGGCAGTTCGCCCGGCCCGGCCACCACTGCGGCTGCCCGGTCGCTTCGCCCCACGCCATGTTCTTCCGCTCTTTCTGCCTGGGCTATTACGATCTCGTGGCCGACGCGGGCACGATGCACTTCGGCGGCCAGCGGCCGGGCTGCTGGGTCAACGCCGTTCCGGCCAACGGGCTGTTGCTGGTGCCGGAGGCGAGCGCCGGCTGCACGTGCCCTTTTCCCAACATCTGCAGCGTGGCGTTCAAGCCCGCCCAGCGCAAGGGCGGCTATGCCTACTTTAGTGCGCCCGGCCCGCTGACGCCGGTCCGCCGCCTGGGCATCGACTTCGGTGCCCCGGGCGATTGGAAGGACGCGGCCGGGGAGTTGTGGCTGGGGTACCCGCGGCCGGCAGGGCTGCCCCTGGTGCTGCAAATGGATTTGAAGGTCTCCTTGGTCGAGGGGGGGAGCTACTTCCACGGCAACTCGCTCTATCCCGAGGTCACCGGCGCCGAGGATGGGCGGCTGTTTGCGTCCGGAGCGGCAGGCTTTCGGCAGTGCACGATCCCGCTCTTGGGCAAAGGGGACCCGCCGGCGCTCTACCGCGTCCGACTGGCCTTCGCCGATCCCGACAACACCCAGCCCGGACAACGGCTGTTTGACATCAAGCTCCAAGGCAACCTAATGGAGCAAGGCTTCGACATCGTCAAGGAGGCCGGCGGGCGGAACCGGGCCGTGGTCAAGCAGTTCCCGGCAGTCCGCGTCGAGGAATCCCTGCTGGTCGAACTCGTGCCCAAGACCCCGGCTCCCAGCCGGCGCCAGGCACCGATCCTCCAGGCGATCGAGGTCGTCCGGCTCAACGCCCTGGGGAGGGCGGTGCCGGCCCGTTCCTGCCGGTCACTTCCTTGATGAAGCGGACCTCCTGGGAGTCCCAGGGAGTGCCATCCTTGCGGAGAATGTCGTGGAGCCACGGCTTCGGCTCGGGAGCGCCTTGGCGACTGCCCCAGGGGTAATAGGTCTGCGTGCGGCCGGCCACGAGGCCCCAGTTGATGCAGCCGATCTTCTCCTTCTTGAAGTAGGGCAAGTGCGTCTCGAACCGGCTTCCCGTGATGCGGGCCATCCACTCCGAGCAAATGATGGGGCGGCCGTAAGCCTTCCGCTTTTCCTCGACCTCCTTTTGCAGCCCTTCCAGCGGGCCATAGTTGTGAATGTTGATGATGTCGGAATACGGCTCGCCGAGGGCCCAGCAACTGTTGAGCGGCTGGCTGGGACGAGCCTGCCGGGCCCAAGCGAAGGTCCTCTCCAGCAGGGCCGGAGACTTGATCGGCTCGTTGTAGAGATCCCAGAGGACGATCCGCGGGTCCCGGGCGAACGTGCCGACGACGTCCTTCACGTATTTCTCCAGCATCGGCCAGGCCGCGCGGTCCTCGCGGCGCCGCACGCCGGGGCTTTGCACCCACTGGCTGTTGTGCACGCCCGGCACCGGGTCGTCCTGCTTGCCGACCTTCGGCTCCGGCTTGAAGCAGTCATCGAAGACGATCATCATCGCCCGGATGCCGTGCTTGTCCGCGATCCCGAGGAAACGATCGATCCGCTCCTTCAGGCCGTCCGCATCGGCCTCCCAGACCGCGTAGTTCAGGAACACCCGCACCGTGTTGAAGCCGAGGTCCTTGGCCCAACCCAGCTCGCGGTCGATCGTCTCCGGATCGAAGGTTTCCTTTTGCCACATTTCGACGTCGTTGACGGCCGTGCTGGGGACGAAGTTGCAGCCGACCAGCCAGGGCTGCCGGTTGTGCCACGCCCACGCTTTCTCGACCGGCCAGCGGCCCGCGGGATCCCCCGGTCCCTCGGCGGCCCGTGCCTCCGCCGGGACGCCCAGGGCGAAGATCGCCGTCCACGCACCCACCCACGCTGCCACGGTAGCAGTTCTCATGCATATCCCTTTCCGCGAAGGATCGATTCGGTTCTCGAAAGTGGCTGTAAGGGACTTGGCCAGCTTACGTCCGCTGGCGGCGGGACGGAGCGGCCCTGCCCTGCGGGACGCTGCTCTCACGGACGACCAGTTTGCCCGGCACCACGACCTTCACCGGGGGATCGAGGGGGAACTTGAGCCGCTGGCGGATCACGCGGAGGGCCTGTCGGGCAACTTCCTTGGAGGGAAAAGCATAGCTTGTGATCCCCATGGCGAAGGCGTTGCCGATCGGCAAGTCGTCAAACCCGGTCAGGGCAATGTCTTGAGGCACACGCACGCCGCGAACCATGAACTCCAAGATCAGCCCCATCGCCACGTAATCCTCGTAGCAGACGACGCCGTCGGCGCGCTCGGCAAGGAGCTGATCGGCCAACTCCCGGTAAGCGACCTTGGCGGGGAGCGTCGGCGACTGTTCGAGGACCAGGGGGGCCCATCGCCCCCCGGACCCGCGACCCGCTGGTCGGGCCCGCAACAGCGCGAAAAGGTAACCGGCGATGCGGTCGTTGTGGCTGCTGGTGGGCGAGCCTGCCACAAAGGCGATACGGTGGTGGCCGAGGCCGATCAGGTGCCGGGTGCTCTCCGCCCCGCCACCGACGTCGTCGGTACACACTAGGTCGTACTCCAGGGGCCGATCGTTGCCACGGAGATTCCGCTCGATCAGCACCGCCGCCAAACCCGCACGACGGCAGCCATTCAGGAAGACCTCCTCCTGCCGGGCACCGGCGTCATTCAAGCGGGACGGGAGCATGAACACGCCTTGGATGCCGCCGTCGAGAGCCGCGCGGACCTGGGATCGATAGTCTTGTTCGGTCATGCCCTTCCGCAGCACGAACGCGTCGGAAACGAGCGTCAAACCCTCGCGCTGGGCGAGCGACTCGAAGCCGGCCATGGTCATCGCCTTGGCGGCCTGATGCCACTGCCCCGGAGTAACACGCAAGAGGATCGCCCAGCGGTCCGTCGAGGGGGACGAGGGGGAGACCGGGTGGCACCCGGAACGGTTGACGGTCCTGATCAGCCCCTTGTCACGGAGGACTTGCACCGCCCGAGAAGCGGTAACGATCGACACCCCGTGGTCGTGGGCGATCTGGCGGACACTCGGGAATTTGCCGTGATCCCCGTCCCCTTCTTGGATATCGCTCTCCAACTCTTGAGCGATCTGGAGATACTTGAACAAGGGCGTCTCAGTCATGGACCCCTCCCTTGTGGCGGGCGGAATTGCCTGGCGCTCCCAAGAATAGCCGGCAAGGAGCGGCCGTCAATGAGGGGGGGCCGCATCGGAATTCTGTATAGCACAGTCTGCACAGCCCGGACTCCCCATGTCCTCTCATGTCCTCCCGATGCGGCGCGCGGGCTGGGCACGAATACCCGGCCGAATCCGGCAACTCCGCGCGCTTTTTCTACAACTATGCCAGGCATATTTCGCTTTGCGAAAGAAAATCGAGTATTTTTGGACCTTGGTTGTTGACATGGCTGAGTCATAGCGGTAGGATTTCGTGTGTAGTTGCATACCGGTACTTGTATAGTACAGTATTGGTTGTGCCGTTGTCAAGTGTCAAGTTCGGGATCGGCTGTGAAGTTGGCAGGATCGCAAGGACGGTTGCTGGGATCGAAAGGGCAAGAGCGGCCTCACTCGGTCGGCAACGCTCGCGGTCGAAACCGTTCAGGTGTTTGTTCTGGCTGTCGTTACTTTTCTTAACAGGAGGGTAAACTCATGGTTTCGCGTCGATCGACCTCTCGAAGGCCTGCCTTCACGCTGGTCGAGCTGCTGGTGGTGATTGCGATCATTGGAATCCTGATCGCGCTGCTGTTGCCGGCGGTTCAGGCAGCACGCGAGGCGGCCCGCCGCTCCCAGTGCACCAACAACCTCAAGCAGATGAGCCTAGCGTGCCTCAACTACGAGGACTCGTACAAGACGCTGCCCCCCGGCACGTTGTACACCCTGGATTCCACCGGCGCCGTATCGCACAACTACAACCTGACGGGCTGGGGGGTCTGCATCCTGCCATTCATCGAGCAGGACAACTTGTACAAGAAGTACAACATGAACGTGTTCAACAAGGACCCCCTCAATGAACCGGTGCTGAAGACCTGGATAAACTACCAGCTTTGCCCTTCGAGTGGGCTCGATGTGAGCCGGGCGGATATTGCCCCCGGCTACACGTTCGTGGCGGCGCATGGGTCGTACAAGGGGGTCGCCGGCGCATATCCGGACTGGGGTATGTTCTGGGATTACGTAACGTACATCTATAACATGGGCGGATCGCCGCCCCGGAGTATGCCGCTGGGTATGCGAGGTCCGCTACACGCGGCTATCGCCGTCCCCAGGGGCGTTGCCGTGCCGGTCCTGTCGGATGGTCTCCCCGCCTGCGTCCTCGGGCCGGAGAAAATCGCCAGCATTAAGGACGGACTTTCCAACACGTTTGTCCTGGGCGAATACGCCACGGCGTCTTCGCCGCAGTGGAATCCCTTCTGGGGAGCCAACTGGGGGTTCAACGCGCTGAGCGACGTCGGGCCGGAGGCCACCAATCGGCTTGCGGACTACGACGAATGCCTGGCGGTCTGGGGCGGGTACGCTCCGTTTTGCAGGCGGGCCTTTGCCAGCTTCCATCCCGCCGGAGCGAACTTCGCCTTCTGCGACGGACACGTCTCGTTTATCATGAGCACCATCGATACGGTCGTGTACCAGGGGATGGGCACCGTGGCCAACAAAGAGGACGTCTTCCTGGGGTTCTGATCCAAATGACCCCGGCTTGAGAGAATGGTCGGCGATTGGCGGGGCGCCCGTGGGGGGGCCAGGGGCGCTCCGCGAGCCGCTTTGCCCCAACGGCCGCCTCGCGGAGAACCCGCGTCTGGGGGGCCCTGCGGCGACCCGGTCTGGTGCAGCGGTTTGGTCTCGGTTTTCCCAAGAGGTGTTACCCATGCGCAGTCTCTGGATCGTTAGCCTGTTGCTGGTTCCGTTGGCCGGCGGCTGCGGCAGCCCGTACAAGCTCGCGCCCGTCTCTGGAAAAGTCACCATTGACGCCGAGCCGGGGGCCAACTGCCAGGTCACGTTCGAGCCGATTGGCTCGCAGGCAAACCCCAACCCGGGCCCTCAGTCGCTTGGTAAGACCGACGAGCAAGGCGTCTACACTCTTCAGACGTTCCCGGACAAGCATAATGGCGCGGTTGTGGGGAAGTGTCGCGTGCGAATCATCGCGATGAGCGCCCTGGGACCGGAAATGGATGAAGACTACATGCTGAGGATGAAGTTGCAGAAGAAAGTGGGGCGCCCTGGCGGCCCCGCCAAGCAGTTGCCCTCGCGCTACAACATGAAGACCGAACTCACGTTTGACGTACCTCCCAAGGGCACCGACAGCGCTAACTTTGACTTGAGCTGGAAGTAGACGTCCGGCGCCGCATATCCGGTGGTCGCCGCGAGCGTCTGTTCGCTTGGCACCGCAGGACCGGGGCTCCGAGCGGCAGGGTCCTTCGGTCTCCAGGGCATTGATCGCGGCTGCGTTCACCAATCTCCGATGGACATCTCCTACCAACTCGAGCGGCAGCTTTCCCCAGACGAGTTCGTCGATCTCCTGCATCGATCGACGCTCGCCGAGCGCCGCCCTGTGGACAGGCCCAGAATAATTCGCGGGATGATCGAGCACGCAGACCTGATCGTCACGGCGCGGGTCCGCGGGAGCCTGGTCGGAATCGCGCGGGCCCTGAGCGACTTCAGCTACTCGACGTACCTGGCGGACTTGGCGGTGGACGTTGCCTTTCAGCGGCGGGGAATCGGCCGAGAACTGATCCGCCGCACCCATGAAGCCGCGGGGTTGCACACGACGCTCGTCCTGCTGGCGGCCCCCAAGGCCGAGACCTACTACCCGCACATCGGTATGAGCCCGCACAACTCATGTTGGATCATTCCTCCGAACACAACCGTTCCCGCACCCCACCTGCTATCGCTACGCAGTGGGGTGGCCGAG
>Ga0315280_10006671_pt1 | contig 15839 bp, 11 predicted proteins | sample YL17G06_40_MG_FD_203697 | JGI IMG/M metagenome (GOLD analysis project Ga0315280, IMG submission 203697) | Sediment microbial communities from Yellowstone Lake, YNP, Wyoming, USA - YL17G06_40 | ecosystem: Environmental > Aquatic > Freshwater > Lake > Sediment | place: USA: Wyoming | collected... | reverse complement strand
GTGGAAAGCGTTCTCCAGGCGGCTCCCAACGTGGCCGGGGCGGTCGTCTACGGCGAGCGGAACCCGATCACCGGGAGAATCGTCTGCGCGAGGGTCTCGCTGCGCTGCAGCGAAGACCCGAGGGAGGCGGTCCGCCGCCTCAAGCAGCACTGCCGGGAGAAGCTTCCGCCGTTTGCGGTCCCGGTCAAGGTGGCGGTGGTCCACGAGGTCGAGCACACGGAGCGTTTCAAGAAGCGGCGGCCTCTGTGACAAGCCGTCAGCTATCAGCACTCATGGGGATACGCATCCGCGGGATCCTGGCGGTGGTTCCGGCCGGCGTTCGCACGACGGCGGACCTGGCGGCCCGATTCGGCGCCGCGGACGCCGCGCGGACGGCGAAACTTACTGGGATTGCCGAGGCGCGGATCGCGCCCCGCGGCCAGACGGCGGGAGACCTGGCGGAGGAAGCGGGCCGGCGGCTGCTGGCCAAGCTGGGCCTGGGACCGCGGGAGGTGGACGGGCTGATCTTCGTCACGCAGACTCCCGATTTCCCCGCCCCCGCCACGGCGTGCCTGCTCCAGGATCGCCTCGGCTTGCCCAAAGGGACCGCCGCCTTCGACGTGAACCTCGGCTGCTCCGGCTATCCCTATGGCTTGGCCCTATCCGGCGGGCTGATTGCCGCCGGGGTAGCGCGGCGGGTCCTGCTTCTGGTCGGCGATACCTTCACGTCGCGGGTCCACCCGGAGGACCGCGTCTGTGCGCCGTTGTTCGGCGACGCCGTGGCGGCCACACTCCTGGAGCGCGACGCCGAGGACGACCTGTTGGGGGTGGACCTGGGGACGGACGGGTCGGGGTGGTCGAACCTGATCGTGCCGGCGGGGCAGGCCCGCTGGCCGACCCCGCAAGCCTTCGCCTCCAACCCCCACCCCCGCCTGGCCGGCGTGTCTCGGCCCGAGTTCGTCCACATGGAGGGCGCCGAAGTCTTCACCTTCTCGCTCCGCGAGGTGCCGGGAATCGTCGCCCGGACGCTCGAGCGCGCGGGCCGCGGGCCGGACGCGGTGGACTACTTTTTCTTTCACCAGGCAAACAAGTTCATCCAGGACCACCTGGTGCGAAAACTCCGACTGCCGCCCGAGAAATGTCCTTCCTCGATCGACCGCTTCGGCAACACCAGCGGGGCCTCGCCGGCCGTCACCGCCTGCCACGCCCTCGCCGCCGTCAACCGCGACCGCGAGCTGGCGGCGATGTTCGTGGGCTTCGGGATCGGGTACTCTTGGGGAGGCGTGCTCGTGCGGCTGCGGCCCGGCACGGTCCTTCCCCTGGAAGAGGTCTCCGCCGAGCCGCTCGGCGCGAAAGCCCCATCGCCATGAACGGGATGCTTCTGCGGATCGTGCCCTACGCCGCCGAGCACGAAGCCGAGGTGCGGCGATTCAACGCCCGGCTCGCAGCGGCGCACCTTGACCCCGGCCTTTACTCTCTGCACTTTCCCGAGAGTCACGTCCCCGCGCTGCCGCCCCAGCCGGCGGGAAAAGGCCCGTTCCAGGAGCAGTTTGTCGCCCTCGATGAGCGAGAAATCGTCCGCGGGGGCTACATCCTCAAGCACCAGTGGTTTGTGGTCGAGGGGCGGGAATGCCGCATCGCCGACTACCAGCTTCCCATCTCCGAAGGGATCGCCGATCGCCGTTTCGCGGCGGTGGCCTTGAGGCTCCTCGAAGACGCCCTGGCGAAGCAGCCGCTTTTGTTCGGGCTGGGCATGGGGGGGTACCACGTCCCGATCGCAAGATTCCTCAAGGCCGCCGGCTGGCAAACCGGGACGGTCCCGTTTCTGTTTCGGGTCATTCACCCCAGGGCGTTCCTGAGGAACATTGCCCTGCCGAGGACGTCGCGCCTGGGGCGCGCGGCGTTGGGCCTCGCCTCCGCCGCGGGGCTCGGCGGGCTGGCAGTCCGGCTGGGGCAAGCGCTGTGCGGCTCCTATCGGCCCCCGCGGGCGATCGCCTTCGAGCACGTCGAGGCGTTCGACGACTGGGCCGACGCCGTCTGGCACCGCGCGAAGGACGGCTACGGGCTGGTCGCGGTCCGCGACCGGGAAGTCCTCAACACGCTCTATCCCCCGCACGAGCGGCGCTACCTCCGCCTGAAGATCACCCGCGACGGAGCGCCGATCGGATGGGCGGTGCTCTTGGACACGCGGATGTCGGGCCACCGGTACTTCGGCCAGATGCGCGTGGGGAGCTTGGTCGACTGCCTGGCGCGGCCCGAGGACGCCGCCGACGTGGCCGCGTGCGCGCGGCAAGTGTTGGAAGACGCCGGCGTGGACCTGATCGTCTCGAACCAGTCGCACGCCGCCTGGTGCCGGGGGCTGAAGCGGTGCGGCTTTCTGAGCGGGCCGTCGAACTTCCTCTTTACCGCCGCCCCGAAGCTGGCCTGCCGGCTTGAGCCGTTCGCGGAGAAGCTCGCCGCCTTCCATCTCAACCGCGGCGACGGCGACGGCCCGATCAATCTGTAGTGAGCCGGGTCCAGTTGAGCACGACCTGGGCGAAGCGGCAGAGCTGCTCCTCGGTCTGCCCGCCGCCGGTGAGGCTGGTCTGGAGCATGAACTTGGTGATGGCGGGCCAGGTCCTTTGGCCGATAAGCTTCCAGCGGGCGGCGCGGAGCGAGGCGTGATCGAGGACCAGCTCGTCGCCGAATTGATACCAGAAGAGGACGAGGATCCGTTCCCCCTTCCGCGAGAAGGTATACAGCCGCACGCGGGCGGACCGCCCGTCGCCGAGCGGGAGGTCCCGGTCCTTTCGGGCGTCCAGTTTCCAGCCGGAGTTGCCGTAGCAGACGTCGGGGGGGTGCGGGACCCATCGCTCCAGGAGCGTGTAGCTGGAGCTGTGCAGGAGGATCGCTTCCCCGGAGCGATTCTGGTAGACGCGGTCCACGACCTGGTCGGACTTGAGGCTGGCGAAGGTCTTCGCGTCCAGCTCCGTGTCCTTGCCCTCCCAGGTCCCGTCCTGGGTCTGGAATTGATAGGGAAGCCTCGCCAGATCCCACGCCGGCGGGGCGACCTCGGAAGGCCATCGCTCCCAGCGGAGCGCGAGGACCACGAAGTGGACGATCGCCAGGAGAACCGCTGCAACCACCAATCGCTTGATCATGGGTCCGCGTGGCATGCCACGCCCGAGAGTACGTCAGGTGGTTTCCGCGAGTTGGTCCGATTCCGGCGGGAGGAAGACCCGCTCCAAGAGGGCCATTTCTCCCCAGATGATCAGCACGGCCAGGGGCATCATCAGCCAGCCGGCCACGGTGTGGACCGCGTCGGCGTCGGCGCCGGTCACGTCGGACAAGACGCCGGTGATGGTGATCCGCAGCACGTTGGCCGCGACCGCGATCGGCGGGGCGCCGAGGACCACGGCCGCCTTCTCCCAGAGGGGGCGGCGGATGACGAAGGCCGCCCCGACGCAGACGGCCACGAAGAGCATCAGCATCCGCAGCCCGCTGCACGCCCGCTCGACCTCCAATTGGCCGTGGCTCAGCGTGATCACGACCCCTTGAGACATCGCCGGGATGCCGAACGTCTGGAGGAGGTAGGTGCTCACGGCCGCTCCGACCCTTTGCAGGGGGTAACCCATCGCGGTAGCCACGGGCCCGGGGAGCGGGATCATGAACACGAGAAAGAAGATCGCCGGCCAGCTCCACCGCAGTGCCGGCCACCCGCCGACGAACACGGCCGCCCCGGCCAGGAAGCACCACATCGAAAACGGATCGAGATTGTCGTAGAACAAGAAGAGCGTCGCCGACCAGCGGACGACCGCCCCCAGGGCGAACAGTCCCAGCCCCCAGAGACTCCCCTCGGCGGTCTTCGGCATCAGGTCGCGGCGATACCAGAGGAGGAAGGCCGCGAAGGGCGGCACGAGGAACCCGTGATTGTAGTCCTCCTCGGTCCGCCAGAGGATGACCAGGGACCGCAGCTCTCGCCAGTAGGACCAGACGAGCACCAAGGCAAGAAGCGCCCCACCGGCCCAGACCGCGACGCGGAGATAGCGAGCGGATTGTTTCTCCCAATCAGCCATTCTCGCCGTACACTTTGAGAGGTCTCTCGTCCAGCCCATCGGCTCTCGTGCCCTACTCATATACGTGCCTTACGCAAATATAGGTGCGATTGGGTGCGCTGTAAACCGATTGCCGCGGCGGCCGCTTGCGCCGCGTCCGCTCCTGAAGGCGGGGGAGGCAGCCCTTGGACGGGGAGCCGGGCAGTCGGGTCTTGCGGGATGTGCGGAGAAGGGGGGCGGGACGCCGGCGGCCGGGCCGGGAGCCCGCTCCCCGGGCCGCTCTCGCCCGGCGGCTGCCGGGTGCTACAGTTGAGGTAATTGCCAGGCAACTATCAGGAGAGACTTCGTGACCGCCTATTCCATAAGCCCGTCGGGCGAAAAGTTCAAGATTCCCGAAGCGGCCGACTACGCCGAGGAAATGGCCCGCCTGGAGCAGCTCGTGGCCCAGGCCCGGGCCGAAGGCCAAGAGATCGTCGTGGTGATGGGCGTCGGCTTCGTGGGCGCGGTGATGGCCGCGATCATCGCCGACACGGTGGACAACAAGACCGGCCGGCCGAGCAAGTTCGTGATCGGCTGCCAGCGTCCCAGCACGCGGAGCTACTGGAAGATTCCGCTCTTGAGCCGCGGCCAGTCGCCGGTCAAGGCGGAGGACCCCGAAGTCGATCCGATGATCGCCCGCTGCGTGCTGGCGAAGAAGACCCTCGTGGCCACGTTCAACAGCGACTGCTTGGGGCTGGCCGACTGCGTGGTGGTGGACGTGCAATGCGATTACACCAAGCACGAGCTGGGGAACATGAGAACGGGGGAGGCCGAGATGAGCGCCCTGGAGGCGACGATGCGGACCATCGGCGAGAAGATCCCGCCGGAGTGCCTCGTCTTGATCGAGACCACCGTGGCCCCGGGCACGACCGAGTTCGTGGCCTGGCCGCTGATGAAGAAGGCCTTTGCCGCGCGGGGAATCGCCGGCGAGCCGCTGTTGGCGCACAGTTTCGAGCGGGTGATGCCGGGGCGAGAGTACGTGGCCTCGATCCGCGACTTCTGGCGGGTCTGCTCGGGCTGCAACGGCGAGGCCCGCCGCCGCGTGGAAAAGTTCCTCCGCGAGGTCCTCAACACCGACGAGTTCCCCCTGACCGTCATGGACCGGCCGATCGAGTCCGAGACCACGAAAATCGTGGAGAACTCCTACCGCGCCACGATCCTCGCCTTCCTCAACGAGTGGAGCCTGTTCGCGGAGCGGAACGGGGTGGACCTGATCAAGGTGATCCACGCCATCCGCATGCGCCCCACCCACAGCAACATCATCTTCCCCGGACCGGGCATCGGCGGCTACTGCCTCCCCAAGGACGCCGGGTTGGGGTACTGGGCCTATAAGCACATCCTCGGCTTCGAAGACGGCGACCAGGTCTTCCGCATCAGCCCCACGGCCATCGACATCAATGACACCCGCGCGCTCCACGTGGCCGAGCTCACCCGCGACGCCCTGCGGAACATGGGCCGCTACATCGCCGGGGCCGACGTGCTGTTGTGCGGGGCCAGCTACCGCCAGGACGTGGGCGACACCCGCTACAGCGGCTCCGAGCTGGTCGTCCGCAAGCTCGCCGAGATGGGGGCCGAGCTCCGCGTCCACGACCCCTACGTCGAACACTGGTACGAGCTGGAGGCGCAGGACGAGTACCCCGCCCCGGGCCGTTCCTGGGCGCGGTTCTTCCGCAACCAGTCGGGCCTGACGGAGATCCGCGTCGAGAAGGACCTGGCCGCCGCCATCCGGCACGCCGAGGCGGTGATCCTGGCCGTCCCCCACGAGGCCTACCTCCAGCTCGATCCGGCGGAGTTGGTGGCCTGGGCCGGCCAGCCCCTGGCCGTGATCGACTGCTTCGGGATCCTCTCCGACCACCAGGTCCGCCGCTACTTCGAGCTGGGCTGCGAAGTGAAGGCCCTCGGGCGCGGCCACATCCAGCGGATCAAGGAGCAGACCCGAACCAAGCCCAGGTGAGAGAAAGGACGATCTTCCGTGGCGGACCTCAGGCTCGCGTGCGTGGTCGGCGCCCGGCCGAATTTCATGAAGATGGCCCCCTTGCTGGAGGCGCTGCGGGCCTATCCTTGCGTCGAGGTGGTCCTGGTCCACACCGGCCAACACTACGACGAGAACCTCTCCGACGTCTTCTTCGACGAGTTGGGCATGAAGCGGCCCGACGTCCACCTGGAAGCCGGCTCGGGCAGCCACGGCCAACAGGCGGCGAGGGTCCTGGAGCGGTTCGAGGCCGTGCTGGAGGAGGCGATCGCTGCGGGGCGGCGCTTCGACCGGGTGGTGGTGGTCGGCGACGTCAACTCGACGATGGCCGCCGCCCTGGCCGCCGCCAAGCTGCAAATCCCCGTGGCCCACGTCGAGGCCGGCCTGCGAAGCTTCGACCGCTCCATGCCCGAGGAGATCAACCGGATCGTGACCGACACGCTCGCCGACCTGCTCCTGGTGTCCGAGCCCTCGGGCATGGTCAATCTCCGCCGCGAGGGGCACCCCCCGGAGCAGCTCCACCTCGTGGGCAACGTGATGATCGACACGCTGCGGCGGCTCCTGCCGCAGGCCCGGAGGAGCACGATCCTCGACGCCTGCGGGCTGCGGCCGGGTGGGTACGGGGTAATCACCCTCCACCGCCCGGGCAACGTCGATCAGGCCGCCGCGCTCGCCCCGATCCTCGGCGTGCTGGCGGACGCCTCCCGCCGCCTCCCCCTGGTCTTCCCGGTGCATCCCCGGACTGCCCAAAGGATCAAGCAGTTCGGCTTGGCGGAGGAGCTGGGCCGGGCAGCGGGGCTGGTGCAGCTCCCGCCGCTGGGCTACCTCGATTTCCTCGCCCTCACCTCCCAGGCCAGGCTGATCGTCACCGATTCCGGCGGGCTTCAAGAGGAGTCCACCGCCCTGGCAGTACCCTGCCTCACGATGCGCCCCAATACCGAGCGGCCGATCACCGTCGAGCAAGGCACGAGCACGCTGGTGGGGAGCGATCCGCTTATGCTCCGCGGCGCGATCGAGGAGGTGCTCGACGGCCGCTACAAGCAGGGCCGCTGCCCGGAACTCTGGGACGGCCGCGCCGCGCCGCGGATCGCCGAGGTCCTGGCGACGTCCGCAGCCGCCTGAGAGCGCGTCCTGGCGCCGTTCGAGGGGCGAGCCCGCGGAGCACTCTGGCCGACGTATCACCGGTTTTCCACTCGCGGGGGGGGCGGCTGGAACAATAAACTATGACACATATAGCTTTTATGTTCTTATCTTCTCGACGTCGTAAGTCTTTACGTGGAGGAGTGTTGGCAGCCGACCCCCGGACGTTATCGCACCCCGCTGTCCTCACTTCAGGATGCGTATTTTGCGGCAACGATGTTAGGTCACGCGAAATTCTCATTTTCACCCAACTACGCATCTTGACTTTTCCCAACGTGCAATGATACTAGAGTCACGTGGCCCACGTGGGCCGCCGGTGGACGCGGCGCGGGCGGGGCGAGGGTCGTCTCGCGTGAGTTCGGACGGCCCGTTGCCGCACGGTTGCGACCGCTGATGGTACTGTGCCGGATCAATCACCCCTGGATCTACAGCAACGAGGAGGAAAAGGCATGAGGCGGGCATTCGCAGCAATCGTGATCGTGGCACTTGTTTCGGTCGCCCAGACCGCGAGTGCAGGCCAAGTCAGTTTTGATTTCGCGAGCGAGGTCGCCGCGACGATCACGTTCACCGGCACGGGTGACAAGATCGAGTTCCCGAATACGGGCACGTACGATTTCGTGATCATCGACTCGGGCTCGAGCCTGACGGGCCTTTCCGGCAACATCGGCGGCCCCTTCACCGTGGGAGCGATTTCTCCCATTACCGGCGGGGAGACGGCTAGCGTTGCCGGGAGCGGGAGCTTCAGCGTGGACGACGGAGCCGGCAAGACGCTCTCCGCGGTGTTGAACCTAGTGAAAATCACCGTTTACAGTGGGTTGTCCGGGGTGCTGAACGGCGACGGCGTTGCTAACCTCAGCAACATCACTTACTCCGGGAGCAACAGCACCCTGCTCGATATCGTCAGCGGCGCCGAGCAGACGGTCGTTATGACGTTCCAGTTCTCGCCGCTCAAGAAGAAAACGCTCTCGCAACTGATGACCGACGGCCAGGTGAACAGCACCAGCTATTCCGGCTCGTTGTCTTCGGTGCCCGAGCCCTGCATCGGCGTCCTGCTGGCCGGGGCGGCGATCGGGCTGGTGGCCTTCGCACGGCGGCGGAGGACCTGAGCCTCAGCGCAGCGTTGCAGCCCCGGGGGCGGCCTGCGGCGGCAACCTGGATTGCTTGTGTTGGAAGGGGGACCGATCGGGTCCCCCTTGCCGTTTCTTGCCCTCCGCGGCAAGCTCGCGGAGCTTGTGCGGCGCGGCCCCGCAGCGATAATGGTGCGCGTGGCCGGGCGAAACAAGCGCTTTCGCCGTGTTTTTCTGAGGATAAAAGGAACAACGATGACTGCCGGAAGACTCTCCCCCGCAATCGCAGCCATTTGCGGCACTCTGTTCGTGGCGGCCGCTTCCCCGGACTCCGCAGCGGCAGCGGCCGAGGTCCGGCCCAAGGTCCCCTTGAAGGCCGAGCCCTTTGACCTGGCCGAGGTCCGCCTCCTGGACGGGCCCTTCCAGCACGCCGTGGAGCTCGATCACAAGTACCTTCTGAGCCTCGACCCGGACCGCCTCTTGCACACCTTCCGCACCAGCGCCGGGCTGCCCTCGTCGGCCAAGCCCCTGGGCGGATGGGAGGAACCCAAGTGCGAGGTCCGCGGACACTCCCTGGGCCACTTCCTCTCGGCCTCCGCCCTGATGTACGCCAGCAGCGGCGACGTGAAGCTCAAGGAGAAGGCCGACTACGTCGTGGCCGAACTGGCCAAGTGCCAGGCCAGGTTCCCCTCCGGTTACCTGAGCGCTTATCCCGAGGAGTTCATCGAGCGGGTCGAGGCGGGCAAGCCGGTCTGGGCCCCCTGGTACACCCTGCACAAGATCTACCAGGGACTGCTCGACGTGCACGTCCTGTGCGGCAACCCCCAGGCCCTCGACGTCCTCAAGAAGGCCTGCGCGTGGATCCAATCGCGCACCGACAAGCTCGACGACGCCCGCATGGAGCGGATGCTGGGCAACGAGCACGGCGGGATGAACGACGTGCTGGCCGAGCTCTACGCGGTGACCGGCGAGGAAAAGTACCTCAAGCTCTCGCTCCGCTTCAATCACCACGCCGTCCTCGATCCGCTCTCGCGGCGGGAGGACAAGCTCACCGGCCTGCACGCCAACACCCAGTTCCCCAAGATTCTCGGCGCCGCCCGGCAGTACGACTTCACCGGCGACAAGAACCTCCAGACCGCCGCCACCTTCTTCTGGGACGTGGTGACCAGGGAGCGCTCCTACGTGATCGGCGGCAACAGCGACTACGAGGCCTTCTCGCCCAAGGAGGAGCTCTCCAAGCACATCGGCCCCTCGACGACCGAGACCTGCAACACCTACAACATGCTCAAGATCACCCGCCGGCTCTTCCGCTGGGACCCGCGGGCCGAGTACGCCGACTATTACGAGCGGGCCCTGCTGAACCACATCCTTTGTTCCCAGAACCCGGAAACGGGGATGGTCTGCTACTACGTCCCCTTGAAGACCGGCTCGATCAAGCGATTCAGCGAGCCGAACGACTCCTTCTGGTGCTGCGTGGGCACGGGCATGGAGAGCCACGCCAAGTACGGCGACAGCATTTACTTCCACGACGGCGGGAAGACCCTCTTCGTCAACCTGTTCATCGCCTCGGAGTTGACCTGGAAAGACCTGGGGCTGAAGCTCCGCCAGGAGACCCGCTTCCCCCGCGAGGACACCACCCGGCTGACGCTGGCCTGCCGGCAGCCGGTCGAGCTGACGCTCAAGCTGCGGCATCCTTGCTGGGCGGTGTCGGGGATCGAGATCGGCGTCAACGGCCAGAAGCAGCCGATCGAAAGCCGGCCGGGAAGCTTCGTGAGCCTCTCGCGGCAGTGGAAAAGCGGCGACACCGTGGAAATGAAGCTGCCGATGGCGCTGCGGACCGAGGCCTTCCGCGACAATCCCCGCAAGCTAGCGATCCTCTACGGGCCGATGGTGCTTTGTGCCCCGCTGGAGCCCGGCAAGCCCTTCCCCACGATCGTCGGCGAGGTGGGCGAGATCGTGCCTTCGATCAGTCGGATCCCGGGCAAGGTTTTGCAGTTCAGTTGCTCCGCGCCGGTCTTCCGGAGCCTGGGCTCGGAGGGTCCGAAGCGGCCCAGCCTCGTTCCTTTTTATGAAGAGTACCGGCGGCCCTACCTCGTCTACTGGGACGTGCTCACGCCGACGCAGTGGCAGGCCCGCCAGCGGCAGTACCAGGAGGAGCAGGCCCGCCAGAAGGCGCTGGAGTCCCGCACCGTGGACCGGGTCGTGATCAACGACGAGGCCTCGGAGCGGGGCCACGACCTGCGAGGCGAAAGGCACGGGGCCGGGGAGTTCGGCGGCCGGATGTGGCGCCACGCCCCAAACGGGGGCTGGTTCTCTTACCGGATGAAGGTCCCCGCCGACGGGCCGGCCGAGCTTCTCTGCGCGTATTGGGGGAGCGACGTCGGCCCCCGCGAGTTCGACATCCTCGTGGACGGCCGGAAGATCGCCACCCAGAAGCTCGCCCGCAACCGCCCCGAGCAGTTCTTCGACGTGGTCTATCCTGTCCCCGAGGAGCTGACCAAGGGCAAGCAGACGGTCGTCGTTGGCTTCCAGGGCCGCCCCGGCAACACTGCCGGCGGCGTGTTCGACTGCCGGGTACTCACGAAGGGAACGCCCCGGTAGCAGTCCGACATGCTTAGTTTTTGGGGCGGCTGGTGGCTGAGCGCGGCGAAGCCCCGGCGGAGCGCTGCTGGGGCACCGCTTCGCTTTGCCCCAGCCACCCAACTGCACGCTTAAAGGGTGTCGGACTCCTAGTCCTTCAACTCCAGGGTCAGCTCATTCGCCTTGCCCCGCTCCACGGTCACCGTCAAGGTCGTGGAGCGGTCGCTGGAGTATTTTGCGGGGAAGCGGCCTACCCTCTTTTTCATGTACGCCTCATACCCGGGCATGCCGGGCATGGGCGGGGGGTTGTTGGGGTCGGTGGGCACGGAAATCACCACCTTGTGCGTGCCGGGGACCGCCCCGTCGCCGGCCTTGAAGGTCGAGAGGGTGAACTTGCCGGAGGCGTCGGTTGTGCCCGAGGCCGGGCGCCCCCCGGCCCCCTGCGGGATGAACCCCACGCTCACGCCTTCCAGCGGACTGCCCTTGTAGGTTACCGTGCCGGTGACCTTGGCGGTCTCGGCCGTGCCCGCGGCGCGCCCGCATCCCAGCACGGTCGGCAAGGCGATGGCCGCCGCCAGCCCGACGACTAAGAGGTACTTCATTTCTCCTCCTATCTTAAGGGACCTGGACCGGCTGGTTGTCGCTCATGTTCGCGAGCATGCGGTAGTTCGTCAGGTCGATGTTGTTGGAGATGAACCGCACCGCGCCGTCGCAAAGGCCGAAGTTGGCCCCGGCCGGGTGCCGGCTGTAGAACGAGTAGTTGTTCGGCCAGTCCCCGGCATTGCTGTCCAAGGATTGGGTCGTCGGGTTGGCGCGGATCGAGTCGGAGACGTAGTTCAAGGGGATGCCGCAGGTCGCCGTCGTGCCGTTGAACCACCACCACCAGGTGTGTGTGGTCCACGCCGGGACGGCCTCGCCCACCGCAAAGGTGTTCGACAGCCCGTCGGTGATGTCGCCCAAGCGGGTGAAGTTCTTCGGCTGGTCGTCGACGTTGCGGCAGATGATGCCGTTGCCCCGGTCCAGGCCGTTGCCGTCGTTGGGCCAGCGCCCGGCCGGGAAGGTATGGTGGCAAATGGCATCTCCCCAAGCCCAATTGCTCCCTGCGCAGGCCTTGTAGCAGTTGATCGCACGCCAATCGTTCCCGGGCAGATTGGCCCTGTTTTGCATGAGCCCGTTGCCCACGTTGTCGGAGGGGCAAATGTACGTGGGGACCACCGTCCGGGAAACGGCCGTGTTGTCCGGATCGCTCAAGGGCAGGTTGAAATGGATCCGGGCGTAGAGCGGGGCCTGCTCGATGAAGGGAAGGATCCCCTGCATCCAGCTATGCGCCTGGCAGTCCGGCGTATTACCCCAGTTGATCGGGACCACGCTGTTGTTTCCGTAGCTGATCGGGATCGGCGAGCGGTAGACGTCGGCGTAGTTGTGGATTCCCAGCCCCAGTTGCTTGAGATTGTTCGAGCAGGCGCTGCGGCGGGCCGCCTCCCGGGCGGCCTGGACCGCAGGCAACAACAGGGCGATCAAGATCCCAATGATGGCGATCACCACCAATAGCTCGACGAGCGTGAACGCCCGCCGGGCACGCCGGAAGAGAGTCAAGACCATGGCTGCACTCCTGTGCGCAAGAGAGAAAAATAGAACCCCCGCGACGCCAAGCTCGGCCCCCCAGATCGGAGGGCCTACATGCCCTGTGACGAAAACCAGTGGAGCGCGCCTGCTCCCCGCTTCCTCTCGTCCCGTTCCGCGAATAGTACGATGAGTATACACCTATCCGTCATCCAATTCAAGCGAACTGCCCAGGAATCCCCCGTAAGGGCGGCGAGGGCCGTTTCCCACCCCGAACCCTGAACCCCGAACCCTGAACCCCGAACCCTGAACCCCGAACCCTGAACCCCGAACCCTGAACCCCGAACCCTGAACCCTATTCCCGCCGCGCCGTCACTCGGCGGGCATGGGGGCCGCGCTCCCGGAACGCTCGCCGTTGCCGCGACCCCTTCCTTCCACGACCGTCAGCCGCTGGTCCGCCCCCACGCCGTCCAGCGCGTCCACGCCGCCGCCGGGCCAGTGGACCTCGACGCGGTCGACGCGGTCGCGGCGGCCCAGGCCGAAATGGAGCCGGCTGCCGAAGTGGCTTTGATAGCCGCGGCCGCTGTGGACCTCGGCGGTCTGGGCGAGATCGCCCGCCACGACCCTCACCCGCGCCCCCACGCCGTCGCGGTTCGCCTTCACCCCCCGGACTTCGATCTGGAGCCAGTGGTTCGCCGTCTCCGATTCATTGCGGAGCAGGACGGCCTGGCCGCGGGCACTGAGAATGACCACGTCGACCCGGCCGTCGTTGTCCAAGTCGTCCAGGGCAATGCCGCGGGCCACGACCTTGACCTTCATCCCGTCGCCCGCCCGTTGGGAAACGTCGACGAACCTCCCGTCGCCGCAGTTCCGCAGCAGCACCGGGTGGGCCTCGCGGGACGTGGTCTTGTCAAATAACTCGACGTTGTCCTGGAGGTGGCCCAGGCCGATGAAGAGGTCCTGGTGGCCGTCGTTGTCGAAATCGGCGAAGCCGCATCCCCACTTGACGTTGTTGACGGTTCCCGCCCCGGCGCCGGACCGCAGCGTCACGTCTTCCAGGGTGCCGTTGCCCCGGTTGCGGAACAGCACGGGAAGCTCCCCCTGATAGGACGTCTGGAAGAAGTCGAGGTGCCCGTCGTGGTCGTAGTCGGCGGCGTCGATGCCCATGCTGCCCAGCTCCATGCCGTTGGCGTTGTACTTGAAGCCGCTGGCGAGCGAGACCTCCTGAAACTTGCCGCTGCCGTCGTTGCGGAAGCAGAAGTTGCCGAACACGTCGTTCAAGACGAGCAGGTCCGCCGAGCCGTCCTCGTCGTAGTCGGCCGAGATCATGCCCATTCCGGTGCCCGGGTAATTGCCAATCCCCGACTCCATGCTCACGTCGGTGAAGGTGCCGTTGCCCTCGTTGCGGAACAGGGTGTGGCGCAAGGGGGAGTACTCGGTGGGGCTGCGGTAGACGTGCACGCCGTCGAAGACCTTGGGGGCATAGGTCTCGTAGGCGAAGTCGACGTAGTTGGCGACGTAGAGGTCGAGGTCCCCGTCGTTGTCCATGTCGAAGAAGCAGACCCCCGCGCCCACCTGGTTGCCGTCCGCGACGCCGGCCTGCCGGGTGACGTCGGTGAAGGTGCCGTCGCCGCGGTTGCGGTAGAGGACCTTCGGCCCGAAGTTGGAGACGTAGAGGTCCGGGTGGCCGTCGTTGTCGTAGTCGCCTGCGCAGACGCCCAGTCCGTAGCCGGGGTCTCCCGCCCCGGACCGCTCGGTGACGTCCTCGAAGCGGAACTGGCCGGCGTTGCGGTAGAGGGCGTTTCTCGGCGGCGGACCCTCCGCGGTGGTTCCTTTCAGGGGGCGACCGTTGAGGAAATAGATGTCGATCCAGCCGTCGCCGTCATAGTCCAGCGTGGCCAGCCCGGAGGCCACCGTCTCGACGATGTACCGCTTTCCCCCGTTGCCGTCGGTGTGATGGAAGGCGACCCCTGCCTGGCGCGTGACGTCCCGAAGGACGATCGGGCCCGGCTCCGCTTCGCGGGAAGGCCCGCGCGGTGCCGGCGGGGGACTGTCGCGGCTCGTCCCCGCGGGAGGCACCGGGGGCGAGGTCGCGGTTTGCGGGCGGAGGATGACCACCGCGGCTGCCGCCGCGACGGCCGCCACTCCGATGCCCACCCACCCCAACCTCCAACCGCCCAGGCGCCGTCTCATTTCCCCCTCTGCTCCAGGAACGAGAGTGCCTCGCGGTACTTGGGATTGCCGGGGTCCCGCTCGAGCGCCTTTTGCAGCGCGGCGCGGGCCCCAGGCAAGTCCCCGTTTCCCAGGCAAGCCGCGCTATAGAGGAAGTGGTTCTCCGCGGTCGGCCTGAGCTGGACCGCCGTCTCGGCAAGGGTCTTTGCCTCGGGGAGATTACGGCGGGCTACCAGGTACATCTCGGCCAGGCCGGCACACGCCTCCCCCCGCCTCGCCGCCACGCGCATCGCCTGGCGGAACGCCGCTTCGGCCGCGTCCCACCGCTTCAGCCGGGCGCTCAGGGCCCCGACGCTCAGGCAGTAGTCGGCGTTGTCCGGCTCCGCTTTCCGGAGTTCTTCGAGGATTTCCAGGGCCTCGCCCACCCGCGGGCCCTCGGCGAGCATTGCCGCCAGGGCGAAGCGGCTTTGCGGACTGCCGGGGTCCGCGACCGACGCCCGCCGCCAGCAGGCCTCCGCTTTTGCCGCGTCACCACGGCCGGCATAGATTTTCCCGGCAGCCAGGTATGCGGCCCCCAGGGTCCGCCGGAGCATGGCGTCATCGTCGTGCTCCCGCCTCTGCGTCTTCTGCGAGAGCATGTCCTTCTGCTTCAGCTTCTGAAACTGCTCGCGGTACTCCCGCGCCTTGTCCGCCTCGCCGAGTTCGGCGCAGGCCTGGGCCAGGCCGTAGTAGGCGAGCGTGCAGTTCGGGTCCAGCTTGACCGCGGCCTGGTGGTGCTCCCAGGCCTGCGGATAGCGGTGCAGTTGCAGAAAGGCCTGGCCGAGGCGAAACTGACCTTCCACGGAATCGGGCCAGGCGGCCAGGTGTCTCTCCAGCGCGGAAGCCGCCTCTTCCGCCCTGCCCAGGCCCATCAGCGACTCCGCCAGGCGGAGCCCGGCGTCGGGCAGCTTGGGATCGAGTTCCAGGGCCTTGCCCAAGAGCGAAACCGCCTGGGTGTATTGCCCGCGCTTGAGCGCATCCAGCCCGAGATGCTCGTAGGCCGGGGCAAATCCCGGCGCCAAGCGGGTGCAATGCTCCCAACAGCGGAGGGCCTCTTCGTTCTCTCCGTAGCGGTTCAGAAGCAGCCCCCGCAGGTAGAGCGCGTCCGCGCTGGCGGGAAACTCGTCGAGGAGGCGGCCGGCCAACTGCAAGGCCTCTTCCCGCAAAGGTTGGGCGGCTCGCGGCGGCGGGGCGGGAGGCGGCGCGGCCGGGGGCGTGCCGGGCGTGGGCGAAAAAGGCCGGGGCGGTCTCTCG
>Ga0315280_10006670_pt1 | contig 15839 bp, 9 predicted proteins | sample YL17G06_40_MG_FD_203697 | JGI IMG/M metagenome (GOLD analysis project Ga0315280, IMG submission 203697) | Sediment microbial communities from Yellowstone Lake, YNP, Wyoming, USA - YL17G06_40 | ecosystem: Environmental > Aquatic > Freshwater > Lake > Sediment | place: USA: Wyoming | collected... | reverse complement strand
ACTCAAAATTCTCCATATGCTTCCTTACCAATCGTCACCGCAGTTCAAACGCCAACAAGGTATTTTGCGTACAGGTGTTTTTTCGCTTTTTTCGCCCTCACAAAAAACGGGGCGAAAAAAGTAAGAAAAAATATCACTCACTTGTCAAAGAACCTTTATTGTACCATCTCCTTTGCAAATGTGCGTTTTGTTTCTACTGGACACATCGGCAAGGATGAGCCATTCTTATTGACAATATCGTTTGTCAAAGAGCTGAACTAAGGCCGGCGTATATATGCCGGATAAAGGTCGTTTTCTTGGAAAGTGCAGAAGTTATGACAACTCAACGTTATTACATCTTCACCCTTACGGGCATCCTTGCGTCGGTCATGTCGTCCGGCCGAGTTGCCCAGGCCGCGGAAGAGAAGCAGGCCGCGGAGGCCAACAAACCCGTCCGCACCTTCCACATCGGCAACAGCCTGACCGACACGGTGGACGGCTGGCTCGCCCCTGTGGCCCAAAGTGCCGGCCGGACGCTGGATTTCCACCGCTTCACGATCCCCGGGGCTCCCACCGATTGGCTGTGGGACCACCCCGGCACCGGGTTCGGCGATTCCCGCTACGCCGAGGCCTTCGGCAGGCTGGCCCCGATCGACCACATCTTTACGCAGCCGTTCGCCGGGCACAACCGGTCGATCCCAAACGAGGCCGACTACAGCGCCAGGTTCTTCAACCTCTGTCGCAAGCAGAGCCCAGACGTGCAAGCTTGGCTCTACGTGCAGTGGCCCGGGCCCGATTTCAAAGACGGTTGGGCTCAAGGCCAGGGAGCCACGGTCGAACTGAAGCTCAAACCCGCCAAGACTTGGCAAGAGGGAGTCGCAAACCACACTGCCTACACGGAGGCAGTGGCGCGGCTGATCAACAAGACGTACGAGGGCAAACCCGTCCGCATCGTGCCCGGCGGCGCAGCCCTGGCGGCGCTGAAGACCGAGATAGACGCCGGACGCGTGCCGGGCCTGAACGACTTCTTCGCTGAGATCTTCGCCGACGACATTCATCTCAAGCCCTGGGGCCGCTACATGATCGCGCTGGTTCACTATGCTTGTATCTTTCGGGAAAGCCCCGAGGGAAAGGTTTCCGCCCTGAAGACTGGGCTTACGGACCACCAGGCGGCGATCTTTCAGCGGATTGCATGGGAAACGGTCAGAAGCTACCCATGGACAGTGGGCAGCGGCGAACCGCCCGTTGCACCGCCTCCCGAGAAGAGTCACTGGTTCCACTTGCAGCCTGCCAACGACACCTTCGAGCCTTCGGTGCTCGATTGCAGCGGATGGGTGGAAGCCCCAACCGGCAAACACGGCTTCGTCACCGTCAAGGCAGACCGGTTCGTATTCGAAGACGGCACGCCGGCACGCTTCTATGGCGCACAGATGGACATGTTCGACCGCAAGCAGCTTGACTACACCATCCGCCGCATGCGGCGCCAAGGGATCAACATCACCCGCATGCACGGGCTGGATTATACCCGCCGCGATGCCCAGACCTCCTTCGACTACGACCCTGATAAGTTCGAGCGTCTAGACTATCTTTTATCAAAGCTGGCCGAGCACGGGATTTATATGATCCTCGATCTTCATTACCCGCTGGTCTATCGCTTCAAGCCGGGCGATAACCTGCCCGGCCTGCCCCAGGGTGGCCCGGCACCTTACACGCAATTCTTCAACGAGTCAGCCGCCGCCATTATGCATCGGCGGATGATCGATTTCTTCACCCACTTCAATCCTTACACGAAGAAGCGCTATGCCGACGATCCGACCATCGCCATGGTCGAGATCCTCAATGAAGACTCGCTTTTCTGGGGCGAAGTGCCGGCAACGTTCCGCACTGAACTGGAAGAGAAATTTGCCGCATGGCTGCGCAGGAAATACCGCGACGACGCGGGGCTGAGCAAGGCATGGACGACCGGTGAGAAATCACCGTTCCAAGATGTCGAAGGATTGGGCCCCGGTGAGCGAATCGGCCTCTTGCGGAACACGCAATTCACCGAGGAGTATTTCCGGGGACATCCGGAACACACTATCCGTGGTCAGGACCAAATGCGGTTCTACCTCGAATTGGAGCAGAGGTATTGGGCTGACAGCCGGGCGGCGTTGCGCAAGGCGGGCGTGCGCGTTCCGATCAGCGCCTCGAACTGGCAGGGGCATGGCTTCACCACCCGCGTCCACATGCTGGGACAAGCCAAGCTCGATTATATTGACCGCCACGGTTACTGGGACCATCCCCAAGGCCAAGGCAACCTGAAGTGGAACATCAAGACCGCGCTGTTCCACAACCAGCCGATGGTAAAGGCCGTCAAGGCTGACCAGGACCAGCTCATCTATCTGGGGGTGGGTAATCTGGTCATTGAGAAGGCTTGGGAACAAGTGTTGGGCCTGCCGATGACCGTCAGCGAATGGAACAGTTGCGTGCCAAACCAGTATTCACTCGACGGTCCCGGACTGATGACCGCTTACGGCCTGCTGCAAGGCTGGGATGGCCCGCTCCAGTTCGGCTACTTCAGCCCGGACTGGAAGGACCGCATGGGTTCGGGCTCTTTTGATCTTTTCGGCAACCCACCTCACATCCTGCAATTCCCGGCGCTGGCTGCCATGTGGCACCGGCGCGACGTCCAGGAAGCCGAGATCGTCGCGGAGTCGGTCTATGATCCTGAGGGTGTGTTTTCGCTAACTGACGATCGCAAACCAGCGCCGATCGCCGCGGCCTTGGTCGGCAAGGTCGGCTATCGCTTTGTGGAAGAGAACCGCCCGCCGGTGCGCAAAGACATCAGTCCGTACTGGGATGCCAGGAATCTGGTGGCTCGCTCGATCACCGGCGAGTTGACGTGGAACGCCTCGCAAGGGGTGGTGTGCATTGACACTGCCAGCACTCAGGCGGTGATCGGTTTTCTCAGCCAGGGGCGACACGCGATGAAGCAGGTCACGCTGGAAAGCCCCAACGAATTTGGGGCGGTCTATGTCACAGCCATGGATGGCGATTTGCCCTTGGAATCCACCCGTCGAATCTTGGTCACCGCGGTGGGACCGGCCAAGAACACGGGGATGGAGTACGAGGCGACGTCGCAAAAATCGCGGTTGAGCGGCCCGTACTGGAGGCTGAAAAACATGGGGGAAGCGCCGGTGCTGCTGCAGTCTGTCACGGGGGAGATTCGAATCCGCAGCCAGCACGCCAACCAGTTCAAAGCCTGGATCCTCGATGTCGTGGGCAAGCGGATTCGGGAAATACCACTCCAGGCGCAAGCCGATGCGATTCAGCTCAAGCTAAACGCCGAATACGATGCCGTTTACTACGAATTGTCAGTGCCATAAGATCGAAGCCGGCGATGCCATTACGCCCGGCGAACTAAGTTTTTATCTGCCGACACTTGATCTGCCTGGGCGATTCGGTCCGCCCGTAAATCAAGGCAATAATCGGATACCACACAAACCATTTGCATTCACCTTGGCCTCTGTGTGCCCATCCGCGATGGACATTTCCTTGCGATCTCTTTCGAGCAGCTCGGTCTCAATCGCCTTGCTGTATCCCGTCAGGTCAATCCGAACCGGGTCGGACCTACCGGCGGTCTCCCACAGGCGCACGATGACGCCGCTGTAACTGCTACCATCGGCGGGTTTCAGGCACGTCACAACGGCACGTGATCGGTCTATCTGAATCGCGGGAAGGGTCATCCGCCCATGCGCAACGTGCCCGAGCATACTTGCCAGGGGCGTCGTCACACTGCGACTCCAAGCCACGGTCTCAGCGTTGCGGTAACTGCCGGTGTAGCATCGCAGGACGTAACGAAAGCGGAAGTCCGTGATGCCACCCTTGAACCGCGAATCGACACGTATCCGCACCCGGCAGCAGATCGCCTTGTGGCTGCGGTTGAGGACGAATCACGGCGCCGGGCGTCTCAATCCGAAGCTCCTATTGAGGATTCCGCCCTAAAAATTGCCTGAAAATTCTTCTACCTGACGAACTTGGGGTAGCCAAGAGGTCTATAAGCAAAACTGATTGAATGTTTAGCAAAAATGGTACAGACACGATTTCCGAAAGACATCAGCAAAAAAGCCATTGTTTCACAAGTCCCTTTTTTTACAGCCACTTGCAGCTCAACGGTCGACCGATAAAGCTAGAGCTCGCCCTTTTCTGAAATGTGCCACCATTGACTGTTGCCCCTTCCCAGCTTAGAATGAATAGCGTTTTTATGCCCAAAACTGGAAAAACAACCGGAAAGAAACGAACAGAAAAAGCTCTTACCAGGCTTGCCAAAGTTAAGGCCAAAAAGCCTTTTGGCAGCTACCAGGAAGCTATAAGCTATCTATTTCAGAAGACCGACTACGAAAAACAACAGCATCTGCGGTATAACGTAACGACCTTTAATCTGCAGCGGATGGAAAACCTCCTGTCGCTATTGGGCGATCCCCACCTAAAAATCCGTACAGTCCATATAGCCGGCACAAAAGGAAAAGGCTCGACCGCTACAATGCTGGCCAGGATGCTCGAAGCAAACAATTATAAGGTCGGCTTGTACACTTCCCCGCACGTAGTGCACCTGCACGAGCGGATCGTGGTCAATTCCAAAATGGTCAGCGAAGCGGAAATGCTCGGCCTTTTGAACAGAATTTATGAGCCGGTTGAAAAACTCTCGAAAACTGATCCACCCACGTTCTTCGAGGTTATGACCGCTCTGGCATTTATGTATTTCGTCGATAAGGCAGTCGACATCGCCGTAATTGAAACCGGTATGGGCGGCAGATTAGACAGCACCAACGTTATTCATCCTGAGGTCGTCGGCATAACCAGTCTGAGCATCGACCATCAGCAGCAGCTTGGAAAAACGATCGACAGTATTGCCAAAGAAAAGGCCGGCATTTTCAAGCCCGGCGTGCCCGCCATCACCGTTCAACAGGACCCGGAGGCAATGCGAGTCCTAAAATCCCAGGCCCTGGCAGTCAAGGCACCGCTGAGTGTAACGGGCACCGACATCGATTTTTCCTACAGATTTGAGACGTCACGTGAGCACGGGCCCCATACCCGAATCTGCCTGACTACGCCGACGAGCAAATTTGAACACCTGCGGGTGCCATTGTACGGCAACCATCAGGCGATCAACTGCGGCCTGGCCCTGGCGATGCTGGATAAACTCAAAGAAAGCGGCTACAAAATAGACAACGATAAGACAACTGCGGGACTCGACAAGGTCTGGCTGGCTGGCCGAATGGAGATGATCCACGATGACCCCAGAATCATGATCGATGGCGCCCATAACGCCGCCAGCATTCGGGCGTTGATACACGCCATAGGCCAGAATATCCCCTATGATTCGATGGTGGTAATCTTCGGCTGCAATGGCGACAAAGACATTGAAGGCATGTTGCGGGAGTTGCAGTACGGGGCCGACAAGGTCATTTTCACCCGCAGCAATTCGGTTAAGGCAGCCGCTCCACAGGATTTAGCCGATATGTACACTGAAATCTGCGGCAAGATGTGCCAGACCGCTCTGACTCTGGGCGAGGCCTTGCAGATCGCCAAAAGCGCCGTCGGCAGAGGCGACCTTATCTGCATTACGGGCAGTTTTTATCTTATCGGCCAGGCCAAGCTCCGCTTTCAGCCCAACTCAGCAACCGCCGGCGTATAACCTCCGCCGCAGACCGTTCTTGCTGAAGCCAGTTGTCCGCAAAGAAACCACAGATTTCGCAGATTACCGCGGAAATCGAACAAGCCTTGGAAAATGCGAATCACTGGAATCTGTGTAATCCGTGGTTGAATTTCTGCTCACGGTGTCACCGCCCGGTCGTATATCTTGATCTCGTCAATCAGGCCGGCCACAAAAACTCAAACCCAAAACTTTCGATTCCTGTCTGACCAGTTCACCCCTAAGGGGCAAGCACCCCGACCGCTTTACTAACCCGCATATTTCTTATGGTTTTCTAAAATGAAGCTTAATTTATATCTTATTTTGCAAAATAGACTTATATCTCTGTGTTCTCGGCGGTCTCTGTGGCAAAGAAATATTCAGGCTAAGAAAGACAATGCTTGCCGGCCCGGAAAGAGAATCGCCGAAATGGGAAAGTCAAGATTGAAATAGTGCCGGCTTTTGCTATATTGTGCTCATAGTTTACATTGATATTCCACGAGTCATAAGAAATGGATTACACCCGAGCCGAACCCATTCGACTCGCTAACGCTCGCTCAGGGCGGACGCAATGGTATTTGCGGTGGTATGCGGATCAATATAAACAATGTTAGCCATCAATACAAATATGGATGATATGGAAGATATCGTAGTTCTCGAATGGAAATTTTCCCCTCCAGACTATTTTGAGGAACCTGTCCGCATAAAGCGGGATGACTATGTAATGACGATTGCCAGCGGCACGGTCGAAGCACGGATAAGACCCGAGATATATGATAAGGATCAAAGTATGCGGGACAGACTTCATGGCGCGTTGAACGACCGGTTTCTAGGAGTGCAGTTGCTCTCACATAAGCCATACAAACTGTACAAGGCTTCGATGTATCGTTTGCATCCCGATGGGCACAAAGACATCACAATATTTCCAGAGCCTTGTCTTATTATGTCGTCTTGCATCGCGGATATTATTGTTAAGGATAAAGATGGAAATGTAATAAGTGATTCGAGAAAGGAAAGGGTTGAAAAAAAGAAGGAATTGGCGGAACTTGTGGAGAAATATCGCCAGAAAGATTCTGTCGTTGATTCCCTTCTGAAGAGCTACAATGAAGCCGTAAACGATCCCGACAATGAGTTAGTGCATTTGTATGAAATTCGAGACGCAATAGCAAAAAAGTTTGGAAGTGAGTCAGCCGCAAAAAAGGCACTCGCCATTAACAAGACACGATGGTCAAAATTGGGAAAGATTGCCAATGATGAGCCCCTAAAACAGGGAAGGCACAGAGGCAGGAATCCCGGAGCACTACGGGATGCCACGAAAGAGGAGTTAAGAGAGGCTCGCGATATAGCTCGTAATCTTATTGAGGCTTATTTGGATTATTTGGAAAGGCTAAATTGATTTTCGCTAACAAGCGACTCCAGCGGATCGCTAATAGCGCCCCCTGAGCCTTGGCCGTTAGGTGCAATTACGAAGGAATTAAATGAAGTTCATAACGCTCGTTATTGAAGCTACCTGAAATGTTAGTTGTATTTGTCAAAACTCTACCTCCTTTGCAGATTGTCGTCTGTATGTTGTGGCGGGACATATAAAATGAGTAAAGATGTGATTAAGTTGAATGCGTTGGAATTGACAGGTCCGCGGTCTTTCTTTACTGATTTGGACCCTAGGGACCCCACCTATGACAAACAGGCCGTCGGTTTGAAGATGAAGGTACAACTCTTAACTAAAGAGAAGATTTTAATAGCCGCCTCTTCGCTTTTTACCGACATCGGCTATGACCTTCTTGCCTGGGACCAGGGTTTTGTCAGCGCTCTTGAGCAAGGCATTATTGTGCCCGCTATCAGGGATGAATTTGCCAATCCCACCGAGTTCTTTGCAAGGTATAAATATAAAGACTGTAGTACCCCAGCGAGGAATTTCTTTGTAAGGAACGCGACACACTCGGTCCCTTGGAACCTCAATGAAAACTCCTCGCTCTTCAAACAGATGTTTTATTCGCATCTACGAGACGCAAATTCACTTCTGCGAGAAAAGACATTGATGACAAATTCGATGGCCGCCGATTTCTTGGCGTTATTAGACACTGAGATTGAGAAAGACCAATCCGAACAAAGATACCTTAGAAGAGAGCATATATATGCGGTCGGAAAGCAATTCGGACAAACAGTATGCTCATACGTGAGCAATTACGCAAATCTCCTTTATAGAATTGCTGGTTCACGAGTCGTAAACTCAGAAAGCCATCTTCCGCAATCGAATCTGACTAAGCTTGGGGTTACGCCCGAGGATAAAATTATCTCGGATGAATCGATTTTCTGGGACATATATGTGGAAACAGTGATTTCTTTCCTAAACTCGGCGATACGTTTGACCCCCGAGAGATTAGAGAAACTATCAGTTAGCAACATTCTCGACATCAGGAAAACACTCTTAGATACTCGTTTCTCAAAAGAATATGACACTTTAATTCAAATGGCGAAGAGTGCTATAGATATTCACGACCCTGACAAAATTATTCTGAAGCAAAGTGAGATAAACAACGCAGCCAGGGCACTAAAGAGGGAGTTTGCCGTGAGAATCGGCAATGAACTTCTACTCAAAGATACAGCTTCTCGTGAGAACTCACTCTGGCAGTTAGGCAACGTGTTGTCTTTGATTTCGACACCTGCGCTGGGAATTGTCGTAGGGGTTCTGTCTGCTCTTCAGTCAGTGCCTGAAATAACGGCATTGGTGTCAAAATCACTTTCTGTATCACTTCAACAAAGATACGAATGGTTCAGAAACTTCATCAATTCCAAAGTGGGTTGGAGCAAAGAGCAAAGGAAGGTTCTTTTGGATGGGTATAAAGAGCTTGTTAGCTACGGGCTTCCAGATTGACAGTTGCTCGAAAAATCTGGGGACAGCATTTTTAGTTCTGAGTTTTTTGTTGATAGTTCGTAGTTAAAAACAATGAACAAGAAAATCTGCTTCAGCAATCTACCTCAAGGGTGTGCTGCATGCAGTCAGCTTTATAGAAGGGCGATAAGCCCTTGTGGTCGATGGCGTTGCGTTCTGAAAAAGCTTGCTTTGAGAAGAATGTTCGCCAAGAACACGAAGCTGACTGCATCTTTGTGCTCTCTGTGCCGCTCCTTCGACTCTGCTCAGAGCCTGCCCTGAGCTTGCCGAAGGGACGGCGTGTGTGGCAAATAAAAAACAGTGTCAATCTGTGTAAATCCGTGTCAAAAACTTCTGTGCTCTTTCCTGGCGAATATCTCTGTGACCTCGGAGTTTACCCTGAGCGTAGTCGCATGGGTGCTCTGTGGCTAATAAGAAAAGCTGTTCTGGTCTGCGATAATCCGTGTCTTCATAATCTTGAGTTTATTTGTGTTTTTTGTGCTTTTTCGTGGCTATATCTGGCTGTGTAATCCGTGGCCAAACCCCAAACAGACAGTTCCCTATACCTCCCAAACTGACAAAATGTTAATTTGTAAAAAGTGACAAATTTCTCTCAATTTCTGCTCAAAACGCGCGCGTTTTTGCAAATTTCCGCTAATTTCTGTGCATTTCTGTGCATTTTTCATGCTTTTTTACCCTGATTTTTCTTGCCTATTTTATCCAAATCCCACAGATTCTCGTTGAGGCTGCATTATCACACTAAAAATGAATATCATCTCTGAAAAATGGCCAAAATACGCCATTTTTATTGAATTCCGGATAATTCAAATTCTTAGTCGTGTTAATCTGGGGTGTCTGATTTTGCAGGGATGGTTTGACGAATCTCGGCATTTTCTGTTGATCTCGGACACGGATTTACCCACCAGATTTACCCGCCAGACGTATGGCGGGCAAGTGCGGGAGCATTTTTTAGACGGGATAACAGGATTATCCTGTCAATCCTGTCAGGAAGATACCGGTTTTTGATTCCATTTCAATTTGCAATGGCAAAAAATCTGGGTTATAAATCAGGCACGGATTAACACTGACTTTTTAGATACGGATTTGCACTGACTAAAAACAAAGATACAGGAAATCGAAGATGCCACAAGCAAAAGAATATATCGCGGTTGACCTGGGCGCCGAGAGCGGCAGAGTAATGCTCGGCTCGATTTGCGATGATAAGCTCGGTCTGGAGGAAATCCACCGCTTCGGCAACGGCCCAATCAAACCCTCGGCCCAAGGACCGAGGCTAATTAGCCCCCGCCCTGGGGCGGGGGGACTACGCTGGGATTTCGATCGGCTGCTTTCAGAAGTGAAAACAGGCATAGCAAAGGCAGCTAAACGAGCGGGCAAAAATGCTTCTGGAATCGGCGTCGATAGCTGGGGCGTAGATTTCGGCCTGCTTGGTGACGACGGCAAGCTGCTCGAAAATCCTTACCATTACCGCGACAGCCGAACCAACGGCATGATGGAAAAAGCATTTGCGATGATGGACAAACGCCGAATCTATGAATGCACCGGCATCCAATTTATGCAGCTAAACTCGGTCTATCAACTGCTGGCGATGCGGTTGGCAAATTCAGACGTTCTGGCCCGAACTAAGAAACTCATCTTCATCGGGGACCTATTCTCGTACTTTTTGTGCGACCGGGCTTTTGGTGAATACACGCTGGCCAGCACGTCTCAACTTATGGATATGAGAACGGGCAAATGGTCGCAAGAGATGTTCGACAAATTATCGCTGCCGATCGAGATTATGCCTGATATTATCAAGCCTGGCAAGGTAGTCGGCAAATTAGGCAAGCCCATCGCACAAAAACTCGGATGCGGGCAAATTCCCGTAATTGCGGTCGCTTCGCACGACACCGCTTCTGCCGTCGCTGCGGTGCCGGCTGGCGGAGGCAACTGGGCGTATCTTTCGTCGGGCACCTGGTCTCTGATGGGAGTCGAAGTGCCAAAGGCAATCGTCAATGATAAGACCTTCCAGTACGAATTCACAAACGAAGGCGGAGTTGAGAACACGATTCGGCTTCTAAAAAACATAATGGGACTCTGGCTTGTCCAGGAATGTAAAAGGCAGTGGGAGCGAGAGGGAGCCAACCTATCTTACGACCAATTGACTGCGATGGCTCAAGAAGCCAAGCCTTTTGCGGCCCATATTGAGGTTGATCGCAGCGAATTTCTCGCCCCGGGCGATATGCCGAAAAGAATAAATGATTACCTGGTAGAAACAGGCCAGAAGATAATCGTGGATAAGGGACAAATGATAAGGGCGATACTGGAGGCTTTGGCTTTTAAGTATCGCACAGTGCTCGAAAGAATTGAGGATGTCACAGGGCGAAAAATTGACTGCCTGCACATTGTCGGAGGCGGGATGAAAAATGAGCTTTTGAACCAGTTCGCCGCCGATGCCACGGGGAAAAAAGTAATAGCCGGGCCGGCTGAAGCTACGGCCATCGGCAATATCTTGATGCAGGCAAAAGCGACCGGCCAGATAAAAACTCTAACAGAAGCCAGAAAACTGGTACGTAACTCATTTGAGCTAAAAGAATATGAGCCACAGAACGTGTCGCTTTGGCAAAAGCAATACAAAAAAGTGCACAAGTGACATACGGTTAATGAAATGCCTGTTTCGATAGAAGAACTCGAGCAAAAGCTGGATAGTTTCGACGCTGCACAGAGAAAGCAGACGCTGGGGTCGCTGTGCAAAAAAGTCCGGGCTGGTGAATTCTCTCTGCCCGAACCTGGCACGGCGGTCAATCTGCACTGCCACACCTTTTTCTCCTACAATACCTATGGCTATTCGCCGAGCAAATTTGCCTGGCTCGCGCGAAAGGCAGGTCTTGCCGTTGCCGGCGTGGTGGATTTTGACGTGCTCGATGCTGCGGAAGAATTTCTGGGGGCGGCCAGGCTGCTCGGTCTTAAAGGCTGTGCCGGTATGGAGACGCGAGTCTATGTGCCGGAGTTTTCCGATAGGGTTATCAATTCGCCCGGCGAGCCGGGTATTTCGTACCACATGGGCGTAGGATTTCCCGGCGCGAAAGTGCCGGCCGAGCAGAAAGAGTTTCTGGCCGGCCTCCGCGAAACCGCCCAGCAAAGAAATCGAGAATTGACGGCCCGCGTGAACAAATATCTTCGCCCGGTGGAGTTGGATTACGAACGAGATGTGCTCGTGCTGACGCCGTCCGGTAACGCCACCGAACGCCATATATGCCTGGCATACGCCCGTAAGGCAAAAGAATTCTTCGGCAAGACCGATGCTCTGGCGGATTTCTGGTCCAAAAAACTCGCAGTGGATGCAGAAGCGCTGGGCATTCCAGAGGGTAAGGACTTGCTTAATAGCATTCGGGCCAAAACGATGAAACGAGGGGGCGTTGGATATGTGCAGCCGGACAAGGGGTCGTTTCCATTGATGGCTGATACCAACCGCTTTATTCTGGCCACGGGCGCGATACCGGTGCACACCTGGCTGGATGGAACCAGCACGGGCGAACAGGCCATCGAAGAGCTTCTGGAAGTGGCGATGAGTACCGGAGCGGCGGCGATTAACGTAATTCCCGACCGCAACTACACGCCCGGAGCCAAGGACGAGAAAACCAAGAATCTATACCAAGTGATAGCATTGGCTGAAAAGCTCAACTTGATTGTCGTAGAGGGCACGGAGATGAATAGCCCCGGGCAGAAGTTTGTGGATGATTTCGATACAGAAGAGCTTAAGCCGTTGGTGCCGGTGTTCTTGAAGGGGGCGCACATTGTGTATGCTCACTCGGTGCTGCAGCAAAAGTGCGGACTCGGATATACCAGCGATTGGACTAAGAAAAACTTCAAAAGTGTGGCAGAGAAGAACGAATTTTTCCGGAGGCTCGGCAGTGCGCTACAACCGGAACAGGAAGATAAACTTACAGGTTTAAGCGAGGATACAACTGCTGAGGAAATATCGGATAGAATCCGATGGTGACAGCAGGAAAAGAGAATCAGTGGGAAAACTAGCGGAAACGCAATACGCGGTACAGTTAGTTGGGCCGGATAAGCTTATTCTGAATAAATCTAAAGAGGTGCACATGCCCGGCCCACACCAGATTCTTTGTCGTGTTGAGGTGGTTGGGCTTTGTTTTTCCGACCTTAAATTGTTGAAGCAATTTTCCGGCCACGTTCGCAAGAGCGAAATAGTCTCCGGCATTGACCCTAAGATACTCAAAGATATTCCCAGCTATGTCCCCGGCGAAGCGCCGACCGTCCCAGGGCACGAAACCGTGGTGATAGTTGTGGCAGTTGGCCCTGGCGTAGAAAACTTTAAAACCGGCGAGCGTTATCTTGTTCAGACGGATTACCGCTGGCTCCACACTGCCGGTGCCAACGCTGCCTTTGGCTATAACTTCGAGGGCGCGCTTCAAGAATACGTGCTGATGGACGAACGAGTCATCACGTCGCCGGAAGGTGACTCGATGCTGATCCCGGTTTTGGAGAATCTGTCGGCCTCGGCTGTCGCTTTGGTCGAGCCGTGGGCTTGTGTAGAAGACGCCTACGCCTCCAAAGAACGCACGAGCATAAAAGCAGATGGGCAGATGCTGGTCGTCGCCGATACGGAAGTCCCGACGGTTTCCCTCGAGAAGTTGTTTAACCGTTATGGCAGGCCCAAAGAAATAACGTATCTGGATGCTCGATCCTCGAACCTCGACGAGTATCGAGTATCCAGTATCAAGCATCGAGAATATGACGATGTAGTCTATTTTGGATCAGACGCCAAGACTGTTGAATCTTTATTTGGCAAACTTGCCTCGCACGGCCTGTTGAACATCGTGCTTTGCGGCGGCAAGTTCGGCAAAAGCGTCACTACCTCGATCGGCAGGGTTCACTATGGCGGCATCCGCATAGTCGGAACGACCGGCTCGGACCCCGGCGAGTCTATGCAGTATATACCACCAAGCGACGAGATTCGCCCAGGCGACAAGATAAATATCGTGGGGGCGGCCGGCCCTATGGGCACAATGCACGTCATCCGAAACATCTGCCAGGGCGTGGAAGATGTGAGCGTCTTCGCTGCCGATGTCGATGACGACCGCATAGCTGCGTTGACAAGAATCGCTGCGCCGTTGGCTAAGAAGAACAACGTCGATTACCAGCCTTATATACCGCAGGCACAGAGGCACAGAGGCACAAAGGAAAAGAGCGACTTTGTGCCTCTGCCACTTTGTGCCTTTGTGCCTGATTCTTTCGACTACACCGTGTTGATGGCACCTGTACCTGATTTGGTCGCTGCTGCAGTAAGCAGTGCCAGCGAGAGTGGCATCATAAATATCTTTGCCGGCATCCCGGCGACCGTAACCGCCGAAATTGACCTTGACGCCTACATCGAAAAGCAGCTTTACTTGGCGGGAACCAGCGGCTCAACGCTGGATGATATGAAACAAGTCCTGGCGAAGGTTGAGTCTGGAAGATTGAACACTAATGTTTTGGTGGCGGCTGTCTGTGGTATGGAAGGAGCGACCGACGGCATTCGGGCGGTCGAGAACCGAACAATAGCAGGCAAAATTATGGTCTACCCAGCCTGTCGAGGCCTGGGCCTAACGAGGCTCGAAGAATTGCACCAGAGAATGCCGGATGTGGCAAGGCAATTAAGCGACGGAATGTGGAATAAGGCAGCAGAAGACACGCTGCTGGAAAGAGCAAAATGCAAAAGTCAAAATGGAAAACTAAGGAATTGATTGCCGGAAGCCGGCAATCAGACATTTTTGATTTTTAATTTCTAATTTTTGATTTTCTTTCAAGGAAAGGGTTAACGATGGCACGGTCAGGAAAAAAGGCAATTAGCGGCTTCTGGTTGATTTGTTTGTTTGCGCTGGCGAGTTTCTGGGCAATCAGCGCTTATGCGCAAGAATCGGATTTTGACGGCTTGGGACTGACTCTGGGCAATCTGCCGCGGCTGTCGCACGCCAAGACCCGCTCGATTAGCCCGGAGAACTTCACCGGCGAAAAGGGCAAAGGCGCTATGGCAACCGAAGGAACGGGCGCCAGAGCGGCACGCGAGCTTGGCCGGGGCTGGAAAATTTCACCATCCGTCAGAATCGAAGCGGGCAAGACTTTTGTGCTGGCAGACATCCAAGCATCCGGCGCAATCCAGCATATCTGGATGACACCTACCGGCGATAACCGGATGAACATATTTCGGATTTACTGGGACGGCGAAAAACAGCCATCCGTGGAATGTCCGGCCGGCGACTTTTTCGCCTGCGCGATGGGGTACGTCAAGGTCACGTCCCTGACGGTTTGCGCCAATCCGGGAAGTGGATTCAACTGTTACTGGTTGATGCCTTTTCGCAAAGGCTGCAAGATTACTATGACCAATATCGATGAAAAGCCCATGGTACTGTACTACCAAATTGACTACACGCTAACTCACATACCGGACGATATGGCTTATTTTCATGCCCAGTTTCGCCGGGTCAATCCGCTTGCGTACAAAGATGTATATACTATTCTTGAAGGCGTGCAAGGACAGGGTCACTATGTGGGAACGTATATGACGTGGGGCTCGAATAGTCCCGGCTGGTGGGGCGAGGGCGAAATCAAGTTCTATATGGATGGCGATAAGGAATTCCCCACGATTTGCGGCACGGGCACTGAGGATTACTTCTGCGGTTCTTTCTGCTTTTACAAGCCAGGAACGGAAGAATATCAAGAATTTAACACGCCTTATACCGGTTTGCCGCAGGTCATACCGGACAAAAAGCAGCCGAAATTCAGCCTGTACCGCTGGCACATTATGGACCCGATCAGGTTTGAAAAGGATTTGAGAGTGACTATACAGGCGCTGGGCTGGCAAAGCGAGGGAAGGTATCTACCCTTGCAGGATGATCTTTCTTCGGTTGCGTTCTGGTATCAGACCGAACCGCACGCGGCTTTTCCGAAATTACCGGATAAAAACTCCCTGAAAAATTAAGTAGGGTGGGCTATGCCCACCATCACAAAACTGGAGCAAATAAGAGACGTGGATACCATCGAAAAAACATACCAAGCCGCTCGTCAGCGTTACGCCGACCTGGGCGTGGACACGGAAAAGGCGATAAAACGCCTCAGCAAAATTCCCATATCGCTGCACTGCTGGCAGGGAGATGATGTGGGCGGATTTGAAAGCAGCGAAGGACTGAGCGGCGGCGGAATAATGGCTACAGGTGCGTACCCAGGCAGGGCACGAACAGCAGACGAACTGCGGGCAGACCTGGCAAAGGCGCTCGCCTTGATACCGGGCAGGCACCGGGTGAATTTGCATGC
>Ga0315280_10006669_pt1 | contig 15841 bp, 27 predicted proteins | sample YL17G06_40_MG_FD_203697 | JGI IMG/M metagenome (GOLD analysis project Ga0315280, IMG submission 203697) | Sediment microbial communities from Yellowstone Lake, YNP, Wyoming, USA - YL17G06_40 | ecosystem: Environmental > Aquatic > Freshwater > Lake > Sediment | place: USA: Wyoming | collected... | reverse complement strand
AGCGAGCGATGTCTGCTATTTCACGGTGCACGGCGGCCTCTACAGTATGGAGGAAGGCGGTGCGGCCTAAGTGTGTATGAGCATCGCACGTACACAATCGCGGCTAACACGGCTGAGGCCGACAGGACCACGGAAGAACTCAAGATCAGTCCTGGAATCCTCACTGATCTTAGCGTGTACTTTCCGCCTGGCTGTCACAGCCTCGCCCGGTGCCGCATCAGCATAGGCGAGACGCCGATAGCGCCACGCTCGAAAGGCAACTACATCACCGGCAACAACAGCACGCTCGCCATAAACGGCATCTACGAGCTCATCAGCGATAAGGTGCCGCACTTGAAGATCGAGCTATGGAACGTAGACGACGAGATCGACCACACAATCCATGTCACCGCGAAATGGCTTACAGAGGAGGAAATGCAGGCGGAGCGAACCTTATTGGCCGCGATCCACGAGAGACTAGACAAATTGGTAAGAAGCATGACCGGAGGCGCCTAGAGGAAGCATGACACGCGGCGAAAGAGACTACACGCAACGAGTCCTAGCCACCATACGACCCGGCGGCATGATTGGAGGCCGCCTAATCTTCCTAGAGGATTTCGAGAATCTCATTAGCATCAAGGGAGACACAAGTGGAGGCACGCTCACCTCCACGCTCGGGGAAGTATGGGACGGAGACTACGCCCTGAAGCTCTCGTCCACATACGCGACAGGCCCACGAGCATTCACAGCCTACTTTCCTAACCCATCAAGCGGCATCTTGAGCGCAGAAATCCTCTTCAAAGCCTTAGACACACATATGGGCTACATGAGCGTAGGATTCTCCATATATGACGGGACGTACTACTATGGAGCAGACGTGTACATAGACGATAACGAGTCAGTGCTCCGTATGCGAATCCGGGATAGCACTAACACGATCAAGACGGTGCGCACGTTCAAGGGTACTGGCTGCGACGCACGCTGGCACATCCTCCACATCTCAATCAACCTGCCGAAGCTCCGATATGAGGTCGTACAGTATGACGGAAATCGCATCAACCTCCAAACCGAGCCCGTGTACTCGCAGACGGTCACGGATACGCCTCAAGCGAACGCTCACGCCTACATCCTAGCTAAGTCAGGCACCACATGCGACGTGAGTATAGACAATTTCCTAGTCACCTACGAGGATCTGTGAAAGCATGGTAGGATCATCAGGCGTCTATGAGGCGCTTAAGAAGCTCTTTGTAACCGACAAGGACGGCCACATCATCGTAGATGAGGCCACTAGCACCACGCTTGCCCTAGAGTCAGGCGGCAACCTAGCCAACATCAAGGCTAAGACGGATAACCTAGACGTACCCTTAAGCACTCTCAGCGTAAGCGGCACCTTCAGCGTAGGCGGCACAATCCTCGACCCAACAGCGGCACGAAACATACCCGTATGGCGAGCACCGTTCGCCTGCACCGTAACAGCCGTGAAAGGCTACCGAGTAGGCGGCACCGGAGCCACGATCAACGCTCGCCTGAACGGAGCAAGCAACCACCTAGCTAGCGCCCTATCACTCACGAGCGCAGGCACATGGATGGACGGCGGTACCGTCCAGAACACCGCCTATGCAGTAGGCAGCGCCCTAGAGATCATGATTGTCAGCCTCACGGGCAGCCTAACCGAGCTCGGGATCCAAGTAGACTACACGAGGCCATGAGTATTGGGCAAAACAGTCACCGCACACGGGAATGCGCAGATCGACACCGCCCAGTCAAAGTTTGGTGGCGCAAGCGGACTCTTCGACGGCACAGGCGACTACCTCTCAACAGGGAACTCAGCAGATTGGAATTTTGGTACGGGTGACTTCACAATCGATTTTTGGGTTCGGCGGGATGGTGATAACAATAACTACAACGGCTTGGTAAGCGGATATGATGGTAGTGGCTGGGTCGTCTACTTCTCTGATGCAGATAACAAAATCCGTTTCTATGATGGTGTCGCCGTTCGGTTGTTATCTGGCACAATTCCGAATCTGACTTGGACGCATATTACAGTCGTAAGAAACGGGAACAGCCTAGTGATGTATGTGAACGGCACGTCCGTAGCAACCTATGACTGCACAGGCGCAACAATCAATTCTGGTGGTACGGGACTCGTAGTTGGAAGACAAAACACTAATGTGAACGACTTCTATTTCAAGGGTTGGCTTGATGAACTTCGTATCAGTAAGGGTGTTGCTCGTTGGACTAGCAACTTCACGCCGCCCACCGAGCCATATACACCCGATTCATACACGAAGCTACTTCTCCATATGGACGGAGACGATGGCTCAACGACATTCATAGACACCCAAGTCGGACCGCAAGTGGTAATTACGAGCATACGAGGAATACCCTAGAGAGAGACTTGTGGGAGACTTGTCGCAAGATGAGAGTTGAGATCGTGGACGTGCGCCCCATAGAGGCGGCTACACCACGCGGCACCATGGAGCGCAGGCATCTCGTGTACTACCGCATCGACGGCGGCCCCACACAGAGCCTCGAGGTTCCGCTCGCAGAGATCACCCGCGAGACCGCCCTAGAGGCCATAGCTGCACATCTGAAATGGAGAGACAGCATCATAGGAGAGTCAGAGCTCTAACATGCCCTACGATAGCTACGAGCACCGGATCGAGTTTGACCTACAGGAACCTCTACTATCCAACGCGTTCCCTCTAATGTTCGCCATAGACGCCGTCCCCACAGACAGCAACTACACCACCAAAACGAGCCTCAGCACAAGCGGCACGATCGGATGGGTCCACTACAACGGCGGAACACTCCACAACTTCGCCAACGCCATATGGACAGAGATAGGCGCTCGCGGAGTCGTGGGCGTACTTGCGCTCAGAAGCGACGGCGTGAACATACCTCCTCCACCACCGCCGCCTCCCACAAAGAACGGGTACGGCATACTCACCATAATCAACAAGAGCACGAACGACCGTCGCACCACCACAGTCACAGGCTGTCCTCCCCCAACCGCTTGCACCACGCCGCCTATAGTCGTCTCGCTCGGGGAGACCCTCAGAGCCGAAGTCTACCTATACAAATGCGATGGATCGTACTGGTATCACGTCGACTTAGGCGATCAGACAGGCTACATCAAATCCGGCGCTTGTGGGGATCCAGGGGAAGATCATACCTACGGATCCGGGACCGTAGGCGGTCTCTCAGGCTCGCCTGGGCTACCTATGACTGATTGGGCATGGATGCAGACCGAGTTCGCTGTTAGCGCAGACATGATCGCGTGGATCACCCGACAGAAGGACGCGAACCGCCGAAGCAGCCTCTACTTCAACATGACCGTTGAAGGCTACGGATGGTACAGCGGAGAAGTCGCCTTAGACACCGTGATAACGCCGCCTCCCCCGCCTCCAACTAGCTGCGAGGAACTCTACCCGAACCGTGGAATTGACTTATGGCAAGCGATCGGATACGGTTTCTGTGTCGCAATACAGCCAGGCATAGCCCTCCTCAAATACGTCATAGATAACACGGAGTGGTTCTGGGGCCCCGTAACACGGGCTATAGGCAAAATCAAGATCACCGTTCCCGACTGGCTAGGAGACTTCAAGATATGGGTACTCGGCCTCCTGCCGAACACGCTCAAGACGCTCGAAGCATGGGCGAAGGATCCCGTAGGTGAAGCCTTCAAGCTCGCAAGCGGCATAGGCGCGGGCATCTACACGGCAGGCGAGCAAGTCTTCAAGGCCGTGGACCCGCTCGCAGACCTCTTCAACCCGAGCCACTACCAGACAGACGAAGTTAAGGCGATCGCTCAAAGCATCTATTCGGTGCTCCATCTAGGAGAGTTCAACCTCTACCAGCTCATCGCCTCTTTCCTCTTCGCTCCGTGGATGAACCTCTATGACCACTTAGAGAACCTGACGCTCGGAACGACCCCGGCAACCTATGAGAACGCGAAGGCGCGAGCGGCCGCGCTCACACTGATTCAAGTGGACTTAGCGGCGCTCATCACAGGATTAGACGCGCTCACGAGCATCCTGCCTAGAGGCGTCCGAATACTCGATAAGATCCCGACAGGTGTCCGTTCACTCATAGCTGCTGTGATGGTGTACCGCTCCGTAAGCGACATCATGGGCCCAGCGATAGATCACGGCATCAAGACTCCCCTAGAGCGCCAATGGAAGTCCATCGCGCTCGACAGCCGCCCCACACCGAGCGAGTACATGAGCCTACGAGCGGAGGGCCTAATCTCCCCAAGCGAGTACATGACGCGCATGGCAGGAGCAGGCTACTCGGAAGAATGGAGCGCCAAACTCTACGACGAGTACCTGCAGGATATACGTCTCGGAGACATCAGCACCCTCCTGAGACGCGGGAAGATCACCGAGACACAGTTCAACAACTTCCTAGAGGTCGCACGGGTAGACCCGAAGTGGCGCGATTACTGGCGAGAGCTCGTGTACTCGGAACCGAACTTCTACCTCGTCCGGCAGCTCGCACTCTCAGGCAACCTGACAGAAGCACAGCTAAACGACCTCTTGAAGAGGCGAGGCGTCCCACCCGAATATTTGGACGTATTCAGGACGATCCTACTCCAAAGTCCAGGCATGACGCAGCGTCGAACCGCGCTCGGAGTCATGGCTCGCCTAGTCGTGGCGAAGCTCCGCTCGGAAGCGGACTATTACGCTTATGCGGACAGCGCCCACATCGCCCGCTCCATAGCTGACCCGATCCTGCAAGCCGAGAAATTACGCGCCGAGCTCGGCGGGGAAGTCACCGAGCGGGAAGCTTCCCTAGCAATGTGGAACGCCTGGTATCTAGCTGACATAGTGGATGCGAGTGAATGGCGGGAAGGCGTTAAGGCGCTCGGATACGACTCGGACACGCTCACCCGCGAACTCGCATACTTAGACTCGAAGAAGAAGCCTACACCGCCACCGACCGAGCGGGAAGCAACCCGCGCCATGTGGGACACATGGTACCTGAACGATGTGATCAGCGCGAGCGTATGGCGCGCAGCCTACGAGGATCTACTGTACGACACTGACACGATCGCTCGCCAGCTTGCCTATCTAGACAAGAAGAAAGCGCCGCCCATAGAACCCCCGCCTACGGAGCGGGAGGCTACGCTCTCCATGTGGGGAGATTGGTACATGCAGGACATTGTAAGTGCCTTACAATACCGCGAAGGTCTTATAGAGCTCCGTTATCCGGTCGACGTGATCGAGCGCGAGTTAGCGATCCTAGATAAGCGCAAAGAACCTAAGCCGCCGCCGCCTCCAAGCGCCGAGGCGACCCTTGCGATGTGGAACGCCTGGTACACGAGCGGCATCAAAACAGCCACGGAATACACGGACGCGCTCACAGCTAAAGGCTACGATGCTGAGACCATCACGACCGAGCTCACCTATCTGGATCAACAGAACGTAACCGCACAGAGAGACCTACTGCAAAGTGAAGCCAGCCGAGCCTTCAAGGACAAAGTGATTGATGAGGCCACTTACCGCGCTCGCTTGGAGGCGCTCGCACGGACACCCGACGCCATAGACGTTATAGTGGCTACGGACAAGGCAGCCATGGCCACAGCCGAACGCGAGGTCTCGCTCGCTATCTACGCAGACGCTTACCGCTATGGCGCTATGGAGCGCCCGATCTACCTCGCAAAGCTGATAGATGCAGGGTACACGAACGAGAACGCGGAACTCATCATAGCCACCAAAGAGCTCTCCTGGGCGACAGGCGTGGAGACGCTGACCGCCGAGCAAACCCTCAACTCATGGGAGCAAGGGTTCCTAACGCTCGACCAGACCATCGAGCGCCTCAAGAAACGGGCATGGACCGACAGCGACATACGCATACGCTTGTCGTTCAGCGTGATCGACATGCTTAAGGCGAAGCACTTGACCAACCCGGAGGCAGACAAGCTCTGGACCGACCTAGCCGTAGGGCTTGAGACGCGAACGAAACTGTTAGCATGGTATGGGTGGACGCCAGCATGAGCGTAGAACAAGCCGCGTATGACGAATACGCCAAGTATCGCAAGCGCAAGCGTCCCATAGCAACGCCTATAAGCATCTCATAGGCATAGCTCCTATACGTGGTTCCTATGGGAAGAACGGAATCGCAGACGAAGAGCAGCCCCGCTATGACAGGGGAAACAAGTTCTAGCGAGTCAGCGTATGAAGCCTACGAGAAGGCGAGAGCTCCAGCGTATGAAGCCTACGAGAAGGCGATAGCTCTAGCGTATGAAGCCTACGAGAAGGCGAGAGCTCCAGCGTATGAAGCCTACGAGAAGGCGATAGCTCCAGCGTATGAAGCCTACGAGAAGGCGAGAGCTCAAGAAAAGTGATCGCCATGTCTGAGCAGGCGAAAGACACGGTTGAGTTCTACTGCGTCAAGTGCCGATATAAGATGATTCCCGTAAAGGGGAGCGTCGAGCGTGAGATCAAGCCGAAAGGCGCGGATATCCTCCGTGCTATCTGCTCGTTCTGTGGCGGGAAGATGTGCAAGTTCGTCAAGAGGCAAGGCCCATGACCGCGCAAGCGCGGGACCTTATCATGTGGGTCGGCGCGAAGCCGTACCCTAGCTGGCGCTCGTTCGCATACGAAGCGCAGCGCATGGGAGTCTGTAAGCGCGTGCGGCAGGTGCCGCGAGGCATCGTGATCGGCGTCTCGAAGTGCTATCTCCTACATGGCGAGCGCGTTCGGACGCTCGTGGAGAGCACGAAGCACCAATTCACTCGCATAGGCCAGATGTGTAGATTCTGCGGCATCGACCGCACCGCGAACAGCCAGAACCCGACGCCATGCCGAGTCCACAAGCTCCGCCGAACAGGTAAGCCAAAGCGAGCCATGTACGGGTACTTCGTCATAGACGATGTTTTGATAGTCGGAAGTGACCTAGAGGCCCAAGAGAAGCTAATGAAAGCCTACCCCGAGACTGACTTCTGTTTCAAGTCGGACGAGCAGGTGGAACAGGTAGAAGATCGAGGCTGTGGGAAACTCAGCAAGGGAGCCATCTACTTGCGCGGTCCATTGACGGAGTATCCGGAGCCGAAGCCATGGAACGGAGACACGTTCGTCGGGTTCAGGTACTACACGGAGGCCTCCTAGATGAGCAAAGGCAAGAAACCCCTGCATGATGGAGAGATATTCTGTCCCCATTGTGAGAAGCCTGTGCATATACGCATAGAGAGACATGTGATAGTGCCAGCAGAGAAGGCCGAATATGAGATCCGGGTATTCGTGGAGAAGTCGGGAGCGCAGACTAGACTTGACGAGACGTAGGCGAGCGCGGAGGCCTAGCCGCTTTCAGCAGCCAACGGAGAGGACACAGAATGAGCGAAGACGACATCGCTGAATCCATCGCCCCATACAATTGCCCCGGTTGCGGGTATGTGTTCATGGTGCCGCTTGAACCGGGTAAGAGCCAGTGCCCCCGTTGCGGGTACTGCGTGGAGTGTGTCTAAGCATGACTGAAGAGCTTAAGCCCGTGAGCCTGAAGCCCGTCACATTCACCGTGAACGTGGAACGTGTCGTCAAGCTCCGGGACTATGAGACTGAACGCATAGGTTTCTGCGGAACCTTCCAGGGCGATCAATGCACCCCAAAGCAGGCGTACGAGTGTGTTAGCGACATCGTGAACAAGTGGGCGACCGAAGTCGTGTTCAAGGTCCAGGCAACTAAGAGGATGGTCGAGAACGCGCTCCCAGGCCCGAGCGGCGCTCTAGAGAAACTCATGGACGTCATAAGGCCCTACGCGGATCGCGTGATCGTCACGGAGAACCCAGTCGCCCTCAATGTGAGGACACGTGGACGCCTAGAACGGGAAGCATGGGGCGACTTGAATACGCTCATACGCGGGCAGGGCGGCTCATGGAAGGGCACGAAGGACGGCGTAGCTGGGAAGGACGTACATTGGGAGATACCGAAATGATCTGCTATACCGCAGCCGAGTTATGGACGATCGGAGTAGCCATAGGACTTTCGGCGTTTGCATGGGGATACCTTCTCAGAACATGGGTAGTTTGGCAAAGAGATAAGTAGCTCCCGCCCCCCGTTCACCCGCATGGAGGCGATAGACGAGTCATGCCGTGGAAAGCATCCGCGATACTCCTAGCGGTAGGTACGATACTAGCAGCCATCAGCACGCAGCTAATACAGTTCCCTGAGACGCAGATGGAAGGCATCATAATCGGTGCCGTAGGTGTAGCCTGCATCGCCGCAAGCCAATACTTGAGCGAGCAGGGTTACAAGGCTGCCCTCAAGCATCGGTAGCTCGTGAACCGCAACCGATAAGACAAACCTCCCCCCCTTTCTTATCCGATGATCTGTTTGGAAAGCCTTGAGCAGCAGCGTGATATGGCTATAGCGAACTTTTCCCGTGCGCTCGCCTTAAGTAGCAGCGATCCCAGTCGTAGGCTCCTACACGCGGGCCCGGGTGGGCGAACGTTCACTATGGCTCAGGTCCTGGAAGAGATGAAACGTAACCCGCTCACACCGGAAGGCGAGAGCCTGATACGGATTTGGTGTATGAGCAGTGAGCAAGTCACACAGGAGATCGAGAAGGCTCGCCTCGCCGTTGCCTCTAGTCGCTAACCGCTGCGACTATGAGCAGGCGACTCACTGGGGCGCGTACTGGACCAAGTGGGGCGTCCTAGACTACGCTGCGCTCTGTGAGCCGCCTATCCCGACCGTGGACCTCTATGGAGCTCTAGCCTCACAAGTGAGCTGGCGGCAAGCGATCATAGACAACGGCGCGATCTTTGTCTGCGGAGTCGGCCATGGCAACGAGTATGTGTTCACGGGACAGAATGAGGAGATCCTGCTGGATCGAGGGAACCCCTACGATCTCACGCTTATGAAAGGCCGTTATGGATCGTTTCTCTCGTGCGTGTTCGGTCAATCCTCAGAAACCTTTGTCGGATCCGGGATGCTCGGATTCTTCGGGTACACGGACACCTATTGGTTCATGGCCTCAATCTACCCGAATAGCGTGGCCTCACCGTTCTTTACGAGCCATTTCACCTTCGATCGTGCGCTCCTAAGCGGTAAGAGTATGCGGGAAGCGTTTGATCTAGCTACAGCCGCCTATAACGAGGCCATAGCGAAGGCTGATCCGATAAGCGTGAGATACCTCATAAGCGATCGAGATGCTATGCACTTTGACGCACTAGACGAGTCAACAGGTCCATACAAGGGTGAGGTTCAGCCTCCCCCGACGCCTCCACCACCGCCCAGCACATGCCCTGTAGCGAAGGCTACCGCGTCCGTGCTGAACATGGTGAGCGCCATGCTCGGACGCCATGCACGATTCATAGTCGTGAGTGTAGGCTAGACATGGCAAAGGGTAAATGTCAGAAGTGGGCGGAGGGACTAGACTTTAAGGCCTGGAGAGCGTACATGCTACGAGTAGGAAGGCAACGAATTGGCCGCACAAGAGAATGGGAAGGGGCCCCGCATCCTTGAAAGCCTTGATGTCCCGCCTTGGCAGATCGCTGATGCAGCTTATGATTCGCGTGTGCAGCGTGATCCAGCGAAGGCTGCTCGGCTCAAAGAGTCCATGCGAGCTGTTGGTATACTCGTGCGGCTCATGGTGGTACGTGAGGCCGACCATTTCCGAGTGGTGGACGGACAGTCGAGGCTTGATGCTGCTAAGGAGCTACGACTCGAGACGGTTCCAGTAGACGTGATCGCTGCAGACGACGCAGACTCCATACTCAAAGGTATCATCGCTAACAATGTTAGAGAAGGTAACACCGCTTACGAGATCATGCAAGCCGCCCTGAAGCTCGTCCAAGAGAAGCAGCTCGGAGCAGGCGCTATAGCCCGCACACTCGGAGTCTCAGAGGGATATGTGAAAGATCTCCTAGCCATAAGCGGCCTCCCAGAACCTCTACACGCTATGATACATGCGGGCGACCTCGGTGCTCCCGCAGCGAAGGAGCTGCTTCGCATAACCGTGCCGGAGGAACAGATGATCGTCGGGCGAGACTTCGCCGAGAGGCATACGAGCGGCAAACAGGCAGAGAGCATCGTCTCAAGCTACCTGCTCTACCGAGAGAAACAGAAGAACCTCCCGCCCGTGACGGCGGCGGAAATGGCGCAGCATGACCCACTCTTCACCTGTGAGCTCTGCGGCGACAACAAACCCATACGAGGCTCCCAAGGCAAGGTCTACTGTGGCGACTGTAACCGCGAACTCATGTACCTATGGGAGACAGCGCGCCGGCAACGGATCGAGACAACGGAACCAAACCCAACAAGGCCCACGACCCCTACAGTAGAAACCACATGGACAGTACACACAGAGGAACCGCCACAAACCCCACAAAGCACTCAATAACCCATAGCAACGCCGCCGCTATAAAAATCAACAGGAGAACCAGTACACCTAGAACCTACAACTACCCACACAACCAATTCCCCATATACCTTAAAGTTTGAGGGTTCAGTGCATTGTTGCACTTTCATGTGTGCATGAGACTCTGTGCAGGCTCACCGTCCGCACTTTCGAGATGTTCCCGAGAGCGCCATGCGTGCTGTAGCGTGCGAGGCCGCGAATTAGGATAGGCGACGCCGCACTTTCCCGCACAGCTCGCGCACATGGGAAGTGCGTGAACGAGCGTAGCCCGATCTTCAAGCGAGCACCCCGCACAGGAACAAGTGCAGAAATGCACGGACCCTCAAACTTTATTGAACGTTTCAGTTTCACTCACTGTCTTGTGTGTAGTCTAGTCTCATGAGTAGGTATGGGGTAGTCTAGTAGTTGTGGGGTGGAGCGCTCGTCTCGGAGCTTTCTCGTTTATGGCGCGCTTGCCTGGCGTATCGTCGCCAGGGGCGGTCCATGACGTGTCGCTACCCATGACGCGGGCTTGGCGGCAACCACTCCACGCGCGTCTTTCGAGAGGTGCCAACTCTAGGGATACCCAGCGGCGCTTGTGAGGCGTCGATGGGGTACTTCCGTACTCGATCCGAGCTCATCGGACTCCACATCTACTCACTGTGTACTCGTTCCCCATAAGCATTACCCCATGGTAGGTATATTACCCGCTCCCGTAACGGGGCGTCCATGAGGGCATACTCCACACCTTCGGCTTCGGGTATGCGCCTCGTTTTCGGAGCTCCGCCCCGGCCTCCATCTTCTCTACGGGGCTCGTGTCTATATCAGCGAATTTGAGCAGTAGAAGATCAGTCGGTAACTCTTCTAGTTTCATGTTCTCCACTCTCGTATGGGCGGTCTACGGAACACTTCACTAGCATGCCTATGTAGCTTATAACATTCTTGATGGTAGATGCCTCCGCAGGTGCGGCATTGGCGGGGCAGCACGTCCGTGATCGGGCGGCCGCACTTGTCGCAGAGCTCAACGCTACTCATCCCTTTTTCCGTCTCCTGATCTCTTCCTCGATTCGGTTGATACACGCGTCAACCCACGCCACATATCGGGCTCTCCCCATAGCGAGGCCTCGCGCATACCTCCTGAGCTTCGCTACACTCATGCGTCGAATCTTCATAGCGCGAAAGCCAAGTTCATACGGCGAGTCTCTACTCATACTCAACCACGGCTCGGCCTTCTTTCACGATCTCCCCTAGCATCCGCAGAGTACCCGGTAGATCGCCGGGTTCAATTCGTCCCTTAACCCGTACATGCGGGGCGTCATCAAGGTAGTACATCGTCACCATGATTCTCCAAGCGACTTCACTTATGGCCGCTCCCTCCCGAGCTCCCGAGCGCCTTCCCAAGCTCTCCCACGAGCTTCTGTACTCGATCTAAGCGTTCTTTCATCTCCTGAGTTCCCCGCTCTATGGTCGCCATTCTCATGTTACACTGGTCTAGGGTGAGCGAGATCCGCATCAACCACTCTTCAGGCGTCAACCCGCCCAGCACTCCTTGTTCTCAATCATCTTGATAAGGTTGCAGTTCGCGCAGAGCACCTGAAATCCAGGCGGGAAATGATTCGCCTTCAGCCAATAATAGAAGCCGTTACCTGACCGGGTGCCTAACACCTCTCTCGTGTGTGCTCGTCCACCACCATCAATATGGTCTATACAGAGGGCTCGCATGTCAGAGACACCGCATCGGGCACATGAGAGAGACGGAGAGTAGTGACCAATTACGAGTACCTTGAGCTTGCCAAGTTTTGTCTTGCGGTATCTCCTCTCAGGCTCACGGTGTAGGGCATACCACCAGCGGTGATACGCCCTTTGCTCAGAACGACCCGCTGGATCTTTAGAGAATGGCACTTCTAACCATTTCCTATACCGGCCGCAGCCTGTTCTCCAGGGAGCCAAAAGGGCTCCGCTAGCTGAGTCTTTCGCGTCTCGAGACTCTCCCATACGCTATAGCGACCGCTGACGCCGACGAAACGGTGCGGGACGATCTTGCCGCCGAGCTCATAGTCAGGGAGCAGGCGCGTCTTCGAGAGATCAATGCCGCCCTTCATCTGGTGGTACGTCAAGACTTTCGCCTCTGGATTATACGTCTCATGTTATCCTCATACCGCGCTCGTACATTTGGGTCGTCAGCTATGGCGAGCACTACCTCCCGAGCCTTACCTCCCGCTAGGTACATCTGGAGTAGACTATCCCGCACTTTCAAACGATCCATAGCCTTATCCCTTGCTCCTCCAGCGTCGTATGCCTCTCCGGCCGATCCACATGCACCACGTACTCTAGCTGAATCAGCGCCTTCGGATCATACTGCTCCCTGTAGGCTTGGCCGTAGTAGAGCAGTTGCCCTATCCCGCCTGGCTTCAGAGTGTCCTTGAACTCGATGATATGCGTCATGCGGCCTTCATGCGCTACGGCGTCGATGCGATCCATCCATGGCGTCGCCTCCCCAGCGGTTGTTGGCTGCATCTTCGCAAGGATCTCCTTCGAGCGAGGCGTCTCCAGGAACACATCAAAGAACCATGTCCCTAGGATCCGACCGCTCGCTATGAAGGACCGCGCTATCTGGAGCTCTTCAGGCTTATAGTGGCGATAGTTGATCTGAGCGGCCATTTGAGCCGCGTTCAGAGCCGTGATCACGTAGGGCCCCGACGCGAGCTCTATGACCGTGCCAGCCTTACTCATAGTTTCGTTAGCGACCTCCCATTCTGCAGACACATACACTTCCTGCAGAGGACGCTCGTGATCTCCACCGTATAAGCATCTTCCGCGAAGAGCTCAAACGCATCGTAACCACAGTCAGGGCAAACAAGCCGTTTCCCTACAATAGCTGTGTCTACCCTTCTGCTACTAGCACCAGCCACTTCTTACCTTCCTCCGTGATCTTATGGAAATGACTTAGGACAGGCCCTCCAGACGGGTTCAGAACCCGGGCCGTATGCTCCTCAACTTGGCCCAAACGTTTCGCCACGAGCAGGCGATCACGCACGTTCGACATGGAATAGTTCAGGTTCCGCGCAAGCTCCCCTATGGAGCACTCACCATGATCGCGCAAGTAGACTAGAATCTTCGCTCGCAACGTGTCTTTCGGTTCAAGTTGGGTCAGAACAGGACCCATCTATCCAGTCTGCCTATGATTCACTCGCCCCGCCTAATAAAGTTGTGTCGCACATAGAACAGACACGTGAAAGAATATGCCATCAACCAAAGGCGTAACGAGAACAGTCGCTAAATGGATAGCTCGCGTCGGAGTAGCAGGCGGAGACTACAAAACAGGCGTAGCATCCCCCAAGATTCCATGGAGTCAGGCTGCAGGACTAGCCGCAGGCGCATGGGGCGCAGGCGTCAGCGCAGCGGTTAGCCGGGGCGCGTTCGCGTCAGGCGTAGCCAAAGCAGGAGACGCCAAATGGCGTGCGGCCTCTGAGCAGCTAGGCGTAACACGATACGGCCCAGGAGTCACCTTCGGAGCCCCATACTTCACCACTGGCATACAGGGCGTCCTAAGCACGATCGAGGGAGTCACCCTCGGAGCTAGAGGCCCCGCAGGATCCGCAGGCAACTACGCACTCAGCCAACAGATCGGTGACGCACTCCACGCAGCGAAGCTAGCGGCGAAAGGTTAGGTGTCGCTTTAGAAAGCGACACTTTGAGGAGAAAGTGAACAGAAATGGCACCATATTGGTACTGGAGACAGCTCAAGAGTGACTGGGCACAAGACGAGAGCACCTCGAACCGTTTTACGCTACCGGAACAGGGTGCACTCTCAGGACTCTACTTTGATATTCGCCCATACCTAACCCTAGGCCTCGACAACGTAGACAACCCATGGCCCCTACAGAGGATGGACCTCCGAATCGTAGGGAACGGGAACTATGAGATAGCTAACCTTCGAGGCCGTCAGCTGGAAGCCATCAACTTCTGGGACAGCGGCATGATGATGCCAACACAGCTTACAGGATGGTCCGGTAACAGCATCTACCAGGAAGCCATCATACCTTTTGGCCGCTATCTAGGCGATCCCAAATATGGCTTATGGCTAGAGAAATTCGCGGCAGGCGTCGAGTTTGAGGAGACAAACAGCTTCAGCACAACGTACTACACGGACGCCTATAGCAAGATGAACGTCTGGGGCCTCTTCAGGAAGAATCCTGAAGCAAGCCTATTCTCGGGCGGCTTCATGCGGAAGCGACAGATCATCAACAAGGACACCGCGTCAGAGTCACAGTACGCCGTCAAGCTCCCCACCGACAACAAACTCAAGCAGATACACCTATTCTCGGAGTCAGACCTATCGAGCGGCCTAGAGTCTAACGGCGTCTTTACGACCGCACAGAAGATCTGGCTATCCATCAAGAGCCGTGAAGAGTACCTGATAGACAACCAAATGGCCCTATACTGGGGGCCATTCATGCACCAGATGTACGGACGCCAGGCCGAGCGCATCATCACGCAAGGCGAGACAGAGTACAACCCATGTCGTGTGGATACAGGCATCTACTGGAACGAGAACGTGCAAGCTAACACGATACATGCAAGCCATGGCTTCTGTGCCATAGGCGCGACACCATGGCAGACCCGCGTTAACCAAGTCTACGTATTCAGCACCGCAGGCTCAGCAGCACAACGAACATTCATGCTCAGATCAAGCGGTAAATGCCTGAACGGAGACATACCGCTACTGCTCCAAGATCCTAAGACGAGCGACGAAGCAGACTGGCTCGACGCAGCGGCCAACAAGGATGTGTACGTGGAAGTCACTGAAGGAGCAAGCGCAGGCAACTGGTACATCGTCCTAGACGAGCTAGAGAAGATGTACCCGAGCTAGGCGAGGATCATGCCGAAGAAAAAGGTTGAAGCCTTGTCAGGCGACACATGCCCACGTTGCGGAAGCACCAACACAACTACAGACACAAGCCACGGCATGAACCACTGTCTAACATGCGGTAAATACTTCGGAGAAGCCCCGGCGAAAGCGGATTAACCTCTTAGCCCCCTCTTTTCTTGCGGGGGAATCACGATCATAAAGGAGGAATAACACCATATGGGAAAATTGGTTGGAAACTACCGAGTCAACCAGAAGCTCACCGCTCCCGGCACCGATACGATCACTTTCACAGGTTATGAGGTGCCACGGGGCAAGATCGCCATAATGACGTACATGGACGTGACTGACTACACCACGAACGCGAAGAAGTTCATCCTTGGCATCCGAGACGCAAGCGGAAACGACCAGTACGCGCAGACAGAGCAAGGCACCGCCCAGAACCAACATTTCGGCTGCACAATCGAAGGTCAGCTGATCCTCTTGCCTGGCGAGCGGCCTATAGGCATCGTGGAGAGCCCGACAGCGAGCGATGTCTGCTATTTCACGGTGCACGGCGGCCTCTACAGTATGGAGGAAGGCGGTGCGGCCTAAGTGTGTATGAGCATCGCACGTACACAATCGCGGCTAACACGGCTGAGGCCGACAGGA
>Ga0315280_10006668_pt1 | contig 15843 bp, 9 predicted proteins | sample YL17G06_40_MG_FD_203697 | JGI IMG/M metagenome (GOLD analysis project Ga0315280, IMG submission 203697) | Sediment microbial communities from Yellowstone Lake, YNP, Wyoming, USA - YL17G06_40 | ecosystem: Environmental > Aquatic > Freshwater > Lake > Sediment | place: USA: Wyoming | collected... | reverse complement strand
CGCCGAGTAAGCCACTTCGAGGGTGGTCTGGGGCGCAATCTCTTGTTGAACGTTGAGGTTCCATTGCACCGTGTAGCTATCCCGCGAGGTTGGGGCAAACGTCTGCACATTGCGCTTGGCGAGCTCGGGCAGCACCGCTGGTGCAGGGTAGCCAAAGCCGCCAATGTCAAACACGGTCACCGACAGGTTGGGGAAGTTGTTCGCAGGCAGGGAATTGACCACACCCATCAGCATCGGTAAGTAGAAGATACCGCCGTAGGCTCGGATCACCGTCTTACCCTTTCCGAACGGGTCGTAGGAGAAACCCAGCCGGGGCGCAAAATTGTTGAAATCGCCCTTGTACATGGGTGCGCCCGGCGGTAGCAGCACTTGGTGGACAAAATCGAAGTTGGACACGCGGTTGTTGGCCTCTTTCCACACTGAGTTGTACTCATAGCGAAGTCCGAGGTTCAGCGTGAAGCGCGGCGTAACCTTCCAGTCGTCCATGGCGTAGAAGTCGTAGTTGGTGCTGCGGAAGCCCAGCATCGGGTAGCCCAAGCGAGTCAAGGCAAAGGCCTGGTTATTCTCCAGATCAGCCAGCGAGCCGTAAGTGAGGATATCCTGCTGGCCGAGCCACCGGTTGCTGCGCTGGCGACGGATATCGGCCCCGACTTTAACCGTGTGGGCACCCTTTATCTTCGTTAGACTCTCGAGGAACTGGAAGGAAGTCTGGGGACTCAGGACGTCGAAAAGGGCGGGACCGGGCATCGCCCCCGTGTTTTCAAAGTTGCTGAACATCGGTATGCCATCCCCCCCAGGTTCCGAGTGGGTGATCACGCGATTCACCGCGATGCCGAAATCGTTGATCGTAGTGGGGCTGAAAATGTGGTTGTAGTCCAGCCGGATGAGCTGGTTGCGGGCCGGATTCGCGGCGATTTGACCCTTGTTGACGCCAATTGGGACCAACGTGTCCGAATCGTTGACGTTGTAGCGGAAGTTCCAGCGATCCCGGTCGGAGATCATGTGGTCAATCTTGATGGAGGCGGTATCCTCCCGCTGTCGAGTGATCAGGCTGGCGGCATAGTACACCAGCTTCCCATTGGTGCCGGGAACTACGCCCGGGTTCGGCGGCAGGTCCACCAAATGGTTGACGACGTTCGCCATGGAGGAAACGAACTTGGCCCGCTCCTGGGCACTCAGGGTAGTGGTGATGAAGGAGTTGGTGATGCCCTGCCGAACCGCCTCATAGTTGGCGAAGAAGAAGAGCTTGTCTTTGATCAACGGGCCGCCAATGTTGCCCCCAAACTGATTGAGCTTGAAGGGTTGCTTCTTGGGGGTGTACTCGAAGAAGTTGCGGGCGTTCAGTTTTTCGTTGCGGAGATACTCGAAGAGACCGCCGTGGAATTCGTTGGTGCCGGACTTGGTGATCAGGTTCACCACGGTACCAATCGAGCGGCCGTACTCCGCCGAATAGCCGGTATTGAGGATGCGGATCTCCGCAATGCTATCGACGCTGGCGCGGGTGATGCGCGATAGCTGGCGACCCATCGTCGTGACCGTGGCGTTGGTGTCAATCCGCGTGGCGTCGGCCCCGTCCAGCAAGGTGTTGAGCCCCGTAAAGCTCAGTTCGGCTCCGTTCAGACTGGTTTGGCCGAAGCCCGCCGTGGTCACAGCCCCGGGCGTCAGCGCAATGTAGTCCATGATGTCGCGCCCATTCAGCGGCAGGTTTTCGATCTGACGGTTGTTGAGAGTATTCCCGATCTCGGTGGTGCTGGTCTGAACCGTCGAAGTCGTTCCCGTCACGGTGACTTCCGTCTTTTCGGCGCCTAAGGCGAGCCGCAGTTCCACATTCACCGAGGCCCCGACGTTCAGGCTCAAGGTGGCGCTAGTTGCCGTGCCGAAACCTTTCGCTGTGCCCGAGACGACATAACTGCCGTTAGGAAGCGACGACACTGTGAAAGTGCCGGAACTGTCGGATTTCACGGTTGTTTCATGACCAGTCCCGACGTTCTTGATGGTTACCGTGGCGCCGGCCACTACCGCACCGGTGGGATCAAAGACGGTGCCAGTGATCCGGCCCACGTCAAATTGTGCCAAGGCTAAGCTGCTGATCAGGAGTGCCCCGAACAGCACCAGGAAGCCACGTAAGTAAAAACGCATCGGACACCTCCGTAGTATTTCTTCAAGCCAGACCCGAACTACACGCAAAATAACATTGCAGTCGAAGCGAAACTCTCCCTCCGAACCCAGGGACTTGCTGTACACACTTTCCGGTTATGGCCGACTGGCCCCCGTGGCCAGAAAATTACTGAGCAACTGATTCTCTTTTTCCTCGACTTGCCGGAGCTGCCGAAAAGCCACCAGGGCAGCCTGGGCGTTCTGCGCGTCCCCCATCTGCCGGTAAGCCCGGGCCAACAGCAGGTGGCCCGTGTCCACGCGCGGTTCTTCGGCAATCGCTTGCTTCAGGTGAACCACCGCCTGCTGCGGATTGCCCCGCCGCATTTCGATCTTGGCGGCCAGCAAGAGCGCCTCCACCAAGCGCGGATTGAGTTCCAGCGCCCGCTGCACGTGCGGCGCCGCCTCCGACTCCTTCCCCGGGATTGCCCAAGCCGCCTCGCCCGCAAGATATTCTGCGAAGGCGGAACGCGGACTCATGCGCAGCAACCTTTCCGCTGTTTCCCGCGCCTCGGCCGGACGGGCTGCCATGAGTTGGACCTGTGCCAGAAACAGATAACCCGCGTCCAGACTGGGAAAGGTCTCGACGACCTGCCGGAAGATCTTTATGGCTGCAGGGTACTTTGCTTGCATCTGCTCGATCACCCCGAGTCCCAACAGGAATTCGGGCCGCGTAGGAAAGAGCGTGCGGCCCGTCTGGTATACGTCGGTGGCATGCTGGCCCCGCTTGAGCCGGAGATAAAGACCGCCCAAGCGCAGCCAATTATCAGGATCAGAGGGCGCCAGCTTCACCGCTTCACGGGCGGGCGGCAGCGCCTCCTTGTACGCGCCCAGGCGCGTGAGCACGGTGGCCAGCAGAACCTGGTAGTGGGCCTGTGCCCGGTCGGCCTCCGCCACCGTGAGCAGCGTGTCGCGAGCCTGCTCGGGGTGACCCGCCAGGTACTGGGCCAGCGCGCGGTTGTACAGCAAACGGAAATCCCCGGGGTGCTGTTCGAGCTGTGCGGCAAACACGCGGTCAGCCGCCGCGTAGTCCCCCCGCGCGATCAGTTCGTTTACATCTTCCGAGGGAGTGGACGTAGATGCAGCGGTCTGTCCCGCGGCCCAGTTGGACGCCAGATACAGCACCACGAACGGGATGAACAGAATGGCCTTTACGGCTCTGGTTCCGCAAGCCACGACCGATCCTCTCGCTGGTGACATCCGCGAACGTGGCACCTACCGTGTGCGCGTTGTTGGATTTCGTCTGTGCGCACCATTAAACGTCACGTGCCACGTTCAAACGAGCTACCCTTCCATTATCCCGTCTACCCACAATGGCCCTGGCTACCCTAACTCCCAGACCATCCTTCAAGAAACATCTCCCCTCAAACTGTCTGTCGCGGGCGCGGCTCAACCTTGGGCGGCTGGCCGCCGCGCGGCGCAGAAACGGAAACGCGTTCGTAGGGCGGCGTCATCTCGGGGAAAATGCCCATAGTGACGGCCCCCACCAGGCTAGGCCGGGTGCGAACTACGGCCGGGATCACCCGCACCGACGCCAATTCCGGGACGATCAAACTCCCTTTGAGATGTTCGGTGATGATGGGCCCAATCAGGAACCAAGCTTCCGCGTATTCCCCGCCCACGACCACGACCTGGGGGGCCAGCCCGTGCACCAGGCTGCGCAAAGCGATGGCTAACCTCTCCGCCGCCGCCACCAACACTTCCGTCGCCCGCTTCTGACCACGCCGGGCCAGGTTGATGATGTCGGTCACCGCAAGGGTCCTTCGATCCGGCGAGACCCTGCCGGCGTACGCTTTGATAATGGCACGGTTCGAGACGAACACTTCCAGGCAGCCGCGTCCCCCGCAGGTGCATTTCGGGCCGCCGGGGCTAATGCAAAGGTGCCCGAACCCGCCGGTCCCGATCCGCGAACCGCGATAGATCTTGCCGCCCACGATCAGCGCCGATCCCAGACCCTCGACCACCAACACGTAAAGCATATTTTGCACGCCTTCGCGGGCAATGTCGCCGCACCAAAGCTCCGCAAGCGCCGCAGCGTTGGCGTCATTGTCCACCAGCACTGGCAGGTTCGTAATCTCCTGGAACCACTCCCGCACAGGAACGTTGGACCAACCCAAGTTCGGCGCGCGCACCAACTCGCCCGTTTGCGTATCCACCAGGGCCGGAACGCTCACCCCCAGGAACTCGAAAGGTCGGCCTCGATACTCATTCTCGACCAGATGACGGACCCGTTGGCCCAGCTTGTTGATGAAGCTGCGCGGATCATGCTGCGTGGGGAATTGCTGACTGAAGAGGATTTGTGCGTTGTAGTCCGCCACCGCCAGACCCGTATCGATCACGCCGATGTCAATCCCCAGCAAGTACCGCTTCTCGCCATTGACTTGGAGGTGCCGCGCCGGCCGTCCCCCATCGGAGATACCGGCGTCCGACTCGTAAATCCACCCAGACTTCAGCAGCCGGTTGGTGTTGAAGGCCACGGTGCTCAGCGGCAGACCGGTGATGTCACTGATCTCCGCCCGCGTGAGGGGTTGCCGGCGGTGAATCAGATGCAGCAATAGCCGCTCGGTCAGAGCGTCCTCGCGACCCGATCTGCCCCGCTTCCGTACAGAACCATCCATCGGCCGGCACCGACTTTTTACAATTCTTGTGATAATGTAGGCATGGAGAGACCGTTTGTCAAGAGGCTATATTAATAATACGTGGGAGGCTGGTCTCATGTCCGCCACGTCAGAAAGGCTGGTTGGTTCCCGAACCCTCCCGCCCCCGCCGCAGGCTGTGTATCGCTCTTTCCCAGGCGTGCAAACTCTGGCTTCAAAGCCCACGCCCTGCCCATGCCCTCCGGTTGACTCCCGCCCAGGCTGGCGGTATACATTTCCAATCATGTTCCTAAACCACAGAACAAATCCAAGGAGAGGAAGATGAAACCTATCATCCCGCTCAGCAAGTTTGAGATTTTCGGGGAAGGTCTGGACCACCCGGAGGGGCTGGTCTTCGACCGGGAGGGCAACCTCTGGGCCGGCGGCGAGCTGGGTCAGGTTTACTGCATCAACGCTCGTGGCCACGTCCGGGAAGTGACCTGCCTGGGCGGTTTCTGCCTGGGTCTCGCCTTCTCCCGCCAGCAGGAACTATACGTGTGCAACCTCGGGCGCCGGGCGCTCATGTGGCTTACCCGCAAGGGGAAGTTGCTCGGTTCACTCGAACGCGTCGCCAACCGGAGGCTGAAGACGCCCAATTTCGCCGTCTTCGATGCTGAGGACAACCTTTACTTTTCGGACTCCGGCGATTGGCCACAGGCCAACGGTTGGGTCTACCGCGTGCGGGCCAACGGCAAGGCCGAAGTATTCGCCGGCCCCTTCGCCTTTCCCAACGGGCTGGCTCTAAGCGCCGATGAACGCCACCTCTTCATTGTGCAGAGCCTCCGCGACAACGTCCTGCGTCTCGAAATTCTGCCCGACGGCCGGGCCGGCAAGCCGCAGGTTTACGTTTCCGGGATGGCGCGCGTGCCGGATGGCTTGGCGCTCGACGTCCAGGGCAACTTGTATGTCACCTGTTATGCTTCCGATAACATCTATAAGGTTACGCCAGGAGGCAAGGTATCTCTGCTGGCCTACGACCCGCAAGGCACCATGATTGCCCGCCCGACGAACGCCGCTTTCGGCGGGCCGAACTTCGATCAAATCTACTTTGCAAACCTGGGCCGCTGGCATATCTGCCGGGCGCCCGCCGGGGTTAAGGGGCAACCCCTGGTCCATCAACGATAGAACCCAGCAATGCTCTAAGGAGGGCCGTTTTGCCATGAGAATCACCGATGTTCGCTGGACTCCCGCGTTTATTCCGATTGAAGCGCCGCTGCGTTACGCCTTCGGCGCGCATCCCGGTTTTTCCCGCATCGTGGTCGAGGTGGACACCGATGCAGGTCTGGTTGGCCTAGGCGAATGCTACGGTGGCGCCAGCCGCGCGGGACAGCTCGCCGAGATGCGTCCAAGCTTGATCGGCGAAGATCCTTTCCAGTTGGAGCGCATTCGCTGGAAGCTGGCTGCACCCAGCACCCTCAAGTTCTTCGGGCATGTGCTGGCCTACGCCGCTCTGGATTTTGCTTGTCTCGACCTGCAAGGCCAGGCGCTGGGCAAGCCCGTATGCGATCTACTCGGCGGCCGCCTGCGTGATGAGATTCCCTTCTGCGCCTATTTGTTCTACCGCTACCCCAACGAGCAGAGCCAGGGGGAGGTCTCAAACGCCGAGCAGATGGTCGGCTTCGCCCGCGAACTGGTAAGCAAGTGTGGGTTCGAGACCTTGAAGTACAAAAACGGTGTGCTGGCACCGGACGAGGAAATCGACACCTTCATCGCCTTGCGCCAGGCTTTCCCAACCCACAAGATCCGGCTCGATCCCAATGCCGCTTGGACCGTGACCACGGCCGTGCGCGTGGCGCGCAAGTTGCACGATTACGACGTGGAATACCTGGAGGATCCCGTCTGGGGACTGCGGGGCATGGCCCGCGTGAATGCCAAGGCGCCTTGGGTGACACTGGCTTCCAACATGTCGGTGTTCTCCTTTGAGGATCTGGTTCCCAATGCTTTCCTCGAGGTGGTGGATGTGGCGCTGTTGGATCCGCATTGGTATGGCGGCATCAGCCGCGCCCGTTTGGCGGGACAGATTTGCGAGACCCTGGGAGTGGACGTGGGCATGCATAGCGGCGCGGAGTTTGGAATTTCACAGGCCGCCATGTTGCATCTGGCCGCGACCTTACCCAACCTTGTCCTTGCGTCGGATTCGCATTACCACCACCTGATGGACGACGTAATCGAAGGTGGGAAACTAAAGTACCATGACGGCAAGATGGCCGTGCCCCAAGGGCCGGGCCTGGGCGTCAAGCTCGACCGCGACAAGTTGGCCAAGTATCATGAGTTGTCCAAGCAACAGCAAATGGGTTCCTGGATTGAAGACCCGAAGCAGCTCGGGGCCGTGACCATCCAGCCCAAGTGGTGAAGAGAGGAGTTGAAATCGTGCGCACTCGAATCCTGGCGAACTTGTTCAAAATAGTCGCGTCGTTGGGGCTGGCCGTCGCCTCGTCGCTGGCGGCGGAACAATTGGTCTGGCGTATCGGCAAGTTCGATGACTCCTCGGGCGAATTCCGCAGCCAGGGCATCAACTACGCCGACCCGCAGAGCGACGCGGTCTACCGCGTGGGCCAGAGCAAGGACGCGGAAGACTGGCAACGATTTCAGCCCGGTCCCGCCAACGGCCTGGCCGGCGGCCGCCCGCATCCTTTCACCATTTTGTTCAAGGTGGAGGGTCCGCCGCACGGAGTCGACCGATTGAAGATCAGCATCCTGCATGAGATCCCGCGGCTTTCCTACTTGCAGGCCGACATTAACGGGCACATGGGACTCTTCTATTTCCATCCCAAGTTGGACTACGGCGCCGGTGACTGGGAGGGAACGTACGCCCCGCAAACGTCCGCCGACAGCAAGACCATCGAGTTCCCAGCGGCGTGGTTGCACGTCGGAGAAAATCGCCTGGTGCTGACGGCCCTCGATGATCCGCCCACGCCCGAGAACGCCGCGGGCGCCATCGGCACGGGGCACACCGGCCTGGTGTACGACGCGCTGGAACTGACGCAAGACGCGCAGGCCCAATACGAACGCGCGCGGGTGCAGGCCTTCGCGATGCCCTCCATCTTCTACCGCGACACGCCCAGCGGGCTGGCCGAGGTCATCGAAGTTTACGGCGACTTCGCCACGGGGCCCAAAGAGGCCGAAGCAGAGTTGCAGATTGGCGACAAGACGTATCGCCAGCCCTTCAGCTTCAACCGCCAGTTCGGTGAATTCCGCCTCGAATTCGACGTGCCCGCTTGGAGCGGCCCGGCGGCGGGTGTGCTCGCGGTGGGAAGCAAGAAGTCCCTACAGCGTTTCCCTGTTGAACTGACGCCAGCAAAAAAGTGGACGATCTTCGTCGTTCCCAACGAGCACCTGGATATTGGCTTCACCGATTACGTGGAGAAGGTTTCGGAGCTGCAATCAGAGTCCGTAGACGGAGTGATGGAACTGATTCAGAAATTCCCGGAGTTCCGCTGGACCCTCGACGCGTACTGGGTGCTTGAGAAATATCTTGCTGGCCGCTCCGCGGAAAAGCAGGCCCAATTCCTACAAATGCTGCGAGATGGCAAGATCGTCCTGCCCATTCAATATGCCAGCCAGCACACGGGGACGGCCTCACTCGAAGGTCTGATCCGTTCACTTTACGACAGCCACTTCTTCGGCAAACAGCATTCGATCCCCGTGGACGCCGCCCACATCACCGACGTCCCCTCCTACAGTTGGTCTTACGCCTCAGTTCTGCACGATGCCGGGGTGAAGTATTTTGTGGCGGCCAGCAACGGCTGGCGGGCGCCGGTCCTATTGCAAGGACGGTGGCATGAGAAGTCGCCCTTCTACTGGGAAGGCCCCGATGGCGGCCGCGTGCTGATGTGGTACTCGCGCGCCTACATGCAACTGGGCACGCTCTTTGCCCTGCCACCGCGGGTGACGGCGGTGCACGATTCCCTGCCTGTCTTCTTGCAGGCCTACTCGCGTCCCGACTACAAGGCGGACTCGGTCATCGTCTTCGGCAGCCAACTCGAAAACACTCCGCTCACCCGGGACCAGGCTGAACTGGCACGCGAATGGCATAAAAACTATGCCTGGCCGCGGCTCGAGTTCTCAACCTTCGGCGAGGCCATGGCAACAATCGAGAAGCAGTTTGAGGGTCAGATTCCCATAGTGCGCGGGGATTTCGGCCCGTACTGGGAGGACGGCTTTGGCTCCGACAGCTTCTTCACCGCCGTGCATCGCCAGAATCAACAGCGCATTCAGACGGCGGAAAAGATGGGCACCCTCCCCGCCCTGCTCAATCCCCTGCTGCGGCCGGACCACCAACTGCTGTCGCGCGCCTGGGAAAATATCTTGCTTTCGGATGAGCACTCGTGGGGCTACGTGGGGGCCACCACGCAGCCACAGGCAGAGCAGACGACGCTCCAGACCGAATTGAAGCGCTCGCGCGCCCTCGAGGCCCAGCACGAGATCACGGAGTCCATTCACCGAAGTTGGGCTCAGTTGGCCGCTTTCCTCGGACCCAAGGACACATCCGCCGTGGTCTTCAACTCGTTGAGTTGGCCGCGCAGCGGATTGGTGTCCTTTGATCTTCCGGACGGGACCGGGATTTTTGATTCTGCGACTGGCGCGGAAGTGCCATACGAAGTGCTTTACGAAGGTAAGCTACAACGACTACCTGGCTTTGGCGGCGGGTACCGCCGGGTAAGATTCCGGGCGGAAGACGTCCCTGCCATGGGTTACAAGCTCTATGCACTGCGACCGGCAAAGGGCAGCCCAGGCGGTGGAGCATCGAACTCCGGCACAACCTTCGAGTCCCCTTATTACCGCATCACGCTCGATCCTGCCGCAGGCGCCGTGCAGAGCATCTGGGATAAAGAACTCGGCCGAGAGATAGTGGATCCGAAGAGTCCCTATCGCTTCGGCGCCTATCTGTACGTGACCGGCGCAGACGACATGCCCAACAACAGTCTTTACCGTTACGGGGCAGCCCTGCCGCCTCCGGAGTTAAACGTCCATCCGGCCACAAGTGGCCGACTGGTGTCGGTGCGGGCCGTCCCCTTCGGTACCATTATCGAGATGGAATCATCAGCGCCTCACACCCCTTCCCTTCGCACGGAAATCACGCTGTATAATCGCGAGAAGAGAATCGGCTTTCAGTACCAATTGCGAAAAGCGTACGTTCTGAGCAAAGAAGGGATATACATTGCTTTTCCGTTTGCGGTGGAGAATCCTTCGTTCGGCTATGAAACCCAGAATGGCTGGGTGAATCCCGCGCGCGACACCCTGCTGGGCGGTTGCCGCGAGTGGTTCGCCGTGAGCCACTGGGCCGCGGTCCACGGTCCGGAGGTGACGGCCGCCGTGATTCCCCTCGACGCGCCTCTCGTGAATTTCGGAGATATCGTCCGCGGCCTTTGGCCCACAGAATTTAGCCCGCGCTCGGCGACGATCTTTTCCTGGATCATGAACAACTACTGGGGGACGAATTTCGTGGCCGGGCAGGGTGGAGAATTTACGTTCCGGTACGATGTGCTCACCCGCCGCAACTCTGATCCGCCGTCCTTGACTCGGGCGGGATGGGAATCGATGACCCCGCTCGAAATCGGGCAGACCGGACCGGCCTTTCGACCCGGCGCGCTGCCCAGCAACCAAGCCGCGTTGCTGAAGATTGACAACCCCAACGTCCTCGGCGTCACGTGGAAGCTGGCTGAGGACGGACGAGGCAGCATCCTGCGTCTGGAAGAAATCAGCGGCCAGCCCGCCACCGTGCATCTCGGTAGCGACTATGTCAAGATAGCGGAAGCATGGCGTTGCTCCGCCCTCGAGGAAGACCAGACGCAGCTTCGTCTTGCCGCCGCGGGGGTGGAGATCGAGATTAAACCTTTCGAGGTCATCACGCTCCGGTTGCTGACCGGCCCGGGTATCGCGCCGGCCGCTCGAACGGAAACAGGAGGGACTAACTGAGGAGGAACATGGATATTCGCTTCGACAACAAGGTGGTGGTGGTTACGGGCGGGGCTAGCGGCATCGGGGAAGCCACCGTCGTCAAGTTCGCCGAACTGGGCGCGACGATGGCGATTCTCGATCGGGACGAAGTCACGGGACGGAAGGTCGCCGAGAGACTCAACGCTGCCGGCAAACGTGCCCGCTGCTACCGGTGCGATATGGGCTCCTCCGCCGAGGTGAAGGAAGCCGTTGCCGCGGTCGCCAAAGACTGGGGCGGCATCGACGTGCTCGTCAGTAATGCGGGTATCCAGCGCTACGGCAATGTGGTGGACACTTCCGAAGAGCTATGGGAAGAGGTCATGCGCGTGGACCTCCGCGGCACATATCACCTTGCCCGGCACGGCCTGCCTGCGGTCATTAAGCGGGGCGGCGGTTCGATGGTGGTAGTCTCTTCGGTGCAAGGTCTTGCGGCCCTCCCCGGGTCGGCTGCCTACGTGACGGCCAAACACGCGCTGCTCGGTCTGGTTCAGTCGATTGCCCTCGACTATGCCCAACACAACATTCGCGCCAACTGTGTTTGCCCGGGCACCGTTGACACGCCGCTGCTGCGCCGGGCGCTGGCGGAGTCAGCGGAGCCGGAGAAATTGATGGCCAAGCTGAACCACATGCATGTCCTGGGCCGGATCGCGCGCGCCGAGGAAGTGGCAACCGCCATTGTCTTTCTAGCCAGTGATTGGGCCTCATTCATCACCGGGGCCACTTTGTTGGTGGACGGCGGCATGCTGGTCCCGGCGGGCGGTATGCCCTGCGAGGAGGCGACAGACACCCAGTGAGGGAAACTGGTTTATCCCGCGCAGCGATCCGGGCCCAACATGGAGGCTGCTGCCTTCACCTACCGGAAAAGTGTCAGGCATGCTAACTTGTATCAGGGAACACAATCCGCAGGGGATCGATTCGACTTGGCGTGCACATCCACCAAACTTGCAGAAAGAAGCGGAAAGTTTATAGCTCCGCCTCTTTTGCTGGCGGCGCTGCTGATAGTCGTGGCGCTGTCCTTAGCGCCGTCGAACTCCCAGCCTGCCCAAGCCCCGCCCGTAAGTATTCCGATTCGCTTCACCGACGTCCGCGAAGCCGCCCGCATCACTTTTCAACACGACGCCACGGCCACTGCGAATAAGAACTACCTCGAAACCATGGGCAACGGTCTCGGCTGGATCGATTACGACCAGGACGGTTTGCTTGATCTCTATCTAGTGCAAACGGCGGAAACCGAATGGTACAAGCCGCCGCGGCCGCTGCGCTCGGCGCTCTATCACAACAACGGGGACGGAACGTTTACCGACGTGACGGATAAGGCCGGGGTGGCCGCCGCGGGCCATTACGGTCAGGGTGTGGCGGTGGGCGATTATGACAACGACAGTTTCCCCGACCTGTACGTAACCGGCTACAACCGCGCCATCCTTTACCACAACAATGGCAACGGGACGTTCACCGACGTTACGGCCAAGGCCGGAATCGGCGACGAGGGCCTATGGTCCACTAGCGCCGGTTGGTTCGACTACGATAAAGACGGCCACCTCGATCTGCTGGTCGGCAACTATATCCAGTGGTCGGCCGACAACAACATCTGGTGCGGCGAACATCGCCCCGGCTACCGCGCCTACTGCCACCCGGACAACTATCGCGGCCAGCGGTTGCGCCTCTATCACAACAACCACGACGGAACGTTCACGGACGTGAGCGAAAAATCCGGCGTCAGCAAACCGGAGGCAAAAGCGCTGGGCGTGGTGCTCGTCGACCTGAACAACGATACCTGGCCGGACATCTTCGTGGCCAACGATACCTGGCCGAATTTCCTCTTCTTCAACCGCAAGGATGGGACCTTCGAAGATGTCTCGTTCATTTCCGGGGTGGCGGCCAGCGAGAGCGGAAGATACGAGGCCGGCATGGGTGCCGACTCCGCGGATATCAACGGCGACGGCTGGTTCGATCTCTACGTGACGCACCTCGACCTCGAAATCAACCGCCTCTATCGCAATAACCGCGACGAGACGTTTGACGACATCTCCGTGGCCGCCGGCCTCGCGGACCGAGGGGTAACGTACCTCAGCGGCGTCAGTATGAAGTTCATGGATTACGACAACGACGGCTGGATGGATATTTTTCAGGCGGATGGCAGCATGCTCGACAATATCCAACTCTATCATAGCGAAGAACGCTTTCAGCAGCCCAAATTGATGTACCGGAACCTGGGCGGCGGGAAGTTCGCGGTAGTCTCTGACCAATTGGGCCCGGACTTCCTGCGGCCCGTGGTGGGACGCGGCCTGGGCGTGGCCGATTTCGATAACGACGGCGACTTGGACCTCGCCATCTGCAATTGGGGAAGCTACCCCGAGTTGCTGCGGAACGACGGCGGCAACGCCAACCACTGGCTGGAAGTAATGCTGGTGGGTACGAAGTCCAATCGCGACGGCATCGGCACCGCGCTCAAACTGGTTTCCGAAGGCTTCACCCAATATCAGCAGGCCAAAGGCGGCATGAGTTATATGTCCGCGAGCGACGCGCGTGTCCACTTCGGCCTGGGACAACGGATGACAGTTCAGTCGCTCGAAATCACCTGGCCCAGCGGCACCGTGGACAAACTCACCAACGTCCCCATCGACCAGATCATCACCGTCAAAGAAGGCGCGGGTATCGTGCCGCGAACGTTCCCTCGGATTCCCACTCGCTAGCGAAAAGCGCATCGCGCGGACTCGGGCTCACGCAACTCATCGCATTCCCTGGTGCCTCCAAATGCAACTACACAGCCTCCATGGTAGACGGCGGCTTGGGTGCGATATTATAAGTGACACTCACGACCTCAGGAATTTCTGTCAAGATTCTGCGGCTGAGTTCTTCGAGCGTCTCCCACGGTAATCGCACCGGGCGGGCAACGCGCGCGTCCGTGCTTTCCCAGCAACGAATTTCGATCTGGCAGCCGAATTGTCTGCGCCCGGCGCGCATACCGGTCACGCGGTCCTCGTGCAGGATAGCCATGTACTGAAATGCCGCAGCAGAGGAAAGCACCTCTTCGGTGATGGCGGTCGCCTTGCGCACCAATTCTAAACGCTCGCGAGTGGCTTCGCCAATGACCCGCGCCGCCAACGCCGGACCCGGGAACGGCATGCGGTTGTAAATCGAGGCCGGCAGGCCCAAAGCCTGAGCCACTTTGCGGACGCCATCTTTGCGGAGTTGAATCAGCGGCTCGATGATCTGATAGCCGAAGGCTTCCTGCGGGTCGATTCCCAACTGGGCAAAGACATTGTGCTGCCGCTTGATGCCGGCCACCGTCTCATCGACATCGGTCAAGATCGTGCCTTGCAGGAGGTACTTGGCCCCGCTCTCGCGCACCAGGCGGCCAAAGACATGCTTGTAGAAGGTCTGCGTCACGGCCTCGCGTTTCTCTTCCGGATCGGTAATGCCCTTGAGGGCCTTGAGGAATTCCTCGCGCGCGGCGATCCGTACCACCGGCACACCTAAAGCCGCAAACGCGGCCACGATCTTCTGCGGCTCACCCTGCCGCATGAGCGCATTGTCAATGAAGTAAGTCTTCAGCCGGTCACCAAGCGCCTTGTGACCGAGCATCGTGACGGCGGACGAGTCCACGCCACCCGACAGGGCGTTGATGGCGAGCCCATCGCCCACCGTGGCGCGAATACTCTCGACTTGCTCGGCAATAAACTGCCGCGTATCCAGACTGCTGGCAGGAATCTCTGTGATAGCCATCTTTACCTCCCATAAGTGGATTCGTTACTCCCGATTCATGCACTGACCCCTTAGGCCGCGCTATCATAACATGCAGATTCCCGCTGAAACATACCCGCGTTCAGCATTTGGCGCGACGTTCGCTGTCTGACGGCGCGTCCCTTCAACATTGTGGAAACTGCCGGCCGATCCCGCAGAGCGGGACCCGCCTCTGAAGGAAGAAGCCGCAGACCTACAAGGCAGGTCGGCGCTACTTGCTGCACACTAAAGATGAGAGGAGCTAAGGATATCCACATCGTGAGAATTGTTTCCGTTTCTTATTTGACCGTCTGCGATTTGGTAGATTCGGTCGAAGCCTTCCACCATTCGCCTATCGTGCGTTACCACAATGACGGCTGTATTCTTCTCCCGGCTCAGGCGGCGAAGCAACGTCATGACGCTCTTGCCTCTCTCGGTATCGAGAGCTGCCGTGGGCTCGTCCGCAAGCAAGACCGCCGGGTCGTTAGCGAGAGCGCGTGCGATTCCCACCCGCTGTTGTTCACCGCCCGAGATTTCAGTCGGGTAATAGCGCCAGCGGTGGGCGATTTCTAGGTAGTCGAGCAACCACATTGCCTTCTCGAGCGATGCGCGCCGACTGAACCTGTTGAGCGCCAAGATGAGTTCCACATTTTCCAGGACTGTGAGAAACGGGATCAAATTGTAGGCCTGAAAGATTACTCCCATCTTGTGTAGGCGCATGGCGCGAACGTCAACGCCTGTCCAGCCGTTTTCATAAATGCGGTTGCCATCGACTTCGATCAGGCCTTCCGTGGGCTCATTGATGCAGCAGATGCAGGTCAGCAGAGTTGTCTTCCCTGAGCCGCTTGGACCACACACGGCGACAAGTTCGCCTCTCTCGACGCTCAGAGCAACATGGGAAAGGGCCACCGTGGTTGTGTCACCGCGACGGTAAATCTTGGAGAGGTTTTCGACGTGCACGGCCTCCATTCGCCTAGCCTCCCCCGCCACCTAATGCCGTTGACGGGTCTACCTTGAATGCGCGCCAAATTCCAAGCAGGCTCGAAAGAACGCATACGAGCACGACAACCAAGAGAAGTACGGTCATATCCAGCCGCTGCAGCATGACAGTGCGCGGATACAAAGTATAGGTCTGCGATATCAAGAGGTACCCGAGAGCAAATCCAAGAATCCCCATCACCAACGACTGTTGAAGGATGAGATTGACAATCGTGCGATCGGGGGCGCCAATGATTTTCAAGGTGGCGATTTCGCGCAGCTTATCCATGGTCAGAGTGTAAATGATAAGAGCGATGATGACGCCGGATACCAGCATTAGAATGATTCGGAAGAGCCAGAGCTGCTTTCTCGACTTTTCCATGAAGCCACGCAGCAGCAGATCGCTTTCCTG
>Ga0315280_10006667_pt1 | contig 15844 bp, 14 predicted proteins | sample YL17G06_40_MG_FD_203697 | JGI IMG/M metagenome (GOLD analysis project Ga0315280, IMG submission 203697) | Sediment microbial communities from Yellowstone Lake, YNP, Wyoming, USA - YL17G06_40 | ecosystem: Environmental > Aquatic > Freshwater > Lake > Sediment | place: USA: Wyoming | collected... | reverse complement strand
GCACATCTCACCCGTGAAGTCAACATCCTGGAAAATACCCTGGCAGCACTGGAAAATGACAATATAACTCAAGCCGCCGATTTATTACAAGAGTACATCAACGTTTTAGAGGCAAGCTGTGAACCCAGCCAACCGAACTATTGCTAACCTCGATATTCTGGTTAAGGCTTTGCCCCAGAAGTCCAATAGGCTTTTCCAGCGCATATTTTCGCTTAACACCACCAAGGGCTGCCTCAAACCACCTGCCACTATGCTCCCCTGGATTGAGCAGCATTTCGGCTCGGTGGATAGAGTAACTGAGCAAAAAATCATCAAAGTCACCAACCTGGTCACTTACGAAGGGGCTATATTCAACTCATTGCGAGCCCTGCGTCCCAGACAGCTTGAAGACAGGCTCAGAGTCGAAGCCAGGCTTGTCGATAGAGCTAAAGACGACCCGCTAAGCAAACCTCTGGAAGATACACCGGAAGACATTTTTGGCAGAATTCAAGGCAAGTATTGCATCACTGCCAGCAATATCGCCAAATATGACGGGCTCCATGACATGATAATCTTCAGAGACCACAACCCCTTGGCCTTCGATAGAGAGAAAATAATTGACTACCTGGATACGGGCTGGAAATGGGCACAGAAAGCTAATAAATTCGACCCCTCAGCTAAGTATTACTTCTTCCTGTGGAACTCGTTGAAGAAAGCCGGGGCGAGCCTGGGTCATGGACATGCCCAGGTGGTACTGAGCCGAGGTCACCATTATGCCAAAATCGAAGCCCTGCGTCATGCCGCTCTTCATTACAAAGCTGAGAATAGGTCCGATTATTTCGACGACCTGTACCAGATTCACCTTGACCTAGGCCTGGCTGTAGAAAAAGGTGGAATCAGAGTTCTGGCTTATCTGACCCCAATTAAGGAAAAGGAAACAATGCTCCTTTCGCCAGGTTTGAACCGTTCCTTCAAAGAAAGGCTCTATGAGGTTCTGGCTTGTTTTCGGGATTGTATGCATGTAACCGCCTTCAACGTGGGAATAGCCGTCCCACCCCTTAACTCACTCCCCAAAGGCTGGAAAGATTTCCCTGTCATCGCTCGGATAGTTGACCGCGGCTACCCCTGGGATGGCTCTTCCGATTTCGGCACCATGGAACTTTATGCCGCCAGCATCATCTCCAGTGACCCATTCCAGGTAGCTCGAGAGCTTAAGGAGGCTTTAGCAATAAGAACAAAAAAGAAACGAGGAGGAAAATAATGGCCAGAGCGGTGATAGTCTCAGATGTGCTGCGTGGCTTTATGGAAGAGGGCTATGCGCTTTACTGTGGCGCCAGGGCCCGCCACATCATCCCCAACATCCAGAAGCTTCTGGCAGAGGAACTAGCCAAAGGTTCAAAAATATTCTACCTCTGCGACCACCACGACAAGGATGACCCTGAGTTCGCCTTGTTCCCGCCCCACGCCATCGAAGGTACTATAGAATCTGAAGTCATACCTGAGCTTTCCAAATATCCCGGCAAGATAATACCCAAGAAAACCTACAGTTTGTTCTACGGCACCACTCTGGAGAAAGACCTAAAAGAACTCAAGCCGGAAACGGTGGTCGTATGCGGTGTTTGCACTCATATTTGCGTACTGCTTGGTGTTTCAGAAGTCAGAGTCCGTGGCTATCCTGTTGAGGTGCCTGTGGACTGCGTCGGTGACTTCGACGAAAAAGCCCATGTCTGGGCTCTAGACTACATAGAAAAGGTTCTCGGAGCTAAACCGACCAGGGTCACGGCCGTCGAGTTGCCAAAGCCACGCTTTGAAACTCCTGACTTCGTCCTGGCCGGGGACACATCAGACGTTTACTTCGTTCGCACCGTGGAAATACTCAAGAAAGAAGGCATCAACACTACAGCCACTATGGAGGTATTTCCCAGCTGCGCCGGCATACTCTGCGGCATGGAGGAGGTCAAAGCTCTGCTGGAGAAAGTCCTGCCCGAAGGCAACCGAGAGGTCTGGGCACTATCCGAAGGGGAGCCTTTCCAGCGGAAGGAAGTGGCCTTGCGCATAACCGCCCCCTATCAGAGCTACGGCGTCTACGAGACAGTTTATCTCGGCATGCTGGCTCACTGCAGCGGTTGGACAACTGCTGCCAAAGAGTGCGTTGACGCCGCCCAGGGGATTCCGATTATCAGCTTCGGCGCTCGCCATGTGCACCCATTGATAGCTGGCATAATGGACTATGCTGCCATCATCGGCGGCTGTGTTGGCTGCTCCAGCATTTCAGGAGCCAAGCTGGCTGGCATACAGCCAGCAGGTACCATGCCCCACGCCCTGATTATAATCATGGGCGATACTGCCACAGCCATGAAAGCTTTCAATAAGCACATGCCCCCTGAAGTGCCACGCATAGCCCTCGTGGACACCTTCAAAGATGAGCCGGAAGAAAGCATAATTGTCGCTCAGGCGCTCAAGGGAAAGCTGCAAGGGGTTCGCCTCGATACCCCCGGCGAGCGAGGCAGAGTCACCGCCGACCTGGTCAAAGAGACCAGAGCCAGGCTCGACCTTGCCGGTTTCAAAGAAGTTAAAATCTTCGTCAGCGGTGGTCTCGACCCCGAGCGCATTACATATTTTCTTGACGAGGGCGCTCCGGTTGACTTCTTCGGCGTCGGCAGCTACATCAGCGGCGCCAGGCCCATTGACTTCACCGCCGACCTCCACGATATCGACGGCAAACCCATCGCCAAGAGGGGCAGAATCCCCGGCATCACCCCCAACCCCAGGTTAAAACGGATACTGTAGGACACTCTTTTCTGTCATTGCGAACAAAAGTAGGGACAGGTCTAAAGACCTGTCCGCAGAGACCCAGACAACGGACAGACCTGAAGGTCTGTCCCTACATCACTCGCCTAACTTCCCTCCCAGGCGACCCCAAAAGGTCACAACTACATCGGTTGGTGAATTAGTCATACATTACCCTCTATTGTGTTATAATACGTGACGCATATCTGGTGTCCTTACACGACCGGAATCATCATCAAAATCTGAGTTGACCGGTACGATAAAGCCTTTTAAGAATAAGCCTGAATCTCAAAGGAGGGAAGTGGCATGGTTACGGAAGAGAAAAAGAAGGTAATAAACCGACTGAAATCAATGTATCCGCTTCGAGCCAAGATAACTGAGACCTATCTCAAGAGCGCCGAAGCCATCAAGACAGGTAAGCCCGCCGTCTGGGCTATGCTAAACTTCTACGCAGGCGACCCCATACTCAAAGCTATGGATGTGGAAGTGGTCTATCCGGAAAATTATGGTGCTGTTGTCGCGGCTACAGGCGTTGCCCAGCGATACCTGGAACAGGCATATGCCGATGGCTTTCCTACACATCTCTGCGGCTACAGTCTGGCCGGTCTCGGTTATACATCGAGGATGATGAGGGAATTCAAAGGCGAGGTACCGCCAGAGGCACCCCTCGGAGGCATGCCGAAGCCATTATTCCTGCTGTCCTCATCTGCTATCTGCGACGCCAGATACAAGTGGTTCCAGGCGCTGGGTCGCTACATGGATGTCCCGGTATGGCCACTGGAAGCACCCAACCCCGGAGCAAAGGAGTTTTTCATCGAAGGTGCTTTTGAAGCAATGGTTGACATGGTAGTCAAGCACCTCAGGGATTTCGTTGTCTTCGTCGAACGCATGCTGGACAAGAAAATGGACTGGGCCAGGCTAGATAAGACGGTTGACCTTATGATAGAGGTAAACCGCGTATGGCATGAGGTGAATGAGCTGCGCAAGGCAAAACCGTGCCCGATGCACAGCAGGGACTTCTGGAGCGCCATGTCAGCAGCCCTGTTCCTGGCGGGCGACCCCAAGGATTCATTGCAGTGCTTTAAAGATATGTACGCTGAGGTCAAAGATAGGGTGAACAATCACATAGGAACTATACCCGAGGAGAAATACCGGTTGGTATTCGCTGAGCTCCCACCCTGGCATAGCTTAGGGTTTTTTGACAAACTGGCTGAGAGAGGGTGGAACTTCGTCATCGAAAGCTTCGGTTATCATCCACCTATACCTCTTGACCTGAGTGGCATCAGTGACCCGCTGGAACGAATCACCAGATTTAGCCTCCAGTTTTTTGCTGGCTATAATGAAGACGCCCGGCAACAGAATGTGCTCGGTGGCTCCTTCGCCTATCCCTATATGAAATATGCCAGAGAATGGAAGTGCGATGGGGCAATGCTTCATCCCCTTATCAGCTGCCGCAGCGCCTCCACGCACCTGCCTTATGTCTCAAACATGCTGATGGAAAAGTTGAAGGTGCCGTCACTGAGCATCGAAGGGGATATCGTAGACCTCAGATTGTTCAACCCGGAAGATGCCTTAGCTAAGGCAGAGCCATTCGAGGAGACCATGGAGCACTATAGAAGAGTGAGAAAACAGAAAGGCTTCGACTGGTAACAGGCCATAGAATTATCCATCCTTTCCTCTCCCTTGACGGGAGAGGAATAAGGTGAGGGTGAACGCAAACAATTTCAATTTAATGAGGTGTCAGCAATGTCAGACAAAAGCAAAGGGCTGAGCAAAGCCCAGGAAATCTATCGAAACCGGTCGCAAAGAGCTAAAGAACTCAAGGCTGCAGGCAAAAAGATAATAGGCTATCCCTGCGTCTATGTCCCTCTGGAAATGCTCACCGCCCTCGACCTAGTCCCGTACCGGACATATGGAGACATTAGAGAGGCAGTCACCGAGGCAGATAGAGCTCTACCTACCTCGTTCTGCCCCATCATGCGCACCTGCCTCGATTGTGCCTTGAAAGGGAAAAACGACTTCCTGGATGGCATAGTTACTGTCCACTCCTGTGACCCCCAGGAGAAGACGGCCCGCGTCTGGGAATCTTATACGAATTATCTTTACTTCCACTTCATCGATATGCCCAGCACTGTTCGCCCTGAGGCCATTGAATACTTCAAGTCACAACTGAACGACTTCAGAAAAACGCTGGAGGCCTTTACCGGACAGAAACTGTCTGTAGATAAGCTTAAGTCAGCCATCAAGGCTGATAATCAACAGCGCGTCCTGGTGCAGCAATTATACGAGCTAACCAAGCCAGTCCCACCGCTTATCTCGGGGACAGAGCTCGTTCAGGTAGTAAAAGCGCTCATGAGCCTGCCTGTAGCTGAGGGAAATGACCTGCTAACTCAGGTTATAGGCGAGATAAAAAACCGCACCGATGGCCCCAAGAAGAAACCGGCACGTCTCCTTATCTGGAGCAGCACATTGGATGATACCCATATCATGCAGATATTTGAGGCTAAGGCAAATGTGGTAATGAATGAGACCTGCGGCGGCATTAGAGCTTACAGAGGCAGCGTAAAGCTGACTGCCGACCTGTTAGATGGACTGGCTGATTACTATATGAAGGAGATCACCTGCGCCCGCACCTTCAGGCAGGCTACCCTCGGCGAGACCAAGAAAGACTATGCCAAAGACATCCAAAGCCGCTTCGGCTACCTCAAAGGCATCGTCAAAGAATGGAAAATCAACGGCGCCATATTGCTGCTCGTCAGATATTGTGACCCTTTTGCTTTTGAAATGCCGTCGCTCAAAGACTACCTTGACAGCATCGGCATTCCCAGCACCTACATAGAATATGATTACACCATAGGAGCTTTAGCCCCCTTAAGAACCAGGGTTGAAGCCTTCCTCGAGACAATCCGTTAAGAACATTTCTCCAGAGGTCAACTTGTATTTCGCCGGCATCGATATAGGTTCCACCATGACCAAGGTCGTGCTTATGGACACGGCTGACAGGATATTGTCCGCCATCAAAGGCCCTACTGGTCCTGAACATCGCCAGCTAGCCAATGAGGTGATGAGAATGGCACTGGAGCAAGCCAATTTGCAGCTTGATGACATCTCTTACATCGTAGCCACGGGCTACGGGCGGGTAAATGTCCCTTTCGCTGACGACCAGATAACAGAGCTTTCCTGCCATGCCAGAGGCGTATCCAGCTTATTTCCCAATGTCAGAACTGCCATTGATATCGGCGGCCAGGATGCCAAGTGTATGAAGATAGAGAAAGGCAAGCTAGTCGACTTCGTCATGAACGATAAATGCGCCGCCGGAACTGGCCGGTTCCTAGAAGTCACCGCTGCCACCTTAGGTATCAGGCTGGAAGACATGGGGGATATCTCATTGAAATCTACAAAAAAAATCCAGCTCAGCAACTTATGCACCATCTTTGCCCAGCAGGAGGTAGTAGCGCTTCTGTCTCGCGGGGAAAAGCTGGAAGATATCATAGCCGGACTTCACGATGCCCTGGCCAGCCGGGTGGCGGCACTGGCACGGCGGCTGAAAGTAGAACCTGATGTAGTGCTTACCGGAGGCGTAGCCAAGAACATCGGCATGGTTAAGGCGATGAAGGAAAACCTGGGCTGCGAACTCCTCGTCCCTGAAGAGCCGCTTCTCACCGGGGCGATTGGGGCTGCCATACTGGCAAAGGAAATCTGTATGAAAGCAACTGCGGAAGGCGAGACCATATCGAAAAGAGCACGCCGCCTGGAAAAGGCTACCTTCTTCCACTAAGGAAACTATTCAGATGGCCTGGTTTATGGGTATCGACATCGGCTCGGCATACAGCAAGGGAGTCATAATTTGTGATTCCGAGCCTGCCGCTCACTATGTAATCCTTTCCGGAGCCAATTACCAAATTGCAGCCGAGACGATAAGACAGGAGCTCCTGAAGCAAGTTAATCTGGCTCAGAGCGATATAACCGATACTGTGGCAACCGGGACTGGCGCTGGCAATGTCCCTTTCGCCAGCCGACAAGTCAGTGACATAGTCTGCACTGCCAGAGGCATACACAGTATCTTCCCCCAGGTTAAGACAGCAATCGAAGCAGCGGGGCAATCCACCAAGGTCATACGCATAAATGAACAGGGAATGGTGACCAATTTTACCGTCAGCGAAAGATGCGCTGCCGGCAGTGGCCGGTTTATTGAAGTCATCGCCAACGTGCTGCGAATAGATTTGAAGGATTTCGGCCCACTTTCTCTCAAGTCCAGGAACCCAATCACCTTCGGCACCGGTTGTGCCGTTTTCGGCGAATCAGAGGCCATCACTAGGGTCACCGAAGGCATCCCGAAAGAGGATATCGCCGCCGGCGTCAATCAGGCCTTGGCTAGCAAAATCTCGTCACTGGCCAGGAAAATAGAGTTCGAGGAACCATGCGCCATCTGTAGTGGCGGTGCACTAAACACCGGCTTGATAAAGGCCGTGGAACAAGAACTGAGTACCCAACTACTTGTGCCACCCCAACCCCAAATCATCGCCGCCTTAGGCGCCGCCATAATCGCCAGAACCTCAAACCTCAATAATAACTAACAGGGCTTCCGGCTTTGAAGAAGGCCAATGGCAACAAAATTCAAGCCGTCAGGGCATTGATGAAATGTGTTAGAATAGTCGTAAGTTACGCAGACGGAGGGTGATGGTGAGATTCGTTCTGCTGATTTTGGTTGCTATCTTGGTTTTGGGATTATTAACGACAGGTTTCATGCTTGCGCCGTGCCAAGCAACTGCCTCAAATTTCTCCGCAAATGAAGCCACTCCCATCATTGCAAATGCCACTTTATCCAATGAAGAAACCGCCCCGAGCAAAGTCGCTTTCCAAGCTTCATACCTCTCATTATCACTCAGGACCGACAAGCCGGTATATTTGACCGGTGAGACTGTAGCCATTACCGTCAGCACAAGCGTAAGCAATACTCATGTTCGTTTGCTGGCTCAGCTTCCAGGTGGCTACCAGGAAACAATCGGGGACTTTATGACAAGCGGAATCCATACACTCTCGTGGCCAGCACCATCAACACCGGGGCAGGTAAAATTCACTTGCGAAGGCGAAACTATAGTACAAGTATGGAGCACCTGCACTAGAGTCGTATGTGCTGACAAAGATTGCTGGTGGGAGACTTACCCCTGTCTTCAGTCGACGACAGTCACAGGCAATGCTTTCTATGACATTCGCGTTTTCAGCCGGGTGACATCTATATCTGGCCACGTCATTGATACCAATCAGCGCCCGGTCGCCGGGGCTACTGTCTATACTCTTAATGCCAGACAGAGCACAACGGTAAACAACGATGGCTATTATGAATTCAGCTCCTACCAGCTTGGTAACAATTACACTTTGATTAACCAGATACCCACAGTTACAGAAACTGTTTCTGCAGAGGCAGTCGCCTGTGAGCCACAACCGGGTAAAACTGTACAAATCCAGGCTGAGCGCGGTGCTACCGATGTTAACTTCACCTTAAAGCGTTATTTCTATCCACCAGCCATTGATTTATCGGAGTTCACCTTCGACGCTTTTTCCGGTTGGGAAGAAGCCAAAGAATCCTCTGCATGGCAGAATATCCTGGGAATTACCATAGATGGGCCGGTGGAGCCGAGAAAGTTACTATATGGAACAAAGGAAATATCGCCCCCGTTGTTCAATATTGGCAATAAGAAACTGTACCTCATCACCAAGCCGGAGTTCGGCCGCTATTTCCTGGAGCTCCAAGGCGCTCAGAATACCGAATATACAGTTGCTGCTGCCACAACCTTGAACAGCTATTACTTCGAGCCAGTGAGCGTAAGCGGAGGAATTGAAGCCAAAGATGGCCAGCGTCTTAGACTCATGCTCAAGCCTGACAGGATGGAGCTGAAGGTCATTAAGCCCCCTCCTTTGCTTCTCATCATCATTCCAACCATTGTTGGGCTTGTCGGTGGCCTCGTAGCTGCCTACTTTCTTACCGGTGGAAAATTCCGGGGCCCGAAATTGCCACAGCTGAGGAAGACAACTCAGGGAAAGGCTCGAGAAAAGACCCGGGGAGAAGGCCAAGTTAAAAAGGGCAAAAAGAAGTAGAGCAAAGGCCCAGGTTAAGGCGGAGACAAAGGCTGATGAACAGAAGCGGCGGCAAGGCGAGCTTGAGGGTCTGGGGAAGCCCTGAAGATAACAAGGTTGTTATCTACATAGACAAGCAGGCTTATGACGCTATTCACCGCCACGGGGCAGCCAACCCCCAGCGAGAGGTGGTCGGTATCCTTCTGGGCAATGTCTCCGAAGATAGCACCGGCAAATATCGGGTTGACGTCGTCGGCATCGTTAAATCGGAATCAGCTCCCGGAAACCAAACTCAGGCACAGTTCACTCATCAGGTCTGGCTACAGCTCGTAGAATCAGCTCAGAGAAACTATCCTAACCAGAAAGTTGTCGGCTGGTACCATACCCACCCCGGATTTGGCGCTTTCATGTCCGATGATGACGTAAATTCCCATCGCCTTGCTTTTTCACACCCCTGGCACGTAGCTGCCGTGTGCGACCCCATAAAAAACGAGCTCTGTTTTTTCGGTTGGGATGGCTCAGAAATAAAGGCAATCAAGGGCTTCTACACCTACGAAGTCCCGGTTAAGGAACCAAAGCTGTTACCTCACCCAGAGAGGATGGCACCATCGCAAAGGAAGATACCGGCTTTCCTTATACCTGTTCTGGTACTCTTTCTGGCTCTGTTTACTATTGTAGGACTTGCCTTAACCGTCTGGTTGCCGGGCGACCAGAAGAAAACAAGCCAGCCGCCGTTCAAAGATTTCCCAGCTGCCGTCGTCTCGTTCCGCAATGAGGCAAAAGGGGAGATATATCATTATTATTTGATTCAAAAGAACGGTGAGGTCTGGCGTCACACACTGAACAAGCCTGAGCCGTGGGATAAGGAGAAATCCTTACCCATCGCTTTAAAGGAGATTGTGGGACAGCCAACAGTTAATACGCAAGAGGATAGTGGTAACACCATCGGCACCTTGGAATTGCAAGCTAAAGATGAAGAAGGAGAGCTTTGGCTCTTAAGTACCAATATTCTCACTAACGGCAAGCTTGCAGAATGGCGGAAAACAGGAACAACTGCAATACCACCAGCAACAGGCATCTCACTTTCCGTCTCTGAGAAGTATTTGCTCTTTGGCACAACCAAAAACATAATACCCTTACAACTATCCTTCATCGGCAGCGGAAACCTCTCTTGGCGCATTTCATCTAAATCGACTGGGATAAAGGTGGACAAAGAATCTGGCGTCGGTAATGCTACCATCAACGTTACGGTGGAGCGTAGCAAGCTCAGCCCGGGAGATCACCTGGATAAAATCATCTTCAGTTATGATGGTGACAAAAAGACAGAGGAGGTGCTCACTTTCGTTTCAGTCGTTTCAGTAACCGAACCGCTGCAAAAGATGCCCAGCTTCAGGATTATTTCTGTAAAAGATGAAAACGATGACGGAAAAATTTCGCGGGAGGGCGAAAAAGTTTTGGTTCTCGTACAGAATATAGGGCAGGATTCCGGTAAGGCTGAAGTTTCAATCGATCCCAGCGAAGTTTTTGCTATTGTGGAGTCACCTGAAGCTCAAGAATTAAAGCCTGAAGAGGAATTTGAATTTGTATTTCGGCTTAAACCAAAGACTATGAGAAGCGGAATCAGTGAGAATCTGGTTTTTAAGGTAAAAAAATTGACCTCAACTACTGACGAGTATTATGAAGAATCAGAACGTTTCTTCGCACCATAGTGATACCTCGGGCGGCATTCAAAGCCGCTACGATACCCTCAAGCTCATTCCCTGGTGGGACCAGGAAAAGGTAGCTAACGCCCGAGTGATGGTGGTCGGTGCCGGCGCTCTGGGAAATGAGATTTTGAAAAACCTGGCACTCGTCGGTATCGGCCGCATACTTATAGTTGACTTCGATGTCGTTGAAGCCGCCAACCTTACTCGCTCCGTGCTGTTCCGAGCCGAGGATATCGGTAAGCTGAAGGCTGAGTTAGCCGCCCAGCGGCTGAAAGAATTGAACCCAGACGTTAAGGTTGCCTTGATTTGCGGCGATATCACCACCGATATCGGTCTAGGCGTCTTCCGCAGCATGGACGTCGTTCTAGTCGGCGTTGATAACTTTGGCGCCAGGATTTTCGTCAATCGTGCCTGCTTAAAGGTGGGCACACCCTGGATTAATGGCGGTATTCAGGAATTGGTCGGAGAATTCCATGTCTATATACCCGGTGAAGGTGCCTGTTACGAGTGCAATCTACCCAAGGAGGCCTACAAAGAAATGAAACGCCGCCTCTCCTGCCTGCTGCCTGTCGAAGAGGTGGAACAGGGCAGAGTTCCGACAACACCCACCATCGCCTCCATCATCGGCGCGCTCCAGGTACAGGAAGCCCTGAAGCTTATCCACGGGCATGAGGTTGCCGGCGGCAGTGGCCTTATTTTTAATGGACTGACCAACGAGTATTTGCCGGCTAACTTTCCCCTAAACGAAAGGTGCCTAAACCATAATCCACTCAAATCCATTATTGCTATTGAGAGGGGGGCTTCCGACAGCACCTTCGGTGAGCTGCTGAATATGGCTGAAGAGAAACTAGGTTCTGGGGCAGTTATCCGATTGGATTTTGACCTCATTTTTAAAGCGACCTGCACTTGTGGTTACTCCGAGCACATTCTAAAGCGACTCGACAAACTCGTCTCAGATGAGCTGAGGTGTCCCAATTGCAAAAAACTTATGCAACCACATATCACGTCCACTGTCAGCAATGCCACACCATGGTTTCTGGACAAGACTTTGTCCCAGGGACAAATACCACCATTCCACATCATTACGGCAAGGAACACAACAATTACGGCTCACTTCGAACTTGACGCAGACAGAGACAAAGTATTAAATTTCACATGAAAGGAGGAACAATTCTATGGAAGAGATGGAGGTAAAACTAGTCCGCCTGTGCCCAAACTGCGGTCCCGTCACCGAGTACGATGCCGACTTAAAGTGCAAGAACTGCGGACAGTGCACCAAGGAAGAAGTCATTGCCGGCGAAGTAGGCATAGGGCCAGCGGCAGCAGTCGCGGAGCAGGAGGAACGCTATGGGCGGAAAAGGATGTGCCGTGAGTACGGAAAAGAAATAGATATGAATGCCAGATTGTGCCAGTATTGTGATATAAACATACCTGACAGCCGTGTCTCAGCTAACACAATTATGGCTCTGGCTGTAATTCCCGGCATTTTCGGATTACACGGTCTCGGTCACATAACTTTGGGCAGAATCGCCATAGGTTTTCTTATTCTCTTTGCCGGTTTGGCTCTCATCGGCGGCTTGATAGCCTGCGCCGTTACGTATTACTACTATCTGGAATCTGCCTACATTGCCTTGATTGCCATATTGGCCGTTGCCTACATTTTCCTGTTTGTCTGGCAAGTCATGGATGCCAGCGCCAGCGTTGGCAAATACAATCGAGCTTACGAGAGCCATAAGGTAACATAAAGCGGAGTGCTGAAACCGTGACGGTACTGTTTGTCCTCGCCCTGTGCATAGCTGGCTTTGTTCTTGGTTTCATAGCCATATACACAATGCGTCGAGGATACAGAAAGGCTAAGCCAGCAAACCAAGAGATAGTTAAGAATATGGAGGAGACACCTTGCCTCTGGTGCGGCAAAAAGGAATACAGTTCCATAAACCCGTCTTTCACTTGCCCCAAGTGTGGCACAATACATCACCGGTCATGCTGGGAGGAATATGGAGGCTGCACCACCTGGGAGTGCCCTCTGGCACCAACGGAAGAAGAGGCCAAAGAAGTGGCCTGATAATTTAGCCGGTTAATACAAATGAAGGAGGTGGCTTAAGAATGAGAGTATATATCTGGGATTTTACCCACGACCGCTATTATCCAGCGCTGATCTCCGAACATGCCACGGTTGGGAGGCTGCTTTCGCAAATTACACCGCAAATAGTTAAGGAGCGGGGGCCAAGAAGACAAATGGTCGCTTATCTTCAGAAGACTGGCGAGCAATTATACCGAAACCCCCAGGGACGATACATAAGAAGGGGCGGAGTCTCACGATACTGGACACTTCACCCGTGGCAGACTCTGGCCTCGGCCGGCGCCGTTGAAAATGAGATACTGGTGCTATGCTATTTCATACAACCGGGTGTAGTAGTCGCCGATTTGCAAGAGCGGCTGGCTCAAGAATATGAATGGCTCAAGGAGCTAGCCACCAAATCTGACCTTATCGAGGTCGAACCTACAGAGGGCGACCCCCCCACAAAATACCTCGTCACTCTTAAGTGCAAAGGCATGATGCTTCACCCCACTAAGGGGAAACCATGTCTCACAGCCAACCATGTTATGGAGATCTACTTACCTGCAGGTATACCCGGCTATCCCAATGAAGCACCTTATGTTCTGTGTCTCACACCCCATTTCCATCCCAACATCAGTCCAGAAAACAACATGGTATGCATCGGCATAGAACGAGACTGGGAGAGCTCACTGGACATCGCCTGGCTGGTTACGCACCTGGCAGACATGATTACTTACCGAGTCTATGGCTTTGAGAAACCTTACAACCAGAAAGCGGTAAAATGGACTAAAGCCAATAAAGCAAAACTACCGCTGGACACGCGTCCTTTATTTAAAGAAGACATAGCAGTAGCCATACCTTCTAAAAAAGCTGAAGAGGCAGAGCTCTCCTTTGAGAAACCTGTTGAGGTGGCAAGGGTAGCTGCAAAGTCAACTCGGTTGGTAAAGGCAAAGCGAGCAACAAAGAAGACCGCAACAAAAGGCAAGCAGCAAAAGACAAAGCAGGCAGCAAAGGCCAAATCTCCCAAACGAAGCACTGCACACAGTAAGCGAAAATAAAGCACCATCGGGTCTTTATCGGAGCATAGCAAAAGCACGACCAAGGAAAGGAGGAAAGAAGAAACAAAAGATGAAAAGAGAAAGAGCTAGAGAAAGGAGGAGACAATGAAAATAAATAGGCGAATGCTATATATTCTGCTCCCCATCATTGTTTTGGTTTTGCTTGGGGCTTTCTTCGCTGGATGCGCCTGCGTCCCACCAGGAACAATGCCCCCAGTCTGCCAGCAATGGTATGAAAAAGGGAAGACAGAAGGTTACAACAGTGGTTACAACGAAGGTTACAGCAGGGGCAAGGAGGACGGTAAAGCGACCGGATACAGCGAAGGATATACTAAAGGACTGGATGAAGGCAAAAAGCTATGTCCGGAATGTCCGAAATGTCCAGAATGCCCTCAATATCAATATCCCTATTACTATCAAAATCCGTATCCATACCCATACTACTATTACGGATATGGAGACTACGCGGCTGGGTATCAAGACTGCAAGAACAAGTTCTGCGCTCAGTGTCCAACCTGTCTGCTCTGCCCTTAGCCAGTGCCCAGTTTAAAAATCTCAACAAGATGCCTTACATCTGAACAGAGGCAGGGGCAGACCCAAGGTCTGCCCCTGCCTTTTTCACTGGCTATTTCAAGAGTTTGCTAACGCTGCCATCGTCTCGAAGCTGCACTTATTCTCTGCAAGTAATGGACTAATAACCCTACTAAAATGCAGGTGAAAAACACCTTGGCATTTTGTCTAAAAAGGAATAAAATCATGGTATCGGTTGACTCGGGGCCGCAACATAGCCCGCTCTTAAAGCCAACCCAAAAGGAGGAGAAAAATGTTAGAGGTGTTTTTAACTGAAGAGCAGAAGAAGCTCAAGCGAGAGGTGCAGGATTTTGTCAAGAGCGTACCACGGCAGCTTATCCTCGACATGGATGCCGATAAAGTCAAGTTTCCTTATGAATTTGTCAGGGAGGCAGGGAGGAAAAATCTGCTTGGCCTCAGATTTCCGAAAAAATATGGTGGCAGAGAGCTGAAATGGGTGGACGAAATCCTCTACATAGGCGAGATCAATAAACTGGGCGTTCCCTTTGCCTGTCTCTGTTCAGTAGTCTCTATCGTTGGCGAAGGGCTGAATTTGTTCGGCACCGAGACTCAGAAGCAGAAATACCTCAAGCCTTTACTAGCAGGTACACAATGGGCTGGCGAGGCGCTTACTGAGCCCAGAGGCGGCTCTGACTTCTTCGGTGCTACCACCGTGGCTCGAAAGAAAGGCAATAACTATTACCTCACCGGGCAGAAGCGCTTTGTCGTCGGCTCTGAAGGCGCCGATTTCTTCCTGGTATTCGCTGTCACCAACCCTGGAGCCAGCCGAGATTCAATCAGCACCTTCATCGTGGAGAGGGATATGGGTGTAGAGGTGAGGCACGTCTATGGCCTGATGGGCAGCCGAGGTACGGGCACAGGTAGGTTAGTCTTCCGAGATGTCCCCGTGCCAGAGGAGAATCTACTGGGGAAGGAGAACGAGGGAGCGAAGATATTCTACAAGCTGATGGTGCCAGAAAGGCTTCTTTCCGGCGGCGTGGGCGGCTCCAGAGCTATCCTGGAGATAGCCGCCAGATATGCCAACAAAAGGAAAGCTTTCGGCCAGACCATAAGAAACTTCGAGGGAGTCAGCTTCAAGATCGCTGACTGTGTAACCAAACTCGATGCCATTAGCGCCCTGTCCTACGCTGTAGCCAAAACGATAGATGACGGCGTAGGTACCCCGGGTTATCAAAGGAGACTCGTGTCCGAAGTCAAGAAACTGGCAACCCAAACTCATTGGGAAGTAACAAACGACGCCATGCAGATTCTAGGCGGCATCGGATACACCAATGTCTTCCCCGTGGAGCGAGCGCTGAGAGAAGCCAGGCTAGCCATGATATGGACCGGGACTAACGAGATCATGAATTTAATCATCCAGCATGAATACTACAAGGAGATCCTGGCTAAAGGAGTCGAGGGCAGAGACATTGAAGCCGATGTCGCCCTTACCGAAGAACAGCTGGTGGAAGAGAAGATTTACGAGCCAGAACCTATACCCACCGCTCCATAGGTCCAAATAGGTCTCCGGGTATCTGGTCAACATAAGTGAATAGCAATATATAGTGCGAGGCTAGGCGGGCTATTTCACGCCGTTTTTG
>Ga0315280_10006666_pt1 | contig 15847 bp, 13 predicted proteins | sample YL17G06_40_MG_FD_203697 | JGI IMG/M metagenome (GOLD analysis project Ga0315280, IMG submission 203697) | Sediment microbial communities from Yellowstone Lake, YNP, Wyoming, USA - YL17G06_40 | ecosystem: Environmental > Aquatic > Freshwater > Lake > Sediment | place: USA: Wyoming | collected... | reverse complement strand
CTGATTTTGAGTGACATAGATCTCTTTTAGATTCCCATGATCGAAAATGACTTGGTGGACAGGAAAGGCATCCACCAGTTCGTTGGAAAGAAAGCAACCTTCCATCAGATTCTTTCCTTCTTCGAAGGCCTCAGACTCTATCCAGAATAATTTCCCTTCTTTTTTGTATGCGCCAAGCCTTTCTTTCTGTTCCTTCAGAAAAGGAGGGGCCGTTTCGATCAGGTGGTAATGGAGGCGCTGGTAGAAAGCCGGATAATTCTTCTTCACCCATTGGAGGATATCTTCACAAAGAAATCCTCTACCCCCTCCCATCTCTGTGACATCAAAAGTCGAACTTCTCAAGTGTTCTGACATCTGAGAGAGTTGCCTGGCAATCAGGCCTCCGAAGAGGGGATGGACACATGGACTGGTATAGTAATCCCCATCCCTTCCGATCTTTGTCTTTCCTGATCGATAGTAACCGTATTCAGGATGGTAGAGACACCATTCCATAAATTGAGAAAAGGGAATGGAACCTCTCTTTTCAATTTGAGAAAGAATAAATCTCCTTAGCCTTTCTCCCCGGCTTCTTTTCTCTTCTTCCATATACAGAGGGATTCCCGATGATGATATCCCAATTGAACCCGTTCCCAACCATCCCATGCCTTCTCCGTAGACATCACGGAGAAGGCATCAGCCTGCCAAGGTCATGGTATATTTGTTGACCAGGTGGTGAGGGAAATAAGATTCCTTTGCTTTTCTCAAACCCTCTTCCCCCAAATCCTGCTCTCGATTCACATAGGTAAACCCTGACCCCTCATGTTCTAAAAAGGCCTGGTTGATAGTAGGGTAGAGTCCCTCATAAGCTGGGTTTGCTTTTTCGATGTGGATCACAACCGTTTCCAAGTTGAGTGGATCTCCCAAAGTAAAGGCCTCCACTTTTCCATTGATCAGAATGGCCCCTCCCTTCACCCCGTTAGAAAAAATGCCCCGCTGTTCTGCAACGGGGTCATATTTCTGAATAATTCCGGCGGGGTTTAATGCCCCGCTCGGTTTCGAGTCGTAACGACTGGAATTTCTAACGGGGTTCACTCCTAGCTCCTCAAAGTGGGTGAAGGCCTCTTTGATAGCAAGGGATTCGTTGAGCAAACCTGGGCTCGCCTCACAATGTCGGAGATCACACCAATCAGTCTCCAATTGAAGGCATTGTGAAATCCATTCGGGAGTAAGCGGGATGTATTGGTAGGAATATTTTTCCTGAAATTGTTTGATATGATTCTTTTTCCGGTGGTATTTTCTGCCCTTCAATTCAATCAAATCCTTCGTCAGATAGACATAATCGCATTGGCTTCGATCCAGTTCTATCTTCATTCCCGATGCCTTCCAATCGATCTGAGCCACAACCGCTTCAGGGACACGGACAATTTTAGGAAGTGTTGTTTTTTGCCCAAGATATTGAAGCAGACTCTGATAACATTCTATCACATCTCCCTCTCCGATTGGAGGAAAGAAAAAGGACCCCTCTTTTTGCTCGGAGAGGAGGCATAGGAAATTTTGAAGAAGACTGATTTTGATCTGATAGGCATGTCGCCAGATGAAAAGGTTGGTAAAGGTGAATTCTGAAATCTGAGGAGGGAATTGAGTGAAGGTTTGATGGAAGAAAGTTTTGTCTTCAAGGGTTAAATCTTTAAACTGAGGGAATTCTGGGACGCCACTCCATAATTCATCCATAAATGATTAGACACCCTTTTTCTCCCATACATTGATCATCGGGTCAAATGGTCGACCATCGTGCAGACTTCCTTGAGATTAAAAGGTTTATAAATAAAACCATAAACACCTGCATCAATGGCCTCCTTGAGGAAGGGGTCCCCCCTTTCCGAAACGATCATAAGGATTCTTGGTCGGTAGGACTTGTGAATCTCGAGCAGCAGCCCTTTTTCTTTAACCCCGGGGCTATCCATATTTAGGATGAGGATATTGAGATGTTCCTCAGAAAGGTAAGAGTTGATCTGATATCCACTATCTAATGTGGTAACGTGGTGACCTTCTCTCTCTAAACATTCTCTTAAATAATCTCGACTGGCTAAGTCGTGGTCGACAATACAAATCTTACTTACCATGATTATCCCCTTCTAAGTTGAGTTCAATCAGTTAGCTTTTGAGAAGGGGATATTACCTTTTCTGTCCGAGTCGATTCTCCAAGATCACCTTATCAACGATCTCCCCACAGAAAATGCATCTCCATCCGAAAAACTCTTCACAAACACCGTAGAATTTTTCGAAGACCATGGTTCCACCACAACGATGACACTTCATATATGCCTCCAATTTTTAAGATATTAGAATTTAAAGCAATTTTTATACCAATAATTATATTTCCTTAGAATATCGATAGGTTAGTAACTTTAAAGAAATGAAGGATTAGAAGGGAAAGTTGGTAGGAGAGAAATTTTGTATAATTTTAGACAATAAATTTTTAGATTTTAAGTGTAATGATTAAAAAATATTTATATTTTAATAAGTTACAAATATGTCTATTTTTAAACATATTCGCATCAATTTTGTTCTTTTTCCAACCCATACCGTTTCATTTTTCCATAAAGGGTAGAACGGTTAATATTCAGTCTTTTTGATGCCTTATGTTTATTCCAATTGGTTTCTTTTAGAGTTTTTAAAATGAGGTTCTTTTCGTAATCTTGAAGGGTAGTTAATTCTTGGGTGGGCAAAGGCTTTTGGAGAAGAAATTGAGGAAGGTCTTTTGTTAATATCTTATCCTGTTTTGCAATGATGATCGCATGGTCAATAACATTCTCTAATTCACGCACATTTCCAGGCCAAGAGTGTGCGAGGAGAATCTCCATGACTTCAGGGGAAAAACTTTTTATTTCTTTTCCCCTTTCCTGGCTAAATTTTTGTAGGAAATGAGAGACGAGAAGGGGGATATCATCTTTTCTCTCACGAAGAGGCGGAACGAAAATGGGAATGACATTGAGTCGATAATAGAGGTCTTCTCTGAAGGTGCCCTTCTTCATCTCCTCCGTCAGATTTTTGTTCGTCGCAGCGATCACCCTGACGTCCACCTCCAGGGTTTCCTCTCCGCCAACCCTCTCAATCCGGTGATCCTGGACGACTCGAAGAAGCATAATCTGGGTGGGAGGAGAAACCTCACCGATCTCATCGAGGAAGATCGTTCCTCCTTGAGCCATTTCAAACCGGCCAATCTTTCGCCGGATGGCCCCGGTGAAAGACCCTTTTTCATGACCGAAGAGTTCACTTTCCAAAAGGTTCTGAGAATAGGCCGAGCAATTAGCGACGATAAAGGGTTTGTTTTTCCGATGGCTGTTGAAATGAATCGCCCTGGCGAACAACTCCTTTCCTGTGCCGCTTTCACCCTGGATGAGGACGGTTGAATCCGTGTCCGCAATATCCGAGATCAACTCAAAGATCTCTTGCATTCGGGTATTCTTCCCGAGTATGTTTGCGAAACTGTATCGTTTCTCCAATGCCTGGGTGAGGAGGACATTCTTGTCCTTTTCCCTCTTCAGTTCATCATGGAGATCTTTAATCCGAAGCATCACTCTCACCTTGGCCAGCAATTCTTCATTAATAAATGGCTTAGTGAGGTAGTCATCCGCTCCCCGATTGAGGCTGTTGATCTTATCTTGAAGGCTTGATTGAACCGTGAGAATGATGACCGGGATGAATTTCAATTTTTCATCCTCCTTGATCTTGAGGCAGATATCTCTTCCATCTGTATCGCCCAGCAAGATATCGAGGAGGATCAGATCGACAGGTGTTTCCGATTCTGGAACCCTTTGACTTTCCACCTCTAAGATTCTCATCGCCTCATCCCCGGAGAGGGCAGGGAGGACTTGATATCCCTCCAATTCCAGGAGCGCGGTGATCATCTCCACGGTATCCGTCTCATCATCGACGACCAATATTTTTTTTGTCTCTTTATCTTTCATTCCTATTACCAATTGCCAAAATAGTGCGATCTTTTTAACCCACCACAATATCGCTGAAAGATCGTTGAATGTCAACCGTAATTTAGGACCTGGCCACCTCCGTTTCAGCAATTCTCGGTGAAAATACAGCGAGATTCTTCAGTCGCTAGGGCTCCTTCAGAATGACATTACGAAAGTCCCCGGTTGTCATTCTGAGCGAAGCGAAGAATCTCAATAGTTTGCGAACTCACCGAGAATTGCTGTCTCCGTTTATAGGAAATTGACAAATGATTCGTAGAAGATTAGAGTTTGATTTTAAAGGAGGGGCAGGGATGGCATATCAGTTATGCAGGGATTTTAAGGCCCATGGTGGGACCTTGATAAAGGGACGCTTTCACGCTCTTTTTATTGGAATTTTCGTGTTGCTGCACTTAGCGGTTTTTTCTTCAGGTTGTTCCAATGAAAAACAGGGAAAGCTTGTTTCTGCCCCTATACCCGTTACCGTGGGCACAACGACCCAGAAAACGGTACCTGTACAGCTCCGTGCCATTGGGAATGTGCAAGCCTACTCCACCGTCTCTGTGAAATCTCGGATCGCAGGGCAACTCCTGCGGGTTTACTTCAAAGAAGGTCAGGACGTGAAGCGAGGGGAACTTCTTTTCCTCGTCGATCCCCGGCCTTTTGAAACGACCCTCAAGCAAGCGGAGGCCAATCTCGAAAGGAATACGGCCCAAGTAAAGCAGGCGGAAGCCAACCTTCAACGAGACATGGCTCAGGAAAAGAACGCCCAAGTAGAGGCCGATCGGTTTAAAATGCTATTTGAAAAGGGAGTGGTTGCCCGGCAGCAATATGACAAATTTCGAACCGATTGGGAGGCCCTTGTAGCCACCTTGCAAGCAGACAGAGCAGCCAAGGCGAATGCTGAAGCTGCAGCGCTTGCAGATAAGGCGGCTGTGGAGAACGCAAAGCTCCAACTCAGTTATTGCTCCATCCATTCTCCCATGGATGGCCGGACGGGAAGCTTAATTGTTCAAGAAGGAAATATCATCAAGGAAAACGACGCCAATCTGGTGGTCATCAATCAGATTACCCCCATCTATGTCACCTTTTCCGTTCCGGAGCAGAACTTGGGGGAGATCAGGAAGTATTTGGCGACAGGAAAAGTTAAAGTCCAAGTTATCATCCCTAATGATGAAGTTTTTCCGGAAGAGGGGTTCGTCTCTTTTGTGGATAATACGGTAGACAGTACTACGGGAACGATAAAGCTCAAAGGAACCTTTGCCAACCCTGAGAAAAAACTCTGGCCAGGGCAATTCGTCAATGTCGTTCTGACACTCACCACGGAGCCCAATGCCATTGTGGTTCCGTCCCGGGCTATCCAGACTGGACAGGAAGGTCAGTACGTCTTTGTGGTTAAGCAGGACTTGACTGTAGAGTCTAGGCCTGTGGTTGCCGGACGAATTGTGAACACCGAAACGGTTGTCCAAAAAGGACTCAATGCAGACGAAAAGGTGGTGACGGATGGGCAGCTTCGACTCTATCCGGGAGCCAAGGTAGAAATCAAAACCTCTGATTCAGCCACAGCCACCAAGAAAAAAGCGCCGTGAACATCCCAGAACTTTTTATCCGTCGTCCTGTCATGACCACCCTTGTTATGCTGGGTATTCTTCTATTCGGCATCCTGGGGTATCGGCTTCTTCCAGTAAGCGATCTTCCCACGGTTGACTTCCCCACCATTCTGGTCATCGCCGAGCTCCCCGGCGCAAGCCCGGAAACCATGGCCTCTGCGGTGGCGATTCCTCTCGAACGGCAGTTCTCAACGATCGCCGGGCTGGATTCCATGAATTCGACGAACACCCAGGGGACAACACGGATCACGTTGCAATTCAGTCTGAACCGAAATATTGATGCTGCGGCCCAGGACGTTCAGGCCATGATCGGAAAGGCAGCACGCCAGCTCCCGCCGGACATGCCCAATCCTCCATCTTATCAGAAGGTCAACCCCGCTGACTTCCCCGTTCTTTTTATGGCCCTGAGTTCACCCACCCTTCCTCTTTCAGCCGTTCATGAATACGCCGATACCTTTGTGGCTCAACGGATCTCCATGGTGAGTGGCGTGGCGCAGGTTTCCATCTTTGGGGCTCAGAAATATGCGGTTCGCGCTCAACTGGACCCGAAGGCTCTTGCGACGCGTTCCATCGGAATCGACGAAGTGGCTAAGGCAATCATGAATGGAAATGTAAACCTTCCAACGGGGATACTCTATGGAACCCATCAGGCTTTCACCATCGAGGCGAGCGGCAAGCTCAATAGCGCTGAGGCTTATCGTCCTCTTATTGTGGCCTACCGAAATGGTTCGCCTGTACGGCTCGGTGAGCTGGGAAGGGTGATCGACAGTGTCGAGAATGACAAGATTGCGACCTGGTATAACCAGGTGCGCGCCATCGGCTTAGCCATTTACCGTCAACCCGGAACCAACACCGTTGAGGTGGTTGATTCGATTAGGGAGTTGCTGCCTCGCTTTCGTGCTCAAATGCCTGGTTCGGTTAATATGAACATTCTCTTCGATCGTTCTCTATCGATTCGTCATTCGGTCAATGATGTCAAGTTCACCCTATTTCTGACCATGTGTCTGGTTGTCCTGGTGATCTTTCTCTTTCTGCGTAATTTATCCGCCACCATTATTCCCAGTCTGGCGCTTCCCATGTCAGTGATCGGTACGTTTTCGGTCATGTACCTTCTGGATTATAGCCTGGATAATCTTTCTTTAATGGCTTTAACGCTTTCAGTAGGTTTCGTGGTCGATGACGCCATCGTGATGCTTGAAAATATCGTCCGGCACATGGAGATGGGCGAGAAGCCTCTCCAGGCCGCTTTCAATGGATCGAGGGAGATCGGCTTTACGATTTTGTCGATGACGCTTTCTCTCGTTGCTGTCTTTATACCCGTTCTCTTCATGGGGGGTATCATCGGCCGCTTACTTCATGAATTTGCCGTGACGATTGGCGTGGCCATTCTGGTTTCCGGGTTTGTTTCCCTAAGTCTGACCCCCATGCTCTGCAGCCGATTTCTCAGTCCGCCCAGGGAAAAAAAACAGAGCCGCCTCTATGCGACTTCAGAGCGCTTTTTCGATGGGATGCTTCAAGCCTACCGATGGAGCCTTAGATTTGTCTTGAACCACCGCTTGGCAACCATCGTGATCTCCAATCTGGTTCTCGTTGTCACGGTTCTTCTTTTTATGACCTTCTCCTATGGGTTTCTTCCGAGCGAAGACATTGGTCAGATCTTTGGCTTCACCGAAGCCGCTCAAGGGATTTCGTTCGAATCGATGAAACAACATCAGATCACTGTGATGGAGATCGTCCGGCAGGATCCGAATGTAGATTCCTTCGCGTCAACGGCTGGAGCAGGAGGACCGTCGCCAACGGGGAATTTGGGTCGTATCTTTGTTAGTTTGAAACCTCGGTCTCAACGTAAGCTGAATGCGGATGAGATCATTCAGGAATTGCGGCCAAAGCTGGCAAAGATTCCAGGAATCCAGGTCTTCCTTCAAAATCCTCCTCCCATTCGGATCGGAGGGCAGTTGACAAAGGGCCAGTATCAATTCACCCTTCAGAGTCCGGAGATCAAGGAACTTTATGAGCATGCCCCCAGACTCGAAGCAAAGATCCGAGAATTGCCGGGGGTACAGGATGTGACCAGTGATCTGCAAATTAAGAACCCTCAGGTGAACATTGAAATCGATCGGGATAAAGCTTCGGCTCTTAGCGTCACAGCCAATCAGATCGAAGATGCTCTCTACAGCGCTTATGGAGCAAGGCAGATCTCGACGATCTATACTCCTATCAACCAGTACCAGGTCATCATCGAACTCGAACCTCAATATCAGATGGATCCCTCTGCTTTATCTTTGCTCTATATTCGGTCATCCACCGGCCAATTGGTTCCTCTTAATACAGTGGCAAATCTGAGCCCTGGCCTTGGCCCTCTTTCATTAAATCACCTGGGGCAACTCCCATCCGTTACTATCTCTTTCAATATCAAACCAGGCGTTTCGCTGGGGGATGTTGTAGCGGCCGTTGGAAAGACAGCAAGAGCCACGCTGCCTGCAACCATCAGCACCGGTTTTCAAGGAACGGCCCAGGCTTTCCAGACCTCCATGAAAGGGATGGGTCTCCTATTGATCATGGCAATTGTGGTGATTTATATCGTCCTTGGAATTCTCTACGAAAGTTTCATCCACCCACTGACCATTCTTTCGGGTCTTCCTTCTGCCGGGTTTGGAGCTTTACTAACGCTGTTAATTTTTAAGACGGACTTAAACATCTACTCGATGGTTGGGATCGTCATGTTGATCGGGATTGTCAAGAAGAACGCCATCATGATGATCGACTTTGCGCTTGAGGCACAGAGAAATCAAGGGAAAAGCCCGTACGATGCGATTTATGAAGGCTGCCTCATCCGATTCCGTCCCATCATGATGACGACGATGGCAGCCATCATGGGCACGCTGCCCATCGCGGTCGGTTTTGGCGCTGGGGCGGAAGCGCGCCGTCCCCTTGGGCTTGCTGTGGTTGGTGGTTTGATCTTTTCCCAGCTCATCACCCTTTATATCACTCCTGTGATTTATATTTATCTAGAATCTTTTCGGGAGAAAGTGAAAGATTGGTTCCGGAAATAGAGTTTCTAGTTCGGAGTTCGGAGTTCGGAGTTCTTAAAACCTACCCTTCCTTTGTTTAGATGAAAAAATCCGAAATTTGAATATCAAAATTCTAAACTTTCGTTTGGGTCATTTATATTTTGAACATTGATGTTTGTTTCGAATTTCGTGCTTCGAATTTTGAATTTCTCCCCTATGGGGAGCTTAGCTGGTTTCACATGGTGGGATCTTTTCAAAAAGTTTCTTCTTCTTTGCTGGCGTCAGCTCCTCTTTAACCTCCCAGTCCTTTTCGGCAAAGGAGTCCTGTCCCTTGATGAGAAGCCAATCCTTACCACTCCCCCTTCCTTTCATTAAGATAAGAGCAAAGTTACCCTTTAATTTTTTCCCATTTAAGACGAAACTCAGTCTTCCCTTTTCCAGAGCAGGTTCTGGATCTCCTTCCGGTTGAAACTCACCTGAGTCCCAGATGAGGACTGTTCCAGCTCCATAATGTCCCTGAGGAATGATTCCTTCAAATTCCCCATATTCGAGAGGATGATCCTCCACCATGACAGCGAGTCGCTTATCGGATGGGTTCATGGAAGGCCCCTTGGGGATGGCCCACGATTTGAGGACTCCGGCGATCTCCAGTCGGAAATCGTAATGGAGACGGGTCGCATGATGTTCATGAACGACGAATCTCATCTTACTTATTCACCTCCCAATTATGATGGTCTCGTAAAAAGTCTATCAATCTGTCACTCCTGCCCCGTATCAAGTACGGGGTAAACTCCAGCAGGAGTCCAGCCGCCGGCCCATAGGGCCTATGGCCCGGAGGGAAGTATTTGAATTCGTTGAATTCCCGTTTTCACGGGAATGACGATAATGGGCTGAATCGGACTTTTTACGAGTCCATCAATTATATCATTCTATAAAAAATTTTTGAAAATTGCTCAGGATTTAAAAGTCTTTCTCAGGGCGATTAAAATTCCAATGAAGATTGAAATTCCTCCGAGGACTTTCCATGCAGTCAGTCCTTCACCCAAAAGAAAGTAAGCTAAGATAGTAGACCCCAGGGGTTCTCCTAAAATGGTAACCGCTACCATGGATGCCGGAAGATATTTAAGGGCCCAGTTGAAGGTTGTGTGCCCAATCAATTGGGGGATGAGGGCGAGGAGAAAGAGGAAGAGATAGGTGGATGGTGAATATCCCCCAAATGATTTTTGAAAAATAAGAGATAGGAGAATCAATATCAATCCTGCTGTTGAATAAACAGGGAAGATATAAGAGAAAAGATCCTGCTCCTTTCTCATCTTTCTTCCCACCAGCAGGTATCCTGATGCAGCCATAGCGCCCAGAAGGGCAAATCCATCTCCCATCAATGCTTCTTTTGAAAGACCCATGTCTCCATAACTGATCAATCCACTCCCTAAAACAGTGAGGGCAATCCCTAAAACTAAATTCATCCCTATCCGTTCTTTTAAAAAGAGCCAGCCACCTATCCCAACAAAGATGGGATGGGTAGTTACCAAGACCACAGAACTGGCCACCGAAGTATATTTCAAAGAGGCGATCCAGAAGGCAAAGTGGAGGCTTAGGAAGAGGCCGGAGAGAAGAAACCATCTTATCTCGGTCCTCTTCCATCCTCTCCATGGTTTTTTATAACAAGCAAAGGGCATCAACATGAGAGAGGCGAGCATCATCCTGTAGGTGGCGATGATCAATACCGGCGCATCACAGAGCTTAACAAAAATCGAAGCGGTGGAAATCGCTATCATTCCAATGGGAAGAAGTATATAAAGACGAGCCATGTCGACTAACTTATCTCAATTCAAAATCCTCTTCAAGCTGAACATTTCTTACACTATGCTCCATGCGCCCTGCTCTATGCGGTTTATCAAAATGTTTATCAAAATTGACAGGCGGATGAAAAGATGGTATTTTTTTATAACCTCCATCTACGGATGGGTGAAAATAAAAGGTTTAGTATTAAGGGTTCCGAAGTGAGTGTCGTCATTGAGGTTTTGAAAAAAGAAGTTCATTATGTCGAGAAGACTTCGCTCTATTTCGATCCTCCTGCTCATTGTCTCACCTGTCCTCTCCTTTGCCCAGGAAAAAACATCTAAGAAGATCATACCCAGAATCGGCGTGACCCAGACCGTCTCCTATCAGGACTTCGATGCAGACGCCAAGGGGTTTGAGAAGGCTCTGGCCGAGGCCGGATTTAAAGAGGGCATCCATGTTATTTATGACCGGCAAAATGCACAGGGAGATAAGAATAATGCTAAAGCCATTGCCCAAAAGTTCCTAACCACAAAAGTGGATCTGATCCATAGCATTGCTACTCCCTCTTCAGAGGCGGTGATGCAGATCAATAGAAATATTCCTATCGTCTTCTCCTCTGTCACCGATCCTGTGGGTGCCGAACTCATACCTAAAACGAGTCCACCCGGAACAAAAACCGGAACGAATGTCACGGGCGTCAGCGATCGCTGGCCGGTGTTTCTGCAGTGTGAGGTGTATACCAAATTTTTTCCCAGGGCAAAAAAATGGGGAACGATTTATTATCCGGGAGATCCCAAATCCATCCTTTATATCAAAGAGATGCGGGAGGCCGCCAAGAAGTTGGGAATGGAACTGATCGAAGCAACGATCTCCAGTAGTGGTGAAGCCCTGCAAGCTGTTCAATCTCTTGCAGGAAGAGCTCAGGCCATTCACATCACATTTGACTATATGGCTATCTCTTCTTTCGATACCATCGTGAAGGTCTGTAATGAAAAGAAAATCCCTCTGTTTGGAGGTGATCTCAGATGTGTATCGAAAGGTGCGATGGCTGCTTATGGATGGGATTATTTTCAAATCGGCCATGCTGCAGGGAGGAAAGCTGTTCGGGTCCTGAAGGGCGAGAAACCAGGAGATATTCCCTGGGAACTTGGAGAAAAATTGCTTCTTATGATCAACGAAAAAGCCGCGAAGACCCAAGGAGCCATTATCTCTCCTGAGCTATTAAAAAAAGCGGATAGGGTTATCACAGAATAGGATGATTAAGGAGAGTTTGTAATTTATGGTTTGACATTTTAAACTTGGGTCATGCAAAAAGAAATCTCTCTCCACATCACCGATGCTTACCGTCAACAATTCCCGGGTCTCGCTTTTGGAATCGGGACGATCCAAGCCTGCGCCTATTTTGAGAAGAGCGAATCATTCAAGCTTTCCAAAAGAGAGCTTCTTCGTAAGATGCGGAGGAGGACAAACCTTGCCCAACTCGAAGAGCGGATCAATCTCTACGATCAATTTTTCAAAGAATGGGGATATCCCTGTCCTCTTCCAAATCATTTTAAGCGGACTGTTGAAATGGGATTTCCGATTGTCAACCTCTATATCGATACGCATATCATCGCCGAGATGTATCATGGAATTCTCATGGCCATTCAGGATCTGGATCGTTTCCAAGGCGAATGGAAGCTCGACCTTGCTCAGGAAGGAGAGACATTTCAGGGAGTCTCAGGAAAGATGATCCGCTGCAAAGAAGATGAAATCGTACTTCGCGATGAAGAAGGGATTGCCTGTTCCCTTTTTCAAGGTCCGGATTTTAAAACGAGAGTGGAGCCAGCAAGTAAAAACATTGTGGTCTATATCTTCACAGCGCCAGGGATTCAAGAGGATCATGTTTCCAATGGATTACAATTAGCCCTTGAGATCCTGGGAAAATTCGGTCATGGTAAAGATCCTTGGTCGAGAATCTTTAAACCGTAAAATAGGATTCAAGGGTTCAAGTGAATTTATTAAGAAAAAAACTGGAACCCTTGACCCCTCGAATCCTTGAACCCTATTGAGAGAAAGGAGGAAAAGATGCCTATTGTTCAGATCAGTCTAGTTCAAGGAAGAACGCCGGAGAAGAAAGAACAATTAATTAAGAAAGTGACAGATGCCATTGTTGAGGCGCTTCAGATTCCAAAAGAACGGGTTCACATTGTTCTAAATGAAGTCACAAAAGAAAATATCGGCAGGGGTGGCGTGCCACTTTCAAAATTGGATTCCTGATTGGAATGATGGAATGATGGAATGTTGGAATAATGGAATGCTGGGTTTTTTACCCAATATTCCACTTTTCCATTATTCCACTATTCCTTTTTCTCTCAGTCTTTTGGAGACCTCTGCTGTGAGCTGACAAACCTTTTCAGCCAAAGGGATGGGAAGTGAAGCGGTTCCGCAACTGGGAGTGAGGATCGCTCTCTGAAGGAGGGTTTGATCAACCCCCTTTTTAGAAAGCGTCTCCACTCCTTTTTTGAAACGCTTGACCAGACTTTCAGCCTCCTCCTTTATGATGGCCTCACTCGTTGGGACGATGCCCCAAGCCAAGATCCCTCCTCGTTCTAAGAATGATTTTAACTCCTCAGGATAAAGGGAGAGTGTCTCCAGATAGCCATAAGCATCGAAGCTGAGGATATCGAGGTTCGTCGAAAGAAGCACACTCCAGTCCGTATTTCCACAGCAGTGGACCCCCTTTAATCCCTTCACAGCATCAAAACATTCATTTAAAGAGTGAACGACATCCTCCCGATTTAGGCTTGAAAAGGCAGAACCAAATGAGGAGAGGGAGGGTTCGTCAAAAAAGAGTATGGTTGGAGTCCCAGGAAAAAGTTCGTTGAACCTCTTTTCCATCCATCGAGCTTTTGATGAAAGGTGTTTGACGAGGATGTCCCTCAAAGTGGGATCGTAAAAGATGGGTTTTGCTTCCTGATCTGTTAAGGCGAGACCAAAAGTGATCGGCCCTGTAATCTGGCCTTTGATATATTTTATCTTCTTTCGGTGGCCCTTTGAAGAGAGGTCTTTTAGGATCCGAAGCCCCTTTGCAAAATTTTGTGTGATTTGAAAGGGTTCAAGCTCACCTTCCTCCAGCCTTTGGTAAAATTTCTCGAATTCCTTATCAAATCCTTGAGAAGTATCCACCCACACCTTTTGTTCCTTTTCTTTCCATTTCAAGGAGGGAAACCCCTCAGAATATTGAACGACCATACCCTCAAGAAAAGACCGCTTTGGCAGTTGGGGCCAGAATGGGATTTCTGGGAAGTTTTTAAGGATGAGCGGGAATACCTCTTTCTCGTCCTGATGGGGAAAGGATCCGACTCCTGTAGTGATGAAAGGGTATTGAAATTCCATAGCTTTTCATAAGGCCATTCTATACAAAAAGTCAAGGACATTTTGCCGCGCCCTGTAATCCCTCAGTTATGGTCGGCTGAAGTTTACCTTAACCTGTAACTCAGCCCTTTAGGGCTGCCGTCGGCCCATGAGGGCCTCCCTCCGGGGCATGAGCCCTTCCGGGGCGGAGCCTGGCCCGGAGGGATGAATCAGGGCTTCGTCGTGAGCTCAGCCGAACGGCTAAAGCCCTAAGTTACGCTCCTTTTAAGGATTTTTTACCCGTAACTGATGGGTTGCCACGCCCTTTATAACCGATTGATTCCAGATGTAAAACTTGACAACTGGAGAATCGATGATTATCTATTTGGCTGAAAATTTAAGAGAAGGGAGGTATGTCTTTATGAAGGTGAGACCACTTCATGATCGGCTCATTATCCAGAGATTGGAGGAGGAAGAGAAGACAAAAGGAGGAATCATCATCCCTGATACAGCGAAGGAAAAACCAATCGAGGGAAAAGTGATCGCTGTTGGGGCAGGAAGGATCAAAAAGGATGGGACAAAAATTCCCCTTGAGGTTAAAAAGGGCAATCGGGTCCTCTATGCCAAATATGGAGGAACCGAAGTGAAGATTGATGGGGAAGAATATCTTATCATGAAAGAGGATGATATTCTCGCTATCATTGAATGATGGGGGATTAGAAAGGAGGAGGTGTTCATGGCAAAAGAATTGAAGTTCGATCAGGAAGCAAGGAATGCAATTTTGGAAGGTGTCAATATTTTGGCCGATGCAGTAAAAGTGACCTTGGGACCCAAGGGGAGGAATGTGGTTCTTGAGAGGTCATTTGGCTCTCCTGTGATTACAAAAGATGGTGTCACGGTTGCAAAGGAGATTGAGCTCGAAGATCATTTTCAGAATATGGGCGCCAAGATGGTGAAAGAGGTGGCCAGCAAAACCTCGGACACAGCCGGAGACGGAACCACCACTGCCACACTTTTAGCACAAGCCATCTATCGCGATGGATACAAAGTGGTGGCAGCAGGAATCAACCCCATGGATGTGAAACGGGGGATTGACACCGCTGTGGAAGAGGTCGTCAAAGAGTTGAAAAAACTCTCCAAGCCGGTCAAGGAACAGAAAGAGATTGCACAAGTGGGGACGATCTCTGCCAATAACGATCGGGCCATTGGCGATATCATCGCCGAAGCGATGAATAAGGTTGGGAAAGAGGGTGTGATCACGGTCGAGGAGGCCAAAGCTATGGAGACCACCCTCGAGGTCGTGGAAGGGATGCAGTTCGATCGAGGTTATATCTCTCCTTATTTTGTAACCGATCCTGAGAAGATGGAGGTTGTGCTCGATGACCCCCTTATTCTCCTTTATGAAAAGAAGCTCTCCAATATGAAAGAACTCCTTCCTATCCTGGAACAGATTGCCAAGACAGGAAATCCCTTGCTTATCATTTCTGAGGATGTGGAAGGAGAGGCCTTAGCCACTTTGGTCGTCAATAAACTTCGGGGGACATTGAAATGTGCGGCCGTCAAGGCCCCTGGCTTTGGAGACCGGAGGAAGGCAATGCTCGAAGATATTGCCATCCTCACCGGTGGCAAGGCGATCATGGAAGATATAGGGATCAAACTTGAAAAAATGAAATTGGATGATCTGGGCAGGGCGAAGAAGGTGGTCATCGATAAGGACAACACCACAATTATTGAAGGAGCAAGTGATGCCTCTGCGATCGAAGGCCGGATCAAACAGATTCGTGTTCAGATCGAAGAGACCACATCAGATTACGATAAAGAGAAACTTCAGGAGCGATTGGCAAAACTCGCTGGAGGGGTTGCTGTTATCAAGGTGGGGGCAGCCACTGAGACTGAGATGAAAGAGAAAAAGGCGCGGGTGGAAGATGCGCTCCATGCCACACGAGCCGCTGTGGAGGAGGGAATTGTTCCTGGCGGTGGGGTGGCTTATTTAAGATGTTTGCCCGCCTTGAAGAAAATCAAACTGGAAAACGATCGGCAGACAGGGGTCAATATTATTATTAAGGCTCTTGAAGAGCCCATCCGTCAGATTGTTCAAAATGCTGGCCAGGAGGGCTCTGTGGTGGCAGAGAAAGTAAAACAGGAAAAGGGTGCGTTC
>Ga0315280_10006665_pt1 | contig 15847 bp, 20 predicted proteins | sample YL17G06_40_MG_FD_203697 | JGI IMG/M metagenome (GOLD analysis project Ga0315280, IMG submission 203697) | Sediment microbial communities from Yellowstone Lake, YNP, Wyoming, USA - YL17G06_40 | ecosystem: Environmental > Aquatic > Freshwater > Lake > Sediment | place: USA: Wyoming | collected... | reverse complement strand
CAGCGATGGCTATTGGATTTGTGCCCAGTATGGCGTTTCGGGCAAATGTTGGTACCACTATCACTTCGGTGTTGGTTGTGCAGATGCCGATCATATCTTCAGCCAGCGCCATCATGGCATAATAACCGGCGATTCCAAAGTGGTTGGAGTTCTTGACAGCAACAAATCCTACAAAGTGTTCGCGCGCTTTGGCGATGGCAAGCTGCATAGCCATGTAGGAAATTGGCTGGCCAAGCCCAGCGTCTCCGTCGATGGTGGCTGTGCACGGGGTTTCATGCACTAGCTTTGGTTTTGCTTTGGGTCTCATCATTCCTTGTTGGATGCCTGTAACATAGCGGCTCATGCGTGCCACGCCGTGAGAATCAATGCCACGCAAGTCAGCTTCTACTAGCACGTTGGTGGTTGTCTGTGCGTCTTCATGTGGCACTTCTAACCGTTCCAGTGCTTCTGTGCAGAAAGACTTCAACTTGTCAGCTGGAACACGTTCACTCATTTCGGTCACTTTCCCTTCACCTTTTACCTTATACGATTATATGGTTATCTCTTGATTTCGTTTTCGTATATTCCGGAAACAAACTCGGCTATCGCAGGCGCTGCGGTTAAGCCTGGAGATTCTATGCCGACGAGGTTTATGAACCCAAACAAACCCCTGTCAGCTTCATGCCTTATGACAAAATCTCTGAAACTGTCTTTTATCCCCTGAAGTTTCGGTCTTACTCCAGCTGAGTCGGCGTGTATTTGACGCCCACGAATGAGCGGCAAGAATCTTTCCACATCTTCGCGGAACTCTTTCTCGTTTGATTCAACCCCGTAACTGATGTTGTTCACGTAGTAGGCGTTGGGTCCCAACCTGACTGATCCACCGAGGTCTGGTGTTAGATGGATTCCGAGGCCGGCTCCCTTAGGAACTGGATAGACGAGCATTTTGACAGGAGGCTTTCCAGCTACTCTGAAGTAGTCTCCTTTGCAGTAATGTATCCTATAGCCCAGTTTGTCTATGTCCAGCCCAAGCATAGCAGCGATCTTGTCAGAGCAGAGGCCTGCACAGTTTACGACTGTTTTTGCTGTTATGATGAACTTTTCGCCAACACTGATTCCGCTTATCTCATACCCGTCATTCACTTTCTTCAGGTTTGCAACTTCAGTTTCAGTGGCTAAGACCGCATTGTTTTTGCGGGCTTGCGCATAGAAATGGTTCATCAGCTCGTCGGGCTCAACGATGCCTGTTGAAGGTGAATAGAGAGATTTTTCAACCTCAATGTTAGGTTCTAGCTTCTTGACGTCTTCTCCTCCTAAGAACTTTAGGCCTTCAACTCCGTTGTCTTCTCCCATCTTCATCAGTTTCTCAAGCTCGTCTATCTCTTCTTCGGTGATTGCGACGGTTAGCTTGCCCAGTCTCTTGTATGGAATCCGGTATTTCTCGCATAATTCATAAATCATGGAGTTACCTTTCACGCAAAGCCTAGCCTTGAGTGTGTCTTTCGGGTAGTGAATGCCTGAGTGGATTACTCCGCTGTTGTGGCTGCTGGTTTCCTGTCCAAATTTCTGGTTCTTCTCAAAAATGTACACACCTCCGTTTTTCTCCGAAAGTTTTGCAGCAACAGCCAAGCCTACGACGCCTGCTCCTATGACGACTATATTTGTGGTTTCCATTTAGGAACCATCAAAAAGCGTGCGCTAATAAATCTTTAGGCGCGCGCAAGTGCTGTGTGGCTTGCCTATACAAGCTATATATAGAAACGACTATGAGAAAAATCATTGGATTTTTGCGTCCAAAACAACTTGCCACTCGTAAGGGGCTGTGGCGCGGACAAGTCTAGAAAAAAAGATTTTTTCCACTCTCCTTCCACATTTTTCAACCGCTTCTATAAAACGGAGTTTCACATCTTCTAATGAATCAGAGACGCTAACAAAACTGTAAAAATGCACCATGCCGCCCTCTGGCTTTAATGCTTTACATGCGGCTTCCACGAATTCTATGGCTTTTTCTGGCAAATTCATAATCACGCGATCCGCAACTCCTGCAAGTCTCTCTCTAACAACTTGTTTTGCATCTCCCAAAATTGAGTGGACTTTGCCTTCAACTCTGTTAAGCCTAACGTTTCTTTTCAGAAACTCGACAGCGTCTGGGTTCACATCCACGGCGTAAACTTCGACATTTTCATGAGTCTTTGCAATCTGTATGGTGAAAGGACCTACACCAGCAAAAAGGTCTACAACTGTTTCACTTTCTTTAACTAGAGACGCAACTCTGCTATGCTCATAGGATAGGCGTGGAGAAAAGTAGGCTTTGGCAAGGTCCACATAATATTGGCAGTTATACTCTTTGTGAATTGTTTCGGTTTTAGGTTCTCCAGCGATTACGCTGAATTCTCTAAGTCGATAAGTTCCACTAATGACGCCGGCTTTGGCAAGCACTGTCCGCATGTTTTTATGCGTTTCCAGAATTGCCTCGCCAATCATGCTTTTATATGCGTCAAGCTCCTGCGGAATCTCGATTATAGCTATGTCACCGACAAAATCTATTGCCCGTGGCAAACTAACCAACAAATGTGAAGCAAGCTTGCTCTCAAGTAGTTCGACAAAAGTTCTTACTCGCCTCTTTCTTTCCTGGAACATACGGGTTAAAACTTCGGAATCTGGAACTTGTTCCGTAAATATTTTTAACTCGCTTTCTGAGGGCCTACGAAAAAGCGGGATGTAGATGAAGTTTTTGTTTCTTTGAACTTCCAGCTCCTTTTTAAAAATTTTCAGCTTGTTAGCTAAAACGATGGCTTTTTCGCCACGAACTTTGGGAACTTTGATGCACACAGCTTTTTTAGGCATCAAACCACTAATGCTTGTTTTCTTTTAATACGGTAATTAACGTGTAAAACAAGGTTAATCCATCACTGTGAGCTGAATCATCCATTTCGGTTACACTCTAATTTTGTAACTAAATAATATTAACTTCTGCGATGTCTTTCACTTTTTCTTTAATTATTTCGAAAAGTTTTCTGCTTATGTAGCCTTTTTCTAAGGCTTTTTCGAGTTTTTCCACGTCTAGGATTTTGCTTGTGCCATCTGAGTGAATGCAAACATCAACTTCTAAATCTACATAACGTATTGCTTTTGGATAAACTTCAACCGGCGTGTTTAGGTTTATGTATGTTCCCTTCCACTCTCCATTGTTCGAGAAGTACTTTGTGGTTATGCACCATTCGCCCATTTTTGTTTCGCTTACTGCTTTGTCTCCAGCCTCTTTTTTTACGCCTAACCCGTCATAAAAGCCATCACTTCGAATAATTCTGCCATATTTGATTTGTTCGCCATCCAAGCTTTCGATTGCTGCTTGCCCCAAGTAGAAAACAAGCCCGCTTAGCTTGACATGTTCAACATCCACCAGCGAGCCTTCTTCTGGAAACTCGTAAAGAAGCTGTTCTCTGAATGACTTTTCAATCTCGCTTCTATTTTGCCCTTTTTCCAAAAGTTTCTCAGCCATTTCCAAAGCCGCAGAAACCTCTCCTCCACAACACTTGTAAAAGTGATGCCCATCCAAAGTCTGGGCAACTGAAGCTCTTAACTTATCTAGGCTCTTTTTAGAAAAATGTGGAAATCCCACATCCATAAAGCCTAAGCCCTCAATTAAAAGTGCCGGAGCCTCCGCACGTGTTGCTTTTTCATTCAAGATTTTAGCTTTCTCAGCAAGCTTTGTTACTTCGTTTTCTAAAATCTCCCTCGACTGATTTGCTGAAAATTCACGCCAAATAATCCCCCAGCCTTCGGACGCAAGCGCTTTACCTAAAGCATAAAGTTCTGCCCGTTTGTTTAAATCGCGAATTTTTAAGCTGACGCCAACCCTGCTGTTTTGTGCCAGAATTGCGTAGTTTCCAACAATCTTCAACTTTGTGGTCAAAATTGGCTGTTTTGCGCCAATTCTCTTCCTTTCAACCTGAACCAGCAGTGGCTTATCTTCTGCGATTACAAATTCAGGTTTTGGAAGTCTCCCTATGACCTCACCACCTATGTCAACGTAAACTGTGTCTTCGTCTGATTCTATGGGTTTTCCATTGTATATTCCGTCAATGTTGACACGCCACTTTCGAGTTAGGACATCCTCAAATGCTGAATACAAGATAGACTGAAAAGCGTTTACTGCATCAGATGTTCCTAGGACTCTTACTCCTTGCCAGTCATATCTGTCTTTTATTTTAATGTCTGGCGGCGCCAAATTATCTGAAAGCCCAAACCGATTCTTTATGGTTAAAGACGGTTGGACTATTTCGAAGCCATTCTCTAAAAGCATTTTTGTGAGGGCTGTAGAGTATATTCCCCTAATCTTCGCTTTCATCAAGGTTCCCATCGCATTCATAGTCAGCCAACTTTCTCAATCCTGTAAAGCCCACCTACCTTCTCAACGTTGATTTTCACATTCAATATTTTTTTAGCAAGCCAAATGTTTGTTTCTAAATGCTCTGAAATTGTCCGCGTTAAATAAACGGACCTGCCTTGTGCTAAGGCTACGTAGGGAATAAGCATGTCAGCCAGATGTGCATCAACAGTAGGCTCAGCTGATAGCTCCACATAGAGCTTTTCAGCTGCCTCCGTTCCAACAGTTTCGCTTGTCTTTCTAAGTTCGCCTATTGCGTCGGCTCCCAAGATTATGCTTGTGTCTGTTTCAGCCCATAAAACGAGAGAGCTACCTTTCTGCATTGGGTTTGACTGATCATTTATTATTTGAATATCCGCCCTGCAGCTTTTTTCCTTTAAGTAGTCGTTTGCCGCTTTTGCTTGACGTTCAGCAACCTTTCTATCAGCGAGGAATGTGCAGACTGAAACTCCTTTTATGGTTTGTAGCTTTCCAAAATTTTCTAAACGCAAAGACTTTAGACATTTAGATGGCTCTACTGTTATTGCCACTTCTCCCATGCCTTTTGGATAGTAACCATACTTGCCAACTGTTAACATTGCATTTGTTCCAATGCGTTTCAATGTTGGCAGAAGCACATGCTGTATATAATTGATGGTGGGGGAATTCTGAACATCTGTTCCACCTTTTGAAACATGCAAATGCACGGGGTTTTCTGCAAAGATGCAGATGGGCAGAACAGTCAACAAAAGCATGGGAATGCTGCCAGCAGTGCCAATCTCAGCCTCAACCTTTCCACCCTTCACTTTTTTGGGCGTAAACCAAAGCTCACGAGAGTTAAGATCTGCTCCTTTCAATTCGGCGTCACAGAGTCTCGCAGCCGTTAAGACTGCTTCTAAATGTTGAGGTCTCAAACCTGGTTGCGGTCTATTCTGTCTAATGTTGCAAATGTGTAGTGTCTGCCCTAGTATAGCGGCTAAGGCAACAGACAACCTGAGAATTGTGCCGCTTCCGCTTTTTTGGCTTCCATCAATCTCGATCACGTATGGCGGACTCCCTTTCTAGTCCAGCTCCTTACCTTATTCCAGATTTACTAACAGATGATAACAAACAATTAATAAATGCGTTAAGTATTAAGGATTTGGAAGGAAGAAGGCGTATGAGCGAAGAGAAGAACGTTGAAAGGCTTGTACAGAGGATTGATGAGCTTCTCATGGTCTTAAACCAAGTTGCAGAAGACCTCAGGCAAGTTTCAATATCCCTAAAATCTATAGCTGTTTCACAGCTTCCTCAGCCATTGGCTACTCCTACAACACCTGCACCAGTGATGCCCAAGGCTCCTGAAAGGATGCAGGCGATAGAAGACATCAAAATGATGTTTCCAGAAGATTTGGAGAATCTGTTAAGTTTTGAGGAGAAGGAAGACTACATAATGATAAAGCCACGTCAATTTTTGGGTTCAGAAAACTTTGCCAAAATAGCTTCTGTAGTGCGTGGAATAGGCGGAGACTACATAAGCGCAGGAAAAGCCTCGCATTTCAGAGTGCCCAAAAAAAGAGCTTGAAAATCGGCGCAAAAACTTCTCCAACCTAGCTCTTCCAAAGCCTCTTAACCCTCTTATAAATAGGTTGTATCAGATCTTCAGATATGAATGCATGGGCAAGCAAGGGATTGCTAAAACTAGAAGCGATATCCGTATCTTATCTCAAAGTCTCTAAATTCACCCGTATAATTCTCCCATATAACATTCGTTCCTGTAACTCTTGCTCCTGGCGGCCCCCTCTTGCAGAACTCTATCAGTTCTTTCACATTTTCTTGTTCGCCTTCAAAAATGGCTTCAACCCTACCATCAGGAATATTGCGGACCCAACCTTTTACGTCGCGTTTTTTGGCTTCATGTCTTGTTTCTGATCTAAAGAATACGTCTTGCACCATACCGCTTATGAATATGTGGACTCTAACCTTCATTGGATTCACCCTATGCAGGATTTTTCTAAAATTTTTAATAGTTTTGGAGTTTATCAGTTTTCACTTTCACTTATCTCTCTCCACAGTTTGAGCATGTTGTTTTAACGCTTGTTTTAAAAATGCTTACACAGTGCTGTTTTTTGGTGAACTAGTATGTTGGAGAACTCTAATGGAAAGTTGTTGATTTACGCTTCAAGGTTTATTTCGCATAAAAAGCGGCTTAAATCTGTGAGGATGGCAACCGAGAAGATGGCCAAGTTGTTAAAGTTGAATTTTGAAGTCATCACTTTTGGGGGGAAAATCACGCCGATATATGTTTATTATAAAAACGGTGATGAAGAACCAATTCCACTCTATTGTGATAAGGGCGGAAAAGTCGACATACAAGAGATCTATGCGGCTTTAAGGAACATGATGTTTGTGTTGTCTTTCCATCCGAAACATTCAGCTTTAAGGCAAATAAGAAATGGGATTATGCAGTTTTCCTAAAACGTATGGTTTGATTTTCAAGCTCTATCTCATAGATTTGGTTTACATCAAAGTCTATGCCTAAACTTTCATACTCCTGCTCCGTTAAGAACAATATTATTTTCGGAACAGCCAACTCTGCCCTTGCTGGAAACATGGGCAACTGTTGCTGCAAAGCTTGCATTATGTCTTGCACAACCTTTGCCTCTTCTGTCTGTGGCTTAACAATAAAGCGTGGAACCTGCCGATCTTCCATTAACTCTATGCGTTTTCCAAGGTTGCCATCTAAGTCCCGAATGGATTCGATTTTATTTACTCGAACGCGGAACATGGTTGATCTAGAAAGAAATAGTGTATTTTGCTATTTACGCTTTCGGAAAATGTAGCATAGTTTGCAGAGCTATTCCATTTCGATGGTTGCTGGTGGTTTTGGAGTGACATCGTAGTAAACTGTTGACACGTTGGAACATTCTTTGAATATTTCCTCTGTAATAGTATTCAACGTTGCCCAAGGTATTTCGGAGACCTTTGCCGTCAAGAAATCTTTTGTTTGAACAGATCGCACGCCTATGGCATATGGTTTTTTCTCTGTCAAATCCTTAATTGCGTAGAAAACTCGTGCAACTGCAGGATTTTCGGTGACTATTTTTGCTTGAAGCGAAACCAAGTTTTGAACGGCTGGTTGGTGGACTTTTCCGTTCATAGTTTGAACTCTGACGCCGACTATTTTGCCATACCGTCTTTCTCCAGCTTCCACTCCCGTAGCTTTATCTTTAAAGATTCTTACATGAACATTTCTCGAGGGAACATTGAAAAGTCGTGCAGCAGTTTCTTGGATGTGCACCATCCCAGACGTTTGTTCAGCTTCCTCATTGTCAACAATTATAGCGAAGTATTGGCTTGGCTTATGCTGAGCGAGTTCACGTTCAACAATAGTCGTCGTCCTCTTTAATGTTTCCAGTTTATCAGCTCGGATTTCTCCCACTACACGAACTGACAAGCCTGGTCCTGGAAATGGTTGTCGTTCCGAAAATTCAGCTGGTAAACCGAGGTATCTTGCAACCATTCTGACTTGTTCCTTGTACAATGTTACTAAAGGCTCGACGACTTTGAACCCGAACCGTTCCAGAGGATTTATGCCCATTTGCTCCAGAACATTATGCTGTGTTTTTACGCCGCCAACGGTTTCCACAATATCTGCTTTTATTGTGCCTTGAACGAGGATTTTGCAGCCTTCTTTCTTGGCCGTTTCGCCTAGAGCTTGATAGAAGGTTTCGCGGAACATTTTGCGCTTTTCTTCTGCGTCGCTTAAACCTTTCATTGCCTGTAAAAACCGATTGCGGACGTCAACTGTTTTCATGGGCACGTTGAAAGGTGGTTTTAACAGAATTTCAACTACGTGTTCTGGTTCGCCTTCGCGCATGAAAGCGTCATCCACTATTACGCAAACAAGATTGTTACCTATTGCCTTATGCGTGAGCACGGCACATGTTGTGCTGTCAACACCGCCTGAAACAGCAACCAACGCCTTTTCGTTGTTTATGCTTTTTCTTATTTCCTCAATTTTATCTTCGATAAAATTTTTGGGTTCGAATTTTTCCAAACCGTTCACTGCCCCCTATAAACTGCTAATTGATTTGCTGTTTCACAATTTATGTATTTGCTGTGCATAACATGGCTTATAGGCTATTTGAGTTAAACAATAACAATTCTACCAAAAATTCCAGTTCTTTTTTATTCACGGCATTTCTACTAAACAATAAAACCACCATAACCAAAACGATGAATTTCTAAATTATCTTTTAAAAACGGGCGATGTTGCAGAAGAAAAGAAGCATTAACTGGGAATGCCACAAGCACCTAAAGTTTTTCTGCTTCAACGTGTTTATATCAAAGAAGCTTGGCGGGATTCAAATGAAGACTGACGAGATGAAGACTGCGATTAGTTCTTTAAATGAGTTGAACGAGAGTTACGTGGATTTAATACAAGTCATGAAAGGAACAATTAAAGAAGTAAAAACAACAAAACATTTGTGCCGAGACAAAGATAAGTCGAGGCTTATAAAACTCGGTTTAGCATTAATAGTGTTTCCCGAACCAACCCCAATAAGCGAGACAATAGGCACATTTCTGGTGGTTGCAGGAGCAGTTCAAGAAGGAATTCGAAAACGCAGACTCTATGCTGATGATGTTTACAAAACTTTTCAGAACACATTAAAAGAGATACGAGATATGAAGCATACCCTTTGAGCTTTTACTCAAATCTTATATTCACAGCATGTTATACACATAACATGTTTAGGGGGAAAGCCCGTATGAAACTTGTCACAGTCTTATTGCCTGAAGCTTATCTGGAAGGGTTAGATGAGCTTGTTAGAGCGAACATGTATCCGAGCAGAAGTTCAGCTATAAGATCGTCGGTTAGAGATTTGCTGAAAAAGGAACTTTGGGAAAGAAAAGAGAGATAAAGCTTCATCATTCCTATTTTCTGATTCAAGCTCTATTCTAACTTGGCAAGATTTCTAATTTCCTTCGCAGATTCTGCCGGGTTTTCTGCAAGCGTTATTGCTCTCCCTACAATAAGGTAGCGGGCACCAGCCTTCAAAGCAGATGTTATTTCTCCACCTTGAGCGCCAATTCCAGGCGAGTATATAGGCGTTTTTTTGCCAAGTATTGCGTGTACTTCCTTTATTTTTTCTGGATATGTCGCACCAACAACAGCGCCGTCGGCTTCCAATTTTAAGGCTTTTCTTGCAAAGGAAACATACTGCAGTGTCTTTTGCCCTGTTTCAGCTTCATAGATTGTTTGTCCATAGCCTTCGCTTGCCCCTTTATGGCTCATGTAAACGAGGAGAATTACGCCCCGCTGTAATCTGCGTGAAACTTCAAAAATCGGTTTTAAGCCTTCTTCCCATCCTATGAACGGATTAGCTATGAGAGCGTCGAAGCCAGCAACGTAATAATACTCTGCGATAACTTGGTTTGTCGAGCCAATGTCATTCACTTTGCAGTCCATTATCGCCATAAGCCCCAAATCATGGGCTTTTTTCACAAGTTTTTGAACACCATCAAATGTGCCAAGTGGAAGGACTAGGTGATGGTTAAACTTCACAGCACAAAGGTATGGATACACAGCTTCCAAAACACGTTCTGCTTTAGAGAAGAGGTTCCCACGGTTTTCTGCTTTTTCAAAGGGGAAATCTAAGGCTAGAATAATGTTGGATTCTTTGCTTCTGGCTTCTTGCTCCATTTTAGCTCGGAAAGACACGTTTAACACCACTTTCTATTTGGGCGTTGAGTTAAAAATCTTTATTATTTCGGTTTCTCCGCTGGAAACCAGCTTAATGTATGCAAGAGTTGTTTCTACAGCTTCTGTTAGTTGTTGTTCTGTCGTTTCTTGAGCGCCGTAACCAACTATTAGCACATTTCGAGTCCGTTCAGTAATCTTCGTGTAATCCGAGTCTCGGTATGGATAGATACACAAAACTTGTTTTTCGTTCGCCAAAACAAGCATTTTATCCGTCAAAGCCATAGGCTTACCTATGCCAATTCCAGTAAAAGTTTCGCCATTCTTTGCAAACCGAACGTGGAGTGGCGGGTTTAGGCTGTCCTTGTCAAATCCGCTTATAGGAATTATTGTTTTCATTGAAGCCAAGTTATAGGCGTCCACAACTGTTGATATGCGCGGAAGCTCGTCTCCATGTAGAACTCTCCGCAGCAAGGCTTCGCCTGAAGGCCTCGTCTTCGTCGGGTCTATGCCAAGCCTCCAATAGAAGTCTCTGTAAGCCCTTACCGTTGGATTGTCTTTTAATGTTTCAATGTTGTATTTGGCTCTGACTTCTTCATAAACAGTCCTTTTAAGCCTCTTAATCTGCTCATTCTCAATTTCTACGCGGACATTGTTGATTGTGCCAACGCCTATGGAGAGTTTTGGGAATCTTTCGGAGACTTCCGAATTCCAGTTGACATTGATTTGCAATTTCAACACGCAATTCGATTCTTATGTAGGCGATAGATATTTAACAGCATAGAGCAAAATCTCTTTCCTAAAGGCTCCGAGAAACTGCGTGAAACGATGATGGGGGAACTTGCGGCTTTAGGTGCAGCGATTTGCTGGACAGTATCTGCTATACTGTATAAGGAAGCATTGTTAAAAGCTAAGCCCATTTCAGCGAACATTACGCGTTGCGTATCCACCAGCATAATTTTGGTTGCCTTTTTGACGGTTGTAGGCAAATTTGGAGTTTTAACAAGTCTACCCACGTATGCCGTTGTTCTCGCATGCGTCAGCGGAATAATTGGTTTGGGCTTCGGTGACACCCTTTACATGGTCAGCCTAAAGCTTATAGGTGTTGCGCGAGCCGTTCCAATAACATGTGTCTATCCACTATTCAGCCTCTTATGGGCAATTTTCCTGGTGGGAGAGCCCGTCACTTTACCAGTAGTTCTCGGAGCCGTCACAATAGTTTTTGGAATATGGCTTCTAAGCTTAAATGAAAAAACAGACACAGTCAAAACACGAAAGAAAATTTTGATTAAAGGCATGGCTTATGCTTTGGCAACAGCTGTAATATGGTCTGTCAGCATAATGATGATTGACATGGCCGTAACTCTTCCAGAAACAAGCAGTTTAGACCACGCATTAGCCATAAACACAATTAGAGTAACAGCCACCGCAGTTTCTTTGCTGATTCTATCGCCTATAATTGATAGAAACTTTGGTTTTCTGAAAATGCAGAGAAAAACATCTGCTGCACTAATCTTCGGAGGTATAGTGGCACTGGGATTGGGATGGTTTTTCTTAACTTACAGTTTTATAAACACTTTAGAATCGCGAGCTGTTCCTATATCTTCGACGACACCCCTCTTTTCAACACTATCTGCCATAATTTTTTTGCACGAACGAGTTACCCCAAAAAATGTTTTGGGATCAATCCTAATAGTCATTGGAATCTTTCTAATTTTCACAGTTTAAAAAAAAGTTTGTACTGGGAACCGACGACATAAGAGCTACAACGGCTTTTCCGCTGAATAAAGAATCAATCCTATAGAAACACGTCTATCCACTTCTTTTTTCTGAAACTGCGCTATGCGTTGAAAAAGCGGTACAGTTTTATACTTCGCATCATTCTAAAGGGAAATTTGGCGGACTGAAAAGGTAGCGTTTACATGTCTGTATCTCCAAGCGTTCGCGAAGTTCTCGCAAGAAGAATCGCCGGGGAGATAATTCTCTCAAGCAAGCCTGGAGGAACCATGCGGAAGTGGCGGGAACTCTTCGCAGTTTCACAGACAACCCTCTCAGACAACATGATACTTTCACCCTCCGTAATCAGCGACTACGAAAGCGGAAGGCGAAAAAGTCCAGGCACAAAGTTTGTTAGAAGATTTGTCTGGGCTTTATTGAAAATTGATGAAGAACGTGGGAGCCGCTTTATCCGCGAGTTCGCTAGATTAACAAGCTCGCCAAGCATGGCTGTACTCGACCTTCGCGAGTTTCCAATTCCAGTTCGCGTGGAATACTTGTGCAAAGCCATTAAAGGCGAAATTGTGGCATGCTCCAATAGTTATGTTAGGGAAGTTTATGGCTATACAGTTGTAGACGGGAAAAAGGCTGTTGAAACCCTTTCTGGATTAGAGTATTCTCAGCTTTTTGGTGCTACAACCGAGCGCGCATTAATTTTCACAAATATAGGAAAAGAAAATTCGCCAATGATGATTGTACGCATAAACAACCTAAAACCCCGTGTGGTGGTTTTCCACCGCGTCAAACCTGATGAAAACTCTATAAGGCTGGCAGAATATGACCGAATTCCACTCATATATTCCAGTTTACCCAGTGTCGAGCAATTAGTAAAAACTTTAAGGAAACTTTATCGTATCGCACTTCGAAGGAAATTAGGCAGACCAGTCCGCCCACCCCCAAAAATAAGCGCATAGACAAGAGTGAAAAATGTGGAGCCGGAAGGTTCTAGAGATTATACTCGCGTGAATAAACGGCAGTGGAATGCAATAGGTAAGCGTGACCAGTCCAGAAAAGCGGAAATGCTTAGGCAAATTAAGGTTGGCGCTCCTTATCTCGAAAAGTGGGAACCAAAAATAGCTTCTTATCTGAAGGACATCAAAGGAAAGAAGATAATTGTACCTCAATTTGGTGATGGTCTAGTTATGGTGGCTTGCGCAAAGAGGGGAGCCATTGTTACAGGAGTTGACTTTTCCAGCGAGCAGGTGCGCCTTGCAAGAGAAGCAGCAGCGTATTGTGGTGTTAACGTAAACTTGGTAGAAGCTGATTGGCAAAATCTTCCTGAAAGCGTTCCAAACAATTATTTTGACTTGGTTGTCACCGAATGCGGCATCTTTATTTGGACAGATAATTTGGATGCATGGATGAGAAGTGCATGCAGAGTGTTAAAAAATGATGGCAAATTGGTCGTTTCTGATTTTCACTTGATATCTTTGATTGCAAAGTTAGAGGATGGCAAAGTAGTCTTCAGAAGGAGCTATTTTGACCAAAATCCTGAAGTTTGCGAGTCAGAAGAAGATGCATCCCCATCGATTGAATTTCGTTGGAAGCTCAGTGACATCATTAATGCAACCATTCAGGCTGGGTTCCGTGTCGATCGCGTAGAAGAGTTCTATGTTGAAGAACCTGCAGGTATTCCATTCATCCCAAACAATTTTCTTCTAGTTGCAACAAAGGAATGACATGACATGATTAAAGTTTGTTAAGCATCTGAATTAGAGAGTGAAGCAAAATGAGTTTGAAAAAGCACTTAGCCAAAAGATATATTCCCTCTTCAACGAAATGGAAGATTGTTTTGAAAGGAGTCGGAAAACTTTACAGAGCAATATACGATGAACTCGAAAAAGATGACAAGGGTTCTTCGGCGAAAGCGCTGGCTGAAGCAGCCTATAATGTTGGATTGGATTTTGGAAAAACCTTGAAGGAAGATTTTGAGCTTGGAAATAGTATTGAGGATATAGCATTTGCTATGGAGATTGACCATAAAGTGTTTGGCGTTAAGGCGGTTGTGGCTGAAAAGGACGAGAGGAAGATTGTTTATCACTGTTATCAATGTGCATGGAAGAAATATTTTACGCCGAAACTATGTATTGCCATAGGTCAAGCGGAAAAGGGGATAGCGCGCGCTCTCAATTCAGAGGCCAAGTATAATGTTCTTCAAACGAGAACTATGGGCAAAGACCGCTGTATTATTGCAATAGAAATTTAGGCTGGCAGAAACTGTTACGTGTTAATTGTATGTCTTGCAAGTTTGTTTTTTAATAGTTGGAAGTCGTGCTGTAGCGTTTCTTTGTATTTTGCGCTGTAGAGGGCTGCGGCTGGATGGAACGTTGGAAAGATTGTTATTTGCATGTTTACGATGGTTGCTTGGTAGAATTTTCCACGGGCTTGCGTTATGCCGTTGAAGGGCATATTAGCTTTTGAAAAGATGTAGGCTGTTGAATAATTTCCAAGGGTGACAACGAATTTTGGCTTTATGATGTTTATCTGTCTATCTAAGTAGGGCGTGCATGTTTGAATTTCGTTAGGCATAGGTTCACGGTTTCTTGGCGGTCTGCACTTGACAATGTTACAAATGAATACATCGTTTCTTGACAAGCCGATTTCGGAAAGCATTGTTTCGAGAAATTTTCCAGCAGCGCCCACGAAAGGTTTTCCTTTAATGTCTTCCGATTGGCCGGGTGCTTCACCGATAAACATGACTGGGCTTTCGGAGTTGCCTTCGCCTGGAACAGCATTCTTGCGAGTTTTCCAAAGCGGACATTTTGTGCAAACTATTATTTCTGTGGCAACAGCATCCAAAAACTCCTTCTTAGACAAGAGAACAGCTCTCCATACAAATCACTTTTTCATTTATTGCACTTATAAACCTCGTAAGTACGAGTCCCTGCATCCATAGTATAAATTGTTTCCCCATAAAAGTGCGAAGAGAGCAAACATTGACTTCGAGCCGAACTAGGTTTAATGTGATTTATATACTTGGTTTTTATGTTCTCATTCTAGTGCTCCAGCTTGCTTTAATCAATTGATTGAACAAAAGGAAGTCAAGCAAAATCGTCACCTAGATAAAGGAAGCAAATAATGGAAATTGAAAAAGATAAAATAAATTATCGTCGGGCTAATATCAATGACATTGAATTCTTGGTTGATTATAGAGTTCGATTTTTGAATGAGCTTTACAATCATCCAGAAGATGATGAGACTGAAATTTTAAGAAAAGCATTGCGTCAGTATTTTTCTGAAGCAATCCCTTCCAATAATTTCATTGCTTGGTTGGCAGAATACAATGGGAAAATAATTGGCACAAGTGGGATGGTTGTGTGGCGAATGCCAGCAAGGTATGGGGGACTTGAATCTGGAAGACTTGGATATATTCTCAATCTATATACAGTTCCAGAAGCAAGAAGAAAAGGCATTTGCACTCGATTGTTAAACGAATTGATCAACGAAGCCAAGTCATTAGGACTGAAATACTTGCATCTTCATTCTTCTGAAGAAGGGATAAATATCTACAGAAAAGCAGGATTCGTTGAGCCTGATCAAATAGAGCTAATATTGAGACTTGAATGAAAGATCTAAAGGTTACATATGCTTTAAGGCTTCACTACCCTTCATTCCAACCTCAGCGCCAAAACTTTTCGCCTTAGACGTTATTGCTTTAACCTGTGCATTAAGCACATCTTCGAAAGTTTTCACTCCGCTAACCATTGCAGCAGCCACACCCAATTTTTCAGCAGCCTCCACATTCAAAAACCCACACATAGCAAACCCTTTCTCCGCAATCACCAGAAGCAACGGAGGTGAATCAGGAAGTTCAACCCTCACTCCCAAACAAGCTTTGCCGTCAACCTTCAAGGACATAATGCTAATCACGCTAAACACCTTTTACTAGCAAACTTATCTTTACACATCCAGTTTAAATAAGAATTGCTAACATAAAATTGAGAGAAAACCCCATGCTGACAAAACTTAAGGAAAAAGTCCAGCAAATGCTTACAACAGAAGCAAAAGCAGCCCACAAAATAGGATTAACACCCAACACC
>Ga0315280_10006664_pt1 | contig 15849 bp, 14 predicted proteins | sample YL17G06_40_MG_FD_203697 | JGI IMG/M metagenome (GOLD analysis project Ga0315280, IMG submission 203697) | Sediment microbial communities from Yellowstone Lake, YNP, Wyoming, USA - YL17G06_40 | ecosystem: Environmental > Aquatic > Freshwater > Lake > Sediment | place: USA: Wyoming | collected... | reverse complement strand
GCCTACCGCGAAGGCTGCACCGCGCGCGCCACGATCTACTGCGCCTCCATGGCCGCCGCCATCCTCTGCGCCCTCTACAAACGCTGGTCCATGCACCAATCCCCCGCCCCCCGCCTCCACTTCGACCTGCTCTCGATGGATTGTCATGCCTAGCTAACGATAACAATCCTAATCCTGAGTGCCCGATTATTCCGAGAGATGTGAAAGTGCTGGGCTGGAAACGAATTCTGGCTCAGCACTACTCGGAATAATCCGAGTCTGTTATCCATTCGTTTTCTCGTCCAAAACAGACATCGTGATAGTATGGTGATTGCCCTTTGGCTCGGCCATGAATCAGTTGAAACGACGCGGGTCTATATCTCTGCCAGCATCGAGATGAAAGAGAGGATTCTCGAGAAGGTCGTGTTGCCCAAGACATCGTCCGGACGGTATCGTCCAAGAGATCATCTACTGGAATTCCTGAACAACCTGTGGTTATTCTGAGAGACGCTGGGCTAAATCCATCGGTTTAGCCCAGCGTTTTCCGATTACTCGGGATAATCCCGCGCTCAGGATTAGGATTGCTTTCGCTAAGAAAGCGTATCGAATCGACCGAGTACCCACAACATATCAGGAGACTCTCCCTTTCTTCCACAACTTTTCTGCCATTGTTTGCTCCCATGACTTCCACCACTTGCCTAAGGCATGCAGTTTCTTTGCTTCCTTCTCAAAACCCCATTTGCAGAGGAGCTCGTACGCGGCCTGTTCTTGGCTTTCGTATTCTTCCTCGGAATCAGGCATTAAGCAGTGTCCAAGAACCACATGGGCGAGTTCATGGGCCACTGTAGCGACCAGTATGTCCCACGCCGACCGCTCCAAAATTGGGCTCAAGTAGATGACCTGTGTAAAGGGAACCAGATGTTCTTCCTCGCCAGGGAACACTGTTGCGGGGAAACACTCAACCCTTCCCCCTACCCTGGCGTCCGGGATAAACCATATGTAAGCTGCCGATGAAGCAGCTGGCGAATCGGGGGAAAAGAGCATGGCATTCGCCAATCGCAAGTAGTCATCTTCAGGAATACTGCGTAACACTTCGGCGAGAGCCAGATGCCTGCGACTCTCTGTCGGGTCGGGCCCTCCCAGGCCCGCTTCGGGCCAAAGCCCATCCTCAAACACCTTCGCAAGTTCCCGAATATGCTCTCTGGCCATTGCCTTTCATCCCCTTTCTTTCCCCATCCTTTCCCGGCTGTGACGCACAACCGGCAGGAGGAAAACAGGCGCCGTAGTTGCGACCCTTCATTGCTCCGTGAAAACAGCCATCACTTCTGCAGGAATCTCGCGGGGCGTTCCGTTTGAAAGACGTGTTAGCACACGTGGAATCGTTTCGTCTTTGAGCCACTCCTGCAGAAACTCCTCTCTTTGGAGATCAACCGGCAGGAACGTTTGATATATAGACTGCTCTGACGAGGCCTCGAACAGCTGGGGAAAGACCGGCTGGTATTCGGGCGGTCCTGTTGGAATGCTGCCCCATTCGATCGACACGGGAACGATCAGGGAGAGATCGGTAGCTTCATACTCGCTTTGGGAAGTTATCAAGGCGAGGGCTTTGTTGACCAAATAACCCGCAAAAGTCAGGTAGCAGACCCCGAGTGGACAGGGCGCAAATGGTATGGCGCGTTTTCCCAAAGAACGGATTTCAGAAACAGGTAGGCTGAGCATCTCCCGCACCGATGCGGGCAGAACACCCTTCGGCAGATCAGGCTCGTGAATGATCTTCCACATAAGTTCTGTCAGGGATGAATCAAAACCAAGACCTTTGCCGGGGTAGATGAAATCAACTGCTGTGCCGGCCTTTTTCGATGGCTCAACAGTGATTCCTTCCAGATCCGAGCGTCTGACAATCCAGCGCCTTCCAGCAAACCTTACCACATCCCCCGGAGCAACCCGGAGAAGGTTGATGGATGGAACACTTCCCAAAGCCTTCGAGCCGTGTCGGATTTCCACGTCCTGAGAGCCCAAGCCGAAATTGCCATATATCATGCGATGGTCCACAAGTCGGTAAAGGCCCTCGGCACCGCCGTAACGATTCTTGAAACCGTGGTGCTGCACGTACCCCTGTGCTGCCAGCTCCGCGAGAATGAGCTCCAGACGGCTGCGATCCAAATGTGGAAGATGACCCATCAGACCGGCAAGGTCTGCGACACGTGTAAACCGTCCGTTATTTGAGGCGATAGCGCTGAGGCACTGTTGTCCGGCGGCCCCATAAAGTCTGTACGGCTCACGTACTGGTAGCAAGCCCTCCCTGCCGGCATGAATCAGAGCCAGAAAACGTAATAAGTCTGCCACCCGGCAAGAAGAACAATCCGGCACATAGCAGACCACATTCGTCTTGTTCAGGCGTCTACTGCCCCGGCCGATCCTTTGCATAAACGATTCTGTACCGCTGGGGACTCCCCAAAGCACAACGGCATCAACATCGCCGATATCAATCCCCAGCTCGAGTGTGCTCGTTGCCACGCAGATCGCAGTGCCGGCTTCACTGAAGGCCTTCTCGGTTTCGAGGCGAAGATCTTTGGAGAGAGACGAGTAGTGCGTGAAGATGCAGCCACTCAAACGGGTGTCTTGGGTGAGCACTGATGTGAGACGTTCACACTCTCGCCTCGAGTTGGCAAAAAGTAGCAATTTCGTTGGGCCCGCCTCTGCTAGATTCCGGGTGTCACAGCATAAAACGATAAGCCAGAAAACCGCTCCCCAGAAAACAGCCTGAAGAGATTCCAAAACGCCTCGGTCTGGTAGCGTATATTCCTGAGATTGTAAACTACGTCCTCGAACTCGTCCACCAACAGAACCAATCCCTTTAGCCCACAGAGCCTTGCAAGATCATTCAAATCATCCAGCGCATCCCAAGACTGCCTGTATTCTGCTCTTTCAAATCGAAAGGTATCAACACAGCGCCCATAGAATTGCCATGCTGCCCGGGGATCTCGAAAGTGCTTTCGCAAGCGAGCGACGAATCTCTCGTAGAGCCATTTTGTCCGGGAGTGGTATTGCCAAGGCTCGCATAGCCACGCCTCAACCTCGGGAGGAATAGTGCCGTGCTCGTCATAGAGCTTGCCCACAATCCAAGCCCGAAGACCAACAAAAAGAGCGGGAGATCTAAGGCGGGTTGAATAGTCCCACCGTCCCATGTTACTCAGAGCGTCAAGAGCTCCCTTGGATTGCGGATCTGGTGCCGGAGATGTCATAGCCTCCAGCAGAGCCTGGAATATGGATGCCGGTCCCTTCTGCCCACACCCAGGAACCTCGATTTCGCGTACGGTGGCCCCGAGGATTTGATCCATCCGATTGAAGCGCACGGACGATTTGGAATCGAGGGTGATGAGGCTGACCGCGTATCCTCGTTCGAGCGCCTCCTCTCGAATGTACCTCAAGAGATGCGTTTTCCCAGAGCCATAATTGGCCCTGAGCAGGAGCGCGCCCTTTTACTCATCTGACAGACGGTTCTTGAGTTGCTGTATCTCGGATTCACGCCCTACCGTGAATCGCCGGACATGACCCGTGGGCGGTATACCTTGTCGGAGCGATTCGATAATCCGTTGCGCCTCTCCCGCATCCATTTTCACTCCTCCCGAAGCCGGTCCATAACGTCATCGTGCAACTTCTGGGGAGAACGCGCTCTTCCCTGAACCTTGTCATCACAATGACTGACCACCGCAGCAACCAGGACGCGCCAAAAGCGTACGGCGCTCAACTCGGGGTGAATCTGATACAATTTCTCCACAAACCCGCGTATCTCTGCTTCACGGGGCAGAGCTGACTTGTCTTCAGGGTACGCTGTAGCGTAAAGGGAGCGTATTCTCTCCCCGGCCACTTGGTATGACCCCAAGTCGGTTTTCACAGCATCGAGATTCCAGATCACGTCCAAAGCATTAGGTTCTCGATCCTCGGGTTTTCCAACCCGACCGGCAAGCGCGCCGTAGATGACAATCCCGTGTTTTGGATCCGTGTAGAAATCCGGCGTTGTTGCGTAGATTAGAAAAAGACCCGGATGGCGTTCGACATTATTGATAAGGTGCAAGAGGTTGTTGTGAGCGTCCCTCAGGGCGGACTTGCGCATGACGGAGTAAGCCTTTTCCGCTTCGTCAAACAAGATCAGGAGCCCCTTGTACCCTGCGAGCTTCACGAAGTTCGCCAAGGATTGAAGCATGAGCTTGGCATTCTGCCGGCCGACTACCTTATTCACTCCGAATCGCTTTCGGAAAGACCCCACTATGCCTTCCCCACTGAACCACTGGAGAATCTCTTCACGCGTCTGCTCCTGAATCACAGGGTCGGGCGCTTCCGGCAGAAAGGTCTCCCAGTACTTTCCAACGATCTTCTTGAAGTCGATATCGATGCCTGGGTCGGTCATGAGCTTCTTACACGCTTCCGAATAATGGTCGTGTGAAATCTCATTGACCACGCTTCTATTTCCAGTGCCAACGTAGGTGAGAGACTCCTGCAAGACGTGTCCGAAGGGCGCAGCTTCCGTTGCCAGTCCCAGCCTGTGGTAATCCGGCGTCGCTATATTTCGAACGATGCTGTCGAACACCCGCTCGAATTTGTTCAGCGCTGCCTCGTTGACATTCAGTTCAACACTGGAAACCAGGCAGCCGCTTTGAAACGCTGCCTCGCGCAGGAGCCGAAAGAAATGCGTTTTGCCCGCTCCCCAAGAACCGCTAATGAAACGGATTCTGCCAGCTTCGCCAATGCGCTCAAGATGGCGGCACTTGATGCCGTCGATCAACTCCTCGTGACCCACCGAATAGAGTTCTACACCTCTTTGCGGCGGAATACCCTCCCGCAAAGACTCAACAACCTGCGTTGCCACCTGTCTTTCATCCATTGTCAGACCTTCCTGAAGGTAATGAATCCTATGTAACCACGCCCTGCTGATCCATGAAGTAACATGCCTTGTTTCGTGTCCTTGGTCTGGCCAAGATCAAGGCGATAGCCTCTAATCTCCAGCGGTCCATTCTCGACGAGACGAGATAAATCTATCAGGAATTCATCCGTGCGAAATCCCTTCTCGTTTTTGCCGAGACGATGGGTAATCTTTCTTATCGGCAATGAAACCCCGTCCGCTGATTTCTCCTTCCTGATGATAGCTTTATACTGCGCCCTAAGCTTCTTAAGGAATCTGCTGGCGTTGAATTCCCGACCAAAGAGACGCGAATGCTCGCGCTTTAGCACCTCAACGATTGCTGGAATGTCCATTGGAAGCTGGGCAAGCTGGCTCTCCCTGTCAGAGACCCGCGCTGCATTCCTCCTCTCATCAATCTCGACGAGAATGAACTGGTCTTCAAGCGTGTATCGGGGATGCGCGCTTGTACGGTCCAAAGGGAGATTTGCATCTTGGCAAAAGTCATCGAAGAGCTTTGGAAAACGCCGCTTGATTACCTCTGCTTCACGGTTCGCCCTTTCAACCAAGCTGTCTAAAGCGGCAACCGGGACGGGCTTAGATTCTGTCTGTGATGCGGCAAGGGCGCCCTCACGTCTCACCAAGTCCATCAGGTGGAAGTGCCAATCGTTCTGGACGTATTCAAGGACCTTATCCCAGAAACACTGGCGCCGCACGGCCTCGTCCGTTTCCTTTTTCAGCCGCTCCGCAGTGTGCTTTGCTGTTGCGGCGAGACTCCGGATTTCTTGCACGCAGTGCTCAGCCGAGGGATGCGATACCGCCTGACTGAAGAGATCGTCCGTCATCCGTTGCGTACCTTTCTCCACACCCTTAATGCAGTGTGGATGTATCTGTTGAATAGAATTGAGGCTCAGGTCTTCTCGACATCGGCTTCGTCCAAAGGCTCGTCGACGGCGTTGCGAAGCCAAGAAGGATCGTAACCCTTGCTCGCCGTTCCCTCAACTTGAACGCCGATTTTTCCCTCATCGGACTTGTCTGCGAGATTAGCAAGAGCGGGAAACGTCTTAAACAACTGATCACGGGTGGCTCTGAACGAGTAGAGCGCGCTGGTCTTCTGTGCAGTGCAGACGCACGGGTATCTGTCGCATCTCGGGCAGATCGGTGGTGGAACCTGGCAGACGCAGGGGAATTCGCCGCACTTGGGACAGACCGGCGGTGGCGCTGTGCATTCGCATGGTGACTTGCCGCACTTCGGGCAAGCAGGTGGCTGCTCTTCGGGGATGGCCGATGGCAGGATCAGAAATCCTAAATCGAGGTCCACTTCGTCCTCCACCAGCGGGCGACCGATGACTACCCTCCCCCGGCTCACTTCGAACTTCCCGTTCGGACTGAGCGCCGGCGCTTTCCCACTGGTATAGCCAAACTCACCCTCTGCTACACCGCGTGCAATTGCCCTTTTAATCGCCTCAGAGGATTCCAGCCGGGGGGGCTCCAAAAACGAGAAAAACGCCTCCACCACCTCGGATGTGTTGACACCCAACCGAGGCGGCTCTCCCTCCGCGACCGCAGCCCCGAGCTTCAGCCGCTCGACAATCTTTCGCGGCTTGACGGTTGGAAAGACCTTTGGGGTGCCAAAACCAGTCAGAAGCTCCATTACCCTCTCGTGCACCCCCGTTGCTTGCAGAGGTCGCCCGCCAACCTCCACTCGTTCGATTCCGAGTTTCCCTTCCTCAACAATCGGCAGCCACACAGACGGATAAAGCCCCCTTAGCGCCGATTCGGCAGCAGCCTCCTCAGTGCGCCGACGCTCGCCGAGTTGATCCATCTGGTCTTTCGTAAGACGGTGTTGTTTTTTTCTACTCTCGATCCTTTCAATTGCCAAGAGATAGCGTACCGCTCTCCGCAGGGGCTCTACCTGTTTCTTCTCGGGTATCGCCAACGCTAAGCCGTTACGGTATCGGCGCTGGCGTCCTTTGTAGTTCGACAGAATATCCTTGGCCCAGCTCTCCTGCTCGGTTTTCGACTTCCCCACAAAATCCAGGGGCATGTAGCCAACCAGGAACACCGGTTCTTCGTCCGGCATGTCGTTCGGCCCCGCGGGCCAGATGATTGCACCTCGGTGGCCAGCCAGCCGCTTCTCAAGCATCTCCTGAATACGCCCCTTGACCTCCTCCGGATTACGCGCAACCTCCTGTTCGGCGTCCTCGACCAGTTTCGTAACGTTCGGGTCTTTCTTAAAACAATACCTTACGTCATCATGGTGCAAGTACAGACATGTGGTTCGCAGCTCCGACAAAACCGCTTTCGCCGTGATATTGTCGAGGTCGGGGCCAACGCAAGCCGCGAGAAGCTCGTTTTCAGTGACCCCAGGGGGCAAGGTCTCGCCCTCAGTCGCTCCCTGACGCTGCAGGCCGCCGAAAGAGTGAACGAAAATGGCCGTCGCAATCCGTGTGGCTGGTCGAACAGTGGCAAGAACAGGACTTTCTTTCGCTAGTCGCTCATCAATCCACTTTGCTCTCGCCTTCGGTCCGGTGATGTCGGCGGTGAGCGCCGCATCGTAGTCGTTCTGGGCACCAAGTTCCTTGAGCAGCTTCATCCGCACCTCCGGATCGTCGAGCGGAATATCGCCGGGGCCTACAATAGCGCGAGATTTTTCATGCTTCTTGAGTGAGCACAAACATGACGCGAGGAACCGCAGCGCCCCTCGCGTTCGCTGAAAAGACTCCAGTGAAGTCCAGCGTTCGCGCATCATATCAATCACAGCCGGATGAAAAGGATACGCCGCGCGAATCCGGTCCCTCAGCACCAACCCCTCGTTTTCGGCTTGCTGCCGCGCCGATTCCGTATCCGCATAGGCGCGCTGCATTCTGGTGACGACATCGCTGAACGCATTAGCCGCGTCCTGCGTGGCCTCGTCCGGGGGGTGCTCTCCCAGCAGACGCCTCTGAAGAATCGGAAGGATTTCGTCTCCCGTGACCGGCTCTCGCAGCTGATCCACTCGCGACGCAAGCTTATCAATCTCCTCAAGCAGCGCTATATTGCCCAGCGACTCGCGGGCGCTCCAGGTCAGCGAATACACCAGAGCCGCTTTCTTACTCCCCGCTACTTCGACCGTGAGACTCTGGAAAAAGTCCTTCGCCTGCCGTTGGAGGGTCGAATCGAGGACGGCCACCGCCGCCGCCCGCTCCATGTACTTCAGCACCTCGTCCAGGAGCAGCAGAACCGGCCGCCCCGCAGCCCCGGTCGTCAGAACCTCCTTGATAAGATCGCCCCCTGGGGATACACGATCGCGGTCGTGTTCGGCAACAATCGGAAAAGCCTTCTTCGGGTCAATCTGCCACGCGAGCCAACCCCAGATTGTGCGGATAACTTGGCCGCCCTCCAGCGTCTTGCCATCCCGCGCGTCGAACTTCTCGCCATCGAACACAGCCACCGCCACCTCTCCAGGGTCGGCAAATCCCTTTGCTTCGGGAATCACATTCAGCGTCTTGCGCGACCGTGCCGCATGAAGCAGCGCAGCGAGCGTATGGCTCTTGCCCGCGCCAAAGGGCGTTCGAAGCTTTATCACCCGATTGTATCCCGATTTTCCAGCCAGCGACGCCAGCACCTCTTCCAGCAGCTTTCGCAGATCAACCGTCAGATACGTTGCCCGGAAAAACGCCTCCGGATCACGGTTCACCGCCGGCACATTCGGGTCATTCGCCGCGATAGCTCCCAGATCAATCGCAAAGACCGCCTCCGTCAGCGCACCCGCATCAACGTCAGGATGCAACCTCACCACATCCGCCCACGGCCGCAATACTGTCGTCCCGTTCATGGTTTGTCCTCTCCCTTACGGTTTTCCCGACCCGACAATCCTTATCGCCAAGCGCGCGACTATTTCCGGGATGTCGCTGTCTTCCGGCCAGATAACGGCGTGCCCGTGGGGACTACACGTTCTTTGAGGCGCTCCCAGAGTGGGTCGCCTTCCAAAGCCTTGTGCGTCTTCTCGCTCTTTTCCTCCCACGTCAAACCAGCATCTTCGCGGTCTATCTCTGCGCGCCGCTTTCGCATGAAGCCCACTGCGTAGAATTTCCTATTCATACTCCAACACCTCCTTCGGTGTCCGGATTTCCAGTAAGCCATATCCCCGTTCCAGATTCACCGCATTGAAATGCCGTATTCTCCCGAGATTCACGATATGTTTGAAATTCCAGCTGACCAATACGTGGGCCGAGCCGACCGTGGCCAGTGCGACGTGCAGGGCATCCGACCGCGAACCTTCTGTCACGACCTCCTTCTCCAAGTATGCCTCGGCCAGTTCCGCCGCTTCCACAGAATCCTGAAGCAGGGTCTGATGGGCCACTGGGACGCGCAAGAGGTGATTTCTCACCGCCGCCGGCGCGCCTTCGAGCTCCCTCAGCGTGTGCGCCGAAAGCACCAGGGTATGTCGTCCCTCGACAAACATCTCCCACAGCGGCCGCGTATCGGCGGCAAACTCCGCGTCTTCGCATCCCCCGACCACGAAAGCATCCACATAAATCCGCAATGACCTCATCGCTTCTTCTCCCTGTCAAACCTGAACCGGCCCCAACCGCTCCGGCGTCTCTCATGTTCCCCGGAACGCACCGCCGTGTTCTCGACAACGCTGTTTCTTGCAGAGGTGTCGCGTTCTCTCACTTCCTCGATCCGGAATCGAACAGGCTGGCGGTGATCAGCGAGCGCCAGTTGGCCGTGAGTTTCTGGAGGGCGGCTTGTTCGGGTGTTGTCGTCGCGACCAGTTGCGCTGACTTCTCGCCGCCCGAAAGGGCTTTGCCCGCCAGACCTTCGGCAATCAGGTGCAATCGCTCGTGGTTGGGTTGGGCTTCGAGCAGGAAATCCGCCAGGCGGCGGGGGCGGTTCTCCATCAGCCAGAGCGTTCGGTGGAGAACATCAACCAGTGGAGCCGGCGGCCCGCCTGCTTCTTCGGGTAACCCCAGTTTCTCGTGCTCGCCGCGTTCGGTGAAATCGCGCAGGCGATACTTGCCTTTCTTCTTCTCGACAAGCGGCCGGGCGCCGCCGCTCAGCCCCCGCGGGCCGTCGAGTTCGACCGGCTGACCATAGGTGAACACGATCGCTTCGCCGGCATCCAGTTCCGCCGCCCCATACATATAGCGCCAGAGGACATAGAAGCGTGTTGGACCGTCCACAACACCCAGTGCCACAGGCCGCCGGCCTGTGAATGACGACACAGGCGAGCCGCCTGTGCCACTGCCGCCTGTGCCACTGCCGCCTGTGCCACCGGCCTGTCCCACAAAGATCTTCTCCAGGAGCATTTCCTGCACGACGCCCTCGACCTCGGCCAGGAACCGCTCCGCCGGCACCTCTTCGCCGTTGGCATACTCGACCTTGGCAAATCGTGTGAACGCGCGCAATCCTGCTCCAACCGCTGCAATCTTCAAGTCCGCGCCCGAAATCCCCATCGCCCACAACGTCTCCACCCGCTCCCGCACGATCTGCTCCAACTCCGGTTTGACCGCGTCCTCGTAGTTGCCCGTCTCCGCCCCCTCCCGTTTGCGAGCAACGAGAAAAATGCTGGAAGCAAGCGCGGCGGTGTCCATTGCAATCATCCGCGCTTTCATCTCCGTATCCAATGGCCAAGCCTCGGTAACAATGAAGCCCGTCTGCCGCATCGCATCCACAAGCGTTGCCCACCCGAGCGTGGTTTTGTGTGCATAAACAACCGCCATGGGGCCATCAGGCTTGAGTACACGGTACGCCTTGCGAAATGCCTCGGCCATCATTGTCTCGTAAGCGAGTTTCGACTTCTCCTTATCGCCGCCGTGCCGGTAGAAAGCTGCGATTGCCTCTTTCCTCTTTGGCGTTGCCTCCCCCGCAAAGTGCTCTGAGTAGTGGTGGCCGATAGATCTTTTGAGCCAGACATAGAAGAAATCAGACAGATTGGAGTAAGACACGTTGTCGTAGTACGGCGGATCTGTAATCACAGCATCCACAGTCTGATCTTCGTAGGATAATGAGGTCGCAGAGCCGCGACTCACCACTGCGGGTCTGTCCCCCACAACAGCCTCAGTCAATCCGGCAATGACCCAGTCCAAGCACAACTCAAGACTTCCGGTTGCCTCTCCCCAAACACCCGACTCGCAGAAATCCAAAAGCATCGGCAGAGATTGCCTGCCAAATGTATGACCAATCTTTGCACCGCCGGTGCTTTCAGGCGACCAAGAACATAGAGAACTGTTCCAGTCCGCGAGGCGATCTACAACGAAAGCAAGGCAGGACGCCACACTCCTGACCGTGTCTTGTTCATGCCCGTTCTTCTTCATCTGCTCGGCGCAGCTTCGCACGGCCTGCGTCGCCGTCAGCAAGCATAACATCTGACGGCCGATAAAAAGGTCGCTCCACTTCCTCAGCCCCCAGCGATCTACATCCATCGAACGCGGATTGATCTCAATCTCCTCATTCGGAACAGTCAGCCCGGCCTGCTTGCATAGAGACGCGATTCTTCGCTGAAGGGCCGAATCATCAGGGATGACAGAGGCAATATCATCCGCAGACAAGTACGCCTTGCCCCTTTGCCCCGGACGGACACCGACCAAGGCCAGCATTTGTCGTCCCATTCGCCCCGCACAGCCTTCGGCCTTGAGATAATCACTGTCGGCGACCGTGCCGCAGAACGGGCAAGTGGCGTTGCCGCGCTTGGAAAAGCCGGCGGGATCGAAGCCGAGATCCTTTTCCGAATGCGCCTCGACGACCTCGAAGCGGACTTTCTTTTTTCCCAAAGGTGGGACAGGCCGCTGGCCTGTCTCCTTAGAGGTCACAGGCGAGCCGCCTGTGCCACTGCCACCTGTGCCACTGCCGCCTGTGCCACTGATCTGAGGGTTCACAGGCGAGCCGCCTGTGCTACTGGCCACCATCTTCAAAGCGACATAGCGGCCGGGCTTTTTGCAGAGCCATGTCTGGCGCACCAACGGAACGATGGCGCGGCAGTTGGGCTTTTTGCAGGTCACCGTGCGCGTCCAGAGATAGGCGACCGGCATCAGGTAGCCCGGTGGGATTTGATCTAAAGAAGAATCTGGTGGGACAGGCCGCTGGCCTGTTTCCTTAGCCACAGGCGAGCCGCCTGTGCCACTGCCGCCTGTGCCACTGCCGCCTGTGCCACTGCCGCCTGTGCCACTGCCGCCTGTGCCACTGCCGCCTGTGTCACTGTCTTGATGGTAGGCATCTGGGTCTTGATGGAGCCAGGGATATGCTTTCGGGCGGTCGGCCAGACCATTCTTCACCGGATTGTTGGCCATGTAGTTCCATTTCTCAAAGAACTCATTCTCATCCCGGACAATGCGGTCGAAACGTTCATCCTGCCAAATGCTGCCCTTGCGGCCCTGAGCCTTGTTGATTTCATGTGCGGTGTAGCTTTTGTTGGTGTGAAGGATGTCTTCCAGTGGATACCAGACATTTTGACCTTTGGCTTTTGGAGTGATCAGAACATGGACATGATCGGGCATAACGACCGCAGCGTGGAGAAGATAGCGCTTCCCATGCCAGTGTTTCCAGTTGTCGAGCACGAGGGTCCGGGCCGCATCGTTCAATGTCACGCTGGCGGCGCAGTGGTAGGTGATGAAGTAGGTGCTGCCGCCCATTTCCCAGTGGGGGAGGGTGCGGCGGGTGATTTGTAGCTCCTGCTGGATAGAGATCACAGGCGGGCCGCCTGTGCCACTGCCGCCTGTGCCACTGCCGCCTGTGCCACTGCCGCCTGTGCCACTGCCGCCTGTGCCACTGCCGCCTGTGCCACTGACTTGTTGTTGATAGTCAGGGTCGGGGATCAAAGGATAAAGGTCGCCGATCTCGGCTTTGACCTTTCTGAGCACCCATTCCCCCCAGTAGCGAACTTCGTTGGCCAACCCTCCCCAAGTTGACTGGTGGATCAGGCGGCCCGCCTGATCATAACTTGGGGGGCCGGTCATCCCGCGCGCGGTCGGGTCGGGCTTGCCGTATTTCTGCGGATAAACCAGAGTGCAAAGTTCGATGATGTGGGCGACAGGATTGAGATCGAGCGCGTAGGCCTCGCAGCCCAGCCGCAGCGCCTCGAGCGGGATCGAGCCGCCACCGGCGAACATATCGAGTACGCGCGGGCGTGGGGCGCGTCCGGCAACGATGTCCTCGACTGTAACCCGCTCGCCCGCGAACTTGAATTCATCAACCCAGGTAGGACAGGCGGCCTCGCCTGTCTTTGCCGCCCGGAATTCCGCCGTCAGCCGTTCCGCATGGGCTTCGAGAATGTGCTGCTGCGCCTCTGCGATCGCTTGCGGCGCCCCGGGGTATTTGCAGAGCCGTTCGACGAACTTCTTCGCGTTGGCGCGGGCCAGGCTATCGCGCTTTTCGAGTGGACCATTCTTTGGCCTAAACCTGTCAATCGGCACGAGCGCCCCATACACCGCCGCCCGACAGGCGACCAGCGGCCGCCTCGCCCACCACAGATGCAGCGTCGAGATATGCCCCTTGCGCACCGACTTCTCCCTCGACGCCTCGGCGCTTATGGCCTGTATCGGCAGGTAGTCTTCGATCAATCGCCGGTCGTCCGCCATCCTCACTGCCTCTTCTCCTTTGTTGCACCGATTGCCCTTGCTTGCGACCCTTCAAGTACAAGCCGCTTTGTTTCTCTCTGTTGCCGCCCCAACTCAGCAATGATCTGCTCGTATGTCCAGCCGGGCGAAATCACGGCCACACCGGCTTTAGCAAAAGCATGTTTCAGTTTGTTCTCGCGGCCGGCGGGAAGGACCACACATGCGAGATCCTGCAACTTGAACCTGAGGGAACCGGCAATCCGCCATTCTCGCTCCCACGTGAAATCATAACGCTCGTGCATGGCGTTTACAAATGGCAGAACTCGCCAAATCTTGCCCTTGAATCCCCTGCCTGCGGCTGCCTCAAAGACTTTGTGAACGGCCTCGCGCAGATAGTCGTTTCCGCCGTAACAGTTTATGTAGATCGCTGGCTGAGCGCCATTTTGAATCAGGAATTCTCTCCTGAATACGAAACCGTATGGTTCCATTTGAATACTCCGACCCACTACGGTCTGCGTCAGAAGGTGAATCTGGTCCAGTGGAACCTCCGTAAAGCACGTAACTCGAAACGCCGAACGTATCCTGGGAGGAACCTCTTTCAGCCTGTTCCTATGCAAGCAATGCGCCCTGATTGCTCTGATTCGTCTCTCTTTCAATATGGAAAGAAAGTTTGTAACTGCTGGAGCGCCATCCTTAAAATCCCGAGAATCGTCCCTTGTCAGATGTACAACGAATTTGGAGATGTCCTGACGCTGCGCCGTAACGTTCCCGCGATCAATTGGCGGTGAAGGGCGGTCAATCATGGAACAATCTCCAGCAGATTTTCTGGGTCTTTTCTCAGATAAACATGAGGCGCTTGGTCGGTTCCCTTGAAAACGATTAGAATGTGACGCCCGTCTCGTGTCGAGACCGAGTATCCCTTTTCCGAAGTACCATCAATATCTACTGATACGCCAATGGCACCATTCCCGCCCTGGTAACTGGCATCAACAGTGCCATCTTGCGGTAACAGGTGACGTCTTTCAGATATTACGTTCAACGTTGGCCTGGAGCCCTTGATCGCAGAGAAAAGGTATTCTGAGTAACCCGATTTCAGTCCGTGGTGAGGCGCGACAAGAATGGTCAAACCCCTGTCGGCCAGCAGACGCCGCAATATGGGCTGAGAAGAAGTTGTGGAGTGCAGATCATCCGGAATTGGGGATGAGGTTCTGTAGAAAAAGGTATACCGCCTTTCAACGTCATCATCCCCACGGAGAACCCTTTCGAACACCTCTGGTGTGATGTCCGCCGGTACGAGCAGCGATTGGTTCCCATGACGCAGATACAAGACAATGCTCACCGAATTTGTGTAATCCTGATCGCTCGTATCATGGATTCTGGCACACGCCGGCGGGCGCATGTAGTATAGACCATATTCCACGTTGGGTACGAAGTTCCTCGTTTTGTGCTGTATTGTCTGCAAAGGTGGGTTCCGTTCCTTGTACGCCTCACGGTACTGCTCCACCAGTTTCTGTTTGCCCTCCGGGTTATTGACGCGAGAGAAATCGAGCTTTTCGCAATCGGTTTTGTCATTCGGGCAGGTGAGCAGCGCCGGATACAGTGGTCCATGCTTCTCGCTTGTTCCTTTGGCAGCACTAATCTCGGCAATATGATCAGCATGAGGATGCGAAAGGACAATTTGCGCTATGGAGCATTTGTCATAGTTGGTTAACTTAGGGACGATATGCTCACCAATGAAATCGACAGGCGAGAAGTCTTCTGAACAGCCAAGATCGTAAATGATACCGAAGTTCAGAGGCAACCGGATGCATACAGATAGCCCACGGCCCGTGTTGAAGACCCAGACATAGGTGTAGAGTGTTCGATCCCACGTCTTAGTCGGCATTTCTATCCACGCTCCCTCAAGGCGATCCGACAGCATAGCATACCAACAATAGCCGCAACACCACCTGCGGCAACGGGTAATGACTTCATACATCCGAGGAATCCAACGATACACCAAGTCCCCGCTGCTAGGAGGGCCGCATTGAGTAGCGATACCAAGACCAGGATGATTGCATGGGCACTTGAGGCATGCCAGTAGGGCGGATAACCAGGATCAGTACTTTGGATCACTAGCTCGTGTTTGCCCTCGGGCGACAGGCAACTCGTGGCGTGTTTTCGAATGGCATTGAGCTGCCTGGCGGCCAGGACGAAATAGCGCCTGAACGCAACCAGCCAGACAAGAAGGATCTCTCCCATCATCGCTGTTCCGCACAGGAGAATCCCGACGTAGAGGTTTCGGCGGTCCAGCGAAGTAATCCCTAGTGTAGTGTGTCACAATTGTCTTGAATAACATAAAGTTCTGATGCATGCTCTCCCCCCATGAGACTCTTGTAGGAGGAGAGACGATGCACAGGTTGAACGTGGACGCGGAAACGAGAGAACAAC